>Ga0247727_10013105_pt1 | contig 14056 bp, 11 predicted proteins | sample WisWelCaveWW1625_FD_202498 | JGI IMG/M metagenome (GOLD analysis project Ga0247727, IMG submission 202498) | Biofilm microbial communities from Wishing Well Cave, Virginia, United States - WW16-25 | ecosystem: Environmental > Aquatic > Deep subsurface > Groundwater > Cave microbial mat | place... | reverse complement strand
TGCCGTGTGGAGCGGCAGGGGAGTGGCGGATCCCGAAACGCGGGCCGGGCCAAAAATCGCCGCACGCGGGTGCCGGAAGGCAACCCCCGGACCGTGAGGTCCATGAGAGCCGCAAGGCTCTCGAGGAGGCCCGCGCGGGTCTCCTGGGGCCGATGCGGCCCCGCGGTCGCCGAGTAGGCACCCGCGTCCCGTCTTTGTAGCTGACACTCGCGGCCCGCGAGCGTCAGGAAGAAACGGCGCGTGCGCCGAGCGGATGGCCGGCGACACGGGTCGCCGAATGTTTGACGCACGTTTGGTACGTGCCCACTCAGCCGTCATTCCCGCGAGCGGCAGCGACAGCGGGAATCCAGCCGGGAGTTCGACCGCGGCGTGCGCCCTGGATTCCCACTCCGCGCTTCGCTTGGCGGGTATGACGGCGTGGAGTGACGTGCGGTGGTACGTACCCTCTCGGCCGCCGCAGTGCCCATTGATAAAATGGGGAATTGCCCATATAGTGGCTCATGATCTCCACCGGCCAGGCCCTGCTCAGCGAAATCGAGGCTTTCCTCGCCGAATCCGGCGTGACGGCGACCAAGTTCGGCCTCGCGGCGGTCAACGACGGGCATCTGGTGGGCAACCTGCGCAAGGGCGCGAGCGTCACGCTCAAGACCGCGGACCGGGTGCGGGGCTACATCGAAAGGGCGCGCAGCCGGGCGCCCGCGGGCGCGGTTTCACGTGAAACGCCGGCAACCCGGCGCGTGCTCCTGATCATCGGCGGCGGCATCGCCGCCTACAAATGCCTCGACCTGATCCGCCGGCTGCGCGAGCGCGGGATTGCGGTGCGCGCGGTCATGACCCGCGCCGCCAAGGAGTTCGTGACGCCGCTCTCCGTCGGCGCGCTCAGCAACGACCGCGTGTTCACCGAGCTGTTCGACCTCGACGACGAGCGCGAGATCGGCCACATCCGCCTCTCGCGCGAGGCCTCGCTGATCGTGGTGGCGCCGGCCACCGCCGATCTGCTGGCCAAGATGGCGGGCGGCCATGCCGACGATCTCGCCTCCTGCGTGCTGACGGCGACCGACAAGCCCGTGCTGGTGGCGCCGGCCATGAACCCGCGCATGTGGCTCAATCCGGCCACCCGCCGCAACGTCGCCCAGCTGCAGGCCGACGGCATCCATTTCGTCGGCCCCAACGTCGGCGAGATGGCCGAGCGCGGCGAAGCCGGCCCCGGGCGTCTCGCCGAGGTGCCGGAGCTGGTCGAGGCGATCGAGGGGCTGCTGGGGTCCCGCTCCGTCAACGTCCCCTCCCCACGTCGTATCGAAGATGCGCCTTCGGCACGATGGGGAGGGAGATCGCTCGCGGGCCGGCACGTGCTCGTCACCAGCGGCCCCACGCACGAGCCGATCGATCCCGTGCGCTACATCGCCAACCGCTCCTCGGGCAAGCAGGGCGCGGCCATCGCCGCCGAGGCGCACGCACTGGGCGCCCGCGTGACCCTCGTCAGCGGCCCGACCAGCATCCCCGATCCGCCCGGCGTCACCGTCGTGCACGTCGAGAGCGCGCGCGACATGCTGCAGGCGGTGCGCGACGCGCTGCCTGCCGACATCGCCGTGTTCGCCGCCGCCGTCGCCGACTGGCGGGTCGCCGGCCAGGCCACCGAGAAGATCAAGAAGGGCGGCAAGGCAGCGCCGCGGCTGGAGCTGGTGGAGAACCCCGACATCCTCAAGACTATCGCCGCCGAGCGCCCAGGCCGACGGCCGCCGCTCGTCATCGGCTTTGCCGCCGAGACGCAAAACGTGCTCGAATATGCCGACAGGAAGCGCAAGGCGAAGGGCGCCGACTGGATCGTCGCCAACGACGTCTCGCCCGGTACCGGCATCATGGGCGGCGATCGCAACAGCGTGCACATCGTGACCGCGCAAGGAGTGGAAAGCTGGCCCGAGCTCGACAAGACCGAGGTGGCGCGGCGGCTGGTGGCCCTGGCCGCAGCGCGGCTGGCGGACATCGCCGCGGCGACGTGAAGCCCCGCTCGGGCGACGCCGGCATCACCGTGCGCGTCGTGCGCCTGCCGCATGCCGGCGATCTCGCCCTGCCGGCCTACCAGTCCGATGGTGCCGCGGGCATGGACCTGCTGGCCGCCGTCGACGGTCGCGCACCGCTGCGGCTGGCGTCGGGAGCGCGCGCGCTGGTGCCGACCGGCCTCGTGCTGGAGCTGCCGCACGGTTTCGAGGCCCAGGTGCGGCCGCGCTCGGGCCTCGCGCTGCGGCACGGCATCACCGTGCTGAACAGCCCCGGCACCATCGATTGCGACTACCGCGGCGAGCTGCAGGTCCTGCTCGCCAACCTGGGCGACGCGCCCTTCGCCATCGAGCGCGGCGAGCGCATCGCCCAGCTCGTCATCCAGCGCGTCGTGCGCGGCGAGCTGGTCGAGGCTGTCCGCATCGAACCGACCAAGCGCGGGGCCGGCGGTTTCGGCTCGACCGGCACCAAGGCGAGAGCGAAGCGGACACGGAAAGGGTGAGTGGTGAGTGGTGAGTGGTGAGTGGTGAGTGGTCCTCCAATCTCACCACTCACCAATCACGCATTACCATCTGTTAATCCTCTCGCTGAGCGTAACCTTCTGGCAACGCTTGCGAAACGCCTTCGTCCGGTCACAGATCGAACGTGTATTCGCCGCCCTTTCTCCGAAGCGGGAACAAAAAGCCCGCGTAACCAGAGGACCTTCTGAGGGTTTCATTTTTGGGAAAGGGATGAAACATGCGCTTTTGGTCTGTTGCACCTCTGGCGGGAGCGGCGTTGGCAGCAATCGGCGCCTCCGGCGGGACCGCGTTTGCCGAGCAGAGCATGCGGGTCTCGGGTCCTCATATCCACGAAAACCTGGCCGTCTACTTCGTGCACGGCACCAGCGCGGGCGGGCCTGTGCCGCTCACCCTGCAGGAAGCCTTGACGAAGGGCAGCGTGCAGGTGGTCGAGACCGGCCGCGTCAACGAGCTGCAGATCGAGAACACCGGCGCGGAGGGCGTGTTCATCCAGGCCGGCGACATCGTCAAGGGCGGCAAGCAGGACCGCGTGCTGACGGTGAGCTTCCTGCTGGCGCCGAACTCGGGCCGGGTGCCGATCGCCTCCTTCTGCGTGGAGCAGGGACGCTGGGCGGCGCGCGGCAAGGAGGACCAGTTCAAGTTCTCGAGCGCGCACGAGGCCATGCCGTCGATGTCGGCGCTGCTGGCGATGGCGGCACCTCCGCCAACGCCGCAGGCCGATGCGCGACCAACCGGGACCAACCCCGATGCGAGGGCGCACATGCAGCGCCAGCCCGACGAGGTGGCAAGCAAGCAGAGGAAGGTCTGGGACGAGGTCGCGGCCACGCAGAGGAAGCTCTCGAGCGGCCTCAATGCGCCCGTCGCCTCGGCGCAATCGGGCTCCAGCCTGCAGCTCTCGCTCGAGAACGAGAAGCTGAAGGAGGCGCGCACGGCCTACATCAAGGCGCTGCGGCCCACCGGCGAGACGGACAGCGACGTCGTCGGCTTCGTCGTCGCCATCAATGGCAAGATGACGGCTGCCAACCTCTATCCCTCCAACGGGTTGTTCCGGAAGATGTGGGACAAGCAGCTCGCCGCCGTCGTCACGGAGTCGATTGGCGAGAAGTCGCGCGCCGCGCCGAAGGCAGCAGCGCCGCCGGCGCTGGCCGTGAAGGAGTTCCTGGCCGAGGCCGAGAAGGGCAAGTCCACCGAGCGGGCCGTCGCCGCCGGCGCGCGCCAGGAGACGCGCGACGCCGACAAGTCGCTCTACAACGAGGCCCGCAGCGCCGACGGCAAGTGGATCCACCGCAGCTACCTGGCGAAGTGAGCCGCGCCGGCCGGCTGCACCCGAAGGGCCCTCGTCTTCCCATCGAAGGCAGGGGCCCTTCGTCACGTCGGCGACGGCCGCCACGGCGACGCCAGGGCGTGTGCGATGGTCACGGCGTGGCGCAAGCGACGCAACCAGCGGCTACGACGAGCGTTTCGGTTTTCCGGCATCGGTCGCGTCCGGGCCAAAGTACATGCGCTCGATGCTAGCCACCGCAAGGGCGTGCTCGCAGGCAGCGCATGCTCGCGACGTCGAGTACATAATGGCACCCGTCAGGTCTTTCGTGTCCAAGCGCTTCTGCGCATCCCAGAGAGCGACCCGCTCGGCATGAGCATCAGGATTGCGATCAAGGATGACTCGACTGGGGCCATAGCCGACGATCACTCCCACTCTTACGATTACGGCTCCAAAGGGTTGATCACCGCTTGCGACCGCCTGGTTCTTCATGCGGAGCGCCTCCGCCATGAAGCGCCTTTCCTGCTCGCCGAGTGCAACGACCAGCGACTGTGGGTGCAGTAGTCCCGCAGCTCCATATCCACCCAGCGCAATGAACTCCCGGCGCCTCATATTATTCCCGCCGTCTCAACTCTGGCGTCAGCCAGACCGTCCAAGCACGCTAGCAAGATCATGGTAGACGGTGTGCAGGTGTTGGGCGGCTGCGTCCACCGACCCGATCTCGATCACGAAGCCGTCGCCGATCACGCGGTAGCCGAACGCTGTTTCCACGGTGTTTGGACCATACCATGCGAAATGCACGGCTTCACGGTCGCCCGACGTGACACGGGCCCTCTGAGCCGTCGCGAGCGTCGGCGACAGATGCTCGACCGTGTAGGTTTCGATGATTTGCCAGAGGAGCTCGCGCTGCGCCGGCGCCAGGTCGGCGGCGGCGAGGCCGACTTTCTGCGCATTTGCTCGCTCTCGGCCCGCGTAGGAAAGAATGTTCCTCAATGCCATGTCTGCTAGACGCGCCCTGGCTTGCAGCTTCGGTGCCAGATCGCTGAAAAGCCGCCGCGCTAACGCCTCCTCGCTCTTGAGTGTGACTAGACCGCTGTGCATTCCAGATGTGACGCGGTTGGGATTGGCGGAGAAAGACGAAGGTGTGACCGCAACAATCCGGCCGTCACGTACCGCGATCGACAGGCTCAGATGGTGCCCTTCCAGCCGAAACCCCCAGCTTCCGCGATCGGCGGGCTCGCCAAAGACGGCAAATGAGAAGCGCTCAGAAGAGCGCCTGCCGACTCCGTCGCCACGCGCGGCCAGCACGTCCTGCAGCGTCATGACGTTCTTCGCCTTCTCGAGCCCGCTCGCTGACAAAACTGTTGCGAGGAGCTCCCAGGCGGCGCCCTTTTGCAGGGCCCTCATCTGCTCGAGTCTCAAGCCGGGCTTGATGAAGTCGCTGCTGCCGAAATAGTTCCAGGCACCCCATTCCGGTCCGTTCCACGCGAACAAAGCAGCCTTCCTTTGATCTGGCTCGAGGCCGGAAAGGAATTGGTTGGCGCGCGCGAGAAGATCGGCTGCGGGGGCAAGCCCTACCTCGGCTGCCAACGGAGCGGCGGGGACGGCGGTCGCGACAACCACAGCGGCGCTTCCGAGGACTACGCGACGACGATCCGGCTCTGCGGGACGATCGCGCGGTTTGGGCATGGAACGCTCCGCTCGATTGGGTACGGGCTACTGGCAATAGTGGGATCGAAACGAGGTGACGGAAAGTGCGACCGCCCACGATTGTCGCCTGAGTAGATCACAAACGCGTCAGTACCGTCCGCTCGCCGGCGGATTTCGGCTCAGTTCAGCCGCAGCTCGGTGATGTGGCGCGGGTCGGGCACCAGCTCGCCCGTCTCGACGCGCTTGACGATGTCGGTCAGCACGGCGTTGGCGCGGCACGGCAGGCCGAGCTTCTCGCCCTCGCGCACGACGAAACCGTTGAGGAACTCGATCTCGGTGCGCCGGCCCTTTTGCATGTCCTGCCCCATCGAGGGCCGCTGTCCGGCGGCCGTGCGCTTGGAATCCTTGAAGCGCTGCTCGTCGCAGGCCCGCATGGCCGCGGCGTCGCCCTCGCCGGCGCGGGCGATCGTCTCGGGCGGCAGGTGCAGGATCTCCTCGAGGCCGTATCCCTGCGCCTGGCCGACGCGGATGGCCTCGCTGCCGAGCCGGGCCGAGAAATGGCGCAGCGCGTCGTTCTTCAGGATTTCGCCGCCGGGCAGGCCGGTGCACGCCGAGAGCCCGTTCTGCATCACGTTGGCGACCAGCTTGGACCAGCGCTCGCCCCACAGGTTGGGCGTGACCTTGGCGCTGTCGGCGGTGCCGACCAGCCGACAGATCTCCTCGGCGCGCGGCGTGATGCGGCCATGCACCTCACCGGCGCGGAATACGGTGTGGGCCGCCCCGCCCTTGCCGGCGCCGCGATGGATCAGCCCCGGCTCCGGCAGATTGACGCTGATGGAGCTGGCGATGCAGCCGAGCGTCTTGCCCCAGCCGACCACGCCCGCGATCGTCGCCTCGTTCATGCAGTTCTGCAGCGACACCACGTAGCCGTCCGGGGCCAGGTATTGCCGGATCAGCATGCTGGCCCAGGCCGTGTCGTAGGACTTCATGCACACGAAGGCGATGTCGACCGGGCGCTCCTTGGCGAGCTGCTGCGCGTCCGTGACGTGCAGCGCGCGCACCGGCACCGTGAACGCGGCGACGTCCTTGGCATGGCTGACGCGCAGCCCGTGCGCGCGCATGTGCTCGACATGCTGCGGCCAGGGATCGATGAACGTCACGTCCTCGCCCGCCTGCACCATGTGCGCGCCCGTATAGCCGCCGACCGCGCCCGCTCCGACGATCGCGATCTTCCTGCCCGTTGGCGCGCCGGCCGATTTGTCCATGCTGCTTCCCCCGAACCCGTGCCTTGTCCCGGCGCGAGCTTAGACCCGCGCGAGCGCAGATGGAACGGGCACGAGGTCCGGACATTGGCGTTTGACCTGGTAGGCTCCCGCACGGCTGTGCCTTGGCTTCTCAGGCTATCCTCCCCCGTTCCATAGACCATTGTGGGCGGTCGGAGTACCTTGAGATTGCCGACGGACACTCCACGTTCACGAGCAATTCAGCGTGATTCAACGATGACCACGCGCGAAGCCGACAATCGGACGCAGATGCCGGCAAAGCGCCTGCTGTTCGATCGTTACGTCCTCGACCTGGATCGCGGCAGTCTCCTTCTCGGCGGCAACGAGATTGCGCTGCGGCCGAAGACTTTCGCGGTGCTGCAATTCCTCGTCGGTAATTCCGGCCGGCTGGTCTCGAAGGATGAGCTCTTCGCCGCAGTGTGGCCGAACCTCGCCATCACCGACGATGCGCTGGTGCAGAGCATTGGCGAGCTTCGGCGGGCGCTTGGAGCTGATGGGCCGCGCCTGATCAAGACGATTCCGCGCCGCGGCTATCGGTTCGAGGCACCTGTATCGGTCGTTGCGGCGGCTGATCCGCCAGTGCCGGAGGGCGTGCCTGACGTGCCCGTTTCGAACAGAGGCGCTCCACCTGCGCACGTTGGTCCGCCCATGACCGAGGACGCGCCGGGACCAGTGGTGCCCCGCGACGGGGCGCGCTTGTCGACGTTCGACATCCGGGCTCGTGCATCGCGGCTGCTCACCCTAACGCTGGCCGGCTGGCGCGCAGGCCTCGACGGCCGGGGCGGAGGACTCTTTGCCGTCGTGGCCCTCGTGATGCTGCTCGCCGCAGGCGCGTTCTGGATCGGACCCGGGTCTGAACGGAAATCGCTCGGCAGCGAGCGTATCGATGTGCCGTCGACCAAGACAGCCGAAGTCGGCACAAGGCCCTCAATTGCCATTCTGCCCTTCGTCAACCAGGGCGACGATGCGGCGCGCGAATATTTTGCGGACGGGTTGACGCAGGACATCATCAGCGCGCTGGGGCGATTTTCCGAACTGACGGTGATGTCCTGGAACGCTGTACTTCCCTACAAGGCGAAGCCCGCAAACCCTCGAGAGATCGCTCGCAATCTTGCTGTTCGCTACCAGGTCGAAGGCAGCGTCCAACACGCTGGTGACCGTGTGCGCGTGACTGCGCAGCTCGTCGATGCGAACGGTCGGGTGCTCTGGTCGGCCCGATACGACGAGGCGCTCGCGGACCTCTTTGCCTTGCAAGACAAGCTGACGATGCAGGTCGCCGGAGCCATGGCAATTCGGGTGACGCAAAACGAACAACGTCGCGTATTCGCCAAGCCGACGGCGAGTCTCGAGGCCTACGACTACGTGCTGCGTGCCAGGCCGGCCCTGCAGCGCCCCGCGCGCGCCAGAAACGTCGAGGCGCGAGCGCTCCTCAGGCGGGCCATCCAGCTCGATCCGAACTATGCAGCCGCCTATGCCGCGCTCGCCGAAACCTATCACATCGACGTATCGTGGGGTTGGGCGCAATCACCTGCAGCAGTGCTGGGCCGTGCGGAAGAAATGGCGCGAGAGGCGCTGCGTCTCAACGGCAGCGAGGTGCGCGCGCACGTCGTTCTCGGCCGCATCCATCTCTTCCGTAATCAATTCGAACCGGCGAAGGTGGAGATGGAGCGTGCGATCGCGATCAATCCGAGCGATGGCCATGGCCTCGCCGGCCGCGGCAACATCCTGATGTGGCTGGGGCAACCGGATGCGGCGATCGACTCCTTGGAGCTGGCGCAACGTATCGATCCCGAGCTCAACGCCATCGATCGTTTCGCTCTCAGCATGGCCTACTATCTGAAACGGCGCTACGACGCGGCAATCGAGCAGGCGCAGCTCAATCTACGCAACTCGGAGAGCTCGTATTTCAGCCACGTCGTGCTGGCGGCGGCCTACGCCCAACGAAATCGTTCCGAGGACGCTACCCGTGCCGTGGCAGCAATTCGCCGCACGGATCCGACATTCGACCCGCAGGCGTTCGGCACCAAGTTGCAGAACCCGGCTGATCTCGAGCACCTCCGCGACGGCCTGCGCAAGGCCGGACTCACCGTTGTCGAGGCTGGCCCCCCAACGACTGGCAAATGATCGCTAACGCTTGTGAACCAGCCACCGGCTCTCGTTCGCCTTGATGATGTTTTCGGCAAGATTGCGCTGGAATACACCCGGCCCGATCGGCTTGCCAAAGAGATAGAGCTTGCCCTCGCTGACGAGCCAATATTCCGGGTTGCCCTCGTCGAGCTCGCCCCGGGTGAGCGCCACCGCACAAAAGTTTGCAAATTGCGGCGCGTAGCGCACGGGATCGGCCTTGAAAAGTTCGCGGTGCTCCGCGCGCGAGAACAGGTAGCGGTGCTCGTCCCACTCATAGGCGAGTTCGGCCAGCCCGACCGTGGGTTTTCCGATTGTGAAATAGGCGACTGGGTCATAGCCCTTGATCGCCAGTCGCGCCCTGTCCGCAGCCACCGTGGGTATGGATGTCGCAATCGGCGACAGGGTTGCCAGCAGAACCAAGCCAATGGCGCCTCGCCGAGACAGATGATGCATAGCTAGTTGCCTTTACGTTCTGGCTGTCCTGGCTGTCCTGGCTGTTCTGGCAGCGTGTCAGCGACCTGGCCAGGGCGGCCAGCTATCGCCAGCCTCGTTTGGGCCTGCCAACCCAATTGTACCTCATGCGCCCGATCCTTGCCCCCAAATTTCGGTGATTTTTCGGCATTTGCTTCGTGCTCTCTCGTTACGGCGACCTCCCTGTCTGGTGGTCTGCCGTGGTGGCGACGGGCCAGTGCAAAAACGAAGTTCAGCTGGCGCCGGCCCTCATTTTTCAAGGGAGAAGCGCAATGACGAGACACACAGCACATCGAGCAGCAGCATGCTGTCTCGGAGCACTGGTCGCGCTGTCCGCGGATCAGGCTGCGCGTGCCGATGCAGTCACCGACTGGAACGCCAAGGCAGAGGCCATCCACATCGCAAAACAACGTCTGAGCCCGGCTGCTGCTGCCCGCGAGATGGCAATTCTCCACGTTTCGATGTTCGAGGCCGTGAACGCCGTCGAACGGCGATACGCTTCCTACAGACTCAATCTCACCGCGGAAAAGGATGCTTCAAAGGAAGCGGCGGCAGTGGCTGCGGCGCATGCCGTACTGACTACGCTTCACCCCGAACAGCAGGCGAAGCTCGATGCCGATTTGGCAGCGTCCTTGGCGGCTGTCACCGAAGGCGAGCGAAAGGCAAAAGGAATCGATCTCGGCAAGAGAGCCGCGGCCGGCATCATCGCGCTCCGCGCCAACGACGGCAGCAGCGCGCCGGAAAGCTATCGTCCCTACACGAGCGCAGGCGTCTATGTGCCAACAACTGTGCCGGCTTCTTTGACGGTCGGCGGCGTAACCCCTTGGGTGATGAAGACCGGATCGCAGTTCCGTCCAGCTCCGCCGCCGGCCCTCAACTCGCCGACATGGACGAAAGATGTGAACGAGATACAGGAACTAGGCGCCCGCACGAGCGCTAAGCGCACGGCTGAGCAGACGAGCATCGGTCGCTTCTGGTTCACCAACGGCCCACAGACTTGGAACCCCATTCTTCGGCAGGTGGCGGTGGGCCGGGATATGAACCTGGTTGATTGTGCCCGTCTGTTCGCCCTGGCCGCCATTGCCAGCAATGACGCGTTCATCGCCGTATTTGACGCCAAATACGCCTTCAATCTCTGGCGTCCTATCACCGCGATCCGCAACGCCGATCTGAGCGAGAACAAAGCCACGGCGCGTGAGGCGTCCTGGCTGCCCTTGGGCGATACGCCAATGCACCCCGAGTACCCGTGTGCACATTGTATCTCCTCGACCGCGGTCGGCGCCGTCATCCAGAAAGTGGTTGGCAATGATGTGGCAGAGATCACGATGACGAGTCCAACCGCTCCTGGCTTTACGCGCAAATGGACCCGAGTCCAGGACTACATGGACGAGGTCTCCATGGCGCGGATCTACGCGGGCTTCCACTATCGCTTTTCGACCAAGGTCGCCGAAGACATGGGTCGGAAGATTGCCGAGCTGGCGGTCACCACCCAGTTGCTCGGCGCGACAGCGTCGGCGGAACCACGCCGTTGACGAGTTGTGCTGATCCGGGGCGGGCCATTGACCCGCCCCAGCGTCACATAGAAGGGACAAGCGGCAGCCGCTTGTCGAGAGAAGGCGTCGTGACGGCAGGGCGCCTTTTGCCTGCTTGTACCCACGCTTGCCTTCACCTCAGGCGATTGAGCAGGACTCAAGTCCCAGGCCGTTGATCCTTCATTCCCGTTGCATTCGTTGACCTTCAGCTTCGGAATGCAGACCGGCCGTCGGAAGCATTGCATCATAACTCCTGCGGTTGGCACACAGCGTACCCCTGCCGTTCTTCCGCTTCCGGGCATAGCGGCGGTCGAGCGGCCGTCCAGCTGTTGGCGGGGCGAGGCAAACTGGCCTCTACGACAGCCGCACGCGCCCCAGCCGCAGCGCGTTGCCCACCACCGACACCGAGGAGAGGCTCATCGCCGCCGCGGCGAGCATCGGTGACAGCAGCAGCCCGAGCACCGGGTAGAGCACGCCGGCGGCGATCGGCACGCCCAGGGCGTTGTAGCCGAAGGCAAACACCAGGTTCTGCTTGATGTTGGCAAGCGTCGCCTCGGCCAGCCGCCGCGCACGCAGGATGCCGGAGAGATCGCCCTTCAGCAGCGTGATGCCGGCGCTCTCGATCGCCACGTCCGCACCCGAGCCCATGGCGATGCCGACGTCGGCTGCCGCCAGCGCCGGGGCGTCGTTGATGCCGTCGCCGGCCATCGCCACCTTGCGGCCCTGCGCCTTCAGCTCGGCGACGAGGCGTGCCTTGTCGGCCGGCAGCGCGTCGGCATGCACGCGGGCGATGCCGAGCTGGCGGGCCACGGCCTCGGCCGTGATGCGGTTGTCGCCGGTCGCCATGATGACGTCGATGCCGCGCGCCTGCAGCTGTGCCAACGCCTCGAACGCCGCCGGCTTCACCGGGTCGGCCGCGGCGACCCAGCCGGCGAGCTTGCCGTCGATCGCGGCCAGCAGCGCAATCCTGCCGTCCCGCCGCAACCGGTCGACCTCCGCGCCGACAGCCAGGGTGTCGAGACCGAGGCCTTGCATGAGCCGGGCACTGCCGAGCGCTACCTCATGGCTGCTGACGCGCCCCTTCACACCCTGGCCGGTGACAGCCTCGAAGGCCTCGGGCGCCAGCAGGGACACGCCGCGCTTGTGGGCTCCCGCCACGATCGCCTCGGCCAGGGGATGCTCGCTGGCCTTCTCCAGGCTGGCCGCGAGCTGCAGCAGCGTCGCCTCGTCGAAACCCGGCAATGCCACCACATCGGTGAGCACCGGCCTGCCTTCGGTCAGCGTGCCGGTCTTGTCGACCACGATGGTGTCGACGCCGGCCAGCCGCTCCAGCGCCTCCGCGTGCCGGATCAGCACACCCTCGCGCGCGCCCCGCCCGGTGGCGACCATGATCGAGATCGGTGTCGCCAGCCCGAGCGCGCACGGACAGGCGATGATGAGCACCGACACCGCCGCCACGACGGCGTAGGCGAGCGACGGGCTTGGACCAAAAATCAGCCAGGCCATGAACGCGAGCGCGGCGATCAGCACCACGGCGGGCACGAAGGTGGCGGCAACCGCGTCGGCCAGGCCCTGAATCGGCGCGCGGCTCCGCTGTGCCTCGGCCACCATGGCGACGATGCGGGCCAGCATGGTCTCGGCGCCCACCTTGCGCGCCTCCATGATGAAGCTGCCGCTCTTGTTGAGGGTGCCGGCCGTCACCGTATCGCCGGCAACCTTCTCGGCCGGCACGGACTCGCCGGTGAGCAGCGATTCATCGACCGCCGACGTGCCCTCCACCACGACGCCGTCGACCGGAACCGATTCGCCCGGACGCACGCGCAACCGGTCGCCGACACCGACTTCGTCGAGGGCGACCTCGCTCTCGCTCCCGTCCGCCGCGACGCGCCGGGCCGTCTTCGGGGCGAGATTGAGTAGTGCGCGGATGGCGTTGCCGGTCTTCTCGCGCGCCTTCAGCTCCAGCACCTGGCCGACCAGCACGAGCACGATGATGACGGCCGCCGCCTCGAAGTAGCGGCCGACCGCCCCGCCGTGCATGCGAAAATCGTGCGGGAAGATTCCCGGAGCCAGCACGGCCACAACGCTGAAGACGTAGGCCGCCAGCACACCGATCGAGATCAGCGTCCACATGTTGGGGCTGCGGTTCAGAATCGAGGCCCAGCCGCGCTCGAAGAACGGACGCCCGCACCAGACCACCACCGGCGTCGCCAGCGCGAGCTCGATCCAGCCGGCGGCTTGCGGAGACACCCAGCGATGCAGGGGCAGGCCGAGATCCGGGCCCATCGCCATGACCAGGAGCGGCAGCGCCAGCGCCGCGCCGACCTTCAAACGCCATGAGAAGTCGATCAGCTCGGGGTTCGGCCCGCTGTCGGCGGACGGCACGCCCTTGGGTTCGAGCGCCATGCCGCAGATCGGGCAGATGCCGGGCCCGATCTGCTCGATCTGGGGATGCATCGGGCAGGTGTAGAGGGTGCCTGCGGGTGCGGTCTTCGCCTCGACCTGTGCTGCTGCGGCCTTCGCGCCCTCGCCGAGGTAGCGGAGCGGATCGGCCATGAACTTCGCCCGGCAGCCCGCGCTGCAGAAATAGGTGGGGCGACCACCGTGCTGGTACGTGTGCCTGGCGCCGTCGACTTTCACGGTCATGCCGCAGACGGGATCGATGGCTGCTCCGGCTTCTGCCGGCGGAGGCTCGTGTCTGCCGCGCGACGCAGCCTCGTGTGCGGGCGGCGCATGCCCCTGCTGTTCGTGATCACGTGTCATCGGCGGCCTGCGTCCCGTGTATACCCGGCGGGGGTATGATCACCTTGACCTCCTATACCCTATGGGGGTATGGGTCAACCATGAACAAAAGCATCAAGGCATCTTGCCGCAAGCGCCTGAGCCGCATCGAGGGCCAGGTGCGCGGGCTGTCGCGCATGGTCGACGAAGACCGCTACTGCATCGACATCGTCACCCAGATCTCGGCAGTCCGCGCGGCGCTCGCGCGCGTCGAGGAGGAGGTCCTGCGTGATCACGTGGCGCACTGCGTCGAGCATGCCATCGCCAGCGGCAATGCCGCCGAGCAGCGCCGCAAGGTCGCCGAGCTGATGGACGTGCTCGCCCGCAGTCAGCGCTAGTGGCCTGAATCTCCTAAAGTGAGGGATACAGGCTCTTCAACTTCACACGCGCGTCGGCGGTCGTGAAGTGCCAATTTGCCTTCGCGTTGTGGGTATT
>Ga0247727_10013104_pt1 | contig 14056 bp, 15 predicted proteins | sample WisWelCaveWW1625_FD_202498 | JGI IMG/M metagenome (GOLD analysis project Ga0247727, IMG submission 202498) | Biofilm microbial communities from Wishing Well Cave, Virginia, United States - WW16-25 | ecosystem: Environmental > Aquatic > Deep subsurface > Groundwater > Cave microbial mat | place... | reverse complement strand
CGCTGCCGGTGGGGCCCAGAAACAGCAGGTTGCCCACCGGACGCCCCGGCGAGTTCAGCCCGGCACAGAACACCTGGTACAGCCCCACCAGGGCGTTCAGCGCATCCTCCTGGCCCACGATTTTCCGGCGCAGCGAAGTTTCGAACTCCACAGACTCGGCGCTGCGCCGCGCGGGATCTAGCTCCAGCACCTGTGCGCTCATCGGCATAGCCTCCTATCGAAACCTCCGTTCGGAAAGCACCACACTCCGGCGATCGGCCTGCTCAAACTGGTTCAGCTTGACTTCCACAGTCGAGTGCAGCAGGCGCAACTGCGTAACCATTTCTCGCCCGGTCTCCGGCGCTTCCGCCACCTTCATCAGCGGCGGGGCCAGCTCCGCCAGGTTCAGGTTCATATCGCGGAGGGAATGGATCAGTTTCCGGACATAGCCGGACCGGACGTCGAACAGCTCCACGCGGCCGCTGACCGACTCGCGCAGCTGCGACCAGTTCAGATCCAGTAGGGGGAATTGCCGGGAGACTTGCTGGACGATATCGTCGGTTATGCGCGGACGCTCACCGAGCCTGGCCAGGTGAAGCTGCTTCACCTTGCCGCGCTGGCGCACATTGTGCACCAGGTAGTACGCGTTTCCTTTGCGTCGCACAAAAGCCACGACTGCGCCCCTGAACGAGCCTGGCAGCGTAGTGTATGATTCGTCCACTACGCCCGTCTACTGAGATGGCCCCGGTTTTTTCTACCCTGCTACCAATCACTAACCCCTGCACCGGTCCTTCCATCTCTCCCCGCCATCCTGCCTTTCGGCCCGGCGGGGCCGTGTCTTCACATCGCCGCTCTGTCTGATGAGCGGCCCTTTCACTACGATTCAACTTTCCCCCATTTCGTTGCAAGCCGCCATAGGCCGCTGGTTTCAAGCACATAGAAACGTTAGTACTACCCTTTCCGGCCTATTCTCGAGCACGCTGGAATCCCCCCTGACGCCGCGGTGAAGAAAAAAAATAATCTTGCGCTAATCTGCTCCCACAACCCCTGAGCGGCGCGTGCTGAACTGACATTGTGTTCCATATTCGCAACGCTGTGCGCATCCCGAACATCCCTGCACGCCACAACAGGAGATACGAGACACCGGCTCCTGCGGATTCCACACTCCCCTTGCTCACCCGCACTTGCCAGTTCCGCCAGCCTCGACTACCCTCCCGCCGGAAGCAGCGCCACGCTGGAGACGCTGCTGCCAGATTGAGGTGACTTCGGTGGGCTGGGAGCGCGTGTACAACCTGGTTCGCACCATCCCACGCGGCCGGGTGGTCACCTACGGCCAGGTGGCAAGCGCCCTGCGTCTCAAGGGTGGGGCGCGAACCGCCGGACGTGCCCTGGCCGCCTGCCCTTCCGGACGCGGGATTCCCTGGCACCGCGTGGCCGGCGCGGGCGGCCGCCTGCTGATCCGCGAGCCGCAGGCATCTCTCCAGCGCAAACTACTGGAATCGGAAGGAGTGTTTTTCCTTTCTCCTCTGCGCTTCGATCTCACCGCGCACTCCTTCCGCATTGCCACTGCCAAGAAACGTAGCAGCAAGCACCGGCCCCGCCGGCACTAGTCTGTCCCGCATTCTGTACTGCTATTCCCGGAATTCTTCGCGTCCCGCGCAGTTTTCTTGCTCTTCTCTGTGCCCTCTGCCTGCCCTGAGCGTAGACGAAGGGTGCCTTTGTGACCTCTGTGTAATTCTGAGCTTTTTGGTTGCGGCGTCGCTTGCCCTGATCCCGCAGGTGCGGGACGAAGGGCCTCGCTGTGTTCCACATCCTGCGTTCCGAGTTCCGCGTTTCCCTCTGCTACAATCCAGCCGTGCCCGAACCCATCGTCCAGGTCTCTTCCCTCTCCAAGTCCTACGGCCCGGTGGAAGCCATTCGCAGCGTCAGCTTCGAGATTTCGGAAGGGGAAGTGTTCGGCCTGCTGGGCCCCAACGGGGCGGGCAAAACCTCCACAGTAGAAATTCTGGAAGGGATGCGCACGGCGGATTCCGGCAGCGTGCGCGTATGCGGGTTCGACCCGCAGATGGCCGGCGCGGAATTCCAGCGCTCCATCGGGGCGGTCTTGCAGGCCACCGCACTGCCCGAAAAAATCCTGGTGGACGAAGCCCTGGAAATGTTCTGCGGTTTTTACGGCCGCCGCGTAGACACCGCTGCGCTGCTGGCGCGCTTCGGGCTCACCGAGAAACGCAAAACATTCTACGGCGCGCTCTCCGGCGGGCAGAAGCAGCGCCTGGCGCTGGCTCTGGCGCTCGCGCATCAGCCGCACATGCTGTTCCTGGATGAGCCCACGGCCGGCCTCGACCCCCAGGCCCGCCGCGAGATTTACACCATTGTCGAAGAGCTGCGCGCGGAAAAGAAGACGCTGCTGCTGACCACGCACTACATCGAAGAGGCCGAGCGGCTCTGCGACCGCGTGGCCATAATGGACCACGGCCGGGTGATCGCCCTGGGCACGCCCCGCGAGCTGAAAGCGCGTTCCGCCGGCACCTCGCGCATTGAAGTGCGCCTCAGCCAGCCGGAGTCTGAAGCCACGCTGCTCAAGCTGGACGGGGTCTCCGAGTGTCTCCGCGCCAACGGGGCCTACGTCCTGCGCTCCACGCGGCCGCCGCAGACCATCGTGGCCCTGGTGAAATACCTGGAAACGTTTGGCAATGAGCTGCAAAGCCTGGAGGTGGCTTCGCCTTCGCTGGAAGACGTGTTCATCGAGCTGACCGGGCGACGGTTGAGGGACTGATGAACAACACTTTGAGCCTCACCGAGTTCCGCATCCGCCTGGCCTGGCGCAACCGCCTGTTCATTTTTTTCAGCCTGGTGGTGCCGCTGGCGTATATGTTTTTCTACGTGGGCGTATTCGGGCGCGGTTCCCCTCTGGCCGTCTCCTTTATGCTGGCGCCGGTCCTGGCCCTGACGGTGATGGGCAGCTTTTGGGGACTGAGCATGCAGCTGGTGATGTTCCGCGAGCAGGGCATCCTGAGGAGGTTCCGTCTGGCGCCCATCGGCGCGGCTCCCTTGCTGGCCTCCAGCCTGCTCTCCAACTATATCCTGCTGATGCCCACCATCCTGATTCAACTGGCGCTGGCGCGCTGGTTTTTCCGCATGCAGGAGTTCGGCAATCTGCCTGCCGCGCTGCTGCTCATCTCGGCTGGATCGGTCACCTTTGCCGCGTTCGGGCTGATGATTGCCAGCATTACCGGGAGCATGCAGGAAACCGCGGTGATCAACAACGCCATCTGGTTCATTTTCCTGTTCCTCTCCGGGGCCACCATCCCGCTTCCCATGCTCCCCGGCTGGGTGCAGGGTGTTGCCGCGTTTCTTCCTCCCACTTATCTCATCACCGGCCTGCAACAGGCCATGCTTGGAAACGCGCCCGTGCTGCAAATCGGCCCCGAACTGCTGGTGCTGGCGGGGAGCGCCGCAGCAGCCTTTTACTTTTCCGTGCAGGTCTTCCGCTGGGAACCGGAAGCGCCCATCCGGCCCCGCGCGCGGCTGCTGGCCTGCGCCGCGCTGATTCCCTTCCTGCTGCTGGGACTCTACGAAAACATCACCGGCCATCGCAGAGAAGGCGCAGCGGTGATGTATCGCCAGATCCAGCGGCCGCCCGAACCGCAGTCTCGTTGATGCCCTCCGGCGTGGATGGAACATTGCCGTCCAATTTGGCCGCGGTGCATCCTTGCCCGGCACTCATCGTGATCTTTCGCTGCGGCGCGGTGTGCTATACTCCCCTCCGGGCACAAGGAAGCGCGGCTGATCCGCAGAATTCGCGCCGCGGCTTCCGCCTCAGCGTATTGCTGACTAACTTCGACATTTCGCTGTCCCCGCCATTGGCCCAGTACTCTCCCTCCCCTGCACTCTTGTCGCCGCATATTCTTGCTCCGGCAGGCGCCGGATGGAGGAGCTGAATGCCCATCCAGAAAACGGAAAAAATCTGGCACAACGGCAAATTCGTGAACTGGGACGACGCCCAGGTGCACGTCCTCTCCCACGTCATCAGCTACGGCTCCGCCGTTTTTGAAGGCATCCGCTGCTACCAGACCACCCACGGCCCGGCCGTCTTTCGTCTCCGCGAGCACATGCAGCGGCTGCTGAACTCCGCCTACATCTACCGCATCCCCATCCCCTTCACACTGGATGAGCTGTGCCAGGCTGGCGTGGAACTCATCCGCACCAACAAAATGAACGCCTGCTACTTGAAGCCCATCGTGATGCGCGGGTACGGCGAGGCGGGCGTGAACCCCTTCCCATGCCCTGTGGAAATCTACATGGCCTGCTGGGAGTGGGGCGCCTACCTGGGCGCGGACGCCTTCGAAAAAGGTGTGGACGTGTGCGTGAGCTCCTGGACGCGCTTGGCGCCCAACACGCTCCCGGCCATGGCCAAGAGCGCCGCGAACTACATGAACTCGCAGCTCATCCGCATGGAAGCCATCACCAATGGCTACGTGGAAGGCATCGCGCTGGACGTGAGCGGCTGTGTGAGCGAAGGTTCCGGCGAAAATATCTTCCTGGTCAGCAATGGCCGGCTCATCACCCCGCCGCTTTCCGAGTCCATTCTGCCGGGCATCACGCGGAGCACGATTATCACCCTGGCCCGGGACCTGGGGATCCCGCTCGAAGAGCAGGTGGTGCCGCGCGAGATGCTTTACATTGCCGATGAGGTCTTCTTCGTGGGCACAGCGACCGAGGTCGCTCCCATTCGCTCGATTGACCGCATCGCCATTGGCAACGGCACGCGCGGGCCGGTTACCAAACGCCTCCAGGATGAGTTCTATGCGCTGGTCAACGGCACCAAGCCCGACCGCCACGGCTGGCTCACCCCTGTCGGCGTGCCCGTTTCTGCCACGGCACGCTAAAAGCTACGCCACAATTTTTTGCTGAAGAAGAACCCGTGGAGGGTTCGAGTGCCGCGAACCCGCCGCTACAGGTCGAGTCCCCAGAAATCCAGCTCCGGTTTGATGAGCTCGATGCCCAGTTCCCAGCCTTCCACGCGGTGATTCCCTTTCCACACCACCTGCGCGTCGCTGGTCTGGTTGGTGGACTGATTGGTGAGCCGGACTTTCTGGTCCAGGGCCAGGTCATGCGGGAGCACAACCATACAGCCGTAGGGATTGACGATGCGCGTCTTGGCTACCACGCGGACCGCAGCGCCCGTGGCGTCCTGCCACTCCAGGCCCACCATCGCCGCGGAATTCAGCCGCACCCCGCGCCGCCGCTCTCTCCACTTCACTTCCCGCGACACATCGGATCGAAACCCCAAAAGGTCCTCCCGGCTGGGGGCGTGGCGAGACTCCTTGCACCATCGTAGAGTCCTCTGCTGGCGGCGTCAAGCCCGCGCGCGGAAGAGTTCCGCATTGACACTCCGAGGCCCGCCGGCGTAATAGTATTGTTGCTGTTCATGCTAGGAATATTACTCCGGGAGGAAATCCCAAAATGCTCCGTCGCAGCCTATTGCATGCCATTCTGCTGACATTTGCCGGCGTCTCTACTGTCCACGCCCAGGAATTCTGGGAAAAGAAAAAAGATTACCGGGAGTGGACAGAGAAGGACGTGAAGAAGATGCTCGAGGATTCTCCCTGGGCCAGGCAGCAGGTCTTCACAGGGCAGTTTCAAGCATCCGGACGGCAGGGCATTTCCCAGCAGGATTCAGGCCGCGAATATCATCCGCAGATCACCTATCGCCTCCAGCTCCGCTCGGCGCTGCCCCTGCGCAAGGCGCTGGTGCGCAAGATGATGTTTGACGCCCGATACGACAACATGCCTGCCGAGCAGAAGCAGGCCTTCGATAACCGCGCGGAACAATTCCTGGCCGCCGATTTTTCCGACCGCGTCATCATCCACGTGGCGTTTAGTTCCAATGTCCAGGTGGATGACCGGGAGCTGAACCGCTACTGGCAGGGCCCTCCCCCGGATGCGCTCAAGACCTCTGTCTATCTGCTGCTCCCGAACGGGGAGCGCATCCAGCCGACTAACTTTGTTCCCAATCAAACCGCGACTAGCGGCCAGTTCCAATTCGTTTTTTCTCGCTCGCACAATGGCGAGCTGTGGTTGCACCCGGCGGATAAGCAGTTCAGCGTGACGTTTCCGCACCCGCAACTCCACGGCGAGTCCGATACACGCGTCTTCGTCGAATTCAAAGTCCAGAAAATGCTGGTGGACGGCCAGGTGATGTTCTAAAACGTGATGACGCCTTCCGTCTTCCGGAACAGACCTACAGTGCTCTGCGTAGATAGGTTGACGCTCCCGTAGGGGCCATCCCGAAGCTTCGGGATCAGCTGGCCCTCGTAGATTGCGCCAGCCAACGCCGCTCCCCGCACGGCCTGTCAACCCATTTCTGCAGTTCCCGTTAGAATGCCTTTTTGTCCACGAGAAAATTTTCGAGCACCAATGTATCCATCTCGCTTTTGGCGAAACTCGAATAGGCATTCGCCGGCGTGTTGACCACCGGCTCCCCGCGCAAATTGAACGAGGTGTTGAGGACTACCGGCACACCTGTGGCCTGCCCGAAGCGCTCGATCAACTGGTAATAGCGGGGGCTCTGTTCCTTGAAGACGGTTTGCAATCGCCCGGAGCCGTCCACGTGGGTGATAGCCGCCAGGTTGCCCTGCTGCTCCTCCCGCACCGGGACCACGTAGAGCATATAGCGCGCCGGGTAATGTTTTGTGGCCTCGTCCAGCTTGAAGTATTTCTCGGCGGACTCGGCAAGCACGGACGGCGCAAACGGGCGGTAGGGCTCGCGGAACTTGATTTTCGTGTTGACGATGTCTTTCATAGCATGGCTGCGCGGGTCAGCGATGATGCTGCGGTTGCCCAGGGCGCGCGGCCCCCACTCAAACCGGCCCTGGAACCAGCCAATCACCCGCCCGCTCTGTAGCCGCGCGGTCACTTCGTCCATCATCCGGTTGTCGTCGTCGATGCGCCGGTGGGGGATATTGTTCTCGGCCAGGAAACCGGCAATCTCTGCGTCGCGGTACGATTTTCCCCAGTAGGCGTGCTTCATCACAAAGCTGCGGGGCTTGCCCAGGAGCGAGTGGTGCGCCCAGAGCGCCGCGCCGAGCGCCCCGCCGCCGTCGCCCGCCGCAGGCTGGACGAAAATTTCCTCGAAGGGCGTCTCCGCAAGAATGCGCGAGTTGGCCACGCTGTTCAATCCCACGCCCCCGGCGATGCACAGGCGTTTCTTCCCGGTCTGCTGATACAGGTTGCGGGCCATCCCCAGCAGCAGTTCTTCGGTCACTTTCTGGATGCTGGCGGCGATGTCCGCATAGTGCTGGTTGACGCCGCATTGCTCCTCGTAATTGGCGGGTTTTTCGCCAAAGTAGCTCGGGAACCCGGTGCCGGCGGTAAAGAAATGCATCTCCGGCGGGCGCGGGTCGCCCATCAACTCGACAAACTTTTGGTTGTAGGTCCGGTCTGTGGAGTGGTGGAAGCAGAAGTAGTCCATTTTCAGCGCAAACGACCCGTCGCTATTGCGCTCGATCAGCTTCCAGATTTTGTCCACGTACCGCGGCTGGCCGTAGGGGGCCATGCCCATCACTTTGTACTCGCCTTCATTGACCTCGAATCCCAGAAACGCCGTGAAGGCGCTGTACAGCAGGCCCAGGGAATGCGGGAAATGCAATTCTTCGCGGATCTTGATCTCCGTGCCCTGCCCCGTGCCCCAGGTCGCGGTCACCCACTCCCCGACCCCGTCCACGGTGAGAATCGCCGCATCCTCAAACGGGGAGCACAGGAAGGCGCTGGCGGCGTGCGAGAGGTGGTGGTCGCAGAACAGCACCTTCTCGCGGGGGACGCCCAGCTCGTGCTCCAGAGTCCCTCCCACCCAGAGCTTGTCGATCATCCAGGTGATCATGGATTCGCGGAAGACCTTCCACGACTGCGGATAGGTCTGCAACACGGTCATCAGGATGCGGTCGAATTTCCGGAACGGCTTCTCAAAAAACACCACGTAGTCGAGGTCCTGGCCCTGGATGCCGCCGCTCTCCAGGCAAAACTGGATGGCATTGTGCGGAAAGCCGAAATCGTGCTTGATGCGCGTGAAGCGCTCTTCTTCGGCTGCGGCCAGGAGTTCGCCGTCGCGCAGCAGGGCTGCGGCGGCGTCGTGGTAGTAGCAGGAGACTCCCAGGATGTGCATCTACCAGTATCTCCGGGCCCAATCCAGGTTCATCGCTTCGTCTCCGGCGCGCTTCAACCACTCGGTGGGCCTCTTGCGGATGCGCAGGGGGTCGGCAAACAGGCGCACACCCAGCCCGAAGGGAAGCACCAGGATTGCGTACAGGATGGTGAGGATCAGACGGGCCTGAAAATTGCCGATTTTATGCGCAATGCGCTTCCAGGCCTCCCAGAGGCGCTTCAGCATTCAGGCTCCTTAGAAGAGTGTGTAGATGAACGGGGCGATGGCGGAGCTCTGCGCCATCACCATCACGATGCCGAACATCAGCAGCACGGCCATCATGGGTAGCATCCACCAGCGCTTGTTGCTCCACAGGAAATACATCAGTTCGCCGGCGATGCCGAATCTGCGGCGGGCCAGTTGTAGGAATGCCATACGTCTCCTGCTCGCCGCGTCCCATGCTGGACGCGGGTTGAGATACGGTCAGGTCAGTGCAACTTGTCTGCCGCGCTACGCCTCGATTAAACCCTTATTCCATAACGAGTTAGGCGGATCTACGACTGTCATCTTAGCACATCTGGTCACCGAATGTGCAAAATCCTGCACGCGGTGCGAAAATCATTGCACCTTCGCTGTCGGCGATACTCGCACCAGGTCACCGGACTGCTTCAGCCATTCCGCCAGGCGCTGTCCAACTTTTTCCCGCCCCGGCTTGGTCAGATGGATGCCATCATCAATGAACATCGCGCCGCTCAGATCCAGGTACAAATCATAGAACGGAATCCCCGCCCGCTCGCAGATATCTTTGAGCCGCTGCTGCGGTTTGAGCACATAGTCGCGGTCGCGTGCCAGGTATGCGGCATCGTACTGCACGGCCAGGGGCATAACGGCGACGCGCACCGGGAACCCTTTCTCCGCGCCCAGCCTGTGCATCTCCCCTAGCTGGTGCTCGATCTCGCCCCACGCTGCGTCCCGCCAGGCGTTGCTCACCGCGGGGTTGTACTCGAACGAATAGCCGCCCGAAATCCGCCAGGCCGCTACGCTGGCGGCCACGCGCATCTTGCTGCGCATCCAGACCAGGAAATAACTGCGGCTGGCCACCCGCGCGGCCCAGCTCGCGGCATCGTCCGGCGCATCAATCGAAAACATGTACGTGCCGGGCACGAGCTTGCCGTTTTCCACACGGAAGCTGTGCAGGAATTTTTGCAAATCGTTCAGGCAGAATTCCACCAGGACCACGTCGGGTTGAAACTGTAACCCGAATTTCTTGAGGTACAGAAGCTCCTGATAGTTTGTGTAGCCCTTCACCCCGGCGTTGATGATTTCCACTTTTTTGTGCGCCGGGTCTTTTCTCAATTCCGACCGCATGTGTCCGGGAAACGTGTCTTCAATCGAGTCGCCGTACACGGCGACGGAATCTCCCAGCAACAGCACGCGGAACTGATCCGCCTTCGGCCCCACGGGCGGGCTGCGCAGCCCGTCCGAGTTCATATCCCCGTAATTGGGATTCTGGCGGTAGCCGAGGTCCGCGTCGTAGATGGCCCAGAACTGCCCGTCGGGAGTTGCCGGAGCGTTCAGGTCGGGCCGCGGGCGGCGCGCCTCGTCTGCCGCGGCCACGCGCAGCGCCACCTCCAGCGCCCCGCACATCAGCAGCACGCCGAAGCCGAGCAGAAATAGCTTTCCCCGCCAGCCCAGCGGGCGGGGCGCAGGAAATTCGCCGGGCGCTGTGCCGGCCGGAGGTGCAGCGGGATTCTTGCTCATCGCCTCACTTCATCAGCAGAAAATTGCCCATCACCATGGCGTCAATCCCGGAGCAGTAGAAGCTGCGCACGGCCTCGCGGGGATCGCACACCAGCGGCTCGCCAAACAGGTTGAAAGAGGTATTCACCAGCGTGGACGCGGGCATCTGCTCACCGAACTTGCGCAGCAGGTTCCAGAAGCGCGGGTTGGTGGCGCGGTCGGCCGTGTGCACGCGGACGCTGTTCCCCCGGAATGCGAATTGCCTCAGGTCCGGCGGGCCGTCGTGCAGTTCCCCGACGGAGGCCATGAACCGGCAATTCTCGCTGCACGTAAACCACTCTGCCGCCCGCTCTGCGGTCACCGAGATGGCAAAGGGATGAAAATCTTCGCGGTGCTTGATGTACTGGTTCAGGTTTTCAATCACGTAGGGCGAAAACGGAGAGGCCAGGATGGTCCGGTTGCCCAGCGCTCGCAGCCCGAACTCCACGCGGCCTTGATACCACGCCAGGATTTTGTCCTCGCGCAGGATGCGCACCGTTTCGTCCAGCAGCTCCTCTTCGCTCGGCAGGTAACGATAAATAATCTTGCAGTTGTCGAGCACCGCTTTCATCTGCCCCGCTTCCGGCTCAGGGCCCAGATACAGGTGCTCCAGCCCCTGGCGGGGAACGCGTCCTGTAGCTTTCTTTCGGCCCAGGGACACCGCGCCCAGTGCCGTTCCCGCGTTGCCGGAGACCGGCTGGACAAACACTTTTTCGAATCCGGTTCGCGTCTCCAGCGCGCGCACCAGCAGGACGTTCAGGAATACCCCTCCGGAAACGCACAGATATTTCGCCCCCGTCTGCTTGCGAAATCGCTCGGCGAGGGCGACCACCGTTTCTTCGAGGAACTCCTGCGCGCTGCGGGCGATGGCCGCCCGGGTCCTGCCGTCCGCGGACTCGCGCGCATCCGGCGAAAGGCCGAGTTCCCTGCAAAACTCCGCGGAGAAAGCCGACCGCTCCCCGACTCCTTTGCCGAAATATTTCCGGTTCAGATGCGGCAGCCCGTGGGCATTGGGCTGGAACAATTTTCGAAACGCCGGCAGGAAGTCTGCGCTGGCCTCGCGGCCCAGCCACTGCACTTTGTGTTCATCGCGCCGCGGCCGGAAACCCAGCAGGCCGGTCACCTGCGTGTACATCCACCCCAGGGAATTTGGAAACTCCATGGCGTGCAGCACGCGCAGGGATTCGCCTTCTCCGGCAGCCACCAGCCCCGACCACATGTCGCCGGATTCGTCCAGCGTCAGCACCAGGGCGCGGTCGAACGGGCTGGGATAGAACGCGCTGGCCGCATGGCAGAGGTGGTGTTCAAAATCCGCCAGTTCCGGAGCGCCCGGCTGCCCGGCGTAGGTCTTCTTGAGCAGCCGGACGTGGTTGAGTTCGCGGGAAAGGCGTCCCATCGTCCCGCGCCCGTAGCCGCCTCCCTGCAAGGTCAGCAGGTTTGCAAGCCGGAAGCGTTCTGTCCGCAGCCACGCCTGCCGCGGCCTGGCGGCGACGGCCACCAGGTCCAGGTCCGCAGCTTTGGCCCCGGCCTGACGCAGGCAAAACTCGATGGCCTGCCGCGGCACACCGCCCACCGCGGGATTCCGGCTCAGCTTGTCTTCCTCGATAGCCGCCAGGACAGGGGAAACCGCACTCTCGGCGCCAATCGCCGCCGCCGAATCGTGCTCCATATCGGATATGCCGAGGATGAACATCTACTGATTCAGCCGCATGGACGATTATACCTTGACCGCCAGTATCGGAGCCCTTCCCTCGCACGGGGTGTCCGGCCCGCTCCACGGCTCAAGTTTCCCTGACCAACGGCCGACATAGACTGAATGGGACTTTCACCATCTGAATTCCTGCCGCAAGAGGCGGGTGAGCGCCGCCGCAGCGAACGTCTTCCGCTTCGAAAAGATGTCCGCATTTACTGGCCGGACCGCGGCGTCGAGAGTTCCGAGGACACCTTCACGCTGACGGTAAGCCTGTTCGGCTGCGCCATCGCCAGCCGCGGGCATCTGCAGCCGGACTCGCAAATTGTCCTGCGCTGCGACGGCAAATTCATGCCCGGACGCGTGCTCTACAACCTGCACGATTCTTCGAAAGACTTCATCGAAGTCGGCATCAGTTTTGACGAAGAAGCCGGTGAATTCTGGGACTCCCAGTTCTAAACTCGCCTTTCTAAGTTCTGTTCACCGTCCGGTTTCCCGCGCAGCGTGGACAATACTTCTGCGCTACAATGCCGCCGTTCATCCGATTCCCCGCCGGTTTCGTATCTTGAGTTGGAACATCGGAGACGGGTCCGGGCAGCCGTGCTGTTGGCAGCAACGATCCAGATGCGGGAAAGCGAGCGCGTGCCGGATGCCGCGCTGATGGACCGGCTCGTCCGCCGCGACCAGGATGCCATGGAACAGCTCTACCGGCGCTATTCGCGCATTATCTATTCCCTGGCCCTGCGCATCACCCAGCAGGCCGCTTCGGCCGAAGAGATTGTTCAGGACGTGTTTCTCCTCCTGTGGCGGAATGCCCACCGCTATGAGGTATCCCGCGGCGGCCTCGAGCCCTGGCTGCTGACCCTGGCCCGCAATCGTTCCCTGGACCTTCTGCGTATGAAACGCGAGAAACAGCGCCGCCGGGAAGACGCCCTGGACGATTCCCCGGTGCCCGCTGCCCATCCCTCCGCGGAGGCGGCCATAGACCGCCAGCGCCGCGCCGAGCAGGTGCGTGCCGTGATGGCTTCGCTCCCTGCGGCCCAGCGCAAGGCCATCGAGCTCGCGTTTTTCGACGGAATGACTCACAGCGAGATTGCCGCGGCATTGGCCCAGCCCCTGGGCACCGTCAAGAGCTGGATCCGCAATGGGTTGTTGCGGCTCCGGGAGTCGCTGGAAGGCGCGGGCGCCTCACCGGCTGCGGGAGAACTGAAGTGAGCGAGTGCTATAAATTCCGGGAAAGCTGCGAATCCTACGCGCTCGGCGCCCTCGAGGGTGAAGAACGCGCCGCGTTCGAGGCCCATCTGGCCACGCACTGTGAGCATTGCCGTGCGGAGTTGGACCGCGCCCGCGCGCTGGTGGCTCAGCTTGCCTATCTGGCACCCGAGCAGGCGCCTCCACCGCATCTTCAAAACCGGCTTATGGCCGCCATTGCCGCAGACGCGCAACGCGGCCCCGCACCCGTGACTCCCCGCGGGAGTGACGTGTCCCCGGCGGCGTGGTGGAACTGGCTTTCAGGATTGAGCTGGGCTGCCGCAGCCGCGGCGCTTCTGTTTGCCGTGTGGACGCACCAGCAGGCCGCGCTGCTCGAGGGCCAGCGCGCTGCACTGGAGATTCAACTCCGGCAGGAAGCCGCGCGCCTCTCGCAGACGCGCACAGAACTCGCCCGCTACGAAAAAGTCCTGGCCATCGTCTCCGCGCCCGGAACCATTCAGGTGAGTCTGGACCCCGCGAAGCCCGCCGCGCCGCGCGTCCGCGCCCACTGGAACGAGAAGACCGGCCTGGTCCTGACCGCGCTGGAATTCCCAGCGCCCGAAGCAGGTCGCACCTTTCAGTTGTGGCTGGTTCCCAAGAAGGGCAACCCCATCAGCGCCGGGATTTTTTCGCCCGACGCCCGCGGCGAGGTGTTCCACTTCGTCGCGACCTCCGCCCGCGTTGCACAGACCGCCGCGCTGGCCATCAGCGTGGAGCCTGCGGGAGGCAGCCCGCAACCCACTTCCACTCCCATCTGGGTCGGCGCGCTCCCCTCGGCTCCGCTCGGCGTAACCAGGTAACGCCGCTTACTTATTTCCTGCGGTTCCGATACTGCAAGCGGATCTTACGCCGTTCGCCCGCTTCGCGGTACCGCCGCAGGTCGTCCACCGACCGCGGCATCACCTGCGGCGCCAGTTTGGGCCGCTTCCGGCTGTCAAGCGCCACGAACGTGACGTAGGCGCTCGAGGTATGCTTGCGCTCGCCGGTCAGGATATTTTCCGAGAACACTTTGACGCCCACTTCCATCGACGTGCTGAACACCCGGTTCACCGAGGACTTCAGCACAATCAGCTCTCCTACGCGGATGGGGCTGCGGAAGTCCAGATAGTCCACGGCCACGGTGGCGGCGTAGCAATTGGTGTGCCGGTGTGCGGCGATGGCCGCGGCGATGTCAATCATATGCATCACCCGCCCGCCGAGCATGTTCCCCAGCG
>Ga0247727_10013103_pt1 | contig 14057 bp, 9 predicted proteins | sample WisWelCaveWW1625_FD_202498 | JGI IMG/M metagenome (GOLD analysis project Ga0247727, IMG submission 202498) | Biofilm microbial communities from Wishing Well Cave, Virginia, United States - WW16-25 | ecosystem: Environmental > Aquatic > Deep subsurface > Groundwater > Cave microbial mat | place... | reverse complement strand
CGCCAGGCAGATGCGCCGCCCGTCCAGCGCCCGCCGGGCGACCCTGCATACGGCTTCGACCTCGGGAAGCTCAGGCATTGAGGATCACCGCCGCCGCCCCGTAGATTCCCGCGTCCCGGTCGAGCGCCGCCGCCACGATGGGGGTATCGGCGGCGAAGGGATTGATGGTTCGTCTTGGGACGGCCTCGCGGATCGTGGCAAACAGCGGCTCGCCGATCCGGCTCAGACCGCCGCCGATGACGATGATGTCCGGGTCGAGCAAGCTGACGACGCTGCCGAGCCAGGCCCCGAGCATCTCCCCGGTTTCCTCGATCAGCCCGCGGGCCCACGCCTGGCCGGAGGCGGCGGCCGCGGCGATCGTCTCTCCCGTCATCGGAGCTCGGTCCGGTCCCAGAAACTCGTCCGCCCGCCGCGCCAGCGACGTACCGGAGGCCAGCGCCTCTATGCAGCCAATACTGCCGCAGTTGCACCTCACCGCGCTGCGGTAGTCGATCGAAACATGGCCGCCTTCTCCGGCAAAGCCGTTCTTGCCGTGGTAGACACGGCCGTCCAGGATGATCCCCGAGCCGATGCCGGTGCTGATGGTGGCGTAGAAGACGCTCGAGAATCCCCGGGCCGCTCCGAACAGGGCTTCGGCCAGGCCGGCGCCGTTGGCGTCGTTCTCAACCCGGCAGGGAACCTGGAATCTTCGCTCCACCTCGGCGGCAAGCGGCACATTCACCCACCCCGGCATGTTGGTGGGGTTGAAGATGACGCCGGTCCTGGGGTCGAGAGGCCCCGGCGCGCAGATGCCGATGCCGGCAAGCGACCCTTGGGCGCCGGCTGAGTCGCGCAGCTCTTCCAGGATCCCGTACACCTCACCCAGAGATATCGCGGCGCCCTCAGATGCCCGGGTGGGGCGCTCGCGCCGCTCAAGCAGCCTGGCGTCCGCATTCAGCACCCCGCCCGCCAGCTTGTTCCCGCCAATATCCAGGCCGAGGACGACCCGGCTCACAGCCGCGCCGGCTCCGCCACCGTCCTGTGGTCACGGACGTTGCCCGTGTTCAGGGTGGACGCCGGCTCAAGCAGCAGCACGTGGACTTCTTCCTCGGCCACGGGCCGATGCTCGACCCCGTGGGGGATCACCACAAACTCTCCGGGGCCGATCCACAGGTCGCGGTCGCGAAGCTCGATCCGCAAACGGCCCTTCACCACCAGGAACAACTCGTCCTCCCGCTCGTGGTGGTGCCAGACGAACTCGCCGCTCAGCTTCACCAGCTTGACGTGAGCGTCATTGACCTGCCCGACGATCTTGGGGCTCCAGTGATCGTGAAACAGGTCGAATTTCCGGGCCAGATTGATGACTTCCATAATGGGATGCTACCAGAATAACCGCGCCTCCCGATGCTACCCTTCTATCATGGCGATTGTCACGATTTCGGCTCAGCCCGGATTGCGGGTGGAGGAGATCGCACGACAGGCCGCCGCGTGCCTGCGATTCGAGCTGGTCACCCAGGCGCGTCTGGAGAGCCTCTACCAGACCGATTCCGGGACGGTCGATCCGATTCCGGCCCGCGGCTACAGTGACGTGGTCACGTCGATGCTGGCCCGGCTGGCGGTCGAGCATCACCTGGTTTTCTGCGGCTCCGGAGGGCAGCATCTCTTCGGGAACTTTCCGGAGGTGGTGAGGGTGGCGCTGGTGGCGCGGCCGGCGGTGCGCGCCGGGTTGCTGATGCTCGACCGCGGCCTGGACCACCCGGCGGCCGTGGCGGCGCTGCGGGAACTGGAGCGGGAGCACGCCGCCTGGCTGCGGCCGCGCTTCCGCAAAAGCAGCCTGGCGGCCGCCCAGTTTGATCTCACCCTCAACACCGAGCGGTGGGACGCCTCCCGGCTGTCGGAGGCGGTGGTGGCCGCGGCTCGGGTGTTCCGCATCGATCAGGCTCCGCTGCTTTCCTCGACCGCCGAGCGTCAGGTGCAGTTCGAGGTGCGGCTCCGTCTGGCCCGGCTGGGAGTGCCCGGCGCGCCTTCCGGCTCCGGCGCTGTCGCGCTCGCGGCCCGCCAGTTCGCCCACCCCAGCGAAGAGATTTTCGCCAACCTGCTCGACTTCTACCGAATCACCTGGGAGTATGAGCCCCGTTCGTTTCCGCTCCAGTGGGACGAGCAAGGCAAGGCCGTGGAGTCCTTCACGCCCGACTTCTACATCCGCGAGTTCGATCTCTACGTCGAGCTGACCACCATGAAGCAGTCGCTGGTGACCAGGAAGAACCGCAAGATCAAGCGGCTGCGCGAGCTCTACCCCGAAATCAACGTGCAGGTGTTCTACCAGAAGGACTTCGAGAACCTGATCTTCAAGTACGGGCTGGAGAAGACGGCGGCGCTGTTAGAATAGCTCTCAGCCATCCGGATGACGCTGCCCCCTGGAGTCGAGAAGGTCCTTTTCCCCGAAGAAGAGATTCAAGCCCGGATCGCGGAGGTGGGCGCGGAGATTTCCGAGGCCTACGCCGGGCGCGAGATCAAGCTGATCGCGGTGCTGAAGGGCTCGATCTTCTTCCTGACGGCGCTGGCGAAGGCCGTGTCGATTCCGGTGAGGCTGGACTTCCTGGGCATCTCGAGCTTTTCCAGCAGTCCCCGCGCGCCCGGCGTGGTGCGCATCTCCAAGGACCTGGACGAGGCCATCGAGGGGGAGGACGTGTTGCTGGTGGAGGACATCGTCGACACCGGCCTGACCGCCCGCTACCTGCTGCAAACGCTGGCCAGCCGCGAGCCCAACAGCCTCGCCGTCTGCACCTTCCTCGACAAGACCCCGCGGCGGCTGGTGCAGGTGCCGGTGCGCTTCCGCTGCTTCGAGATCCCCGACCGCTTCGTGGTCGGCTTCGGGCTCGACTACAACCAGCTCTACCGCAACCTGCCATATGTCGCTGTAATGAAACCCTGATCGCCGAGCGAGATGTCCAGATCGACAACGTGCGCCACCTGCAACGTCAGGCCCGCGCGCTGGTACTTCTTAAAACCGTTCGCCTCGGCCGATAGGGTGTAACTCCCGGGAGGGACCTGAACCAGAATGTACTTCCCGGCCTCGTTACTCGTGAGCCTCCACGACCGGCCCTGAGCCTGGCTCGTCAGCGTGACCGTTGCTTGGTCGAGCGCAGGTCGGTGAAGGGAAACGGCAGCAGGACCAGGTCAAAGGGTGTCATACACGCGGTCCTCTTCGTTGTCCCATTCCGCAAACGTCTTGTCGGCCGCCGCCAGCAGCGCCAGAGACTCCTGTCGTTGGGAGAAGTAGGCCGTCAGGGCCTCCAGTCAATGGTTGCCCGTCCGGGCCATCGCACGCCTTACCGGCCGCGATCAAAAGATGTACTTCAACCCAAACTGGACTTGCCGCATGTTGATGGCGGTGGCGCGAATCCGCCCGAAATCCGGGACCGGGTTGTTGGCGTTGGCCCCCCAGGCGGCCCCCGGATTGCCCAGCACCGGGTGATTCAGGAAGTTGAACGCCTCAAACCGGAACTGGAGCCGGTGACCTTCCGTGACGCGGAAGTTTTTCAGCGTCGAGAAGTCCCACAGAAACTGCGAGGGTCCCAGCAGCCGGTTGCGCGCGATGTTGCCGAAGGTTCCCGGCGCCGTGTAGAAGAACGATCCGCGATCGAACCAGCGCTCGCTGGTGCGCTGGCCGTCCGGCAGATACGGATCCCGGCCGTTGCTGTTCAAACGCGGGTCGCCAAAGCTGCCCGTTCCCGGCGCGTCGTATCCGGCGGCCGTGTTGATCGGCCGGCCGCTCTGGACGGTGAGAATGGTGCCCACCTCCCATCCGCCCAGAATCTGGCTCGCCGCGCCTCCCCAGTTCGCGAACCGCTTCCCGCTCCCGAAGGGAAGCTCCCAAATGGTCGACGTCACCAACCGGTGGGGTGTGTTGTAGGCCGAATAGCCGTACTCGCAGTCCAGGCAGCGGTTGTCCTGCGGCGTGATGTCGGCGTTGGTGCCGCGAATCGCGCTGGTGTTGTCCAGCGCCTTCGACCAGGTGTAGCTGAGCATGGCGGTCAGCCCCGACCGCGTGCGCGTGGTGTACTTCATGCCCAGCCCGTTGTAGTTGCCAAAGCCTTCCCCGGTCACGATCTGCTGAAACCCGTAGGCCGGATAGGGACGCCGCAACAGGATGTTGGTCGTGCCGGGAAGCGGCGCGTTCTTGTTCTGGAGTCCTTGCAGACGGCGATGGAGCGCTCCGTTGTAACCGATCTCAAACGATGTGTCGGGGCTCAGGCTCCTCTGGATATTGAACAGGTACATGTAGGAGTAGCTGGTGCCGACGTGGGGATGCACACCCCATAGATACGCCGACGGAACCTGAACTGGGAACTGTCTCGGGTCGAGAAAGTTTGTCCAGCTGGTGTCCGGACGCTGGCCGGCGGAGCTGGCCACGCGGTCCAGCCGTCCGCCCATGCCGCGGTTCATGTCGAACCGGGAATTACCGCTCTCGGCCGAGTAGAAAATGCCGAAGCCGGTGCGGAAGGACCACTTTTCGCTCGGGCTGTAGGCGATCCCCAGCCGCGGAGCAAAGTTGTTCCAGTCATTGTTGATCAGCCGGTCGCCGAGCCGGCCGTCGCGGACCGCCGTGATTCCCGTGTACCGGAAATTCCGGCCCTCGTAAAAATCGCCCTTCCCGGCGCGCACCCCCACCGGATGGTGGGCGAGATTCGGATCGTTGGCCACGCCCGACAGGAATGGCACCACCGAGTTGACGCTGGTCTGGCTCTTGTCCAGGTACGGCTGAAAGAACTCGTAGCGCAGCCCGAGGCTCAGCGTGAACTGGCGGCTGAGGCGCCAGACATCGTCGATATACAAAGCGAAGTTGCTGGCCCGGAAGTTGGACAGGGCCAGAGCGACCGCGGCCTCGGCTCTCGACAGGTTTCCCAGCAGGAAGTCGGCGGCGCCATCCCGCGAGTATCTCCCGTCATGGGTGAACCTGCCCCGGGCGAACTCGTTGCCGATCTGATCGTAGATGTCATACCGGTACTCGCCGCCGAACTTCAGCGAATGCTTGCCGCGGACCCAGGAGAAATTGTCGATGGCCTGATAGATCTTGTCGTCGATCACGAACGGTCCGTTGGCGCCGTTCCCGAAGGCGCTGTACGCCGTGATCGAGATCGCCGGAATGCCCCAGCTCGACGGCGGATCGGTGCCCAGCGGCAGGCCCATCTCTTTGACCACGTCGCGCACGCCGCCCAACTCCTGGCCGAGCTCATTGTAGAGCGAATTGACGCCGAAGCGGAACTCGTTGACCTTGGTGGCCGAGAGCACGCGCGTGTTGGAAAACATGTATTGCCGCGCCCTGGTCACCAGCACGTCGCCGTTGAGCTTCATGCCCTCGTTGAGCCCGCTCTCGTCCATCCAACTGTAGCGGCCGAACCACTGCGAGTTGCTGGATTCGTGGAAATCGATCCGGCCGGTGATCTGGTCCTTGTCGATGCGGCTGCGGTTCGTCTTGGTGAAGTTGCGGTCCACCGCCGCCCTCTGGATGTTGGGTTCGGGCCAGAACTCCAGCAACTGCCTGGCCCGGGGATCGACTCGGGAGGCCGGGAAGCGCTTGTCCGGGAAGGGCTGTCCGGTGAGCGGATCGTTCAGCACGGAAACCGACGGCACGCCGGAAAAATCACCGCCGCGCATCGCGCTCGTGGCGTTGGTGTAGAAGGCGGTGTTGCTGCGCCGCTCCTTGAAGCCTTCGAAGTTGCCCAGGAAGAACAGCCGGTTGCGCAGCGCGGGCCCCCCCACGGTGGCGCCGTACTGATTCCACTTGAAGGGAAGCTTGGGAGGCGCGGCGCCGTCGAAGTCGTAGGACCGGGCATCGATCTTGTCGTTGCGATGGAACCAGTAGGCGGACCCGTGGAGGTCATTGGTGCCCGGCTTGGTGGAAACGTTGATCTGGCTGGCGGAGCGGCCGAACTCGGCCGGGTAGATCCCGCTCTGGACCTTGAACTCCTGAAGCGCGTCCACCGACGGCAGCACTACGTACAGGTTGAAGTTCACGTCGGTATTGGCGATGCCGTCCAGCGTAAAGTTGTTCCAGGTTCCCCGCATTCCCGACACTGAGATGTTCTGCTGCGCGCGCGTGCCGCCCTGCCGGCCCCCCGCTGGCCCGGCGTGCTGAAGCCATAGGTGACATTCGGGCTGAGCGAAACGAGCTGGAGAAAGTTGCGCCCGTTGAGCGGCAGGTCCACGATGCGGCGCTGCTCGATCACCGTGCCGACCGTGGCGTCCTCGGTGCTGAGCAGCCCGGCGGTGGCCGACACCTCCACCACTTCGTTCACCTGCCCCACGGTGAGAACGAAGTCGATGCGCGCCGCCTGCTGCACCTGCAATTCGACGTTGCTTCGCACCGCCGCGCGGAATCCGCCGGCTTCGGCCCGGATCGTGTACATCCCCGGCGCCAGCGCCGGGAAACGGTACAGCCCGGCCTCGTTGGTCACCGTGTCGCGCGACGTGTTGGTCCCCGTATTGGTGACCGTGATCCTGGCTTGTGGAACCACGGCCCCGGTCGAGTCTTTTACCTCGCCGGAGATATCTCCAAAAGTCTGACCGTAGGCCAAACCAGACCAACAGGCAAGAAACAAGGCGGGCGTCAGCTTCCTCATGTAGGCATTCTACTGCGCACCGGCCTATCGCGCAAGCCGCCGGGGCTGCCGGTCTCATCCCCAGCGCGGGGCTCAGAAAGCCAGCCGCAGCGCCAACTGGAAGATCCGCGGGTCGGTCGCGCTGGTCACCGGGGTCACCAGTATAGCTTTAGCCCCATCTGCATGATGCGGCGGCCGCCGGCGCCGGTGACCAGGCCAAAGCCGCCGCCCAGGAGGGTCTGGTTCGGCAGGTTGAACTCGGGCGTGTTGAAGGTGTTGAACGTTTCCCAGCGGTACTGCACCCGCCACCGCTCGCCGGCGCGGAAGTTCTTGGCCACCAGCGAATCGAAGTTCACCGAGCCGGGACCGAACACGCGCGGCACGGTGCGCGAGACGTTTCCATGGGTGAAGCGTGCCGGGACCTGGAACGACGCCGGGTTGAACCAATAGATGCCGCGCTGGCCCTCGGCCGGGGCGCCCCGCCGCACGCCGGCGTTGGGATCGCTGAGAATATCGGGCCGCAGGTTCTTGCCGTCGGCCTGGTCGCCCAGGACGTCGCGCGGTCCGTTCAGGACCAGCACGCCGAACGGGGCCCCCGATCGCAAAGTAGCGAGCGTCGACACCTGCCAGCCGCCGAGGATCGCGTTGAGGATGCCGCCGCGGTCGAGCCACCGGCGTCCCTTGCCGAACGGCAGGTCCACGATCGGCGAAATCCCCAGCCGGTGAGGCGTCGAATTCGTCGACAGCGACCGCTCGTTGCGCAGATCGTAGATGTTCTGGATCTGGTCGTCGTCGCCGAAGGTGGCATCGTCCCCGCCGACGAAGACGCAGTTGTCGATCCACTTCGAATACGTGTAGGCTAGCACCCAGGAGAATCCTTCGCGGAAGCGCCGCTCCGTCCGTAGCGTGAAAGCGTGGTAGGCCGACAGGCCCCAGTTCGGGGCCAGGATCTGGATCTGCGGCTGGTCGCTGCCGAAGACGGTCCAGGGACGGCGCAGCCGCTCCGGGATCTCGGTGCGCGAGAGCAGATCCGGCGGGATGTGGTTCAGGTTGATGTTGGGAAAGATGATCTGGCGGCCGAGGTTGCCGAGGTAGCCAACCTCGAACAACGTTCCGCGCCACTGGTGCTGCACGGTCAGGTTGAAGTTGATGGTGTAGGGCGTCTTGCGGTTGCGGTCGAGGAACTGAATCTGGGAGGCCTCGAAGCGGGTGCCGCGATTGCCGTAGGTGGGGGTGAGCTCGGATTCCGGAATGTCGGCGAAGGCCTCGAGCGGCGGCCCCTGGCGCAGCGTGAACGGCACCGGGCTGCGCGCGCGGTAAACGTTGCCGAAGCCGGCCTTGAGCTGCTGGACGATCTCGCGGTCGTAGGGGTTGCCGTAGAACAAGCCGAAGCCGCCGCGGACTACGGTGGTCGAGAGCCCCTTGACGCGGTAGGCGAATCCGAAGCGCGGGCCGAAGTTGTTCTTGTCCCAGTTCCACAGGTATTTGCCTTCGCCGTTGCGGAACGGGAACAGCACAACCCCGAGGGCGCCTCGGGGAATGTCGCCGGTCCCGGCCAGAGGGTTCGGCAGCCAGGGGTCGAAGCTGCTGAAGCGGCCGGCGACCTCGAACATCGGCGTCTCGGTCTCGTAGCGGATGCCGAGGTTGAGGGTGAGGTTCGGCGTGACGCGCCAGTCGTCCTGGAAGTAGCCGGCGTAGTAGTGAATGCGGCGGCCGTAGCCGGGGGCCACGGTGGCGTCAACCGAGTTGATGCGCCCGAGCAGGAAATCGGCGAAGGGCAGGCCGGTGTTGGCGACGGTTCCGCCGGTGGCGTTGAATGCGGCTGTCAGCCGCCCGTTGAAGCCGTAGACGCCGCTCGGCTGGTTGCGGCTCAGCTCGTTGCCCCCGAAGCGGCTGTGCTGGACGCCGAACTTGAAGGTGTGCGCGCCGGCCACCTTCGAGAAGCGCCCGGCGAAGTCCCAGTTGTTGATGGCCGCGATGCGGTAGGCGTTGCCGCCGGCGCCGATTTCGGTTACCGGGGCCAGCCCTCCGCCGAAGTTCAGCCTGGGGAACACTTCGCCGGCCACGTTCGGCAGCCCCAGCAGTTTTCCATAGTTGGTGTCGCAGCAGTCCCCGCTGCGGCGGAAGATGAACACGCGGTTATAGCCGGCTGTGACGTTGAGGAAGAAGGTCGGCGAGAGCAGGTGGGTAGCGTTGAGCACCATGTTCTGTCGGCGGTTGTCGACGTAGACACCGTCGGGGTCAGCCGGACCGTAGGCCGAGCTGTAGACGTTGCGGTCCCTCTCGGGCAGCGTCACGATGTAGCGGCCGAAGATGCGGGTGCGCCCGGTGAGCTCGTGGTCGATCCTTCCGATGTGGTAGTCGCGAATCAGGGTGTTGACGCGGTTTCCCTGCCAGTTGCCGGAGTTGTTGAAGGGATTGTCGGGCGCGCGGGTGGCGGCCGGGAGATACTGCGCCGCCTTGCGGGCCACCGCGTCCAGACGCGAGGCTGGAATCACGTTGCCGGGAAACTGCGTGGTCGAGCGGGGGTTGCCGAAGTTGCCGGTTCCGGTTTCGGGGTCGAAGATGGGCACGACGACGGCGCGGCCCCCGGCGTCGCGGGTGGCGGTCGAGAAGTCGCCGGTGCGCCACTCCGGCCGCCCCACCGAGCGCGTGGTGCTCGCGCCGACGCCCTCGCGCAGGCCGTCGTAGTTGTAGAAAAAGAACGTCCGGTTCCTGCGGATGGGGCCGCCCACGGTGGCCCCGAAGTTGTTGCGACGCAGCGGGGGCTTGAGGTCGTTGTTCCACCCGGCCGCGTCGAAAGTGTCGTTGCGGAGAAACTCGTAGAAACTGCCGGTGAGGGTGTTGGTGCCGCCCTTGGTGACGGCGTTGACCGCCCCCGCCGAGGAGCGGCCGTTCTCGGCGCCCATGGCGTTGACCTCGACCCTGAACTCCTGCATCGAGTCGACCGGCGGGGTGAGATCGACCTGCTGCGCGGCCACCCCGCCGCGGGAGCTGGTGACGCCGTCGATCAGGATCTGAGCCGAGCGCGTGCGGCCGCCGCCGAGCGAGATGTCGCTGCCGCGGTAGAACGCTCCCGGAACCAGGTTCACTAGCCGGAAGACGTTGCGGTCCGAGAGCGGCATCTCGAGCACGTAGCTGGTCTGGATGGTGGCGCCCACCTGGCCGGAGGTGGTGTCCACCAGGCTCGAGAGCGCCTCGACACTCACTGTCTCGGTGAGCTGGCCGAGCTCGAGCGTGACGTCCTGGGTCAGCGCGGAGCCGACATCGACCTTCAGTCCGGTGACGTCGGTCTGCTTGAAGCCGGGCGCGGACACGGTAATGCGGTAGTCGCCGGCAAGGAGCTGGGGGGCGAGGAACACCCCGTTGTCCTGAGTGGTGACGATCAGGGAGACGCCCGTCGCCAGGTTGGTGACTTCGACGCGCGCGCCCGGGATCACCGCCGCCGAGGAATCCCGCACCGTTCCCGTGATCGAGCCGAAGGCGGTCTGGCCAAGCAGGGCGCCGGCGGATAAGAAGGACGCCAACAGAAGAACCGCTGCCCGCATGCTCTACCCCCTGTCGCTGGTCGCATCATATCACAACTGGATGGGCGGCCACGACCAGAAGCAGGAGCACCGTGGTCATGCCAGGCTGAGGCGCATCACCACAACCATTCACCGCTCAACTTATAATAGAACCTTCGAACGGAGCACGCATGTCCTTAAGCGCCCAGACCTTCGTGGACCTCAACCGGGACCGTCTGCTCGAGGAGCTGTTCGAGTTCCTCCGCATCCCGAGCATCAGCACCCTGCCGGAGCACCTGCCCGACGTCGGCCGGGCGGCCGAGTTCGTCGCCTCGGGCCTGCGTGGCGTGGGTATGGAGAATGTCGAAATCATACCTACCGGCGGGCACCCGCTGGTCTACTGCGACTGGCTGCACGCCCCGGGCAAGCCGACCCTGCTGTGTTACGGCCACTACGACGTCCAGCCCCCGGACCCGTTGGAGTTGTGGGTAACCAGGCCGTTCGACCCCACCGTGCGCGACGGCAGCATCTACGCCCGGGGGGCCGCCGACGACAAGGGCCAGATGTACATCCACATCAAGGCCATGGAGGCCTTCCGCACCCTCTACGGCAAGCCGCCGGTGAACGTCAAGTTCCTGATCGAGGGTGAAGAGGAGGTCGGCGGCAAGTCGATCGCAAAGTTTGTCCCGGAAAACAAGCAGAAGCTGGCGGCCGACGTGGCGCTGGTGAGCGACACGGCGATGTTCCGTCCCAACATGCCCACGCTGTGCATCGGCCTCAGGGGGCTGATCTACATGGAGTGGGAAGCCACCGGTCCGGCCCGCGATCTCCACTCGGGCCTGTACGGCGGGGCGGCGCCGAGCGCCGTGTTCGGCCTGATCGAGCTGCTGGCCAAGGCCAAGGATCCGGGCGGGGTCATCCGCATCCCGGGTATCTATGACGCTGTCAAGGCGCCAGCCCCGGCGGAGCTTGCAAGCTGGGCCCAGCTGCCGTTTGATGAGCAGGAGTTCTTGAACAAGGAGGTCGGCTCCACCAGTCTGACCGGCGAGAAAGGCTACAGCGTCTTCCACCGCACCTGGGCGCGGCCGACGCTCGAAGTGCACGGCATCGCGGGCGGCTTCACCGCCGCCGGCGCCAAGACCGTCATTCCGGCCAAGGCCACGGCCAAGGTGAGCATCCGCCTGGTTCCCGAGCAGGACCCTGACACGGTGGTCCGCCAGGTGCGGGAGTTCGTTGCCGCCCACGCGCCGGCCGGGGTCCAGGTTGAGGTGCGAGTGCTGAGCGCCGCCCCGGCCACCATGGTCAATCCCGATCACCGGGCGATCCGGGTAGCGGCCGAAGCCTTCAGCGAGGTGTTCGGCCAGCCGACCGTTTTCATCCGCTCCGGCGGCTCTATCCCGATCGTCGGGGATTTCGCCCGGCACCTGTCGATTCCCACGGTGATGATGGGCTTCGGGCTGCCGGACGACGGCCTTCACTCGCCGAACGAGAAATTCTCGCTCGATAACTACTACAAAGGCATTCTGTCGGTGGTCCACTTCATCGAGAAGCTGGCGGCGTGATCGGGCGATGACCCCGGCCGGACACCTGCTGTCAGGCTACCTGGTGGGCGAGGCGGTGGGCGCCCGGCGCCCGGTGGTGCTGGTTGTGGCGGTGGCGGCCGCGATCGCGCCGGATTTCGATGTGGCGCTCGGCCTGGTGGGAGGATGGCTCGGGGCGAGCTTCCATCGGGGCGTCACGCACTCCCTGCTCGCGGCCTTGCTGGGCGCAGGCGTGGCGGCGGCGCTGCTCCGTCCGCGCCGGCTGGTCTTTGCGGCCTGCCTGGGCGGAATCCTCACCCACGTCTTCTGGGACTTCTTCAACTTTTGGGGTGTGCAGGCGTTGTGGCCCTGGCGGCGGTACCTGAGCGTCAACCTGCTGCATGAAGGCGACCGCTGCGCCACGCTCATCCTGCTGGTGGCGGCGGTGCTGGCGTGGCGCGGACGGCGGAGGGCGGCGGCGCTGTGGCTGGCGCTGCTGCTTCCGGCCTACCTGGCGGTGCAGGTCTGGTGGCGGGATCACGCCCGGGAACTGGCGAGGATCGAGCTGGCCGGCCGCCGCGCAGCCGTCTATCCGACCCCGCAGTTCACCTGCGGGTGGATCGCTTTTTCGGCCTCCAGTACGGATCTGGCCATGGACTGCGTGCCGAGCCCGCTCACCGGCCGGCTGCGGAGGGTCCGCACCGTGCCGCTGCGCGACGACTCCTTCACCCGGGCGTCGCAGCGGTCGCCGGCGGTCCGGGAGTTCCTCGAGGAGAATCCGTTCCCGTTCGCCGAGGAATCGGCGGCGGCCGACGGCACCATCCTGGTGGTGTGGCGGGACCTGCGCGAGGCTCACCTGCAAGAGCCCGGCGAGGTTCCCACCGGACTTCATGTCCGCCTGGACGCCGCCGGAAATATCCTCAGCGAGCAGCACCGCTGGTGGTTGCGGGTATGGTGAAGAAGATCGAGCTCGTTCTGCTGCTGGGGGCGTTCCTGGCGGTTGCCGCCTGGAGCCAAGATCCGGACTCGTTCGGCTACTTCCACGACGACACGCTGTACTTCAGCGCCGCCCAGGCCATCGCCGCTGGACAGGGCTCCGTGCTTCCGAGCGTTCCCGGGACTCCGCGCCAGACCAAGTACCCGCCGCTGTATCCCTGGCTGCTGGCGGCGGTCTGGAAGCTCGATCCGCAGTTTCCGGACAATCTCACCGTCGCGCTGTGGCTGACGGCGCTGTTCGGCGTGGCGCTGGTGGCCGGCTGGGTCCGGCTGATCGAGGACCTCGGGGCCGGCCCTCGCCTCTCGAAGGCGCTGGCCGCGGTTTCCGCCTTTCATCCCTTCACGCTGTCGCTGACCGGCGCGGTGCTGAGCGATGTGCCTTTCATGGCGATGGCGGTGTGGGCGGCGGTGTTCGCCGGACGGGCGGCCTGGCCCGCGGCGGCGGCTTGCGCGACTGTGGCGGTGCTCACCCGTTCCATCGGTCTGGCGGTCTTGGCAGCCTTGGCCGCCGCCGCCGCCGCTCGGAAGACCTACCGCTGGGCGGCCGCGTTTGCCGTGTTGTGCTTGCCGGTCTTGCTTTTCCAGAGTGCGCGGGCGGCGATCGAGGGGCTGCCGGGTTATCGCCAGACGATGCTGTTCTACACGACCTACTTGGGGTTCTGGAAGCTGAGCATTCCCGATCTGCCGGCGCTCGGCTCCCTGCTGGCATCGAACGCCGCGGAGCTCATCCAGGCCCCGGCGGCGCTGTGCTTTCCCACGCAGTATTTTGCTCACCCGACCGTGACCGCGCTTCTTTCACTGGGGATTGTCACCGGGGTCGCCCGTCTTGGCCTGGGCCCGGTGCAGTGGATGATCGTCCTCTATTCGGCGGTGGTGCTGGTGTGGAACTACCCGCTCGCCAACCGATTTCTGGTGCTGTTCCTGCCGGTCTTCCTGCTCGGGGCAGTTCGCGCGGCGGAGGCATTCCGCGAATGGGTGAGACGCTCCCGGTGGCGGGCGGCAGGGTGGGTGGCGGCGGCCGCCGGCGGCCTGTTCCTGCTCGATGCCTCGTACTCATATCTGTGGGCGCTGCGCGACCAGATGAGCCAGGCTGCGGCGGTGCGGCGGGAGTTGGCCCGCGAGAGAGCCGAGGCGTACGAATGGATCCAGGTCCGCACCGGGGCCGGCGAGCGCTTCATCAGCTACGAAGACGCCAGCCTGTTCCTGCACACCGGCCGCCAGGGCCTGCGCCCGATCGCCTTCTCCAGCTTGGCTAACTACCGCAACCCTGCGGCGGTGATTCGCCACGATCTGGACCGCATCGCCGACACGGCCCGCCAGATCCGGGCCCGCTACTGGCTGACCTCGGCCGACGATTACCAGCTCGAGCCGGGCGCGGAACTGATCCACCAGAACGTGGACCGGCTGCTACAGCCTTTTCCGGTGGTGTTTCGCTCGAGCGGCGGCCGGGT
>Ga0247727_10013102_pt1 | contig 14057 bp, 17 predicted proteins | sample WisWelCaveWW1625_FD_202498 | JGI IMG/M metagenome (GOLD analysis project Ga0247727, IMG submission 202498) | Biofilm microbial communities from Wishing Well Cave, Virginia, United States - WW16-25 | ecosystem: Environmental > Aquatic > Deep subsurface > Groundwater > Cave microbial mat | place... | reverse complement strand
ATATGTCTAAACAATTACTATTTAACGAAGAAGCCCGGGCTGCTATCAAGAGGGGCGTAGATAAATTAGCGGCAGCAGTCAGCATGACCCTCGGTCCGCGCGGCCGGGCAGTTGTGATTGAAAAAGGGTACGGCGCACCGCAGGTGACTTTTGACGGCGTAACTGTGGCTAAAGAAGTGGAGCTTGAAGATAAATTTGAAAATCTTGGTGCCGAGCTTGTTAAACAAGCTGCTGATAAAACTAATGATAACGTTGGTGACGGTACGACCACTTCAGTGGTGCTTGCACATGCGATGATTGATGAGGGTGAAAGATTGATTAAAGAAAGAGGATTTAACGTCATTCAATTAGCTGAAGAATTAAGAACTGCAAGCGCGGCTGTCATTAGTGGCTTAAATAATCAGAGAGAGCTGATTAATGATAATAAAAAAATTGAGGAGGTAGCGACGCTTTCTGCAAAAGATAAAGAAATTGGCGGATTAATTGCCAAGGTGATGAACCAGGTTGGAAAAGACGGGGTGGTAACAGTTGAAGACTCAAATACAATTGATAGTCTGTATGAGGTTGTAGAGGGTATGCAATTTGATCGCGGGTATATTTCGCAATATATGGTATCAAATACCGACCGGATGGAGGCAGTTCTGGAAAATCCATACGTACTGGTAACCGACAAAAAAATCTCATCGATTCAAGAATTGCTCCCGTTGCTGGAAAAAGTGGTTAAGAGCGGAAAGAAAGACTTGGTGATGATCGCTGAAGAAGTTGAGGGGGAGGCGCTTGCGACATTGATTGTAAATAAGCTCCGCGGCATTTTCAATGTGCTGGCGGTAAAAGCGCCTGGTTTTGGCGATCGCCGGAAAGAAATGCTGCAAGATATCTGCGCAGTTACCGGCGCGCAATTTATATCGGAAGAACTTGGAAAGAAATTTGATTCAGTTGATTTAAGTGATCTGGGACAAGTCCGCCGTGCAGTTGCGACAAAAGACAACACAACACTTGTTGACGGCAATGGATCAAAAAAAGAAATTGAACAGCGGGTGGCACAGCTTAAGAATCAATTAAAGAAAGCAGATTCTGATTTTGACAAAGAAAAACTTCAAGAGCGCATTGGCAAGCTTTCTGGCGGCGTGGCAGTCATTAAAGTTGGCGCCCCTACTGAATCTACCCAAAAAGAACTTAAACAAAGAGTAGAAGATGCGGTAGCGGCGACCCGTGCGGCAATGGAGGAGGGAATCATACCCGGCGGAGGAATGGCGTTATTCAAAGTAAAACTAAAAGTAGAAAATATATCATCGGCAAATTTAAATGTTGTTCAAGCGGCATGGAAAATCATTGAGCGCGCGATTAAAGCCCCGGTTACTGCCATTATTGAAAATAGCGGCCAAGACCCTAAAAAAATTATTTCTCTTTTATCTCAGGAAAAGGATCTATGGATGGGATTCAACGCTTATACAAATAAAATTGATGATCTTAAAAAGGCAGGCATTATTGATCCACTTAAAGTAACCAGAACTGCGTTTATGAATGCAATCTCAGTTGCGGCGACATATCTGACAATCGGAGCTGCAATTACTGAAAAACCGGAACCTAAAGAAAAACCGGCCGGCGGAATGCCCGGAGGCATGCCGGGGATGGGGGAATACTAGCTCGCTATACCTATCTGCCTACCGGCACCGGCGTTCACCGACTCCTGCGGTCGGTGCCGCCTACGCCTCGCTCCGAAATTTTTCGCCCTGCGAAAAACCGAGCATTTCGGAGCTCCGTAGTTGCCGCACGACAGATAAGTTTAGCTCGCTTGGCTGTTACTTAATGTAAAAACCCCGCTTGTCATGAGCGGGGTTTTTGATTGACATTATCATTATTTTCTGGTAATATAAATGCAGTCGTAAGTTCTTTGAAAGAGGAGGGGGAAATGGAAATCCGAAAGCTGTTTCTTGTGGCAGCAATATCTTTTGTTTTTGTCGGTTGCAACGAGGACAAAAAGACTGAGATAGTGAAACCCACTGTTGTTTCCGGAATCGTCAGAGTGCTGATGCATAACCTTGGTAGTTATACTTTTCTTGTAAAACAGGCAGATAAAAAGATAGGTCAGCTGAGTATCCATGCGAATGTTCAAAGAGTTCATTTGGTTGAGGATCTTACCGACAAAGAGCCCATGAGGATTGAAATTGTGTGCGGATGGTGGAATTCCGATCGCGACAATCAGTATACGTGCAAGCCGATACCACAAACTTTCTCTTATTGGAGCATTTCCGCGAATCAGCTTGTTATTCATTTACATTCTGTCCGTCAGATAGATGGCGCCGGCTGGAATCATGGAAAATTCGGCCGCGGAACAACTATTGTTGTTGAGTAGAAAGTAAAAATATACAGACCCGCTTGTAATAGGCGGGTTTTTGATTTAGTCTCTACTTAGCTCAATAAAAATTAAAGATGGGTTTTGAATGATCTTTGAAGCGCATATCACAGTTGATTCAAAAGATGTTGAGGCATGGCAGGAGTTTTGCCGAGAAGAGATGATAAAGCCTTTGTATATACGCCTAACTCGCGGTTCGCATCCTGATCAACTTATGTGTTCTGTGCCCTTTTCCGCAGATTTGGAAGCAACTAAACAGCGTGTTTCTATGTTAGAAGCCAAAATTAGAAATGCCGGATTCCTAATTCTTAGAAGTAAGTTAGAATGCCAACTAGCTCATTCTGCTTTAATACAAACTCCCGCTTATTACGAATACCATATGAAATTAACTCTCGATGAAGCCGGAGTAACCGATCTTTTGCCGGTTGCTAAGAAGCTTAGCGTTGGCGTAAGTACTAATCTACTGGCGATGAATGGAAAATGGGAGCGGTGGTATTTAACCGGAAGAGATTACACAAAAAATATGGGAATTGCATCGGATGAATTCCGAAGATTGCGCCGGCAAGTTGAACAGTATTTTTCGGTAGAGGGGATGGATATGGAATGCGTTATTTTTGACACTAATCCCGGATTGGATGAAGGGTGGATAGATGTCCCGGTTCAATAACCGGGATTTTTTATTTTCAAATCTTGATTTAAGCCTGTTTAAGATTTAGTCTTTAACTAGCTCATAAAAACTTAATAGGAATACTATGGAAAATCCTCCACGGTTAACTTTCTTAGAATATGGCGCGCTTATGGCCTTTGCCGCTTCTTGCCGGGCAACTTGCCGGCGCAAGCTAGTTGGTTGCATATTGTTTAATAGCCACAAGGTAGTAATCTCCACCGGATACAATGGCGCACCGGCAGGCGCTCCGCAATGCGATGATGATGAGTGTCTAATTGTGAATGATCATTGTGAAAGAATTACTCATGCGGAAAAAAATGCCGTTCTTTTTGCCAACAGCCGTTGTTTTAAAGCCGGCGGTTACACATTCGCAACCACCCGCCCGTGCAGGAATTGTTTTCCCATTCTGGTTAGCAAGGGAATGAAGTATATTTATTATCTTGAAGAATACCGATCTGAAGAACTTGAGGAAGCGCAAAAAGAAATTTGCCGGGAAAAAGGAATTACAATGAAAAAATTAGATTTTGACGTAGTGCAACTGATGCAAAAAGCGATTGATTTCCATCAAGGTCCCGGCGGGTTACTGGTCGGAAGAAACCGATTGACTATTGAAGAACATATTCCAGAAATGATGGATCACTAATAAATTATAATCGCGGCACAACCGCGATTTTTACTTGCCCCGTCACTAGATCGAGCGCTGCAACGCCCAACTGTTTTCCTTTTGGTAAGTAAGGTATTAGCCAAGATAGAGAATAATCGTGAAAATCATTATTTTTCTAAAGGCGCTGTAGAAAACAGAAGCGCTCGGCTCAGTGCGGGGTTGAAAAAATTATAAAAAGGTTTTATTGTATAGCTATTGCACCTTGATACGGAAAGGAGGCAGCGTGCACATCCTCGTCGTGTTGCACTTCAGTCCGCAATTTGAACAGGAAACAGTACAATTTTACGAATATTTTAAGAATCACTTAAAACTTTCTCGAAAAGAATCTCATTTTTTTAATGCAACGGCTTGCCTGGACGGAATAAAGCTGGAAGATATGCTGGCGAAAGTTTCAAAAATCAACGAACCGCTGGTGATATATTACGGCGGGCATGGTTACCGGAACGGCTGGCAGCTTGGCGAAAATCATCAGATTTCCTATAAATGGCTTGTTGCCAGGTTAAAAAAAAGAAAGCGGCCGACGATTTTTGTAAATGATTGCTGTTTTGCAATGGCTTTACAGGACCATTTGCACAAATTACGGTGCCGATATCTTTTATTAGGCCTTGCGCCAAAAACACTTGAAGGCTTTGAATCAATTGTGCCGGCATTGCTGGATTGCTGGAAAAATCGGCGTACTGCAGATCCAAAGTTATGGGTTTGGAATAGACAAAGACTGTCGCCATTCATCCTTAAAAAGTCTGGAGATCGGCTTCGCTCCGGCGCCAAATTAGATTATCTTTGTTACCCTAAAAAAATATTATCCCGCACCTAGTGCGGGATTTGATTTATGCACTTAATCACCTTACAATATTTACAGCTCTCAAAAATCAACGAGGATAATTAATGAAAACTGCGAGAGAATTATTTTTGGAATTGGGGGGTAAACTTGAAGAGATTAAAGGGGTATATTTTCCAACGGTTCATTCTACGCCCCTAAAAACACCGAATGGCGCGCCTTATCTCCAAAAGCCGGGGGTTGCTCTGGTGGCAAAACCGCAAGTTTATCCTAATGCCATTCAAAGTTTTCTAAACGGATTTGATAAAGAATTAGAATTTAATCACTATTTGCAAGATCCGGACGGAATGACCGATGGTGAATGGATTTCTAAATTGGCCGGACAGCTTTGCTATATGAGCTTTGGACCGAAAAGAACTTGGAATAAAGATGCGGCCAAATATTTAGAACACATCAAGGAGTCGGGACACGGTTCGGTATTTGAACATTCTAATTTTACTTTTTTGCTTTACGGACTTTCTAGAAGCGTTACTCATGAGCTTGTACGGCACCGATCCGGGTGCGGTTATTCCCAAGTCAGTCAACGATATGTTTCTGGGAAAGTTCTCCGCTTCGTAGAACGACCAGAATATCAAGCAATTCCTGAGTTGCACGAACTCTTTATCGGAAGGATTGATACGGCTTATACGGATTATCATAAAGTTGCGGAAGTTTTGCTTAAACTGCAAGGCAGTGGAGAAAAGATTTTAAGTGCCGAAGCAAAAACCGATCTTAGAAAAAAGGTGCAACAGTGCGCAAGGTCTCTTCTTCCGAATGAAACTGAAGCTCCAATCTTTATGACTGGCAATGTCAGGGCCTGGCGCCACATTCTTGAGATGCGGGCAAGTGAATTTGCAGAAGTTGAAATCCGCGAATTGGTTTTTAGGATCTTCCTTTGTTTGGTAGAAGTAGAACCTAAACTATTTGGCGATTATGAAATCAAAGAATTGCCGGATGGGACTAAGATAGTTTCTACAAAATATAGGAAAGTATGATCCGCCTTTTGGCGGATTTTTGTTGCGCTCAGTTGACACTTTTATTAAAATCTATTAATATATATCAAGCTACTTGCCAGCAAGAATGAAAGCGCAATGAAAAAGATCCTATTGAGCCTGTGTTTGTTAATACCCAATGTTGCCTTTGGTGTTGCTGCCGAACCGATATCTTACTCCAGTGTCACTTTTCATTCGGTCAACTATTCATCCGGAACCAGTACACTGATCCATTTTCAAGATGTAATCGTTCAGGAACGGCCCTTTAATGTTTCAGTCAGCGTAGATCACGTAGTAGTTTTCCTTAAAGAAAACTTCGCGAATTATACTACCCTCAACTTAATTGATGTATCAGATAGCTTAGTCAGCTATAAATGGCTTCAAGCGGAGCGCGCTATCGTCGTGGTGAGAAGTAAAAGCGATCTCCTAGCTTGGGAAAAATTCTTGTCACACTTAACTGCCAGACAAGAATTAGAGCGCAAAAAACGATTAGAGCCAAGGAGAGTTCTGCCTCCAAAATTATAAACCCTTAATGGGTTTTTTTATTTTCTTTAAAATGCTAAAATTATACTATTATGAATACATTAACTATTTTAGCAGTCGTTGCCGGAGTCGTTGCTCTTTGGTTGGTCGCCACATTTAATTCATTGGTACGCTATCGTAACCGGGCCAAGGAAGCGCTTTCGGATATTGATGTCCAGTTAAAACGGCGGTTTGATCTGATTCCGAATTTAATTGAAACCGTAAAAGGCTACATGTCTCACGAAAAGTCTGTTTTAGAGAATGTTACCAAAGCGCGCACTGCGGCTATGTCTATGAGCGGCAACCCGCTTGAAAGAGATAATGCGGAGTCTCAGCTTTCCGGTACTTTAAAAACTTTATTTGCGGTTTCGGAAAATTATCCGGACTTGAAAGCTAATACGAATTTCTTGGAATTACAGAGAGAACTTGCGGATACGGAAAATAAAATTCAGGCATCTCGCCGGTTTTATAACACTATGGTTATGTCGCTTAATACCGCGATCCAAAGTTTCCCAACCAATTTTATTGCAAAGCCATTTGGTTTTCGCGAAGAGCAATTTTTTACAGCCGAAGAATCTGAAAAGAAACCTGTAGCTGTAAAGTTCTAGTCGCTAGTCGCTTAAATTATGAACCTCTACACCCACAAGGATTCCAATATCCGCAAAACTTGGCTGCTCTTTACGCTATTTTTCGGCGTTGTTATGGCAGTTGGTTGGGTATTTTCACAAGCATACGGCGATCCGTCTATTTTATATATTGCGGTTATCTTCAGCATGGGCATGAGCGTCACCAGTTATTGGTTTTCCGATAAAATTGTTTTGCGAATGTCACATGCCGAGCCGGTTACCAAAGAAAACGCCAAAGAACTTTATAATATCGTGGAAAATCTGGCGATTACTGCCGGACTGCCGACTCCAAAAATTTATATCATCAATGAACCGGCGCCGAACGCATTTGCAACCGGAAGAAATCCAGAACATGCAGTTGTTGCAGTCACCACAGGATTAATGAACAGATTAGACCGATCAGAATTGGAAGGGGTACTTGCTCACGAACTTTCCCACATCGGCAATCGGGACATGCTTATTTCCACCGCCGCAGTAATTCTGGTCGGTTTTATTTCTATCGCCTCCGACTTTTTTATGCGCTCGCTATGGTGGCGGGGGAATAATAGAAAACAAAACATACACCCTATTTTAATCTTAATCGGACTTATCTTAGCAATTTTAGCGCCGATCGCCGCAACTTTGATGCGTTTGGCTATTTCCAGGAAAAGAGAGTTATTAGCTGATGCTTCCGGGGCATTACTTACTCGCTATCCGGATGCGCTTGCTAATGCATTGATTAAAATTTCTTCTGATCCGACTCCGCTTCGCGTTGCCAATAATACAACTGCCCATCTTTGGTTTGATGATCCATTTGATCAAAAACCGCAAAAACCATTTTTGCACGGATTATTCCTGACTCATCCGCCGGTAGAAGAGAGGGTTAGAGCGTTAAAAGGATTGAAAGTTTAAATAAAAAGTTATAAGTTATTAGTTATAAGTTATATCTGGAGGGTTCGCACAGCGGTCTAGTGCGCTTGCTTGGAAAGCAAGTTTCTCCGAAAGGGGATCACAGGTTCGAATCCTGTACCCTCCGCCAGTTGGGAATATGGAAGATATGTTAAAATAATCATATATGAAATTCCAAAAAGCAGTTTTAATAGAAATAGCAGGCACCCATTTTGACCAAAGGTATTGGGACAAAATTGATGCCCTTGTCGAAAAAAGGGTTTCATTAACTATTGATAACCCAAAATTAAAGGATGAACTAAAAGATTGTGATTGCTTACTTCTCGGTTTTCAAGTTCCTATTGGTGAGGACATTTTGGCTGCGGCACCCAACTTGAAATATATTGGAATATTAGCAACAGCTTACGGCACAGTTGATCTTGCGGCCGCGGCCAAAAGAAATATCCCAGTTTGTAATCTTGGTGGTTACAGTACCGAATCAGTTGCAGAATTTGTAATCGCAGTAATTCTTCACGAGATTAGAAATATTGCGGAAGGTTTAAAGCGAGCACAATCTGGTAATTATAGCTTTGAAGGTATCAGAGCGCGTGAACTTAAGAACAGTAATTTTGGTGTTATTGGTTTAGGAAATATAGGAGGCCGAGTGGCGGAGTTGGCGGCAGGTTTTGGTGCCAATGTCAGCTATTGGTCGCACACCAAGAAAAAATCTCCTTTTCAATATCGAGAACTTGAGGACTTGCTTAGTAACTGTGCTTTTATCTCTGTTAATGTTGCAGAGGCACCGGAAACAATTGGGCTATTAAACGCCAAAAACCTGCCGCTGATTAAATCAGACAGCGTTTTAATGAGTACGGTTCCACCACCAGTTATCAATACAGACGCATTAGTAGATAGGTTATCAAAAAACGATATTACTTTTATTTTTGACCATCCGGAAGAGATGCCAAAAGAGGAACTCGCGAAATTAACCAAGCTTAAAAATTGCGTGGTATATCCTCCGATCGCATTTCTTAGCAATGAAGCGAGAATTGCTAAACAAGAAATATTTATTAGCAATATGACAGAGTTTCTTGAGGACAAAAAACTAAAGAATAAGGTGAATTAATAATTTGCTGCCAAAGAGCAAAATCAATAAAATAATTATATGAGAAAAATTATTGTTATCGAATTTATAACTCTCGACGGCGTAATGCAAGCGCCGGGTGGCCCCGAGGAGGATACTTCTGGTGGTTTCAAATATGGCGGATGGACGGTTCCTTATTTTGACGAGTTTGCCGGCAAAATTATGGGTGAGCAAATGTCATTAAAACAATCCGAGTTGCTTCTTGGCAAGAAGACATACGAAATCTTTGCGTCATACTGGCCGCACCACGCCGCTGATTGGCCCGGCATCAACGAAGTAACAAAGTACGTTGCATCTCACGACACATCACTTAAGCTTGATTGGGAAAATTCCGTGCTTATTGTCGGAGACGTTGCCGAAAAGGTGAAGAAACTTAAAAACGAGAGCGGCCCCAACCTGAAAGTTTGGGGAAGCGGCAATCTCGTTCAGACACTCTTGAAGCACGACTTAGTTGATGAATTGTGGCTTAAAATCTTTCCAATAATGCTCGGCGCTGGTAAACGCCTATTTGCCGAAGGCACGATTCCAGCAGCTTTCAAACTAACAGACAGCAAGGTTTCGCCAAAAGGAGTCATCATCGCTAATTATGAGCGCGCAGGAGAAGTTAAGACGGGGTCGTTCTAGGGCAAAAGAATTTGCCGCCAAAGCAGTAAGCGTTCCTATGGAAGATATAGTAAAATAAGATTATTATCATTAACAATTAGAAACTATGGCACTCATCAATCCTCACATAAACTTTAATGGAAATGCCGAAGAAGCATTTAACTTTTACAAATCAGTTTTTGGTGGCGAGTTTGCAAAGATTATGCGTCTCAAAGACCTTGCTAGTCCTGAATTTCCAGTGGCAGGAAATGACGCAAATAAAATAATGCACATTGCTTTGCCTATCGGCAAAAACATCTTAATGGGCAATGACGTTCCAGAAAGTATGGGGAGGACAAATGAAAATGAAAATAGGTCAAAAATATCTATTAGCGCAGAAAGTCGTGAAGAAGCAGACAGGCTATTTCATGGACTTTCAGCAGGTGGGCAGGTTGAAATGCCTATTGCCGACAGTCCTTGGGGTTCATACTTTGGTATGTTTAGAGATAAATTCGGTATTGAATGGATGGTAGATTTTGACCCAAACAATGAAGAGCAGGTGGAAAATTAGTCATTAACCAATAAAATTATGAATGAAATTCTGAAAAGTCCTGATCAAAAATTATCATCGGAACAAATTAAAGAGATTCGGTCAACCCTAGGTATTTAAAAAATGGCGGTAATTAAAATATACGTAGATATATTATTAATAGACAATGCCACACTTCACCTACATACTAGAATGCGCCGACAAATCTTTGTATGTGGGTTGCACTAATGACTTAGAGAAGCGGTTGAAACAACACAATACTTCAAAATCCGGAGCGCATTATACAAAAATCCGCCGGCCGGTAGTGCTGAAATATTCAGAATCATTTCCCACGCTGAACGAAGCCCGCAAACGGGAAACGGAGATAAAAAAATGGACGCGACAGAGAAAGTTGGAACTGATAAAATAATTTTATGCACAAATTGCCGGCGGATTTACAAAAAGCCATTATCTCAATGCCTGCGATTAAAGCCCTATGGGAGAATATTACTCCGCTCGCGCGCAATGAGTGGATTTGCTGGGTTACGTCCGGAAGAAAAGCGGAGACCAGGGGTATCCGCATTAAGAAAGCGCTTTCAAAAATGAAAGGCGGAATGCGCTGGCCTTGTTGCTGGGCCGGTTGTATTCATCGTTGAAGTAAGTATAGACAGTTTTTCCACTCATAACGATAAGCAATAGAGTAAGTTATAGTTATTGCTAACAAAAATACCTATGAAAAAAAGTTCAACAATATTTCTTCAGGTAGTCATTGTACTCATTGGCATTGTGGCGCTGGCCGTCATGATCCGGTTTCCTTTGACCGAAGGCAGAGCCGTAAACTTAGACCTGTTTAGTATCTACTCTGATCCGTTCATCATATATGGGTATTTAGCATCTATCGCATTTTTTGTTGCGCTGTATCAGGCATTTAAATTACTCGGATACATTGGGCAAAATAAAGTATTCTCGCTAAGCTCTGTGAAGGCTTTAAGAACTATAAAATATTGTGCAATCATACTAAGCACCTCAATTGTAATGGCGGCATTGTACATAAGAATATTTCATGCCAAAGATGACGATCCGGCTGGCTTTATTGCTATAGCTATTTTAGCTACTTTTATTTCTATCGTAATTGCCACTGCCACGGCCATGTTTGAAAGAATTTTGCAAAGTGCCATCGATATAAAGTCCGAGAACGATTTAACCGTTTAACGCTATGGCAAAAAAACAGAGACAAAGGGTATCCAAATCAAGAGGGAAAATTATGCTAAAATAGTATAAAGGTAAGTTATTTTAAAATCTATGATAGATAATCAAATAAAATTTGATTTACTCAAAACTGAGTTAGAACTTGTGCAAAGACAAATTGATAAGTATGATCAGTTATCGGCGACGGTCAAAACATGGACCGTGACTTTATGGGCCGCCATCTTTGGCTGGTCATTTCAGAGCAAGCAACAGGGGCTCATTTTAATTGCTTTATTCATAGTATTAATATTCTGGGTTATTGATGCGGTGAATAAAAATTTCCGCCAAGATTACAAAGCCAGACGCGCTGAAATAGCGCAGGCGCTGCAAGAATACTTCAAAAATTCAGAATTTTCTTCTGAGATGGTTGCTCCGCGCATTCCTGACCATACCTGGTTCGGGGTTTTGAAGTATGTTCTTGAACCGCACATTTTTCTTATTTATTCCGCCCTTATCATTGTTTCTTTACTTTCTTTTTTTGTACAAAAATAGATTTATTAGATTATAAAACTTTATGCAGTTAAAAGTTTTAGGATGAGAAAAATATTTATTCTTATAGTCGCATTAGCTTTTTTCGTAAGTTACACTGCGTACGCGGATAGCGCCGCCGATATCACCCTGGCAGGGATCACCCCGCTAAGCAATTTTTATTTTTTGGATCAAGTCGGGAAGTCATTGCAGAAAATTTTTTCTTTCGGTTTAGATGAGAATCTAGAACTTTTACATGACATTGCCAGCGAACGTGCTGCAGAAGCCAGGATCATGGCCCAGGAAAAGGGGTTTTTGAGCGATGAATATGCCAGAGCCCTAAAGCGGTTTTCAGATGTATCACAAGAAATAATTGAGATTTTAAGAAAAGCCGAAAGTGAAGAGAAAAAGTCCAATGCAGACTTGATGCTCCGTCTTTTAAAAGCTCTAAACGCCAATAATGCCGAGACGGTGAATAAACAAGTGGACGAATTGAACCAGCTGGCAATAAAAAAGCAGTCGCTTAGGGAAAATATTAATGAAGCTATAAAAGTTGGGGATGCGACAATCTTGGAGGCAAAGCTTAAAGAATTAGAGAGGGTTAAGAAAGCTTATTACATCAGTGCCCTCTGGATACGATCAGCCAGATTTTCATATGATCTTTTAGAAACAGAAGGTATAATTAGCGAATTACGTGAATATAAACAGAGTGAATCTGTGCAATTTCAGATTGAAAAAATAGAGCAGAAGAAAAAAGAACTACTTGAAGACACAAAAATCAGCAATGTCACTGCACCAGCGGATATATTGAAAAAAATTGATGATCGTCTGGCTGATGCGCGGACTGCTATAAAAAAGGGGAACTTAGATGACGCTAAAACGAGCGTACAAAAAGCTAGAGATAACTTCAAGATTACGGCCAAAAAAGTTGCGCAATTGGCGCAAAAACAAGAGGAAAAACAAAAGTCGCAGGCCGAAAAAGACGCAGAGCCTAGGCCAGTAGTCACACCCATTAGTCCTATATATACTCCACCAACATCAACAACAGACAATCCAATCACTTTTTATCCATTAACATTTTTTTCAACAGAAGTCGGAAAACAATTCAGTTATTCGTTTTGTCAGCCTGCGCTTGCAGGAGCAAACGATCTTTGCGGCGCATCATCTTTTGATCCATCCGGAGGCCAGCCGCCATATTATTTTCAACTTGGCTCCGGCGGTGGTTTTCCGCCTTTCGGCATAACTCTTAACCTAAACGGTATTTTGACTGGAACACCTACGACAGAAGGAATAAGGAATTTTAGTGTCTGTGCAGTTGACCTTGCGGGACGTTCAGTCTGCAACGCCATAAAATTCCAAGTTTTTCCAAAATTGGAAGAACCTAAACCGGAACCGCCTCCATACGTACCGCGTCAAGGCTGCACTCCGCAGTCCGAAATTCCACAACCTCCACCCGGATGTTCTTATGAATATTTGAGGTGTTCGGAAGACACATCGTGGGTGTGGGAATATCAGTTTTCATGTCCCGAACCCACAACTCCGCCCCCGCCTCTGCCACCTCCGCCTCCGTCCGGTCCAAGTTGCTATAATATCTTTATTTCCTGCTCGAACAGCTGCCAGGGATTGCCTTCGTATCCAACCTATGAAAAAGAAAGCTGCCTTACGACATGTAATAATAATTACGCAAATTGTACCGGCTAATTGCTATGAAACTTTACCAATGGAGTAAAAAAGACATTGTGCCGATGGCTGCGCTAATCACGTCTTTGCTGATGCTGGCCGCACCGGTTATTTATCTGCTCTTTTTTTCACCGACAAAATACGGGGAATTAGTTACCTGCGCATCCGAAGAAGCGCAAATATATACGCCCGCTACTATTGAGGAGATTTTGTCAGATTTAGAAAATTATGAAAATTCAGCCGCGCATCTTAGCGGTAAAATGATTTTCTATCCTGTAAGCGGTTTTTATCTCAGCGATGGAATTTTTCTTATTCCGCTCGATTTTTCATTGTGCCAAGAAATGGACGTTTTCAAACGTAGTTTTTCCGCGTGGGCTAATATTGATGGGAAAGTAACCATTACCGAAGGCGAGCCAAGTCTTGTTATTGAAGACTTTAGCGAAACCGCTCCTGGCTGGGTATTGGAGATATCCAGCGCGGGTTTAATAACTTTTATTATATCGTTTGTTGCGGCGTTGGTAATGCGGTTGCGAACGAAAAAAGAAAAACTAGTAAGGCAAGTTACTTAATACTAGCTTCTTCTTTAATCTCTACATAAGATAAGTAAAGAAAAATTCCGAGAAGAAAAAAGGTGTTCAGCGGCGCCAGCCAGAATGGATAATGCTGGCCCAAGCTTTCCAGAACCATCAAAGCGCCGAGCATACCGATGGAATACATCGCGCCATTTTTTAGATAAGCAAATTTAGATATTATATCCATGCCCTTGATGGTAACTTCCCGGACTATGAAAGCTCCAAGGCCGTTGCCCAAAAGTATCAGCGGAATGGAAATTGTAAAAGCAAAGGCTCCGATTACGCCATCAATTGAGAAAGAAGCATCCAATACCTCCAAATAT
>Ga0247727_10013101_pt1 | contig 14057 bp, 10 predicted proteins | sample WisWelCaveWW1625_FD_202498 | JGI IMG/M metagenome (GOLD analysis project Ga0247727, IMG submission 202498) | Biofilm microbial communities from Wishing Well Cave, Virginia, United States - WW16-25 | ecosystem: Environmental > Aquatic > Deep subsurface > Groundwater > Cave microbial mat | place... | reverse complement strand
GCACCGCCTCCCCCTCCTCGCGGGTCAGAACCACCGGGAGCCGTTTGGGTTTGCGGGCCCGCACCACCCCCTCGATACGGTTCAGCGGCTGCTCCAGCACGTGCTCGTAGAGAAACAGCACCGCCGCTAGCGCCTGATTCTGCGTGGAAGCGGCCACGTTCTGCTGCACCGCCAGATGCGTCAGGAACCGGTTCACGTCACCCTCGGCCATCTCGCGCGGATGCCGGCCGCCGTGAAACAACAGGAAGCGGCGCATCCAGTGCACATAGGCCTGCTCGGTACGGCGGCTATAATGCCGGGCTCGCAGGGCGGCGGCGCTTCGCGCGGCGTGGCAGGCAGGAATGCCCGCCCTACGCACCACGCGGTCGTGAAGTCTGGGCGCCGGCTGACCAGGGAACAACCCCAGCGGTCCTCCCGACGACGACACCGGCCTAAAAGTAAACCACTGGCCGTTGGGATTGTCAACACTTCCGACACCATTTTCTGGTTCTCTGCGCTGGAATGACCTCCAGCATCCCAGAAAATGCCGGCCCTGTTGTTGATCGCGGCGGCGCTGCTGGCCGCTGCGGACCCGGGGCCTCGTCCGGCGGCCCCCAGCATCAATCCGGGCGGCATTCGTCAACACCGTGGTAAGCCCCACCGCCCCAGCCCGCCCCGGCGAGTTCATCCCTGCTCGCCCCCTCGCCCCCTCCCCCCAGGCCCCACCTGGATTTCCTCGCGCATCGAGGCCAACCGGAGCGGCCGCAGCCCCGCCACGCTCGAGCCCACGATCCACAACCGGAGCGGCCGCAGGCCGCTCCCCTACGCCGTGACCATCTCACGCGCCTCACTCGCCGTGAAGTAACCGCAATCCGGATGGTGGAACACCAGGGCGCTGACGCTGGCTTCCGGGTCCATCATCATCCCCTCGGTCAGGTGGACGCCGATCTGGTCCGGGTCCAGCAGCACCCAGAGGCCCTGCTGGTCGTCGAGGTTGGGGCAGGCCGGATAGCCGAAACTGTAGCGCTTGCCGCGGTAGCGACAGTTGAATCGCTCCTGCATAGTCATGGAGGGCGGGTCGGGGAAGCCCCACTCCTCGCGCAGGCGGCGGTGGAGCCATTCGGCGGCGGCTTCGGCGGTTTCGATGGCCAGGGCCTGCAAGGCGTGGGACTTGAAATACTCGCCGCCCTGCTTCCAGCGCTCGGATCGCTCCCGGATCCCCTCGCCGGCGGTGACGACGAACAGGGCCAGGTGGTCGCGCGGCTCCAGGAGGTAGTCGCTCAGGCAGAGGCCGTCGGGCCGGGGCTGGCGGCCGAAGTGGAAGGTATGCACCGGCCTCGAGTCGCCCGGCGCCAGCAGGTGGATGGCGTTGCCCTCCCGCGCCGCCCCGAAGAACTGCCAGACGGCTCGGACCTTCAGGAAGCCGGCGGCTTCCTGTTTCAGCTCTTCGACCTGCCGGCACAGCTCGATGGCCTTGTCGTCGTGCTCGGCCAGGCGCTTCTGGAAATTGCCCCGAAACCCCAGGTGCTTGCCGTAGAGCATGGCGGGGTTGATGTAGCTCCAGATCTCGGCCAGGTCCGGTAGCTCGCGGACCTTGCGGTTCAGATACGGAGCCTGCGGAATGGGAATATCGGACCGCACCCTGGGACTGCGGGCTTCTGAATAGGCTGTCACAGGGGCGGCGGGTGGTTCAGTGGCCACCGGGGCCGGCGCCGGCAGGTGCGCGGCCAAAAAGACCTCCCGCGCCGCCGGATCCATGAGCCGGTTCATGTAGTCGAGCCCCGTCATGGCGTCGCGGGCGTAGCAGACCGGTTCTGCGTAGGCAGGAGCGATCTTCTGGCGGGTGAACTTCTCCGACAGGGCCGCCCCGCCAACCAGCAGCGGCACCCGCACCCCCGCTTCCCGCAGGTCCTGCGCCGTCACCACCATCTGCTGGGCGCTCTTGACCAGCAGGCCCGAGAGCCCGATGGCGTCTGGGGTGTGCTGCTGCCAGGCGTCGATCAGGTCCTGCGGCGGCACCTTGATCCCCAGGTTGAAGACCCGATAGCCGTTGTTGGCCAGGATGATTTCGACCAGGTTTTTGCCGATGTCGTGGACGTCGCCCTTGACGGTCGCCAGCACCACGCGGCCCCGGGTGGCCGATTCGGCCTTTTCCATGAACTGCTCCAAGTGGGTGACGGCGGCCTTCATGGCCTCGGCCGACTGCAGCACCTCGGCGACGATCAGCTCGTTGTTGTTGAAGAGGCGCCCCACCTCCGTCATGCCGGCCATCAGCGGGCCGTTGATGATGTCGAGCGGGGCGGCCCCCTCAGCCAGCTTGCGATCCAGGTCCGGGATCAGGCCGTCGCGGCTCCCCTCGATGATGTAGCGCCCCAGGCGCTCGTCGAGCGGCAGATCGGCTTCCTGGATCTTCTGCTTCGCCCGAGCCTGTCGGAAGTGCTCGGCGACAGCGGCGATGTGATGCCGGTTGATGGCGATCTTCTGCTCGGGGGTTTGCTCGCGCCAGTCCTGGGGGGCCGGGATCTCCTCGGGCGGGGTGTTAAAGAGCAAGTCCTCGGCCAGGCGCCGCTCCTCGGCCGGGATCGACGCGAAACGCTCCAGCTTCTCGGCGTTTACGATGGCCAGGTCCAGGCCGGCCTTGGTGGCATAGTAAAGGAAGACGGAGTTGATGACCTCGCGGGCGGCCGCCGGCAGCCCGAACGAGATGTTCGAGATGCCCAGGATGGTCCTGGCGTGAGGTAGTGCCTCCTTGATGAGCCGCAGGGCCTCGATGGTCTCGACCGCTCCCCCGATGTAGTTGGCGTCGCCGGTGGCGCAGGGGAACACCAGCGGGTCGAAGACAATGTTCTCGGGCTCCATGCCGTACTTCTGCGTCAGCAGCTCGTAGGACCGCCGGCAGACCGCCAGCTTGCGCTCGCGGGTGAAGGCCTGGGCCTGCTGCTTGTCTTCGTCGATGGCCCCCACCACCAGGGCCGCCCCGTATGCCCGGGCGAGCGGGCAGACCCGCTCGAACTTCTCCTCGCCGTCCTCCAGGTTGATCGAATTGATAATGCTCTTGCCCTGGCAGTAGGTAAGGGCCAGCTCGACGGCCGCCGGGTCGGTGGTGTCGATGACGATGGGGGCCTTGATCTTGCGGATGAGCTTCTCGTAAAACGGCGGGATGTCCTGGCGCTCCTCCCGATCGGTCGATTGCAGGCACACGTCCACCAGGTGAGCGCCGTTCTTCACCTGGCGGCGGGCGATGTCGGTGGCCTCTTCCCACTTCTCCTCGCCCACCAGGCTCTTGAACAGTCGCGAGCCGATGACGTTGGTGCGCTCGCCGACCAGCAGGGGGCGCGTGCTCGGCTCCGCCTCCACCAGGTCAATACCGGAGTAAACGGCCCGCCGGGACCGTTCCGGCACCGGGCGGGGCCGCCGGCCCCCGGCCACGCGCGCGATGGCCCGGGTGTGGGCAGCCGTGGTGCCGCAGCAGCCGCCCACCAGGTTCAGCCAGCCGTGATCCATGAAGCGCTCCAGCTGGGCGGCGAGCGACTCGGGGGTCTCCAGGTACCGGCCTTCCTCGTTGGGCAGCCCGGCGTTGGGGTAGCACGAGATGCGCGTCCAGGCCAGCTCGCTCAGGGTCCGGAGGTGGTCGGTCATGAACTCCGGGCCCGTGGCGCAGTTTAGACCCACCGCCAGCAGGTCCAGGTGTGAAATGGAGGCCCAGAAGGCGTCGGCGGCCTGGCCGGCCAACATGGTGCCCATGCGCTCGATGGTGCCCGAGACGATGACCGGGAGGCGCCGCCCCAGCTCGCCTTCCAGCCGCTGGATGGCGAGCAGGCCGGCCTTGGCGTTGCGGGTGTCCTGGATGGTCTCGAGCATCAGCAGGTCGACGCCGCCCTCCACCAGCGCCCGGGCCTGTTCGTAGTAGGCCTCGCGGAGCTGATCGAGAGTCACGCCGCCGGTGACCGTGATGGCCTTGGTGGTCGGCCCCATGGACCCGGCGGCGAAACGGGGCCGCGCCGGAGTCGAGAACTCGTCAGCCGCCTGGCGGGCCAGACGGGCGGAGGCCAGGTTCAGCTCGAAGGCCTGTTCAGCGACCTGGTACTCGGCCAGCACGATCCGGGCGCCGCCGAAGGTGTTGGTCTCGATGATGTCGGCGCCGGCCTCCAGATAGGCCCGATGAATATCGAGCACCACGTCGGGGCGGGTCTTCGAGAGATACTCGTTGCAGCCTTCGAGCGAGGGGCCGCCGAAATCCTGGGCCGTCAGCTGCCGGGATTGCAGCATGGTGCCCATGGCCCCGTCGAGCACCAGAATGCGGTCCCCGAGCGCCTGGAGCAGCTTTTCCCGCCGGTCCGGAGCCTTGCTCATAAGCCCATTTTATCAGGCTACAATAGGGATCGGTCCTTTGAGGTGATCCCATGAGGCGTTGGAGGTGGTGTCTGGTTCTGGCCGTTTCAGCGGCGGCGCAGGCCCCCTATGACTTGCTGGTGCAGGGCGGTCACGTCATCGACCCCAAGAACAACCGCAACGGCGTAATGGACGTGGCCATCATGGGCAACCGCATCGCCGACGTCGCCGCCAAGATCGATCCGGCGCGGGCCCGTAGAGTCATTCCGGCCAAGGGCCTCTACGTGACGCCGGGGCTGGTCGACATCCACGTGCACGTTTACGCCGGCACCGGCATGCGGGGCGCCTACTCGGGCGATAACAGCGTCTACCCCGACGGCCACACCCTGCGCAGCGGAGTCACCACCGCAGTCGACGTGGGCAGCTCCGGGTGGCGCAACTTCCACGATTTCAAAGACCGGGTGATCGACCGCTCGCGCACCCGCATCCTCTCCATGTTGAACATCGTCGGCAACGGCATGGGCGGCGGGCGCATCGAGCAGAACACCGAGGACATGGACGCCCGCTCCACCGCCGAAATGGCCCGCCAGAACCCCGAGATCATCGTGGGGGTCAAGACGGCCCACTACGCCGGGCCCGACTGGACGGCGGTGGAACGGGCCGTGGAGGCCGGCAAGATGGCCAGCATCCCGGTGATGGTGGATTTCGGCAACTTCCGCCCGGAGCGCCCCTTTCAGCAGCTGGTGCTCGATAAGCTCCGGCCCGGCGACATGTACACCCACATGTACCTGGGGGTGGTGCCGATGCTCGACGACAAGGGCGTGCTGCTGCCCTACCTGGCCCAGGCCCGCAAGCGCGGGGTGAAGTTCGACGTCGGCCACGGCGGCGGGAGCTTCGTCTGGCGCCAGGCCGCCCCGGCCATCAAGCAAGGCTGGATCCCTGACTCCATTTCCACCGACCTGCACATTACCAGCATGAACGCCGGCATGAAGGACATGCTCACCACCATGTCGAAGATCCTGATCCTGGGGGCGCCGCTCGCCGACGTGATCAAGATGAGCACCTGGAATCCGGCGCAGCAGATCCAGCGGGCCGAGCTGGGGCACCTGACCGTGGGGGCCCCGGCCGACGTCGCCCTTCTGCGCCTCGATAGCGGGACCTTCGGATACCTCGACGTGCGCAACGCCCGCCATATCGGCAGCCAGAAGCTCGACTGCGAGTTGACCATCCGCGACGGCCGGGTGGTCTGGGACCTCAACGCCCGGGCCGGCGAAGACTGGCAGAAGCTGGGCCCGAAGTATTGATCATGCCTTGATCATGCCTTGATCCTGCCTTGATTGCTCCCGAAGCCATCCGCCTCCAGGTGGCCCGCATTCTGGCCACCGGGACCTTCGTGCGCTCCCGGCGCATGGGCCGCCTGCTGCGCTTCGTGGTGGAGAGGGCCCTGGAGGGCCGCGGCGGGGAGCTGAAAGAATACCTGCTGGCCGTGGAGGTCTTCGACAAGGAGGCCAGCTTCGATCCCCGCATCGATCCGCTGGTGCGGGTAGAGGCGCGGCGGCTGCGGTCGAAGCTGCGGAAATACTACGAGACGGAAGGGCCCCGCGATCCGGTGCGGATCGATCTCCCCACCGGCGGCTACGTGCCGGTGTTCGGGCCGGCCGAGAAGGCCCCGGCGCCCCCGGACAAGCGCTCCATCGCGGTGCTGCCCTTCGCCAACCGCAGCGCCGAGGCCGGCGCCGAGTACTTCAGCGACGGCCTGACCGAGGAGCTGATCCGGGCCCTGACCAAGGTCGAAGGGCTCCGGGTGGTGGCGCCGGGCTCGGCGTTTCAGTTCCGCGGCCCGGGCCACGATCTGCGCCAGATCGGCCGCCAGTTGGGCGTCGGCGCCGTTCTGCAGGGCGCCGTCCGCACCGCCGCGGCCCGACTGCGGGTTTCCGCCCAGCTGGTCCAGGTCTCCGATGGCAGCTATCTCTGGGCTGAGACCTACGAGCGCCCGCTGGCCGACGTCTTCGCCATCCAGGACGAGATCTCCCGGGCCATCGTCGACACCCTGCGGATCCGACTGGCCAGCGACCGCCGCCGGCCCCTGGTGCGCCGCTACAGCGACAACCTCCCGGCCTACAATCTGTATCTGAAAGGCCGCCACCAGGCCGGCCGCCGCACCCGGGAGGGCCTGGAAAACGGCATCGGGTTCTTCCAGCAGGCCCTGAAGCTCGACCCCCAGCATGCCCCGGCCTGCGCCGGCCTGGCCGACTGCTACGCTCTGCTGTGCGACTACGGCATGCACCCGGCCAGCCAAATGTGGCCCCGGGCGCGGGAAGCCGCCCTGCGGGCCCTGGAGCTGGACGACGGCTTGGCCGAGGCCGAGACCTCCCTGGCCTACGTCCATTGTGTCTTCGAGTGGCAGTGGGCCTCCGCATTGCTGGGCTTTCAGAGGGCCCTGGAACTGAATCCGGGCTACGCCGAAACCCACCACTGGTACGGTTACAATTGCCTGACGCCGCTGGGGCGGCTCGATGAGGCCCTGGCCCACCTGGAACGCGCCCAGCAACTGGATCCCCTTTCTCTCATCATTGGAACCAGTTTGGCCGGGATTCTGCTGATGCGGCGGGAATACGACCAGGCCGCCGAGCAGTGCCGAAAAACGCTCCACCTCGACGCCGGCTTCTACAAGGCCTACACCGGGCTGGGCCGGGCGCACTTCGAGTCCGGGCGCTACCTCGAAGCGGTGCGCTGTTTCGAGAAAGCATGGGACCTTTCCGGAGGGGCCCTCTACATCCGGGGCTCCCTGGGTCGCAGTTATGCCATGGCGGGCCAGAAAGGCAAAGCGCGCCGCCTGCTGACCGAGCTGCGACAGGCCGCCAGGAAGCAACACGTCCCTTCGCTGGCCTTCGCCAGCATCCACCTCGGCCTCGGAGAAACCGACCAGGCCTTCCAATGGCTGGAAAAAGCTGTCGAGACTCGGGAAGGGGCGGCTGTGTTCCTCAACGTTTATCCGGCCTGGGAGCCTTTGCGCCCGGACCCCCGGTTCGCCGTGCTGGTCCGGAAGATGGGCCTGCCGGAGCGATGAAGTGGGCCGCGAGCCCAACCCCAGCATCACGACTCGCCCGTTCCCCTCATTGCCGGCACGATTTCCGTTTGTTGGAAGTCCGCGCCTTTGAAGAGCAGAGGTTCCCTGGAAACCTTCGACAGGGCATAGGCGCAGCAGTCGCAGAAGTTCAGGCCTGCTGCATGATTGCCCTTGCCGTAGCTCCTCCATGCGGACCTCGCCTCCTCCAGGTGTTCAGTCGTGAACGGCACAACCTCGATTCTCGCCCGGTGGAGTAGAAGATCCAATTCGCGCCCGCCCTGTTCATGCTTTCTTGCCTCGATGACCAGCGCTGCTTCAAGCGCGTTGACCGCTGAAATCAGTCGGACGGGGTCGCTCGAGATTGCATCGATGAAGCGGTCGCGGTCAGCTTCCTTCAGAAGAATGGCAACGAGGGCTGACGTATCGATTACCATTGCCGCTCAAGCGGGCAAGCCGCGCTCGTCAAACCCGATGATTTCCTCCGGGCTGCGCGTATCGTGATCCGGCAATGCCGCGCATCGATCGCTGATTGCGCGAAGCTCGTCCCTCAGGCGCGCGATCGAACTGCGGCCCGTTTCCCGCCGCAGTTGCTCTCGCAGAGCCTTGATGACAGCGTCAGTTATCGACTGGCCGGTGGTTTCCGCCAAGGCGCGGGCAAGTTGGTCTGCTTCCGGGTGTTTGATGCTCAGCGGCATATATCGATTCTTCCAAGATTTCTGCCTTCATCCTCATCTTAGCATGGCAAAGCCAGGAACTGGAGCCAGTTCCACATGCCTTTTGCGGCCACCAGCCTCTTCCTCAACGCCTACTCGGCCTGGGAGACTCTGCGCCCCGACCCGCGCCTCGCCGCGCCGCTGAAGAAGATGGGCTTGCCGGGGCGATGAAGTGGGCGCCCTGCCGGTGCATGGCCTCCCGCTGGCCGCGGGTGGCCTGGACTTCGGCGTGATCGGCCCCCAGGGATCTCTCGCGAATCGCAATGACGCGGCGATACAGGGTGTCAGCTTCGAAGTACCTGTGCTGGGCGGCGCGCAGCTCGGCCAGGTTGCTCAGAGCCGTCGCGACGTCCGTGTGCTCCGGTCCGGCCACCCGCTCCAGAATCTCCAGAGCCCGCCGGTACAGCGGATCAGCCTCGGCATAGCGTTTCTCCGATACCAGCAGTCGTGCCAGGTTGTTGCACCCGGCCCCCACCAGCGGATGCTCCGCGCCCAGGGTCTTTTCCCAGATTTCCAGGGAGCGCCGAAACATCGGCTCGGCTTCCTGGGCAAGGCCTTGCTGCAGGCGAAGGGTGGCCAGCCGGTTGAGAATGTTGGCCACTTCCGGATGCTCCGGCCCCAGGCTTCGCTCCCGGATCTCGAGCGACTGGGCAAACAGCGCTTCCGCTTCTACAAACCGCTGTTGCGTGGCGCGGAGCTGGCCCAGGTTGGCCGCTACGGCAGCCATCTCGAGTGAGTCCGGACCCGGCGCCAGCCGCCGCATTTCGAGGGCCCGGTTCAGCAGGGCCTCGGCCTCCTCCAGCTTCCCTACCAGGCGGCACGTCTCGCCCAGGTTGTTCAGGGCCATTGCCACCGACGGATGCCCTGGGCCCAGCTGTCGCTCCAGCGCCTGGAGCGACCGCCGCCCCAACAACTCGGCTGGTTCATAGCGCCCCAGGTCGCGCGACACCACCGCCAGGTTGTTCAACCCACGGGCCAGGTCTGGTTGCTCCGGGTCGGCCGACTTCTCCCAGATCTCAACGGCCCGCCGGTAGAGCGTCTCGGCTTCCAGGTAACGGCCCTGCTGATGCAGCCGCGCTCCCTCGTTATTCAGCGCCACAGGATCGGCGCCCATCACGACCAGCAATGCCCAGAGTATTCTCATAGACCCAGCTTGCGCCTCTAAGACATTCGTCTGGAAGTGTCATGGGGTTAGTGCCTCGGTGACTTTTTACCGTAAGTGATCTTGGACCGGCGCTTTCTCGGACGACTTGGCCCCTGCCCTTCGCCGCTCCGCGCCCTATCATGGAACATGGCCATCAACGAACTACTCGAACAGTTGCTGCGCGGCGCGGAGCTTGTCGATGCCGCCGTCGCCGGCCTCTCGGAGGGCGAAGCCGACTACCTCCCTGGCAACGGCAAGTGGACCGTTCGGCAAGTGGTGTCCCACCTGGCAGACTCCGAGATGGTTGGAGCCGACCGCTTCCGCCGAGTCCTGGCCGAGGACAACCCTACCCTGATGGCCTACGACGAGAAGGCCTGGGCCGAAAAGCTCGACTGGGGCCGGCGCAGCATTCCGCAATCGCTGGAGCTGTTCCGAAAGGTCCGGCAGCTGAACTACGAGCTGTTGAAGGATCTCCCGGAGGCGGCCTTCGAGCGCCAGGGGCGTCACAGCGAGCGCGGCCCCCTCCGTGTCGCCCAGTTGCTCGAAATCTACGCCCAGCACGCCGAGGGTCACGCCCGCCAGATCCGCGCCGCCCGCGAGTCGTACCGGCAGGCGCAAGCGCGCGGGTAGCCAGGCTCGCCAAGAAAACGTAAGAAAAAACCTAAGAAAAAACCCCTCTCGCCAAGAACGCCAAGCTCGCCAAGAAAAACCTAAGAAAAAACGTCGGTCGCGAGTATGGTCGCTGAATCAGCAACGAATACGACTGTTCTGCATGGCGATGGAGAAGACATAAGCTTGGGGCTCTTGTAGAACGGGTTGGCCGAGGCCCGCAAGGAAAAAAAGGAGAGGCCGGCAAGGGGGGCGGAGACGCGGCAAAGCTATCGGTAGTACCAGCAGGCGTAGCAGAGGCCCTCGGAGTAGACACCGGGGCTTCTTGCACCGGCGGCACGCGGGTAGTAGTCTGGGGCGGAAGTGGGCGTAATGCGAGAACCGGCAGAGCCAGACGACCTTGCCAGAGACGGCCGTGTGGGGGCGAAGGGGGACGCGGTGTTTGTCGCAGCGGGAGCGCATCAGGACTTATTTACTTCTTGTTGAAAGATCGATCCAGGTCCCGCAATACCTGGCGATGCGTTTTCTGCCGAAACCTTTCAATCCGTTCCAACTCTGCCACCCGGCGCTCCAGGTTGCGGAGGCGTTCATTCACGGTGAGTTGTTTGCGTTTAGCCATCTAGTTTTATTTACAGCAAACCGAGGCGCTTGAGGTCATCCTCGGTCCAGCGGGCTTGATCTGCATGCGAGACTGGAGGCGGAGAGGGCGGAAGACGCACTTCTCCACGCACATGGCTACAAAAGCGTTCATCATGTTCATTCCTCGGTGAGCGGGCGGTCCTTGCCGGTTTGCTGTTTGATGTAGGCCCAAAGCACTTCCTCGACAAGGTCTTGGAGAGCCAGGCCCGGGCCCGTGAGTCTTGTGAGCTCGACGACCAGGGCGCGCGACAAGCGGACGGCAGAAGGAAGCTTTCGTATCTCGACCATGGTGACTACTCCGTTCTAGAACTGCTTGCCCGCGGCGAGAGGTCCCTTAATTCTCGACGCGGTCTTTGGCCTTGGCCTCGGCTTCTGTCTGCCACTCAAACCCCGGCGGTGCATGGATGGGGCGGAATCGGTGGTGGGGACCCCATTGCCACCACTTGCGCGGTTGAACGCGGTCCAGGACCTTGAGTTGCTGTAGCGGCGGCAGGCCGGCGAATTCGCCGTCGATTGCAGATAGATGGTAGATCTGTTCGGGCACGGGCAGGGCCCTAAAAGCGGGGTCGCCCATCAAGCGGGCGGCCTCCACCTGCTCTGGCTTGCGGATATAGTGTGGTCGCTCGATGATGCCGGTGGAGGTATCGTAGGACAGCTTTTTGCTTCTCGAGAGCCAGTGAAAAGTAACCATTCCTGATCGGGTGTCCAGGATGCGAAAATCGAGCCTATCGTCTTTGATGAGTTGATACCTGCCGTTTTGAGTGTAGAGCGCTGCGATCCAAAGCGCCCCGCAGAGCGCCGCAAGGAACACTACAGAACGTCCGATCGCAAAAAATCTCTCCCACATGGGGACCCTCCTCGTTGTTTATTTCAGGCGCGCTTGGCGAGCGCGTGGGAAGCCTGCCGCGAAAGCTGGCGGTGGCCGGCGAGGATGTTCCTGATTCAGGCTAGGCTAGTTTTGCGCAGATCCCGGCTGGAAGTCAAGGTGGTTTTTTCCCACCAGGGGCCTCTTCGGGGGCAGCTAGTGCACCACCGGACGGTGGGCGGTGAGGCCGAGAGGGGCCCGCTTCAGCATTGTACGCTGCTCGGCACTGAGCTGCAAGGCCACGTGCCTGTCTTGTAGATGCTCCATGATTATGTCACCCCCTAACTGCAACGTGATTCTGTGCTGACCGACGCCAGCCGCGAGGACTGGCTGGAAGGACGGGGGCCGCTGCTGACGCTGCTGTGCTACCAGGACGATGCCAGCGGAGGGGTGTTGGCCGGCTGGTTTTCAGCTGGAACCGGAGGATACCATCGGCTAGGGGGCCCCCCCGCCGCGCTTGCCCCCCTGGGGGGAAACGGGAAAGGGGGGGATCAAGAAACTGCCTTGCTGCCGCAGGCTGGTTTGTATTACCATGAGGGTGACAAAGTCTCGTTGCAGTTAGTGGGACATTTTCACGTTGCAACAACAACTCTTCGGTCACGCGCGTGGTGCTTAACTCCAATCCATTCAGTCGCTTAGCGGACCCTGCTGCCAATTGGCAGCAGGGTGCCGTCTCGCCGGTTGTCATCCCGAGCGTAGCGAGGGATCTGCTGTTGTGTGCCGAGCATTGCCGAGCATGTTCGACAGCTGGGGGGTGAAAGTCCCCTTGACAACCTGATGGAGGTGAAGTCATAGCGAAGCGCAAGGGCGTCGTCGCGGGGCGGGGTCTGAAAGAAGCGTGGAGCAAACGCGCGAGCCGATGTACACGAAGCGGATCAAAGGCATACGGTGCCGGACGAGCGGGCAACTGACCGCGAAGTCCATATCCATCAAGGGCACTGGTGTGTATATCCGACGGTGGTGTGCGGAAGGCGGTCGAAACTTACCTCGGGAGATCTGCTGTGTGTCGTCGAATTCGATACGACGGAGGGCGTCGCAAGGCGCTTTGATCTCACGGCAGAAGTCAGCCTGCCTAGGGCGTAGTAGCGTGGATAGCCCGGAAAACCGGGAAGGGCGAAGGCCCGAACCGGGATCGGGAATAGTAGTGCGCGGCTCTCCTGGATGGTCCTGGGCCAGCCAATCCGCTTGGGCGGAGTTTCCAGGGGAGGATAGGGTGAAGCCCGAAAGCTGGGAGCGGCGAAACCTCCATCGGCGAAAGGCGACACGAACCTCCGGCCCGCAGGGGATCAAGTCACGGAACCGCCGGATGCGGACCCGCATGTCCGGTGGTGTGGGAGGGGCGGAGCCGCGAGGCTCCCCCTATCCCGATGCGCCGGGGGAAAAGCAGATCCCTCGCTGCGCTCGGGATGACACTTCCAACAAGGGCCGACCGCCCGCATGACGCCGGGGCGAAAGCAGATCCCTCGCTGCGCTCGGGATGACACAGGCGCGAGAAAACTTGACTTAAGGCCACCGGCGCGCCTATCATCAAATATCTGGCCCCCTATGACGGCGAAGCGTCTCCTGGCTCCGGTGTTGCTGGCGGCGATGGCGGCCTTTCACGCCGCGCCGCTGGCCAAGGCTGTCCAGTCGCCGGTAGCCAGTTGCTGCAAGCGCAAGGGGGGCTGCTGTTGCAAGACCTCCGGGGCGGGTTGGTCTTCGCTGCTGGAGTGCCCGCGGCAGTGCCGCGCCGCCGCCGGCTTGCGGCTGACCAATCCTTCGGTGGCGCCCGCCGCCGGCGAGTCACTCGGCCAGTTCGCGCCGCAGGTTGAGACCGCCCAGGCCCCGCGGTCCGGTTCCGGCGTCCCGGGTTTCCCCGCCTTCCTCTATCAACGCCCGCCTCCGGACCGGTAGTCGACCGGAGCAGTCCGATTTCTCCAACGATTTCTCCAACAAGGAGGCGAGGCATGCGGCATTTGTGTATCAGTGCAACCCTGGGGGGGCTCCTGGCGGCCGGGTCCGTGTCGCTGCTTTTTGAGCAGACCCCGCAAGAGCTGTTCGCCGGGCGCAGCCCCAAGTTTCTCGCCCGCGGCGCCCACGGCCTGACGCTGCTGTCGGTGCGCCCGGCCGAAGGAGGGAAAGGACAGGACCTTTACGTGCAGTCTTCGTCCGACAACGGGGACAGCTTCGCGGAGCCGGTGCGGGTGAACCAGGTGGCCGGCGAGGTCACCGATCACGGCGAGAACAGCCCGTTGCTGGCGGCCTCGCCCGACGGGCAGCACCTCTACGTGGCCTGGGCCGGGCGCGACATCCGCTTTGGGCGCTCGGCGGCCATGAGGCCGTCTTTCTCGCCGGCCGTCACGGTGAACGACGACACCCTGCCGGTCTCCCATTCCTTCCACGCCATGGGGGTGGGGCCGGACGGGACCATCTACATCGCCTGGCTCGACGGCCGGGACGCCTCCTCGACTCATCCCGGGCCACACCATCCCCCCATCTCGGCGCTCTACCTGGCCCGCTCGACCGACCAGGGCAAAACCTTCGGGAAAAACGCGCGCGTGGCGGGCGACATCTGCCCCTGCTGCCGGCCCTCCATCGCCTTCGCCGGTGACCGCGTGCTGGTATCCTGGCGTTCGGTCGAGCCGGGCGACATCCGCGACATCTTTCTGGCGGCCTCCGACGATCGGGGCCTGACCTGGAGCAAACCGGCCCTGGTGGCGCGCGACG
>Ga0247727_10013100_pt1 | contig 14058 bp, 15 predicted proteins | sample WisWelCaveWW1625_FD_202498 | JGI IMG/M metagenome (GOLD analysis project Ga0247727, IMG submission 202498) | Biofilm microbial communities from Wishing Well Cave, Virginia, United States - WW16-25 | ecosystem: Environmental > Aquatic > Deep subsurface > Groundwater > Cave microbial mat | place... | reverse complement strand
GTCGCTTGTACTTGCTGTGCTCCTCTATCCTTTTATCCTTCAGGGCCTTTTAGGAGAGATTTCTTTCCTGAAGGATGATATCGTAAAAAACTCCGAAACTCTTGCGAAAGCAGAAGAACTTCTCCAAATTAAAAGCGATCTTGCGCGCCGCGCGGAAAGTTTTACTCAAGACGAACTTGCTCGCTTAGAAAAAATCTTGCCTGAAAGCGTAGATCCAACTCAAATCCTTCTTGATATGTATACTCTCGCGAACCAAAACGGGCTTGTCATGCTGGGAAACGCGAGCGTGACTCTTCCAAGCGAGGAAACAAATGCTCCTTCTCAAGAGGGAGAAGCTATACAAAAACCAAGCCCAATTCAGGCAATTGAAGTTTCTTTTACAGTAATCGGACCATATAAAAATCTTCCTAATTTTGGCGAGGCGCTTGCAAAAAGCCTCACTCTTTTCGATGTCAACGAGCTTTCGTTTACAAAAGATGAATCAAACATATACAACTACGAAATTAAGATGAATACGTATATTTTGAATAAAAAAGGAATTTAGTATGGATAAGAATAAAGGGATATCCCATATATTTGTAAATATCTTCATTGGAGCATTCATAGTGCTTGCTCTTTTTGTCGCGTATTTTTATGTAAAAGAAGATAATGCGGAACTTGTTCCGACCGGAGAAGGAGAGGCTATCATTTCTCAAACTGAACTTGAAGCGCAGCGCATTTTTAATGTTATTGATGAAATCTCAAAAATTGAGCTTCGTCGAGATATTATTTTACGAAGCGATTTCGAAAACCTACAAGATTTAACTACTCCTATTCCTGTCCAACAAGCAGGAACACCCAGTCCTTTTGATAAAATAAAATTCTAAAATATGGCCGGCGAGAATCAACTGGTAAAAAATATTCCCGGAAGGACTGTTACAGATGAAAAAATTTCATTTGAGATTCTCAAAAACATCCCAGAGGAATCTGCAAAGCATTATAAATTTGTTCCCATTGGGCTTACCGATGGGGTGCTTCAGGTAGGAATCGTAGACCCGGATAACTTGATTGCGCGCGACGCCCTTCAATTTATTGCGTCCCGCCTTAATATGCCATTCAAGCTTTTTATTATTTCTTCTGAAGATTTTGAAAAAGTTTTAGAGCAATATAAAAATCTCCCTGGAGAAGTTTCGCAGGCGCTTTCTGAGCTTGATGTCACGGATGTCATAAAGGCGGAGGCGGAGCTTGAAAAAGAACTTTCCAAAAAAGGCGGAGGCGGAGAAAACTTAATTGAAGAAGCGCCTGTTACTAAAATTGTCGCGGTTATTATAAATCACGCAACTGAAGGGAGAGCGTCTGACGTTCATATAGAACCGACAACTGGAGATATAAAAGTTAAATTTAGAGTCGATGGAATTTTGTATACAAGCCTCTTTCTTCCGAAGTCAGTTCATGAGGCAGTTGTCGCGCGTGTAAAAATTCTTACCAATATGAAGCTTGATGAAAAAAGAAAGCCTCAAGACGGAAGATTTTCTGCCCGCATTTCTGGAAGAAAGATAGACTTCCGCGTTTCTACCCTCCCGACAAATTTCGGGGAAAAAGTTGTCATGCGTATTCTTGACCCTGAAAAAGGATTAAAAAATATTAAAGACTTAGGACTCACCGATGAAAATCTTGAAATGCTCCGGCGCGCAATTAAACGACCGTATGGGATGATTCTTATTACAGGTCCCACAGGAAGCGGGAAGACGACAACGCTTGCAGGAATGCTTAATGAGCTTGATAGGGAAAAGTTCAATGTCATTTCTCTTGAAGATCCTGTTGAATATAGTATTGAAGGAGTAAATCAATCACAGATTCGTCCGGAAATTGATTATACGTTTGCGAACGGGCTCCGAAGCATTTTACGCCAAGACCCGGATGTTATTATGGTGGGGGAAATCCGTGACAAGGAAACTGCACAACTTGCCGTGCAAGCTGCGCTTACCGGACACCTTGTTCTTTCAACGCTCCACACAAATAATGCAATTGGCGTTATTCCTCGTCTTATAGACATGGGCGTCGATCCATACCTTATTGCGCCTACTCTTATTTTGACCGTCGCACAACGACTTGTGAGGGTTTTATGTGAAGATGCGAAAAATCCAGATAAAGTTGAAGACTCTATTAAAGCTTTAATTGAAAGAGAGTTTGAGGGTCTTCCTCGCGAAAAGAGAGATAAAATAAAAGTTCCAGAGACGGTATATCATGCGGGTCGTTCTCAAACATGTCCAAGCGGAACACGCGGGCGCATCGCCGCATTTGAAATGATAGAGATAGATAAGGATATTGAAAAACTTATTCTCTCGAACCCTTCAGAGCAGGAGATCTTTAAAGTAGCCAGAAAGAAGGGGATGCTTACTATGAAAGAAGACGCCCTCCTTAAGGCATTTGCCGGAGTTATCCCATTTGAAGAAGTTAACACCCTTTAATATCTGTATTATAATTTTCATATAGACATAGATATAGAATAGAGAATATGGAAGAAGGAAAACAAGCAACAAATAAACGATATACTATTTTTATAGTCGATGATGACAAGTTTCTGCTCGATATGTATTCGCTTAAATTCTCCGAGAAAGATTTTGCGGTGGAGGTCGCTTTTGGAAGCACCGAGGCTCTTGAAAAGTTAAAACAAGGATTCAAACCGGACATAGTTCTCCTTGATATTGTGATGCCTACCATGGACGGCTTTGAGCTTCTCTCTGAAATTAAAAAAGGAGGATTTGCGGAGGGAGCTGTCATTATTATTCTTTCTAATTTGGGCCAACAGGAAGATATTGAAAAAGGAGCACAACTTGGAGCAGACGGATATATCATCAAAGCTTCAAGCACTCCAACCGAAGTTGTAAACAAAGTGCTTGATATCGCAAAAGCTAAGATGCCACCAGGAGGGGCTGCCCAATAAATAGGATTTCAGAAATTTTTATATGGGTGATTACAAAAGAGAATTAGAAGATCTTATTTCGCTTGTCATAACAAAAAAGGCAAGCGATGTGCATATTTCAGCTTTTAGGCATCCGATGATTAGAGTTACTGGAGAGATTCAGCCAGTACTTACTCACCCAGTCTATACGCCAGAAGATTCCTTGAATATTCTTTTTCAGCTCGTGGATGACGATCTTAAGAAAAGATTCCTTGAAAAAAAAGATCTTGATTTTTCTTACTCTTCAAAAAGTGGCCATAGATTTCGAGGGAATGCTTATTTTCAAAAAGGATTTGTAAGTATCGCACTTCGGTATATTCCAAAAGAAGTTGGTACGCTTGAAGAACTTCATCTTCCTCCAATATTGAAAGATTTTACCAAGAAAAAGCAAGGATTCTTTCTATGTGTGGGCCCTGTAGGACAAGGTAAATCAACGACACTTGCGTCGCTTGTGAATATTATAAATAAAGAAAGAGCCGAGCATATCCTCACTATTGAAGATCCGATGGAGTATATCTTCAAAGAAGAAAAATCAATGATTGATCAGAGGGAAATTTCTTTTGATACCGAGGATTTTAGAACAGCCCTTCGAGCAATGTTTCGGGAAGATATTAATGTGGCAATGGTGGGCGAAATGCGTGATGCTGACACTATTTCAACCGCTGTAACAGCAGCTGAAACCGGACACCTTGTTCTTTCAACACTTCACACAAATAATGCTCCGCAAACCATAGACCGCATTATCGATTCATTTTCAGCTGAGCAACAAGGGCAGATTAAACTTCAGCTTGCGGGCTCGCTTTTGGCAATCTTTTCCCAGAGGCTTTTGCCGAGAAGAGGGGGCGGGAGAATTCCAGCGTATGAACTTCTTATAAATAACAATGCAGTTTCAAATCTTATCCGTGAAGGAAGAACAAATGAAATAAACGTTATTCTGGAGACGAGCGCTGAAGAAGGAATGATAGATTTAAATCATTCGCTTGTCGAACTTGTCCAGCGCGGGGATATTGATCCTGAAATTGCAATAAAATATTCTTACAATCCAAAAGAACTTGGAAAGCTTCTCTAAGCTATGATCTTTAAATATAAAGCGACAACACAAGGGGGAGAAAAAACAGAAGGAACTATAAGTGCTGTAAGCAAAGATTCAGCCATAGCGGCTCTCCAAAGAAAAGGTCTCATTATTCTTGAGATAAAAGAGGGTGAGGGAAGATCAGTTTTGGAGTTCTCGTTTTTTGAGAGAGTTAAAGCTAAAGACATTGTTATTCTTTCGCGACAGCTCTCGACGCTTTTTGAAGCAAAAGTTCCAGTGCTTTCCTCATTTCAGCTTCTTGCTCAAGAATCTGACAATAAACTTCTAAAAAGCGTTTTAAGCACGATTGTAGACGATATACGCGGGGGAGCTCCTATATCGCGCGCACTTGAAAAACATCCGGAGGTTTTTTCCAATTTTTATGTCAACATGGTTCTTTCTGGAGAGGAAACAGGAAAACTTTCTGAAACGTTTACATATTTGGCGAATTATCTTGAGCGTCAATATGAACTTGTTTCAAAAGCACAACACGCCATGGTATATCCAGCGTTTATTATGGTCGCTTTTGCCGGTGTTATGGTTGTTATGTTTGTTGTGGTTATTCCAAGGCTTTCAGAAATTATTCTCGCAACAGAGCAAGAAGTGCCGATTTATACAAAAATCGTAATTGCCACGAGCAATTTTTTTGTAAATTACGGAATCCTTCTCCTTCTTGCTGTTGTTTTGGCGGGGCTTTTTGTGTGGAGATATTCTCTTACCGAAGCGGGAAAAATTTCTATTGAAAAGATGAAGCTTTCTATACCGTATATCGGAACCTTATATAGGAAAATTTATCTCTCAAGAATTGCCGACAATTTGGATACTATGCTTACAAGCGGAATATCGATGTTGAAAGCAATTGACGTTACTGGAAAAGTCGTCAACAGCTATTTCTATAAAAATATTATGGATGAAACTGCCGTCTTTGTGCGCGGAGGAGGGAGTCTTTCAGAAGGGCTTTCCCAGCATGAAGAAATTCCTCCTATTATGACCCAAATGATACGTATCGGTGAGGAAACGGGGAAATTAGGGTTTGTGCTCGGAACGGTTTCAAAATTTTATCGCCGAGAGGTGGAAGGGGCGATAGAAACCCTGGTATCACTCATTGAACCGATGATGATTGTGGTTTTAGGTATTGGCGTTGGGGTTCTTCTTACCGCAGTCCTCATGCCAATTTATAATGTTGCCTCAAGCTTTTAATTATCCACACATGGGTTCGCTATAATTTCTTTTATTCCTATAATATAAGGGTACTCTGCTCTATATTTCAGAACGTGTAAGTCGAGACAAACTTGGAATACAAGGTAGGTCATAATTAATAATTAACTGGTCGTTTATAAGAAATTTTAATAATAAAATAATGTTTAATTCACGACGTGGTTTTACGCTTATCGAACTTTTGGTAGTCATCGCCATCATCGGCATTTTGTCTGCTGTTGTTTTGGCATCATTGAACCAGGCTCGAGACAAGGCTGCTGACGCTGCGGTAAAAGCGAACCTTAACAACATTCGCGCTCAAGCAGAACTGCATTACGATAACACTGGCAACACGTATACAGGCGCATGTGCCTCCGGTCCTATAGCTAATGCTATTGCTGCTGCTGATGCTGCAAACTCTACCGATGCGGCAAAAAATGCACATTGTTATGCTACGGCTACAACATGGACATCAGCCGCAGATCTCAAGACATCAACCTCGTATTATTGTGTTGATAGCACAGGAAACTCTAAGGTGACTGCTGCAGATCTTGCAACAGCAAACCCAAATTATGCCGCCTGCCCGTAATATTTCCGACTATCTTTACCACAAGAAAGCCCCGGAAGGGGTTTTTCTTATGGTAGAATAATTCATATATGAGTCTTGAGATGTTAGTACTTTTTGCTTTCGGATTATTGTGGGGGAGCTTCTTAAATGTTCTGATTTTCCGCTATAATACGGGGCACTCATTCGTACGAGGAAGATCAAAATGTTTTTCATGTGAAAGTGTTTTAGGTTTCTTTGAACTTGTGCCGCTTTTTTCATATTTCTCACAAAGAGGAAAGTGCTTAAAGTGCGGGAGTTCGGTATCCCCACAGTATCCTTTAGTTGAGTTTTTATCAGGAATGATTTTTGTTTTTACCGGGGAGGTTTTTTCTCCTTTTCTCTCAGTGATTCACTCCACCCAGTTTCTTTTTATCGTTCTTATCTTTAGCGCGCTTCTTGTTATTTCCATGTATGATTTTAGGCATAAAATCATACCAGATTTTTTTGTATATGGTTTTATTCTCCTCTCTTTTTTCTATAAAATCTTTATATATTCACAATTTCAAGAAGGGGATATTCTCACATTTTTAGTGCCGGATGTCCTATCTTCCTTTTTTGCATTTTTGTTCTTCTTCTCTCTATGGTTTCTCTCGAAAGGAAAAGCTATGGGTTTTGGCGATGCAAAACTTGCGATTGGTTTGGGCCTCTTCCTCGGACCGCTTTATGCATTCTTAGCGGTTTTGTACTCATTTTGGATGGGGGCAGTCGTTTCAATAATTTTGTTGTGCGCGAAGCGCAAATCTTTTACAATTAAAAGCGAGATTCCTTTCGGCCCTTTTCTTGTAGCGGGGGGAGCGCTTGTTTTCTTTTTTGATTTCAATGTTTTTAATTTTTTCTAAAAAAGAAGCTCATTATAAAGGTCACCATGGGTTTACCCTTATTGAGCTTCTTATAGTTATTGCAATAGTAATTATCATCTCAACAGTTGTTCTTGCGGGGTACGATGATTATCAGTTCCGTTCCGCGCTTACTATTGCAAAAGAAGAACTCGCGGTGACTCTCCGCGAGGCACAGGTATACGGGATCGCAATCCGAGGAGCGCAAAATGGAGCAACATACTCATTTCCAAACTATGGTGTGCATGTTCATCCGGTGACATATCCCAATGCCATCATTATTTTTACAGATGTTGACAGGACCCCGGCAAGCGATATCGGGTTTAATACTCCCGGCGATACTGAAATTAGCCGGTACACCATCAAGCCACCGCACACTCTTGAAAAAGTATGCGTAAATACGACAGCTAATATCGCGAACGAAGAGTGCACAGGAAGTGGGCCAACAGCTAAAATAGATATTCTTTTTGAAAGACCTGAACCAGAGCCTACAATAAATTCCAAAAATTCGGGAAATACCCTTCTTATTACTGGTGCCCTCTATACCAGTATTTATATAACAGGGCCTGATGTTATTGGCTCGCATTATGTACGCATTTGGAATAACGGACAAATATCAGTTCTGCCATGAAAAGAAATCAAAGAGAACATGGATTTACACTTCTTGAACTTATCATCTCAGTTGGCGTATTTACTGTTATCATGACCATTATTGTAGGGGCTCTTCTTGTGATGTCGGATGCATTCCATAAAACCCGCTCATTAAGAACTGCGATGGAAAATGTGAGTCTTGCCACAGAAGGAATGATTAAAAAAATCCGTACAGGGACAAATTACGACTGTAACGGGATTACGGTAGCGCAAGATAATTGCCCCGGAGGATCGGCATCGACTGACCGTCTTCAATTTAAAGCTTCGAGCGGAATATTTTATAGGTATAGGTGGAATAGCGCAAATCAATCGATTGAAGTAAGTACCGCTCCTGCGGCAAGCGGTCCATGGAGCACGCTTTATCCAATTACCGCTCCTGAAATCAATATCACAAACTTTAAATTTTATGTGAATGGCGTTGGAAATATTGTAGAACAAGATTATGTCACTATGACCATAACAGGGTATGCAGATGTGCCGGGGAAGCCTCGTACTGAAACCACATTTTATATTCAAACCACGGTTTCAAAAAGAGTCCTAGACGTATTTAGCCCATAAATCATGACTATAGAAATATATAAAAAATTAAAAGGATTCACAATTGTAGAGATGCTTGTTGCGGTAACAATTTTAACTATTGCAATTGGGGCACCTCTTTATCTTGCAACACAAGGGGTAGCGCTTTCAATAGATTCTAAGCATAGGCTCACAGCCATTTTTTTGGCAGAAGAAGCTATCGAATATATAAAGCATAAAAGAGATACTAACGTGCTTGAAATGCTTGAAAATGTAGCTAATGGCCAGCCTCCTCAAGTAGGCGGAGAAAAATGGGATAATTATATAAATTCCCCATCAGACTGCGTAGTTAATGTCTCTACTGATGGATGTACGATAGATGTGTATACGGATACCATTAGTAAATGCATGACGGGCGGGTACCCTTCTTTTAACGACTGCCCATTTATAGGTGAAAGAACGGTTGGGGCTGAAAAACAATATGGATATGGAGGAGGATTTACTCCTACCATTTTTGTTCGTGCAGTAGGTACATTTCGAGTGTGTTCGGGGGGTCCTACCTGTAACCCTATAGATAATATTGAGATCAGAGTAACTGTTCTTTGGAGGGAAAAAAACAACACAATAAAAAGCGTTACCGTGAGCGATTATTTATTTGAGACTTTTGTCAATTAAAGATATGAAACTTGTTAAGAAAAAAATTTTTACGCGAGCATTCATTCTTCTCATTTCAGTAATTATTATCTCGATTATTCTTACGATAGGAACTGGGATTATCAATATTGGCGTGAGGGAATTTCTTCTTTCAAATATTCAGAGGGAATCGTTAGAGGCGTTTTATGCTTCAGACACAATGGTAGACTGCATATTTGCGCATGATATAAATAATCCTGCTTCTCCCGCCAGGGTATATTTTGCAAGTCCCTCTTTTCTATTTTTGCCGGCGCGGCTTCCTGATTCTAGCGTAACTGTGAATTGCGGTGGCACAGCTATCGGAACGGATCATTGGACATCTTATCCGGTGGGGACTTCTCCAAATAATGTTTGCGGATCAAATTTTTGTATTATCACAGAACTTTATAAAAAACCTACATTTCCAAGCGCAATCAATTTTACAAGTATCTTGCCAATTAATGTGTGCGCTTTTGCGGAAGTGAGAAAAATTTCTCTTCCCGGCGGGCTTGAAAGAACTGAAATTTTTGCTCGTGGTATGAATAGCTGCAGTGAACCCAAAAGGGTTGAACGCGCGCTTCTTTTACGCTGGGAATCAGCTCCTTAGTGATATAGAATAAGAAAATGTCCAAGGATGAAGCCAAAAAACGCATAAAACAATTGCGGAAGGTTATAAATTACCATAGATATCTCTATCATGTGGAAGATAAGGAAGAAATCTCTCCAGAGGCGCTGGACTCCTTAAAAAAAGAACTTTTTGATTTAGAGGAAACCTACCCCGACCTTATTACGAAAGATTCGCCAACGCAGAGAATTGGCGGAAAAGCTCTTTCCTCTTTTCAAAAAGTGAAGCACGAAGCGCCGATGCTTTCTTTTAATGACGCGTTTTCAGAAGAAGATATAAAAAACTGGTTTTTGCGCCTTGAAAATTTTTTAGGAAGAAAAGTAAAGCCTGATTTTTATTGCGAGCTTAAGATTGACGGCCTTGCGATAGAGCTCGTGTATGAAAATAGCTTGTTAGTACAAGGGTCAACGCGAGGCGATGGAATTACAGGGGAAAACATTACGCAAAATTTAAGAACAATTGAAGCAATTCCGCTTAAACTCCCCGATTCTAAGAATATTCCGGAGCGTCTTATTGTGCGCGGGGAAGTATATCTCTCTAAAAAAGAATTTGAGCGGATTAACAAAGAGCTTGAAGAAAAAGGAGAGAAAAAATATATAAATCCGAGAAATCTTGCCGCGGGAACAGTGCGGCAACTTGATTCCGAAATAGTCGCTTCGCGGAAGCTCGATTCTTTTGTATACGATATTGTTACCGATCTTGGGGTACATACTCATGAAAAAGAGCATGAGACTCTTCTTTCGTGGGGGTTTAAAACAAATAAACATAATAAAAAAGTTACCTCCCTTTCCGAAATTTTTGAATTACGAGAATATTGGGATAAGAAAAAAGATGAGCTTCCGTATCAGATTGACGGCCTTGTCATAATTGTAAATAACCACAATGATTTTTCTGACGCAGGCGTTATTGGAAAGGCGCCGCGTGCGGCAATCGCCTATAAATTTTCTCCTGAAGAGGCCACAACTATTGTTGAAAACGTAACTGTCCAAGTTGGGAGAACGGGAGTGCTTACTCCAGTTGCGCATTTGAAACCTGTTTTTGTGGGAGGCGTAACTATAGTTCGTGCAACGCTTCATAATTTCGATGAGATAGGAAGACTCACTCTTAAGATAGGGGATACGGTTATTGTTAGAAGAAGCGGAGATGTTATCCCCAAAATCACCAAAGTCCTTTCAGAGCTTCGTACTGGTAAAGAGAAGAAGATTCTTCCGCCAAAAAAGTGCCCTCGCGATGGCTCTTCCCTTGTAAGAGATGGCGTATATATATGCTGCACAAATTCTCGTTGCGGAGAGGCGTATAGAAGATATCTTGAGCACTTTGTCTCACGCGGCGCATTTAATATAGACGGCCTTGGGGGGAAAATTATTGATAGATTTTTAGACGAAGGGCTTATTGAGGATGCCGCCGACATTTTTCTTCTTGAAAAGAGTGATATAGAGGTCCTTCCTCGGTTTGGAGAAAAATCTGCCGAAAACATAATAGACGAAATTAAGAAGAAAAAGACCGTAACGCTTTTAAGATTTATATACGCGCTCGGGATTCCGCATGTAGGAGAAGAAACAGGGGCAACGCTTTCCTATGATCTTGCAAAAAAATTTGGAGAGAGGAAATCAACTTCTCCTAAAATTATTCTCTCTATGCTTAGAAAATATTCGCAGGAAGAATTGGAGGAGCTTTCTGATATTGGCCCTAAAATTAGAGATGAAATCATGTTGTGGCTTTCCCGTAGCCAAAACAGAGAGTTTATGGAAAAATTAGACCGGGTTGGCATAAAAATTATAATCCCTGAAAGATTGAAGAAAGGTAAACTCGCGGGAACCTCTTTTGTCTTAACAGGCACACTTTCCTCAATGTCTCGCCAGAGAGCCAAGGAACTCATAAAAGAAGAAGGGGGAAAAACTCATGGAAGCGTCTCCCGCGGAACGGATTATATTGTTTGTGGAGAAAATCCCGGAGGGAAGTTTTTAGAAGCAAAAAAGCTTGGGGTTGAAATTTTACAAGAAGAAGAATTTTTAAAGATGATTAAAAAATCATGATTCAAAAAGAAGAGATACAGAAATTAGCGGACCTTGCGAGGGTAGACCTTTCTCCCGAAGAGCTTTCTTTATTTACAAAAGAATTTGAAAGCATCCTTTCGTACGTTTCGCAGCTTAAGGAGGTTAAGACAAAAGAGCTGGCGGTTTCTTTTCTTTCAGATATTTTTCCTAAAAATATAATGCGCAAGGACGAAGCGCCTCACGAAGATGGAAAATATTCCGAGGATCTTTTACAGGAAGTTCCGAAAAAAGAGAATGGGTATGTGCGCGTAAGTAAAATCATCAAGCAGGGATAATTATGACGGACTTTAAAGACCTCACAATTGCCTCCTTTCGCGAAGGGGTGCAGAAAAAGATTTTTACTCCCAAGGAAGTAGAAGACTATTACAGAAAATCAATTTCTTCTCAGAACAAAAACTTGAACGCGTATCTGGAAGTTTTTTCTGAAGAAGACTCTCCTAAAAAAAATGAGAGAGGAACCCTTTTTGGTCTTCCAATTGCTGTGAAAGATAATATTTTAATTTATGGGAAAAAATGCTCTGCGGCTTCAAAAATTTTGGAAAACTACAGAGCTACTTATGACGCGACAGTTATAGAAAAACTTAAAAATGAAGGAGTATCTTTTCTTGGGAGAACAAATATGGACGAATTCGCCATGGGAGGTTCTACTGAACATTCTTTTTTTGGAGTTACAAAAAATCCTCATGATGTAACGCGTGTCGCTGGAGGATCATCTGGCGGGAGTGCGGCGGCGGTTTCAGGAGGACTTGCAATTGCAGCGCTCGGTTCTGATACCGGCGGATCTGTGAGACAACCTGCATCTTTTTGCGGAGTTGTTGGACTCAAGCCAACATATGGCACTGTTTCTCGTCATGGGCTTATTGCTATGGCTTCCTCTCTTGATCAAGTGGGACCTATTACAAAGACTGTAGAAGATGCTCAAATTTTATTTGATATCATTTCAGGAAAGGATGCTTACGATTCCACATGTGTTGGAAAAAGAAAGGGATCTTATAAAGAGGGCAAGAAACTTGCATACCCGGAGAATTTTTTAAAAGAAGGAATTGATGAAGATGTTTTAAAGAATTTTCATGATTGTTTAAAGGCCCTTTCTCAAAAAGGATATGAAATAGAACCGATCACTATGCCATACCTTTCTTATTCTTTGGCTGTTTATTATATTCTTATGCCTGCGGAAAGCTCCTCAAATTTAGCCCGCTTTGACGGCATTCGTTACGGATTATCAATCTCTGGAAAAGATCATATTGATGGATTTTTTAAGACCCGGAGAGAAGGATTCGGAAAAGAAGTCCGAAGGCGCATAATGCTCGGAACATATGTATTATCTTCCGGATATTATGATGCGTACTATCAAAAAGCGCTTTCCGTAAGACGCGCGATGCAGCAGGAATTTCATGAAGTATTTCAAAAATATAACGGTATTATTCTTCCGACATCGCCTACTCCTTCCTTTACCATAGGTGAAAAAAGTGAGGATCCGCTACAAATGTATTTGGCAGATATCTTTACCGTGTCAGCAAATATTGTTGGCGTTCCAGCGCTTTCGGTTCCTACCGGGAGCGTTCTCCGCAATGGGAAAAAATTACCAGTTGGGACTCAACTTATTACTCCATGGTTCTCAGAAGACGCATTGTTTAGTATTGGCAACGTTATAGAATCTATATATGGCAGAGGAGGAGGAATATAAAGAAGATTATTTTGCGCGTGCAGTAGAAGTTATATTTATTTTTCTCCTAATTGCGGCGCTTTTTAACGCAATCATGCCGAAGTTAGATCAAGCTTTTACAAAAGGTCTTCTTGATTTTGGAAGAAGTGGGGGAGATAGCGTATCGCTCCCGCCAAACTCTTTAGGCGAAGAGAAAAAACTTCTTGGCGCAATGATTTCTAATCGATTGAATTTGAAAGAAGCCTTTGAGAAGCTCTCCCCTAGTTCATTTTTTGACTTAAAAAATAAAGCCGTCTTCCGCGCTCTTAAAAGTCTATATGAAGATACTATTCCTGTGACTCTCGATTCACTTTCTGGAAGGCTTACCGAAAAAGGCGATTTTACTAATGCAGGAGGGAGAGCATATCTTGAAGAACTTGTGAGAAGCGTTGATGCCGAAGAAAGCAAGAGCGATCTTTTCTTCCAAAAAGCGGGAAATATTTTAAGAACCATCCTTCTTTGGATTGCGGTTCTTTCAATTGTGGGAATTTCATTCACAACCATGAAACTCGCATTTCTTCAAAAAGAGCAGGCAAAACTTTATCTCGATATAATGCCGAAAGCTGAAGTGAATCATACGGAAGAAAAATGGAAAAAGATTGTAAGCTTGGCCCATTCAAATAATCCATCCGACAGAAAGATTGCCGTTATCGAAGCCGATACGATCCTTCATGATATGGTGCGCGACATGGGTTATAGCGGGGACACTCTTGGAGAAAAATTGAAAAATATAGAAATAAGCGATTTCTCTACTCTTGATGAAGCGTGGGAAGCCCATAAATTTAGAAATAAAATCACTCATGAGGGAGTTGAGGTTAATAAGCGTGATGCAGTATATATTATCTCTCTCTACGAAAAAGTTTTTCGCGAATTTGAATATATATGATTTCTTGAAATTTAAGTTGTGTGGGGTATAATACCCTAACTTCCTATAGTGCTAAGTATTTAGCGGGGTGGAGAAAGGGTATCTCGCCAGGCTCATAACCTGGAGACTGCACGTTCGACTCGTGCCCCCGCTACCAGTTTTTTGTTTTGTCGGCGTAGCTCAGTTGGTTAGAGCGTGGGACTCATAAGCCCAAGGTCGCCGGTTCGACTCCGGCTCCCGATACCACGTAAAAGCCACCGCACAACGGTGGCTTTTACGTGCCCCGCGTATAGCGGCGTGGCCGCCACGCG
>Ga0247727_10013099_pt1 | contig 14058 bp, 13 predicted proteins | sample WisWelCaveWW1625_FD_202498 | JGI IMG/M metagenome (GOLD analysis project Ga0247727, IMG submission 202498) | Biofilm microbial communities from Wishing Well Cave, Virginia, United States - WW16-25 | ecosystem: Environmental > Aquatic > Deep subsurface > Groundwater > Cave microbial mat | place... | reverse complement strand
CCGCCGATGGGCCGGGCCGTCGCCTCCGCGCGCACCTTGCTGGTCCGATCACGAATCGAATAGGTCTTGACTCGATTCCAGGGAAGAGGCGTACTCACAACGTGCGTTCCGATGCGGTCGCGTTTTTTAGGGTCAACGCCACGGCGTTGCCAAAAGGGTCTTGCAGGGCATCGCGCACCGACTTGGAGAGCGCGGGGCGCCGGACACCGGAGGCGACGGCCAGCAGGAACGTGCCCCGCCTCAGCGTGGCCGGAACGATAAAATCGCCCGGCGTGCTCCCGTCCGCGACATTGATCCACACGCGCCGATCCGCTGCCTCGCGCGCCACGCGGCGGTTGACCACGGGGTCGTCGGTTGCGGCAAAGGCCAACTCCGCCCGCCCAAGGTCGCCCCGGCGGTAGCGTCGCAGGGCGGCCGTGACCGTCCCCCGGGCCACCCAGCCAGCCAGACGCGACGTGAGGGTCGGGCTGACGACTCGAACCATCGCGCCTGCCTCAATCAACGCCGCGACCTTTCTTTGCGCGACGGCCCCGCCGCCTACCACAACGATGCGCCGCCCGGCCACGTTGAGAAACAGGGGATAATCGCGTTTTGCGCCCGTGCCTTTGGACATCGTTACTGGCAAAATTAACCCGGGACCAGAACGGGCGGCGTGGGTTTGTGATCTAGGGCGCGCGCGGCCTTGCGCTCGGCGACCAGTTGCTCAACCTCGATCAGCAGCGTCGCCTCCAAATCTTCCAACGGCACCTTGCGGATCATTTCGCCCTTTCGGAAGAGCAACCCGACGCCGCGACCGCCCGCGATGCCGATGTCGGCCTCCTTCCCCTCGCCGATGCCGTTGACCACGCAGCCCAACACCGAAATGTTGATCGGCTCCGTCACGTGCGCCAGCTTCGTTTCCAGGCTTGCCGAGAGTTTGAAGACATCAATCTCCACGCGTCCGCAGGTGGGGCAGGCAATGAGATTAACGCCCCGGCTGCGCAGATGGAGTGACTTGAGAATCTCGTAAGCGACCCGCGTCTCCTCGACCGAATCGGCGGCAAGCGACACGCGGATCGTGTCTCCAATTCCCTCCGCGAGGAGGATGCCCAGGCCGACCGCTGACTTGACAGACCCTGCGGCCAGCGTGCCTGCCTCGGTGATCCCAAGATGCAAGGGATAGTCGGACTGTTTGGAGAAGAGTCGGTACGCCGCGACGGCCAGGCCCACGTGCGAGGCCTTCAGCGACACCTTGATGTCGAAAAACTTCAGCGCCTCAAGAATGGCAATATGCCGCAGGGCCGACTCCACCATTGCCTCGGCCGTGGGATAGCCGTAACGTTCCAGCAGGTCTTTCTCCAACGATCCGGCATTGACGCCAATGCGGATCGGCACGCCGCGATCTTGCGCCATCCGCACGACCTTCTCCACGCGCGCGCGGGGGCCGATGTTGCCGGGGTTGATCCGCAGGCCGTCCACGCCGGCCTTCATGGCGGCCAGGGCCAGGTGGTAATCGAAGTGAACGTCGGCGATCAGGGGGACGCGGACCCACGGACGGATTTTGGGGAGGGCCTCGGCGGACTCGGCGTCCGGCACCGCGACGCGGACGATCTCACAGCCTGCGCCTTCCAACCGCTGAATCTCCGCGACGGTGGCCGCCACATCGCGCGTGTCGGAGACGGTCATGGACTGCACGACGATGGGCGCATCGCCGCCCACGGTTACCGTCCCCACCCGAATCGGCCTGGTCTTTTTGCGCGTCACAAATGGCGGCGTCATCAGAACCTACGTCAGATCGAGAACGAAGGGAGATTGCGGATCGTCCTCATGGCGAATCTCATCCACCGGCTGCCTGTGGCCCTGCCCCATGAAAAGCCGGTTCGGACAGTTGATGACCGTCCCGTCCTTGCCCCCGACGTTGCGGTAGGCATGAACGACGCCCTCGGGCACGATCACCGCGGACGGGGCATCTTCGCCCACGACACACTGCATTTTGTTTCCATAGGTGGGGCTGCCGGGACGATTATCCCAGAGCGTGACCTTGAAATTGGATGGGCCGATAAAGCAAAAAAAGTCCGTTTGGTCTACATGCTCATGTGGCCCGCGCGTGACGCCAGGTCGGGAGATGGAAATGTACGACATGACCGGAAGGACGGATTTGGCCACCTCGTCTTCCCGGAAAAGCTCGGAAAGCCACCCGCGCTCATCCACGAATTTTTTAAGCGGGCGAACCTCCACGCCTTCGATCTTCCCCTTCCTAAACATGTCCCCCCACGCTTCAGAACGACGCCCATCATCAATGGCCAGACCCACCAAAGTCAAGAACGCGTATCAGATTTGTGTCATGACAGTCGTCGCCCTCTTCTTCCACCACGGCACACGGTCTATATTGCCGCTATCATCCGTGAAGAACCCCTCCCGCCGGGTCGTCCGAATCCACGCTCAAGATCGAGGCCCCCGCGTCGCTTCCATCGCCCCGGTTTTCACCCTTCCCCCTAGAAGCCGCGTCTTTGCTAAAAATGCCCGCCGGATTTTCAGGAATGGGGCTTTTAGTTTTACCCAGAACGCGCCGATAATTTGTGTGGGATGAAGTGAACGGCGCGGGGCATTGCCGTCATTTGACCGCTCCCCCGTCCGGTGGTAACATCGGAGCGTGAATGGGGCGAATCACAGCGCCACTCAAAGGAAATCTGGAGGGAGGTGTGCCATGGCCGAGTATAAAAAAAATGTGGCAAGACCGTTGCGAGACACGGTAAAAAAGTTCACCTCTCCCTTTGCCGATTCCGAGAGCGCGTCAGCCGAGTACGAGCGCGAGATGGAGAAGCTGCAGGTGCAGATCGCCTCGATGGAAGAGGAGCTCAAGGGCACGCGGCAGGCACGGGGGCAATTGGAGCAGGCGTTCCGCCAGAATGAAAAACTGGCTGCCGCCCTCACCGAGGCCAAAAACCGCATTGAGGCACTGAAGGTGGAAGTCGAAAAACTCTCGTCCCCCCCATCCAGTTACGCCATCTTCTCCAACACCAACGCCGACGGCACGGTGGATGTCTACGTCTCTGGGCGCAAGATGAAGGTGAACGTTCACCCGGACTTGTCGGTGCGCGACATGCAGCGGGGACAGCAGGTGATTCTCAACGAGGCGCTCAACGTCGTCGAGGCGTGCGGCTTCGACCCGCAGGGCGAGGTAGGGCATATTAAGGATTTGCTGGAGGGTGGGCGGGCCATTCTCAGCCTGCACAGCGAGGAAGAGCGCGTGATCGAGTTGGCTGAGCCGCTTCGGGCGCTAAAACTTGCCATCGGCGATCCGCTGCTGTTTGATGCCCGTTCCGGCTACGCGCTGGAGAGGCTGCCCAAGTCCGACGTGGAGGATATGGTGTTAGAAGAGATTCCCAACACGACTTACGAGCACATTGGGGGTCTTGCAAACCAGATCGAGAGCGTTCGTGATGCCGTCGAGCTGCCGTTTCTCCACCCCGAACTTTTTGCCCAGATGCAGCTGCATCCGCCCAAGGGTGTGTTGTTGTACGGACCGCCCGGCTGTGGCAAAACGCTCATTGCCAAGGCCGTGGCCGCGTCGCTGTCCAAAAAATTGGGCGACCGAGGCGGCAAGGAGATCCGCAGCTTCTTTCTGCACGTGAAGGGGCCGGAGCTATTGAACAAATACGTAGGCGAGACCGAGCGCAAGATTCGGGAGATTTTTAAGAAGGCCAAGGAGCGTGCGGAAGAGGGGCATCCCGTCATCATCTTCTTCGATGAGATGGACGCCCTGTTTCGCACGCGTGGCACTGGGGTTTCCTCCGACATGGAGGCGACGGTGGTGCCGCAGTTTTTGTCCGAGATTGACGGGCTGGAGGCCCTGCGTAACGTGATTGTCATTGGCGCAAGCAACCGTCAGGATTTGCTCGATCCGGCCATCTTGCGCGCGGGCCGCCTCGACGTGAAAATCAAAATAGACCGCCCCGATAAAGCCGGCGCCATGGACATCTTCCGCAAGTACCTCACCCCTGATTTGCCTTATGACGAAGAGACGCTGTCGCAGGGCGGGGGAGATCTCCGCTGCGCGGTGGATCGCCTCATCCACGGGGCCGTCGAAGAGATGTACAGCCTGAAGGACGAAAATATGTTCTTGGAGGTCTCTTACGCCAACGGCGAGAAGGAGATGCTCTACTTTAAGGATTTCGTCAGCGGTGCGATGGTCAGCGGGGTGGTCGCACGCGCCAAAAAATACGCCGTCAAACGCGCCATCGAAACCGGAACCAGGGGGCTAAAATTGGGCGACCTCATCCAGTCCATTCGCGATGAATACCGCGAAAACGAAGACTTGCCCAACACCACCAATCCGGACGATTGGGCAAAGATCGCGGGCCGCCGAGGCGATAAGATCGTTCATGTCCGAGCGATTGCCGGGGCCGACCGCGACGAGGCCGTCAAAATCGAAACGGTCCCCACGGGACACTATCTGTAGGGCGCCCCCTTTTCGGAGGCGTCCGCGCCCTTCTCCATCGCGCAGGCGTTTTTTGTCCCTCCGACGCTTGATCTGCAACGCGCAACCATGCTACAGCACCCCCGCGTAAGGCTGGAGGGACGGCCCCAGATCGGATGTGGCCCTGTGTGCCTCACACAGGTGAAACCCGGACAGGTCGTTCGCGCCCCCATTTCTATAAAGGCCGTGCGTTCGTTCGCGGGGTCTTCATTCCCATGAATCCTCTCTTTGGCACGGAAACCGAATACGGTGTGGCCGTCAAAGGCGATGGCGCGCCCGATCCGGTTTCCAACGCCATCTTTCTTGTGAATAGCTCTCCCTTCGTTTCCTTGTCCACCCCGTTGTGGGACTACGAAAATGAAAATCCGCTGCTGGACGCCCGGGGTTTCGAGGTCGAGGGCGATCGGGAGCGCCCAGGGCCGGAATACAACCGCATGCTGAATAAGCCGCTGGTCAACGGGGGCAGGCTTTACGTGGATGGTGCGCACCCAGAGTATTCCACGCCCGAATGCGTTGACGCCCGCGCGCTGGTTGCCCACGAAAAGGCGGGCGAACGGATCATGGAGGCCGCGCTCGTGGCGGCCAATCGCCGCAAACGGGAAATGGGCGTGGGCTTTTCCGTTTATAAGAACAATACCGATGGCAAGGGCAACAGCTACGGCTACCACGAAAACTATCTGGTGTCGCGCACCGTTCCATTCGATACGCTCGTCGCGCAGATGACCCCCTTTTTCGTGACGCGCCCGATTTTCGCGGGTGCGGGCAAAGTCGGTTCGGAGCATCGCAGCGAGGCCTGCGACTATCAACTCTCCCAACGGGCCGATTTCTTCGAGGTGCTCATTGATCTGAACACGATGGTGAAGCGGCCGCTCATCAATACGCGCGACGAGCCGCACTGCGACATGGGCCGCTGGCGGCGCTTTCACGTCATCGTCGGTGACGCCAACATGTCGGAGGTCTCAACTTACCTAAAGGTGGGCACGACGGCGCTGGTATTGGCGATGATCGAGCAGGGGCGTGAGGTGAAGGGGGTGGAGATCGAAAACCCCGTCCGGGCCATTCGAGAGGTTTCCCGCGACCTGACACTCAAGAAAACCCTGCGCCTTTCCCGTGGCGCCGCGTGGCGGGCGGTGGACATTCAGCGGGCGTATCTGGAGACCGCCGAGGCGCATTTTGCGCAGGACGTGGATCCGGTGACGCGCGATATTTTGACCCGGTGGCGGCAGGTTTTGGAAGCACTCTCCGATGATCCGATGCGGCTTTCGCGGTCGTTGGATTGGGTGATCAAAAAACGTTTGATCGAATCGTACATGAATCGCAAAGGGTGCGCCTGGAGCGATTCCCGCGTTCAGATGATGGGGTTGCAATATCATGACATTGATCGGAACAAGGGGCTATACTACACGCTCGAGCGGGGCGGACACGTGGACCGCATCGTTGCCGATGCGTCCGTCATCGCGGCGCAGGCGACACCACCTGCCGATACCCGCGCCTATTTTCGAGGCACCTGCTTGAGAAAATTCGCCAAGGAGGTGTACGCGGCGAGCTGGACGTCGGTGTTGTTTTACGCAAGTGACGGCACGATCAAACGGGTCCCGCTCATGGACCCACACAAGGGGAACCAAGAGCGGGTCGGGTCGCTTTTGGATGCGTCGGACACCGTGGATGCCCTTTTGTCTCGCATGACCCTGCCGACGTGAGACGTACCCAGGCGTCCCCAACGAGGAAGTTTGATGGCCAAACAAGAAAAGAAGAAAAAGAAAGAAACGGAGCAAAAAGGGGAGGAAGTCGCCGCAAATCCTGAGGTCGTCGAGCAAGGCAAGCAGACCCAGGATGCGCTGGACGACCTGCTGGACGAGATTGACGACGTCCTGGAAGAAAACGCCGAAGAGTTCGTCAAAAACTACATCCAAAAAGGAGGACAATAGTGTTCACCCCAGGCGATCCGGGTTCCAGTTTCTACCAACTCCTGAAGGCACGTCATCCAGAACGTTTTGCCCCCGTCGCCGATTTACCCGCAGGCGGCGCGATGGATCTCTCCGCGCGCGTTCCCCACGGCACCACGGTCCTGGCCCTTCGCTTTCGGGATGGGGCGGTCATCGCCGGGGATCGGCGGGCGACCGAGGGCTACACCATCGCCGAGCGCGACATTCAAAAGGTGCATGCGACCGATCACTGGTCTGCGATCGCCTTTGCTGGCGCGGCGGGGCCCTGCATGGAATTTGCCCGACTGTTTCGCGTCGAGCTGGAGCACTATGAGAAGTTGGAGGGGGTCGAGCTCTCGATGGACGGCAAGGCGAACAAGATGGCGCAGATGATTCGTGGCAACTTGCCGCTGGCGATGCAGGGACTGGTTGTCGTCCCGATCTTTGTCGGCTACGACGTGGTGTCGGGCTACGGACGGGTTTTTAAGTTCGACATCGCAGGCGGGCAATATGAAGAGCAAGAGTTTTGCGCGGTTGGGTCGGGTGGCAAAGACGCCAAGGGGACGCTCAAAAAACTGTTCAAGAAAGACCTGGCTCAAGAGGAGGCGGTGCACGTGGCCATTGAGGCCCTCTACGATGCGGCCGACAGCGACATCGCCACGGGCGGGCCGGACCTGGTGCGGGGCATCTATCCGATCGTTAAGGTCATCACACGGGATGGCGTGCGCGATGTGGCGGAGAGCACGGTCAAGCGGGGAGTAGAGCACATTATTCAAAAGGAGACGCGCTGATGGCACTGCCGTATTATGTATCACCCGAACAGATGATGCAGGACCGGGCGGAGTACGCCAAAAAGGGGATCGCCCGCGGACGTTCAATTATCGCCCTGGAGTACGACAAGGGCCTCCTTTTGCTTGCCGACAACCCCAGTTCGCTCAAAAAAATCTCCGAGGTATACGACCGGATCGCCTTTGCCGGTGCGGGGAAGTACAGCGAGTTTGAAAACCTGCGCAAGGCGGGTATTCGTCACGCCGACCTGAAGGGCTACCTCTACAGCCGAGAGGACGTCAATGCCCGGTCGCTGGCCAACGCCTACTCGCAGATGCTCGGCACGCTCTTTAGCCAGGAGACCAAACCGTTCGAGGTGGAAATTCTCATCGTCGAGGTTGGCGCCGCCCCAGCGGGACAGAACGAGATTTACCGCATTTCGTTCGACGGCAGTATTTTTGACGAAAAGGGATTCACCGTGATCGGCGGGAAGGCCGACACGCTCTTTGCGTTCCTCAAGGGACGTTATCAGGTCTTCCCGCTTGCGGAGGCGTTGCATCTGTGCGTCAAGACGTTGGGAGAGGGCAACCGCCAAGAGGTGGCGCTGGAAGGACTGGAGGTGGCAATCCTCGAACGCGGCCAACCCGGGCGCGCCTTCCGCAGGCTCTCCTCCGCCGAACTCGCCCTCCATTTCAAGACAAATTAAGAAACCAAATTGACAAGCAGGGGGGCGGTGATTATAATCCACCCACCTCGGATGAATCGTTTCGCAACGCCGGCTATGGCCCCGCGTTTGGGCACTGGTTGGGCCTGTTCGACGCGAGTAACGCCTCGGTCTTTCGTCCGCCGATTCGCTCATCGCATCCTCGATCTCAATCAGCCTGTGTGGGTGGGGACATTGTGGCGCGTCTGACCGATGTTCTGGCCGATGTGGAGACGTTCCTGGATTTGGGGCATATCGTCCTGCCCTGCGGTGGCGCTCAGCACGCATCCACGGAAAGAGGCTGGGCGGGGGTTGTGTTAGGACAACAAACACCGCGTGACGCTATGGAAAAGAAAGGGCTGCTCTTTGTGGTGTCGGCGCCCTCTGGGGCGGGGAAGACCTCGCTGTGCCGTGGGGTTGTTGAAGAACTGCCGAACGTCCACTACTCCGTGTCCTATACGACGCGCCCGCCCCGTCCCGACGAAGTGGATGGGAAGGATTACTGCTTCGTGGATGAGGCCACGTTTCGGGAGCGGATAGACAAGAACGATTTTTTGGAGTGGGCGGAGGTACACGGCAATCTCTACGGCACGTCGCGGGAGGCGTTGATGAGCCGGACGGAGAAGGGTGTTGACGTGATTTTAGACGTGGATTCCCAAGGCGCCATGACGCTCAAAAAAAAGTGCGCGGATGGCGTCTACGTTTACATCCTGCCTCCGTCCTTCGAGGCGCTTCGGCAGCGCTTGACCGATCGCAGATCGGACTCCGAGGCGGAAATCGCGCGTCGGCTCCAGAAGGCCAGGGAGGAGATCTGGAACTATCGGCAATACTACTACCTGATCGTTAACGAGAACTACAAAGACGCCCTCCGGGACCTTACGGCGATTGTTTTGGCGGAGCGCATCAAGGCAAAGCGGGTGAATCTCTCCTGGCTCGAGGAGACATTCATTAAGCAACTCAACAAGGGCGCATAGGATTCGATATGAGTATTTTATCGTTGCCGACGGACATGGATTCTGCGGGAGTTGACTCACGGTATCGTTTGGTTGTTCTGGCCGCCCAGCGGGCCAGGCAGATGATGGACGCCGGGACGTCGCCTGGCGAAAGTCGCTACACCAAGGTCACGACACGCGCGTTAGAGGAAATCCTTCAAGGGACGTGCGAGATCCTCCGCGGCGAGGAGGCCCGACAGGCACAGCGGGAGGAACGACGCGTGCGCGATGCGCTGCGTGTCCGCACACGGGGATCGGAGCGGGAGGAGAGCATTGCCGAGGCCATTCGCAAGGACATGAACGTCTATCTGGAAGAAACGCCCACGCCCGCGGTGGATGCCAAACCGGAACCGGAAGACGACGGGCACGAATAGGCCTGCGGTGGCAGGCGCGTTCTCGATGCGTGATCAGGTCGTGGGTCAAGGCTGCGGACGCCCGTCAGGAAAAGGGTGTGGTGTTGTTCAGGCAACGGAGGCGCCCTGCCTCCCACAGTCCAAGTGAATGGATTCCACGCTGTCCGGTAAAAGGGTGCTCCTGGGCGTCACGGGCGGCATTGCGGCGTACAAATCGTTGCAGATTGTGCGCGACCTCACGGCGGCGCGTGTGGCCGTCCAGGTGGTGCTCACGCCCACCGCACGTCGGTTTGTTCCGCCGCTGACGTTGCAAGTTTTCTCGGGTCGCCCGGTTCTCTCCCGCCTTTTTGATCCACACGATCACGTCTTGCACTTGACCCTTGCGCAGGAGACGGACCTGATCCTCGTCGCGCCGGCGACCGCGCATTTTCTGGCCAAGATGGTGATGGGCCTGGCCGACGATTTGCTGGGCAATGTGCTGCTCGCGGCTCAGACGCCCGTGCTGGTCGCCCCCGCCATGGACCTGGGCATGTGGGCGCATCCCGCCGTCCAAAAAAACGTTGCGACGCTGCGGGAGCGGGGCATAGTAATCATCGAGCCCGTGGCCGGGCCGCTGGCCTCAGGCTCGGTGGGGGTCGGTCGCCTTGCGGACGAGCAGGTCATCTTTCAAGCGGTGGCGTCGGTCCTCAGCGCATCGGACGCCCTGGGTGGCGAGACCGTGGTCGTCACGGCGGGCCCGACGCAGGAGCCGATTGACCCGGTTCGGTACCTCTCCAATCGCTCTTCCGGCAAGATGGGTTACGCCGTGGCCCAGGCAGCGCGCCAGTCCGGTGCGCGCGTGGTGCTCATCAGCGGCCCCACGGCGTTGCCCTGTCCTGCGGGCGTGGAGCGTCTGTGGGTTCGCACCGCGGCGGAAATGAGGAAAGCGCTCGATGCCCACTTTATGGAGGCCACGATGGTGGTCATGGCCGCCGCCGTTGGTGATTATCGGCCCACTTCCTTTTCGGATCAGAAGACGAAAAAAACGGGCCGCGCGATCTCTCTCCATCTAGAAGAAACGGAAGACATTCTCAAAGGACTGCCCGCCGATCGGGGTGACCGCGTGGTCGTGGGCTTTGCGGCAGAAACGCAAGACCTGACCGAGAACGCCAAAAAGAAACGGCGCGAGAAAAGGCTGGACCTGATAGTCGCAAACGACGTCACGCAGGAAGGCGCGGGCTTTGAGGGCGACACCAACATCGCCCATCTGATTGATTGCAACGATCAGGTCACTGCCCTCCCCAAGATGCCGAAATTGGAACTTGCACAGCGCCTCTTGCAGGAGGCCTATCGGATTCGGCGACGCCTACAAGAGGGTGGATTGGCGGAGCGCGCGAAGTGATCACGGTCGAAAATCTCTCCAAACGCTACGGGAACGTCTCTGCCATCACCGAGGTGAGTTTTTCGGTCGCGCGCGGGGAGGTCCTCGCCTTTCTCGGTCCCAACGGCGCGGGGAAGACGACCACGATGCGCATCCTCACGGGCTTTGTGCCCCCCACCTCTGGCACGGCCCGCGTGGCGGGTTTTGATGTGCTCGACCAGCCGCTGGAGGTGAAACGCCGCATCGGATATCTGCCCGATAATCCGCCGCTCTATATGGAAATGACGGTCGGAGAATATCTGGCGTTCGCGGCAAAGATTCGTGGCGTGCGCGGCAAGGCCGTTTCGTCCGCCCGCGCCGCCGTTTTAGAGAAGTGTGGTCTGGCGGGCATGGAGGGGCGGCTGATCGCAAATCTCTCGCGCGGCTACCGGCAGCGCGTGGGGCTGGCCCAGGCGATGATTCACAACCCCGAGGTGCTCATCCTGGATGAGCCGACGGTGGGTCTGGATCCGAAACAGATTGTCGAGATTCGGGAGCTCATCAAGACGTTGGGCGGCGAGCGCACGGTGATCTTGTCCACCCATATCCTACCGGAGGCGACCGCCGTCTGCCAGAAGGTGGTGATTATCAACAAGGGACGGATCGTCGCGGTGGATGCGCCCGATCGTCTGGCCATGCGAACGCGCAAATCGGAGAAAACGCGCCTGTGTGTCCGGCGGGGCGAGGCGGTCGAGGTCGCGGCGATTTTCAAAATCCAGGGCGTGACGCATGTTGCACCGCACCCCGCTTCACCATCGGAGACGGATCCCTCCCGCGCGTTTATTATCGAGTCAGAGGTAGGCACGGACATCCGCGAGGCCCTGGCCGACACCGTCGTGCGCGCGGGCTGGGGACTTTTGGAGATGCAGCCCCAGGTCGCAACGATCGAAGATGTCTTCCTTCAATTGACCACGCAAGAAGGTCCGATCGAGGCGTCGTCGCCCGCAATGCCCACCGTGGCGCCGCCCACCGCTTCGCAGTAAACGCGCACGCCACAACGCCAAACCGACACAAAACACGCCGATGATTTCTCTATTGAACTTGGTCAAACGGTTTGGGGCGCGCACGCTTTTTGCCGATGCGACGCTGCACATCACGTTTGGGGATCGGATCGCCTTGATCGGCGAAAACGGCGCGGGCAAAACGACGCTGCTTGAAATGATCGCCGGGAAAGGGCAGCCCGATACGGGCCAGATCGTCATCGCCAAGGGGACGAAGGTCGGCTACCTTCCCCAAGAGATGATCGCGCTGCGGGGGCGGAACCTTCTGGAAGAGGTGATGGCGGGATGTCCATCGCTCGCAGAAATCGAGGCTACGCTCGCGCGCATCGAGACCGAAATGCGCGAGTCGGACGACCCCGCGGAGCAGGGCCGGCTGGGCCTGTATTACGCCGAATTGCAGTCGCAGTTTGAGATGGCCGGCGGCTACACGCTAGAGTCGCGCGCAAAAACCATTCTGTCCGGCCTCAGTTTCAAAGAGGCGCGGTGGCATCAGAAAACCGACCTTTTGAGCGGCGGCTGGCTGATGCGCGTCGCGCTCGCAAAACTCCTGCTGGCGGAGCCGGAGGTGCTTTTGCTCGATGAGCCGACCAACCATCTGGATTTGGAGTCGCTGATCTGGCTGGAAGGTTTCCTTGCGGCCTACCCAGGAACGATCCTGTTTATTTCACACGACCGCCCGTTCATCAACGGCCTGGCTAACCGCGTCGTGGAGATCGCGCAGCAAAAACTCACGCCCTATGTCGGCGCCTATGATGCCTACCTCGCTGCCAAGGCGGAAGGGGAGACGATTCGCCGCGCCACATACGAAAACCAGCAAAAGAAGCTCGCGCAAACGCAGGCGTTCATTGACCGGTTTCGCTATCAGGCGACCAAGGCCCGGCAGGTCCAAAGCCGCATCAAGCAGTTGGAGAAGGTGGATCGCGTCACGCTCACGCCGGAGCGCAAGACCGTGCGGTTTGCATTTCCGCAGCCGGAGCGCGGCTCCGAGGAGGTCATCGCCCTCCAGGGGGCGTGCAAGTCATACGGCGCGGCGCAGGTGTACGCGGGGCTAGACCTGACGCTGCTTCGGGGGCAGAAGGTGGCGTTGGTCGGGCCCAACGGGGCGGGAAAATCCACGCTCATTAAAATGCTGGCTGGGGTCACCCCGCTCGACGGTGGCCGACGCAAGGTGAGCGCGCGCACGACGTTGACCTACTTTGGTCAGCATCAATTAGAATCGCTTCATCCCGATTGGACGCCGCTCGCAGAGATGGAGGCGGCGGCGCCGGAGGGCGCGCCCTCGTTCTTGCGCGGCATCTTGGGGGCATTCCTTTTTGTGGGGGATGACGTTTATAAACCCATCTCCGTCTTAAGCGGCGGCGAGAAAAGCCGTCTTGCGCTGGCCAAGATGCTCGCGCTTCCCGCGAATTTTCTCTTGCTCGACGAGCCGACGAACCACCTCGACATCGCCTCGCGCGACGTGCTGGAGGAGGCCCTTTGCGCCTATACCGGCACGCTCTGCTTTATCACGCACGACCGCCATCTCATCCGGCAGGTGGCCGATACGATTATTGAGGTTCGAGACGGACGGGTCACCGTTCATGCCGGGGATTACGATTATTACCTCTTCAAACGCGAGAAAATGGCGGCGGCAGCCGTGGAGTCAGCCCGCAAGGGCAAAGGCGGACAGGCGTCGTCCCCAGCCATGGCGCCCAGGGCGCGCGCGGGACACACCGGGCGGGAGGAGCGAGCAAGGCAGGCCCGGACGCGCCAGAAGGCGCTTCAGGCCCAAAAGCAAATCGCGGCCCTGGAAGAGGCGCTCGACCGAAAAACCCAGGAGTACGAGGCGTGCGGGGCGCAGCTCTCGCTTCCTGAGACTTATCAGGATCACGAGAAATTCCACGACCTGATGAAGCAACACGCCCACCTCAAAGACGAAATAGACCGCGACACCGCCGCCTGGGCTAAGAAAGTGGAGGCCTGCGAGGCCGAGGCCCTCATTCGAGAGGGGACTTCATGAGGCGAGGCGTCAGGGAACAACGTTATGTGGAGGTTGGCAGGCGGTAAACTGAGCGCCGCTGCATTTCAAGCGGCCAGCGCGCGCGGCTTCCGAGCGTTTACCTACTTGTCGTTGCCATCTCTTTCTATTGCTGTGGACGGGCCATCTCGCCACTACAATCCGAGAAGAACCCGTCTAAGGCGCCCTGCATGTAACGCCCGTATCGCCGGCAGCGACTCTAAAATAGTTGGACCTGGACGGTCTCGCCAACGTGGAATTGCTCCCGCCCTTCTGGAAGAACGATCAGCGCATCGGCCCGCACCATGGACAGGAGGGTGCCAGAACCCTGGTCACCCGTCGGGCGAACGTGGCAGGCCCCATCACGCACGGAGAGCGTGGCGCGCACAAAATGGCGACGGCCCGCGCGCTTGTAAATGGCTTCATCCAGCGTGGCATGTCGTGTGGGGCGGAAGACTTCAC
>Ga0247727_10013098_pt1 | contig 14059 bp, 15 predicted proteins | sample WisWelCaveWW1625_FD_202498 | JGI IMG/M metagenome (GOLD analysis project Ga0247727, IMG submission 202498) | Biofilm microbial communities from Wishing Well Cave, Virginia, United States - WW16-25 | ecosystem: Environmental > Aquatic > Deep subsurface > Groundwater > Cave microbial mat | place... | reverse complement strand
TCGCCGCGCTGGCGGTGTGGCTGCAGCTGCCGTGGGTGGCCAAGATGGTGGTGAGCGAGTTCGTCGATTGCGTGCCGATCCTCGGCTCGCAGCGCCGCGCCTACATCCTCCTCGGCGCGAGCCTCGTTGCGCTGGGGCTCGTGCTGCTGGCGGGTACCGCGGGCCGCGCCATCACGCTCGCGGCTCCCGAGCACCTCTACGCCGCGGCGCAGCTGCTGGTGGTCGTCGGCAGCGTGATCCAGGAGGTGGTGGCCGACGCGATGAGCCCCGAGGTGGTGGCGCGTACGCAGGCCGACGGCAGCCCGCGGCCGCAGGCGGATATCAACCGCGACCTCGCCATGGTCGAGGTGCTGGCCCGCCTCGTCTACTCGGCCGGCGCATTCGCCGTCGCCCTGCTGGCCGGCGTGCTGGCCAAGCATTTCCCCTACCAGGCGGTGTTCCTCATGGGCCTCATCGTGCCGGCGCTGTCGATCGGCGGCGCGCTGCTGGTGCGGGCCGAGCAGTGCCGCCGCCGGCCGATCGACCGCAAGATTTTCGGCGGCGGCCTCGTGTTCGCCGCCGCCGCGACGCTGCTCGGCGTCTCGGGCTTGCGCTTGGCGCAGGAGACGGTGTTCCTGCTGTCGCTCGGCGTCGTCTGCCTGATGCTGCGGCGGGTGCTGGCTTCCCTGGCGCCAGAAGTCAGGCGCCGCATCGCGCTGGTGGCGGTCATGATCTTCGCCTACCGGGCGGTGCCGATGATTGGCGACGGCTACCGCTGGTTCGCCATGGACCGGCTGGGCTTCGACGAGGCCTTCTTCGGCGTGCTGCAGCTGACGAGCACCGGCGTGGGGCTCATCGCCATGTGGCTGTTCGCCGACCAGCTGGTACGGCGGCAGGCCGGCACCGCGCTCATCTGGCTGACGCTGATGACCGCGCTCTTGTTCCTGCCGAGCCTGCTGCTCGTCAACGGCGCGCACGAGTGGACCGCGCGGGTGCTGGGCTTCGGCGCGCGCGGCATCGCATTGATCGATGAGGCGGCGCAGTCGCCCCTGTTCCTGCTCGCCACCGTGCCGCTGCTGGCGCTGATCGCCATCCACGCACCGCCCGGGCAGCGCGCCACCTGCTTCGCACTGATCGCCTCGCTGATGAGCCTCTCCGTGGTTGCGAGCCAGCTCGCCACCAAGTACGTGAACCTCATCTTCCCCGTCGACCGCGGCGCCTATGAGCAGCTGCCTGCCCTCGTGTTGACCGTGACGGTGAGCGCGGTTGCGCTTCCTCTGGCGGTGATCTTCACACTGCGCCGGCGCGCCTGAGCATCAAGCGCGGCCCTTCCGGCCCTTGATTGTGTCCGCCAGCGACATGAGTGCCTCGCGGACGTGCTGCAGGGCCGGATCGGTCGGCTTGTCGCGGCGCTGGACCAGCGCGAGCGTGCGGGTGAGGGCGGGCTTGAGCGGCCGCATGATGAGGCCGGCGCGCAGGTCCACCTTGGCGATAGCCGCCGCCGGCACGATCGATGCGCCGAGGCCTGACGCCACCATCCGCTTCACGGCTTCGAGGTTGTCGAGCTCCATCGCCGGCCGCGGCTCGGTGCCGTTTTGCGACAGCCAGTCGATGATCAGCGCGCGCACGTGGGCGCGGGCGAACTCCAACAGCAGGGGATGCTGCAGCAGGAACGGCGGCGTGACGTGGGCGGGAACATCGGAAACCCGCGATGAGAATATCGCCACCAGCGGCTCGCTCTTCAGGGGCACCACATCGAGGAGGCGCTCGCTGATCGGCAGGCTCACCACGCCGAGATCGATCTCGTTGCGGAGGATCCGCTCCACCACGCCGCTGGTGGTGCCCGTGGTCACGATGAGCTCGATGTTGGGATGCTCGGTGCGCAGGGCCCGCAGCACTGGCGGCAGATGGTAGATCAGCGCCGTCGTGCTGGAGCCGATGCGCACCCGTCCGAGCCAGCCGTCGCGATGCCGCCGCATGGCCGCGAGCAGCCGCTCGGTCTCCTCGGCGATGCGCTTGGCATGCTCGATCAGCTCACGTCCGGCGGCGGTGGCAAACGCGCGCTTGCCGAGGCGGTCGATGAGGCGCACGCCGAGCCGGTCTTCGAGCTCGCGCACCTGCAGGCTGACCGTCGGCTGCGCCAGGTTGAGCCGCCTCGCCGCGCGTGTGAAGCTGCCCTGGGCGACGACCTCCGCCAGCGTGCGCAAGTGGTCCGGATTGAGGCTGCGCATTTGATTGTCATCTCCAATGATCTGCATTGAAACAATAAATTTGCCCAATCCACAAGATGCTCCCATCTGCAGCCTGTCGCCAAGGCCGGGCAACGGCCGCGACTGAGCACACTGGAGATGATCATGAGCGCACTCGCCCTCCGCGCGGCGGGCGTTATCGCGTCCGCTGCCGAACCGAGAACCGGATTGAGTTTCATTGCGCGGTTTCTCGCCGCCCGCGAGGACCAGGCCAAGCGGCGCGTTCGCGATTACCTCGCGGCCATGGACGACACACGGCTACGGGATCTGGGCTTCGCCGACGACGACATCAAAGCCTTGCGCGCCGGCGAGCTCAGGCTGCCGCGCTGAGGCGATGGCCGCTCAAACTCTCTGCAATTGCGGAAAAATCGAGAAAGGAAAAAATCATGGCACGCACATCGATCACATTTGAGCCCTTGGGCCGCGAGACGGAGCTTCGGCGCAACGCGTTCCTGCTCGTGCCGTCGGCCGCCTGGAAGGGCATCACCGGCGCCGTATCGAGCCTCATCGCCTGGCACGCGCGGCGGCGCCAGATCAATCGCACGGTGGATGCGCTCTCAGGGCTGAGCGACCACGTGCTCAAGGACATCGGCCTTCATCGCAGCGAGATCCGGAGCATCGCCCATTCCCGCCGCGACACGACGCACGATCGCCTGTGATTGTGCAGGTGTCATACCGTCGAGCCAATGAATTCACCGTCATCCCGGAAGCCGAGCTGCAGGCGAGGCTATCCGGGATCTCGATCAACGAGTCGAACTCACGGCAGATCCCGGTTCGGAGCGGTGCTCGCGTGCCGCTCGCATCGCTCCGAGCCGGATGACGGGTGGTTACTTTGGTTCGTTGGTGTCAGACCCTCTGGCCTGACGCCGTGGCGGAACGCGACGACCTTGGCATCGTCTCGGGGCGAGCGTCACCTCATGGTGTCAGACCCGGAGGGTGATGCGAGAACCGATAGATCTGATCCCTCGCCTCGGCCGTTCCAAGTCATCATTGCAGCAGCAATGCGAGGAGTCTGGCCCCTTTCTCGGCCCGCAGCGGCCACGAATCTAGGGTCGCTGTCGGAGTGCCGTTTCCCGGGCCGCAGAGGGGTCTATTTCTGCGGCCGCCGACCGGCAGGTAGGGAGGTAGCCTCGAAATTTTCGTCGCTCCCGGACCCCTCTGCGGCCCGTAGAATCGATTTCTCCGTTTGGGAGATAGCGATGGTCTTCAAAGCTCCCGAAAGGCGCCATGTACAACTGCAGAACTCAAACGGAGTTCGTATGACACCACATCAGCCCGACGCTACGGCCACTTCACCGCCGGCGGCAGCGAGGAGAGGATCGCCTCGACGTTGCCGCCGGTTCTGAGTCCGAAGGTGGTGCCGCGGTCGTAGAGCAGGTTGAACTCCACATAGCGGCCGCGGCGGACGAGCTGCTCCTCGCGCTCGGCCTCGCTCCACGGCTTGGCAAAGTTGCGCCGCACGAGCTCGGGGTACACCTGGAGGAAAGCGCGGCCGACGGCCTGGGTGAAGGCAAAGGCCGCCTCCCAGCCGCCCTGGGTTTCCGCCGGCGTCAGGTAATCGTAGAAGATGCCGCCGACGCCGCGCATCTCGCCACGATGCGGCAGGAAGAAGTACTCTTCGCACCATGTCTTGTAGCGCGCGTAGTCGGCCACCGCGTGCGGGGCGCACGCCTTCTGCATGGCCGCATGGAAGCTGACCGTGTCGGCGTCCTCCTGGGTGCGGCGGGCCGCCAGCACCGGGGTGAGATCGGCGCCGCCGCCGAACCACCACTTGCTGGTGACGACGAAACGCGTGTTGAGGTGTGCCGCCGGAACATTCGGGTTCAGAGGGTGCGCGATGAGAGAGATACCCGACGCCCAGAACCTCGGGTCCTCCTCCGCGCCGGGGATCTGCTTGCGGAACTCGGGCGCGAATTCGCCATGCACGGTCGAGGTGTGGATGCCCGCCTTCTCGAACACGCGGCCGCGCAGCAGGCTCGTGACACCGCCGCCCCCCTCCGCACCGCCGTGGTCCTTCCGGCTCCAGGGCATGCGCGCGAAGCGCCCCGCCGGCTGGTCGCCGAGCGGCGGGCCGGCCGGCAGATCCGCCTCGAGCTGTTCGAAGGTCGCGCACAAATCGTCCCGCAGCCTCTCGAACCAGCTTTGCGCTTGCCCTTTTTGCGGACTGAGAGAGCTGCCGGCGGTAGTCATCTCTCGCTCCCGATGTGAATTCTGAAGCGGACTGCGACGTGGTGGGCCGGTTTGACGATGAAGGCCATGTCTATCCGCGCTCAACCAAACTCTTGAAACGGCTCAGTGAGTTTTCAGCCACCGAGCGGTAGCGCGGACCACCAAGAAGGCGGTCAATAACCCGCAAGACACGGGAGCGGTACTCGGATTCGGAGGTGACAGAGAGGGTGGTCCGCGATCCTTCTGACCGGAGCGCGTATGTCACGAGGTGGGTCGTCTCTTGGTCGCGAAATCTCATGACAACCCGATCAGGTGGGGCGAACAAGGCATACTCGCCGTGCACCTCTCGCGGTCCACCGAGATTCGGAAAAGTTAATATGAACACTTGCCCTGTTGGGTTGGCCCTGCGAGTTTCCTCATCCGGATAGGAGAGCCGCGGACAGCCTGCGAACCAAAGCGGAAGCTTGGATTCATCCATGAGCGTTGCCCACACCTGCTCGATGGGCGCCTCGATACTGATAGAGGTGGGCGGCCAAACGACCGACGGCGAGTGCTGTCCGCTTTGACTGATCATGCGACCTCCTCTCGCCATTGTCAGGCCTCTCCGCCGCGATAGAGGCTGGCGCGTCATGACTTGTTGTGTTATGAGGCGCCGCTCGACGCTACAACATCGCGCGGGGGTGCCGCCATGATCGAGATTTTTGCCACCATCGACCGCTGACGGTCGCCCGCGCCCTTCGCGCTCGGCCGCAGACCGGTTTTTGAGACCTGCGGCGCGCGAAACCACACGAAAAATGTGCTTGCGCCGCCGTAGTTTCTCTCGCGCGGACGCTGGGCCCTTTTGTCGCCAGCCCGGCTCGCGCCCCCCGTGCGCCATCTGGATTTCGAGGACATAGCCCATGTTCCGCTGGTTCGAGACTCGCATTTCCGCGTTTCCGGATGTGCTGCCCGCCCGCCCGCCCGCCACCCTGCTGGCGTTCTACCTCCACTTCGCCAAGCCGGTGTGGCCGGTGTTCGCGCTCCTGCTGGTGGCAGGCTTCCTGGGCTCGCTCATCGAGGTCGCCCTGCTGGCGTTCGTCGGCAGCTTGGTCGACATGATGCGAGGCGCGCAGTCGCCGGCGCAATTCTGGAGCGAGCACAGCACGACGCTGTTGGTCATGGCGGGCATCGCGCTGATTGCGAGGCCGGCGGTTTCGACGGCACACGAGCTGATCAAGAACCAGCTGATCGCGGCGCCGGTGGCCAACCGCGTGCGTTGGCTGACGCACCGCTACGTGCTGCGCCAGAGCCTGGGCTTCTTCCAGAACGACTTCGCGGGAAGGGTGGCGAACAAGGTGATCCAGACCGGGCCGGCGTTGCGCGAGTCGGTGGTGCAACTGGTCGACGCCATCTGGTACGCGGTCGTGCAGTGGGTCGGCGCCGCCATCATCTTCGCGGTCGCCGACTGGCGCCTGCTCGTGCCGCTCGTGGTCTGGCTCGCCCTCTACATCGCAGCACTCGCCGTATTCGTGCCGCGCATCAAGGAGCGCTCGACGGAGGCGTCGGAGGCGCGCTCGATGCTGGTCGGGCGCATCGTCGACAGCTACACCAACATCTTGACGGTAAAGCTCTTCGCCCACGCCGAGCGCGAGGACGCCTACGCGCGCGCCGCGCTCCAGGACCAGATCTCCAAGTGGCAGGCGTCCCTGCGCCTCGTCACCACCATGGACCTCGTGCTCTACTCGCTCAACGGGCTCCTGATGGTGTCGGCCAGCGGCGTCGCCATCTGGCTGTGGAGCCAGGATCTTGTCAGCATCGGGGCTATCGCCGTCGTTACCGGCCTGGTGCTGCGCATCATCGGCATGTCGGGCTGGATCCTGTGGGTCGTGGCCGGCATCTTCGAGAACATGGGCGTGGTGCAGGAGGGCATGGAGACCATCAGCCGCGCCAACCAGGTGGTCGACCGCCCGGACAGCAAGCCCCTGGTGGTGAACCGCGGCGACGTCCGCTTCGAGGATGTGAGCTTCCACTACGGCCAGAAGGTCGGCGCCGGCACGGCGCGGCCCGGCGGGATCATCCACAACTTCAGGCTGCACATCGACGCGGGCGAGAAGGTGGGCCTGGTCGGCCGCTCCGGCGCCGGCAAGTCCACGCTCGTCAACCTGCTGCTGCGCTTCTACGACCTGGAGTCGGGCCGCATCCTGATCGACGGGCAGGACATCGCCCTTGTCGCCCAGGACAGCCTGCGTGCGCAGATCGGCATGGTGACGCAGGACACCTCGCTGCTGCACCGCTCCGTGCGCGACAACATCCTCTACGGCCGCCCCGACGCCGCCGATGCCGCTGTTGCGGCGGCCGCCAGGAAGGCCCAGGCCGACGACTTCATCGCCGCCCTCGAGGACATGCGCGGCCGCAAGGGCTACAACGCCCACGTCGGCGAGCGCGGCGTGAAGCTCTCGGGCGGCCAGCGCCAGCGCATCGCCATCGCCCGCGTGCTGTTGAAGAACGCGCCGATCCTTATCCTCGACGAGGCGACGAGTGCGCTCGATTCCGAGGCCGAGGCGGCCATCCAGGAGCAGCTCTACAACCTGATGGCTGGCAAGACCGTGATCGCCATCGCCCACCGCCTCTCCACGATCGCCGCCATGGACCGGCTGGTGATCATGGACAAGGGCTGCATCGTCGAGGAGGGCAGCCACGCCTCGCTCCTGAAGCGGGGCGGGGTCTACGCCGACCTGTGGGCGCGCCAGTCCGGCGGCTTCCTGGCCAAGGAGCAGGTGGCGGCGGAGTAGGGCATGTCATCCCGGAATTTTGCGTAAGCAAAATATCCGGGACCCAGGACCACGAGGAGAGCGTGAGGCCTCTGGTTCTGGGTCCCGGCTCCTCGCTCCGCTCGGGCCGGGGTGACAAGCTAGGCCGAGCGAAGGGCACGGATGACGCATCCGCTTGCGATCGCCTTCACTCGGCCCGCTCTCGACGGAGCTCGTCTCGCCGCGCGTTACTTGGTGCGGTGATCGCGGACCGAAACGCCACCGGTGACGCGGTGGTCGCGGACGGTGGGACGCGGTGCACGGTGGTCGCGGACCACGGGAGCGTCCACTCGGCGCGGCACGCGCTTGCCGTTGACGATGACCTGCTTGAACTTCGGGCTCTTGTCGTAGTTCCTGCCGGCCACGTGAATCTTCTTCCGGCCCGAGCCGTCGGTCACCTTGCGGATGACGCGGACGTTGTGGACGTCAGGATTTTGGCCGGCACCGTACATCGCTGTCATGGGCGCCGCCTCGGCAAGACCGACGGCTGCCGCCAGCACCAGTGCTGCCGCGCAAGCCGTCGCCGCGAAGGCCTTGAGGGCAACCGCGCTCGACCTCGCCGACTTCGTGTTGACCACGGACATTGTCATTTCTCCTTTGCTACATGATCCGGCAATGATGCCGCCGCGATCCATAGCCGGAGGTCCGCCCGCGCCGCGTCCATCGAACAGTTGACGTTGCAGCGCTCACGGAAAGCTGATCGGACGTGAGAGAAGTCCGACAAGCGGTTGAGCCATCGCACTCGGCGCGCCCGGCATCCGGCCGAGGCCGTGGTGGCGGAGTGAGGTGCCTCACTCCGTGAGCGACTGACTAGAGCCGGCAGAGTCCTCGATGCTGCCGAATCAGAGGAGATCGATGAACTCATCGACCGTGAGGCCAGCCTGGTCGATGATGGAGCGTAATGTGCCGCGCGGAATGTCCTTGCCTTTGTGCGCCGGTACGGTCGTCTGGCGTGTCGAGTCTCTGTCGTGCACCAGCCGACAATGGCTGCCGGTCGTGCGAACTATGGAGAAACCTGCGGCCTGGAGCGCCCGAATGACGTCGCGAGCCTTGAGCGACGGCAAGCGCCGAGCGTTCATGCCGCGACAGAAACGCGGACAGAATGAACGACCACGGCGTCGCTGTCGGGAATGTCTTCGCCGCGTTCTTTGCGACTGGCGAGAACCATCTCGATCGCGTCCTTCGCCATCGCCAGCGCTTCCTCCTCGTCCTCACCGTAGGTGACGATCTCTGGAAGGGCGGGGACCCGTACGGTGAAACCCCCTTCGGGCTCGGGGCGAAGGGTAATCGTGTATGTTTTGTCCATCCTGACATGCCTTCTCGCGTAGGCGTCTTATCATGCTAGACCCAACGAGCAGCCTGTCAATGCTCGTGCCAACGACGCTCACGATCGCTCAAACCCGCCGGTCTGCCGCAGCGCCTCGCCCAGCACCATCGCGGCCGCAACCGCAACGTTGAGGGAGCGCAGGCCGGGACGCATGGGAATGCGCAGGCGGGCGTCGGCGGCAAGGTGCACGGCTTCCGGCGCCCCGGCACTTTCGCGGCCCAGCAACAGGGTGTCGTCGCGGCGGAAGGTAAACGCCGTGAAGGGGGTGTCGCCGCGCGCCGTCATCAGGACGAGCCGTGAGGGGCGTCGCCGGGCTTCGAACTCGGCAAAGCTCGCGTGTCGCGCGATCTCGACCTCGCCCAGATAGTCGAGACCGGCGCGCCGCAGGGCGCGGTCGGTCATGTCGAACCCTGCCGGGCCGATGACATCGACCGGTACGCCGAGGCAGGCCGCCAGGCGCAGGATGGTGCCGGTGTTCTGCGGGATATCAGGCTGGTAGAGCGCAAGCCGCATTGCTGGAGAGGGGGCGGACCCCACGCGCCTCCGCCGTTCGGAGTTGCGGGTCCATCGATTATGCGCGGAGTCTGACCCCTTTCCCGTGCGCCAAATTGCCCGCGCAGCCCTCTTCCGAACGGCCTTGTGAAACCCTGGGAGGAATGCAAAAAGATCGCGCGTCAATACGTCCTGTTGGGGGCCCGCGGCCCGTCACCGACAATTGCCCGGTTCCTCGTGCAGGTCCTGCGAAAGCATGGCACGTCCGCTGACAGATCGAGCCCGCGCAGGCGATGTGGCTTTACTTCACCGCTGCATGGGAGTCTGACCGGCAGTCCGGGCGAGCAGATGCAAAGGGAGGCTGATTTGGCGTCGCATTCCGCAGAAAAGCCCAACCGGCGCGATTTCATCGTCATTGCGGCGCAGGCCTTTGCCGGGGTGGGTGCCGCCGTCGCCTTGTGGCCCTTCATCCACCAGATGAACCCGGACGCCTCGACGCAGGCGCTAGCCTCCATCGAGGTAGATCTCTCGCCAGTCAAGGTGGGACAGGCCATTACGGCGTTGTGGCGCGGCAAGCCGGTGTTCATCCGCAACCGCACGGCCGACGAAGTAAAGGCGGCACGCGCCGTCAAGGTGCCGGAGCTCAAGGACCAGTATGCACGCAATGAGGGGTTGCCGGAGCGGGCTAGGGCAACCGACGAGAACCGTACCAAGAAGGACAAAGAGAATTGGCTGGTGCTGGTCGGCATTTGCACGCACCTCGGCTGCATCCCCAAGGGCCAGTCGATGGGCGACAGCAAGGGCGACTACGACGGGTGGTTCTGCCCCTGCCACGGCTCGCATTACGACACGGCTGGGCGGATCCGCTTCGGGCCGGCGCCGCAGAACCTCCCCGTGCCGCCCTACGAATTCCTGTCCGACAGCATGATCAGGATCGGCTGAGGAGACTACGATGGCCAGTCATGAATCGAGCTTCCGGCCGACCAGCCGCGCCGGTAAGTGGATCGATGATCGACTGCCGCTCCCCCGCATGATGCACGGGCAGTTCGTGGACTTCCCGACCCCGCGCAACATCAACTACCTGTGGACGACGGGGGGCCTGCTCACCTTCTTCCTCGGCGTCCAGATCTTGACCGGCATCGTGCTGGCCATGCATTACGTGCCGACCGCGGCCGACGCCTTCAACAGCGTGGAGCACATCCGGCGCGACGTGAACTACGGCTGGCTGATCCGCAACATCCACGCGGTGGGCGCCTCGTTCTTCTTCCTCGCCGCCTACATCCACATCGCCCGCGGCCTCTACTACGGCTCCTACAAGGCCCCGCGCGAGGTGCTCTGGATCCTGGGCGTCGTCCTCTTCCTGCTGATGATGGCGACCGCCTTCATGGGCTACTCGCTGCCCTGGGGCCAGATGAGCTTCTGGGCGGTGACCGTGATCACCAACCTGTTCTCATCGATCGATGCCATCATTCCGGGGCTCGGCACGCGCATCGTGCAGTGGCTGTGGGGCGGCTACGCGGTGTCGAGCACCACGCTGACCCGGTTCTACGCCCTGCACTACCTGCTGCCGTTCGTGATCGCGGGCGTGGTGGGCCTGCACATCTGGGCGCTGCACGTGGTGGGGCAGAACAACCCGACCGGGCTCGACATTAAATCGCCGGCGGATGCGGTGCCGATGACACCCTACGCCGTCATGAAGGACGTGTTCGCGCTTTCCGTGTTCGTTCTGATATTCGCGTGGTTCGTGTTCTACCTTCCCGACTACCTCGGCCATTCCGACAACTACATCGAGGCCAATCCGCTCAACACGCCGCCGCACATCGTGCCCGAGTGGTACTTCCTGCCCTACTACGCCATCCTGCGCGCCATACCCGACAAGCTGTTGGGCGTGATCGCGATGTTCTCCTCGATCCTGCTCCTGATCTTCGTGCCCTGGCTCGACACCTCGCGCGTGCGCTCCGCCAAGTACCGCCCGGTCTACAAGTGGTTCTTCTGGCTGTTCGTCATCTCGGTGATCGCGCTCGGCTATCTCGGCTCCAGGCCGGCCGAGCCGCCCTACATCGGCTGGGCGCGCATCTTCACCGCCTACTACTTCCTGCATCTGCTGGTCGTGCTTCCCATCGTCGGGGTGATGGAGACGGGCAAGCCGCTGCCGCGCTCGATTGCCGAATCCGTGCTCGGCAAGGGCGCGTCGAAGCAGCGGGCGAGCGTGGGAGGGGTATCGTGATCGCTATCGGCTACGCGAGGGTGAGCGCGGCGGCACTGCTGCTGGCGATCGCGTTCGGTGCTGGCGTGCCGGCCTTCGCGGCAGGCGGCAAGCACGTGCAGATCGATCGCCAGCCGTGGAGCTTCGCCGGCCTCTTCGGCAAGTTCGACGAGGCACAGCTGCAGCGCGGCTTCAAGGTCTACACGGAGTCCTGCCAGCGCTGCCACGGCGTCAAGCGGCTCGCCTTCCGCAACCTCGTCGAGGCAGGTGGTCCAGGCTTCTCCGAGAAGCAGATAAAATCGCTGGCAGCCGACAAGTACAAGGTCGATTCCGAGCCCAACGACCAGGGCAAGATCGTCAAGCGGCCGGCGATCCTGTCCGACTTGATCCCGCCGCCGTTCAAGAACGAGCAGGAGGCGCGTTCCGCACAGCCCGGCGGCGCGCTGCCGCCCGACCTGTCGCTGATCGTGCGGGCGCGTTCGGTCGAGACGGACAATCCCTTCTACCTGGTCCCCTTCGCCATGGTGCGGGACATCGTGTCGGGGTATCAGGAGGCTGGCGCCGATTACCTCTACGCCTATCTGACGGGCTTCAAGCCGCCGCCGGCAGGCACCAAGATCCCCGAGGGCATGAACTACAACCGGGCCTTCCCCGATCCGCATATGACGGCCATGCCCAATCCGTTCGCCGCCGGCGATCGCGATATCAAATACACCGACGGCAAGCCGGAGACGGTCGACAACTACGCGCGCGACGTTACGGCCTTCCTCGCGTGGGTGGCCGACCCCAAGCTGGAGGAACGCAAGCGCCTTGGCTTGCTGGCGATGGGCTATCTGCTGATCACGGCCCTCCTGCTCTATTTCGCCAAGCGCCGGATCTGGTCGAAGGCGCATTGAGCCTTCGTCGCTCGAAGCGATGCCGATGGCTTGACTATCCCAGGCGATGTGGGCATTTTCCGCCTTCCTGAGCGCCTTGACGTTGCTGGCTGTTAGTGTGGTGGGCATGACGGGTTGCCAAGCCTTGAATCGACCTTGGCGAGGAACCCTCCATCGCTTGCGGCACGCATCAGACACCGGCAAAATCGGCTATTCCGCGGTAGCTCAGCGGTAGAGCAGCCGGCTGTTAACCGGCTGGTCGCAGGTTCGAATCCTGCCCGCGGAGCCAATGCCTGGACGCGCCTGCGAATTGGGCCGCCTCAGCGATTGCACACGTGAGAGGAACCGCAACGTAATGATGCGCCTGCAAATCGTGGATCCGCCGGCCATTGCCGATCCGCGTGGCCACATTAACTAGCCCAGCCGCGACAGGGCCTGGAGGCCTCGGCGCTGAAACCGGCGTTCGCCGCCAGAATGCCGTTTCCCGTGACGCCGGGCGGGGGTTTTTTGGCCTTCGCGGCCCGGATGGTAGGGGAGTAGCCAAAAACGTCACCCTGGCCTGTACGGCCTCCCCATGCGGCGTGGCGCGATTTCCCCGAAAAGGGAAATAGTTGAGGCTTCGCGAGCCGGCGGCGCTGCGGCATCTACAACCGCGGACGCAGGTCAGGCTCGCGCGATCTTCCCAAGAGGCGTGAGGACCAGACAGGCGAACGAGCTCTATGCGGCGAAGCTGGCCGACCAGTCCAAGCCCTATCCAACCTGAGGCGGCAATGATCACACCGGACTACGTGCGCACCATGGCGGACTACAACCGCTGGCAGAACGAAAATCTCTACGGTGCCGCCGACGAGCTCACCGACGCGCAGCGCAAAGAGCCGCGCGGCGCCTTCTTCGGCTCGATCCACGGCACGCTCAACCATCTCTTGTGGGGTGACCAGATCTGGATGAGCCGGTTCGCCGGCACGCCGAGGCCAAAGGCGCCGAGCATCCCAGAATCGGTCGCCATGTTCGAGAGCTGGGACGAGTTGAAGCGGGAGCGCCGCACCTTCGACGAGGTCATCGCAGACTGGGGCGCCAGCGTCGATCCCAAGTGGCTGGAAGGCGACCTCACTTGGTTCTCGGGCGCCGCCGGACGCGAGCTGACAATGCCCAAGTGGCTCTTGGTCACGCACCTGTTCAATCATCAGACGCACCATCGCGGCCAGGTGCACTGCATGCTGACGCAATGCGCGGTGAAGCCTGATGATACGGACTTGCCGTTCCGGCGGTAAGGCCGCCGCTCCGTGCGCCGTTCCAAACAGGCCGACCTGCAGGCACGCCGCCGTAGCCGCGCGGCCGCGCGAACGTTCCCAAACCCACGATGTTTTCTCATGCTCGATCCCGCATTCGGCGACCATGCAAATGCTGCCCTCGTGCTGCTCGCGGTATCGGCGCTGACCGCCGGGCTGGCACGAGGATTCTCGGGCTTTGGCGGCGCGCTGATCTTTGTGCCGCTCGCCAGCGCGGTGATCGGTCCGAGTCTGGCAGCGCCCCTCTTGCTGATCATCGACGCCGTGGCGGCTGCCGGACTGATCCCGAACGCGTGGCGCCAGGCAGGCAGGCGCGACGTTGGCTGGATGGCCGCCGGTGCGCTCTTCGGCGTGCCCCTCGGAGCATGGCTGCTGACCAGGGCGGACCCGCTGGCGCTGCGCTGGGCACTGGCCGCCGTCGTCGCTGTCCTCCTGGTGTTGCTGATATCGGGATGGCGCTATCACGGCAGGCGTACGCCATCCGTTACCGTCGGCGTTGGCCTGCTTGGGGGCCTTTTGAGTGGCGCAGCGCAGATCGGCGGGCCGCCGATCGTGGCCTACTGGCTGAGCACCGCCTCGAGAGCCGATGTCGTACGGGCCAACATCGTACTCTACTTCGCCATCTCCACCGTGTTCTCGGGCGTCGCCTATGTCGCTGGCGGCCTGATAACCGGCACAGTGTTG
>Ga0247727_10013097_pt1 | contig 14063 bp, 11 predicted proteins | sample WisWelCaveWW1625_FD_202498 | JGI IMG/M metagenome (GOLD analysis project Ga0247727, IMG submission 202498) | Biofilm microbial communities from Wishing Well Cave, Virginia, United States - WW16-25 | ecosystem: Environmental > Aquatic > Deep subsurface > Groundwater > Cave microbial mat | place... | reverse complement strand
CAGGACTGGAAGCGATATGGCCAGTTCGTGAGTAAACACAGCCAGACAAGCCAGCATCAATGATCCAAGATAATGCGTTTTATTAAACCTTCCCTGACAAGATTGAACATAAAGATAGAACGACGCGAATAAAAAGGCGATGCCGATCATATCGATACTGGCTGTCATATAAGTAATGGATTCAACATGAAGGGGGTGAAGGCCGAAAATCAACGCGGAGAAAAAAGCTGTTAACGCTTCCCCGGATAAACGGCGCGCGAGAAAATAAACAAGCCCTACACAGACAAAATGGATCAACAAGGAGACGACATGATAGCCAAGCGGGTTTAAACCAAACAGCTGATAATTAATTGAATGAAATAAAGTTTTTAACGGCGAATATATCCCGGGTTGACGCGGGTGAGGGATGAAGTCAACAAAAAACTGCGGCCAATTCCTGATATCATGGATCAACGGCCAGTTAACAATATAATCGAAATCGTCCATCACGAACTGATTTCCGAAAATATTAATATGCGTCAGGAAAACCAGGAGGAAGATAACGAAAATGTTTATCCGGCTATTTTTAAAATGCAGATCCATTTTTGACTGTTCTGTTTTAATCGGGGGGAATCCCCCCATCACCCGGGGCTTATCCCTCTCGAATCTTTTTCGATTGGATGACCCGCAGGATTTTTATCAACTTTTCAATCTGTTCTCTTATTTCAACGTAATGAGCCTCCAAGGCCGCCAATGCTTTTTGATAGGCCTCAATAGCCTCTTCCATACGACCCAGGTTAAACAAACAATCCGCGAGGTTCTCATACGTCACGGCACGTCGCGGCTCAAGTTCCAGGGCACGGTGAAAACATCCGATGGCTTCCCTGTGCCGGCCGGTCTTGTTTAAAAACCATCCCTTATTGTGGTGGATCGTGGCAAAATCCGGTTCAACGGAAATCCCGCTGTCAAAATAAGCGATGACCCCCTCAAGCATACCCAGTTCGACCATGCATAAAGCACGGTCGTTGTAAGCGGCCCCGTCATTGGCATTATAACGGATCGCGCCATCAAGATATTTCATCGCTTCAGAAAAATTTTCATCCAGGATAGCGAGCTGGGCCATAAAATACAACCTCTCACCTAATGCTTCATGAAATGTGGCGGCCTCAAGAGCTTTTTTGGAAAGGTCCCTGGCCACGGCTAAATCGTTATAAGTGATCGCCTTATCTATCAAGACACGCATTTCTCTAAAATCAACTTTTTTCATGCCGTGACCAAACCTTTCTCAAAATGGATACTGCCCCGAACAAGTTCATCCCAATTCTTTGAATGGTACTTCTCCCAATCCTCCTGCTTCACATAAAGCATTTTATAAATGATGTTCTTCTGTCTGGCGTTGGCGTCCGCGCACCACTGAGCAAGTCTTTTAATCTTCAAAGGATCATCCAAATCTTCCCGCCCTTTGGTTTCAACAATATAAACGGTCTTTTCATCGGCCTTCACAAAAAAATCGGGATAATAATTCGCGATTGTACCGTCCGCATTCTTGTAATCAATTTTAAAATGCACCTCATAATAATTCTTGGCATAGGAAATGATTTCATTATCCGCAAGTCGCTCTAAGAAATCGGCAAACTCAAGCTCAAATTGACTATCGCCGACGATTCGATTAAATGCACTCTTTTTGGGAACCAAATATGCTCGGTCGTTAACAACAAACGGCCGGCTGTCGCTAACCTTCACAAAATTCTTTATTTCCGTGTCTCCCACATCTTTGACTGTCAAAGCATTGATTTCTTTCTTAAATGTCTGAATAATCGTTTTTATGACTTCGATTTCTGAGAGATTTCGTAAAATATTCTTGTCATCAAGGTCTACCGCTGATTCAAACAAATATGAATGAATAAATTCCTTAACCTTGCCGAACAAAATGTCGTAACATCCAAAAAGACGAAGCTCCCGCATGACGCTTTGGGCAAAAAAACCGACAACGCTCTGATAATTCGGCTCAATATGACTGTCTAAAATGGTCGTGTGATGAACATTTTCCTCAACAACATGCCGGAAGACAATCTCCCGTTGTTCCTGCTCGCTGAATTGCTTGACCTTAACCTTGACATGCTGGAAGCCGGAGACATTCAAATCTGCCAAGTTTTTATACTCCCGCTGAATCCTCGGCGTCAAAATCGGAAGTTCAATGTCAAGTTTCTGAATATTCTTCTTTGGATTGCTGTGATCGATTTCAATAACGGTAGGAGTAATTGGTTTTGTTCCCGGCCCAATCGGACGCTTTTCAAGCTCCACACCCTCCGCTTTAATTGACTCAACAAAATCCATAAACGCGGGCGTTCCAATAACACTCACATATTCTTCCACATCTTCCCTGCCGAAAAACATTCTCCGCAAGCCGCGCCCGAGAGTTTGTTCCGGTAGAATATTAGAAGTCGCCACATAGGCCCGAAGCCCAACAATTGTTGTTACGTTCTTCACGTCCCAGCCTTCCTTCAGCATCAACACAGAAACAATCACTTTGTAAGGACTCTCATTGCTGTCAATGGCGTTTGCCTGGGCTCGCAACCGATCCAGCTCTTCCTTATCTTTACCATGCACCTTTTCTGAAATATCCCCACTCTTATTTGTATGGATGGTTAGAATTTTTCCGCTTAAATCAGGATAGTTCCGTTCCAAATACTCCTGCACTTCGTCGCAATTCTTTGTATCATCCGTCATAATAAACAAAATAGCTTTTTTCCCAGTTGGCTCAAGTTCTTTATAAGTCTTACGCCATTCCTCAATTCCAAGATTGATATAATCCTCATATTTTTCCGTAAAAATAGCGCTTTGCTTTTCCTGCAACTTGGCCCGGCTGGCCTGATCTGGCAACACTGGAGTCTTCACGACAGCTTGATGAATCGCCTCCACAAGTGGATAGTCTGAAATCGTCTGCACAAATATCCCGCCGTTATTGTGTTTTGGTGTTGCCGTACAATCTATTTGTAATGAAATCTGTTTGCCCTTTTGAAGCAACTTGTTGTTTATATCCTGAATGGATTTAAACCACGCCATTTTAGGATCATGAATGTGATGAGCCTCATCATTGATGACCATAATCTCATCAACTTCTCTGATAATATCGCCCAAATCCACAAGAGATTCATTCGTTCTTGAAACAGGTTTCTTCCCTAAAAAATAATCTGTCACATCTTCATCATTCAAAGATGGTTCCTTAACGTCGCCTTCATAAACCCGATGGATGTTCGTAAGAAAAATATTTCCGGTACTAGAAATCGCGGTTAAATCGTCTTGCAAATGCAGTGTGATCTGAAAATCGTCTCTCCAGTTTCTACCTTCGTAACCATTATCCGGCAAGACAGGATCCTGATAGAATATTTTCAATCCCTCGAAATCAGTCTTAATTCTTTCAAGGACAATAATGTTCGGTGTTATGAGAAGAAAATTGCGGGAAAGTTCAGAATCCGGCTCATATAGTTTATGAAAATATGACCAAGCAAGAAGCAAACTCATCACTTTTGTCTTACCGCTTCCGGTTGCCATTTTAATTACCAATCGAAGCCAGTCTTCATCAAACATGTTTGGGCTAACGCGACCCAACGAATCAAACGGAAGCAGGTCATATTTATTTCTCGCTCCGGAAACGTCATACAACCAAATAACCGTCTCGACAGCCTCTCTTTGCGCAAAATAATATTGAAAGCTTGAGACAAGGCCATCAGCATCGTAAATCGTATGATCTTCCTTAAACCACCAGTTAAGCAGTGCTTTGGAAGTTGCGCTTGCTCCATCATAATTCTTATCCCGCCATTCCTTAACTCGCTTTCTTAATTCCGGAACAAAAGGCGGTAGAAGTTTCTCATAACCCTGTTCGCGTAATGCTTCGTCGGCCGGAAACCACCGAATCTCCGGTTTTAAAATAGCGAACTTGTCCTTGGGGAAGTTTTTATGCAGAGCCATTAGGGGATATTTACCTCAATCACTTTTGTGGTATCATTACCAAAAATATCAACGACCTTGATGGCGATCTTGCGACGTCCTTTGGAAACTTCTTTTTCGGCAGAATTAAGCTCAAGCTTTCTGTCTTTCTTTGTCCTGAATGACTGCCATTCATTCTCAAAAATATATCCGCCAGTCCATTCTTCTTTTTCGTCTCCTGTGCTTGGATCAACTGAACGGAAAATTTCCTTTCGGCTTTGGAAATCAAAATCAACTGCCCAATAATCTACCCAATCCGTCCATTTCTTCGTCAATACTTCTTTCGTTACTACGGCAGTCTTTTTATCTTTAGATAACTTAATAACCTGTCCGTTTTCAATAACAATCTTACTTGAACCTTGATTGAGAGAACTTTCTGTTTCTTCAACACTGTCCTGATTGTAAAATACACTAAAATCGTACAACTCAACCGCTATTGTTTTATTATTCCCCCGTCCCTTTGTGATGGCTTTTACTTCGATATAGGCAACATCGTAAAATTTCACATGACCTTTCTCAACCGCCCGGCGGTCAAAAACTTCTCGGGGAATAACCTTAAACTGAACATCAACACCCTGACGGCTGAGACCCGAAAAATCAAGACCCATTTCATAATCAAAACCCAGCACATCAAACTTGGTAATGCCGTTACCCCGCGCTTCCTGAATGGCCTCATTCACAAACACGGCGGATACCGGCATGCTGATGGGACCGACCGCCACCAGCCGGTCACGCTTTTTGCCGACAAAGGTATTATAGGAATCCACGGCTTGAGCTTTATAAGCGAAAAGGATTAATTCGACAAATTCCCGCTCTTTGCGGGTCAACAGGCGCCGTTGGTCTTCCCGGACTTCTTCACGCGTGTTGACGTAATATTCCCGCTCATATTTGCCCAGATTAAGGATTTCAAACGCCCGGAAATCCTTGCCTTCCTTTTTCATTTCCCGCTGGACCTGGATCAACCGCTTGCGCGATGTATGGAGCGCGAACCGGCCAAGGTCAGAGCCGATCCACTTGCGGCCCAATTTCTCGGCAACGGCTAAAGTCGTTCCAGAACCGCAGAAAAAATCGGCGACAAGATCACCTGCGTTAGTAGAGGCTTTAATAATTCGTTCAATTAACTTTTCTGGTTTCTGCGTAGCATATTGAGTGTCTTCATTTGCTTGAGAATTAACAGGAGGAATATCTGTCCAAATATTATCGACAATTATTCCCTTGCCTTCATGAAGGTAATTTTTCATTCTTGGTTTTGCATTCGGATTTTTAGGATATTTTATTCGCCCATCGGCTTCAAGTTTCTTTAATCTTTCTTGAGAGTAAGTCCCTAAATTATCCAAAAAATATTTGCCATGTTCGTCCTCATGTACAAATCGTTTTTTATATTCATCAGAATAATCTTCATATTGTGATTCAATTCGATGATCCCCATTTTTATAAACTAGAATAAAATCATCAACAGCTAACCATTTATATGATTTTGCTTTCCTTCCGCTAGAAATTCGCTTCCAAACAATGTTACACATAAATTGATCTTTTCCAAAGATCTCATCGACCATGACCTTTACATAATGAATTGTTCTCCAATCAAGGTGAAGATATAATGCTCCGCCATCGGTCAAAAGCCCTTTCATTAAAGTAAGCCGTTCATACAACATGGCAATAAAGCTATCAGCACCTTTGCCCCAGGTATCCCGATAGGCGACTTCTTCAATAACAGACGGCTTTTTTGTGAAAGATTCGACTTGCCCTGAGCCTGTCGAAGGGTCACCGATTTCGACATTCATGGAGAAATCCGCTCCGACATCAAACGGCGGGTCGATGTAGATGAGTTTAAGGCCGCCCTGCTTTTCGATCTCCTGGCGCATGGGGCCGTTTTTGAGGGACGAAAGGATCAGTTTGTTATCACCCCAGATCAGCTTGTTTGTCCATCCGCGGATTTGGCGGCCGGAGGTATCAAAAAGGTTAAACTGGGTGTCTTTAGTGATTCTTTCACTGCGGGGTTCATCGATGTGTTCGATGGTTTGAAAAGGCAGGACAAGGTTGCAGACCTCCTGCGTTTTGCCGTTCCACACCAGTTCCACTTCCCGGTCATCGTCAAACAGAAGGAACCGGTACTTTTCCGGAAGCGGCTTGCCTTCCTGAATCAGCCTGATCGCGTCACGTTTATCGCTATCCGTTAATCTCATATCCATATTCCTTTAATACCTGCCTCAATTGAATTCCCCGGACAATTGACACTGCTCCCACAGTTGGGCTTGTCATAGAACGCGAGTCAAGTACATCAACTGGCTCCGCTTCTGAATGTGAATGTAAATCTCTATGTTCTCCATATTTGAGACAATCGAAAACGATCTTCACAAATAGAATCAAGTTAAAAATAATAACTAGCAATTCTTTTTCCTTTTGATTCATAAAAATACCCCCTATAACAATTTTTGCCAGAAACCTTTTTCAATGAAAAATCATCACGTTTATTATTCATTTCGATGATTTGTTCATAATATTTCCCGCTTCTTTAAAAAAAGGTGGATAATTTATCCCACGGAATGACTTGAGCGTCAGATCGTTTTTGTTCTTGGTCACCGCCATAAATAACATAAGAATTAGCCGAATTCATCTTTTGGACAAATTGTCAATTTCAGTTACAACTTGTCCAAAAATATAAAAACATATTACAATTAACCCGCAGGGCAGCCAGGATGAATTTCTTATAGATTCAGCACTTTAGGCTGGGTAATCCCAACATTTTGCATGCACAATTTTGTGCGTAATTTGTGTGTGCGTGCAAAATTTGGGATAATATAACCCGAAGCGTTTGGGTATTATACTGCCTTCCTCAATCCGCAATCCTGAGTAGAGGCAGTATATATTGCGACACCTCAAAAATACCCTCGCGTTAACTCAGATACTGCTCTCAGGCATTTTCTTTATTGGTTATTTGCCGCATGGTATGCCTGAGCTGCCCGCAGGCGGCGGCAACATCCCGTCCTCTGGGTGTCCGAATGGTAGAATGTATGCCAAACTCCTGAAGGCGATTTTTAAAAGCAACCATTTCCTCACGGGATGGTGTTTTATGGTCGAATTCCGAAACGGGATTATAGGGAATAAGGTTCATCTTGCAGATGATCCCTTTAAAGGCCTTTTTCAAACTCTGTATCGCCTTTTCCGTGCAGGTCACATCTTTAATGAGGATATACTCAAAAGTAATTTGACGCCTGGTTAATTTGACGTATTCCCGGCAGGCTTCCATAAGTTCATCAAAAGGATATTTGCGGTTGACGGGCATGAGGACGTTTCTGGATTCATTGTCATACCCATGCAGAGAAACAGCCAGTTCAATCTGGATTCCCTGCTGCGCCAATTCGTTCATTTTTGGAACTAACCCAACAGTGGAAACGGTAATATGGCGGGCTCCGATGTTGATGGCCTTGTTGGAATTGATAATGCGGATTGCTTTCATTAGATTGGGGAAGTTGTCAAGTGGCTCCCCGGTTCCCATGAAAACAATATTCGTCAAAGGCCTTTTGTGTTTCCGGGATTCCTCTTTCACATGCAAAACCTGGGTGACAATCTCAGCGCAACTTAAGTTGCGGGACCAGCCGCCGATACCGCTGGCGCAAAATCTGCAGCCGAACTTACATCCAGCCTGGGTGGAAACGCAGGCGGTCGTCCGTGTCCCGGTTGGAATCAAAACACTTTCGATCTTTTCACGGTCATAAAGGTCGAACAAAAATTTAGTGGTTCCTTCTTTGGAAACCTGCTTTTCGGCGATCATATTGGGTTGCAGAATAAAGTCCCGCTTGAGCCTATCCTGAAGGGGTTTGGACAAGTTGGTCATATCATCAAATCCCCAGGCATTCTTTTGATAAATCCATTCAAAAATCTGAGTGGCCCGAAATTCTTTCTCGCCTATGGATTCACAATACTGAACCAGTTCATCATAAGATAGATTTCTTATATCTTCTAAACCGGCTGTGTTCATTCTTTCTTTCATTTAAGTAAAAAAAACAGCTCTTCGGAGGCGTGAAGATATTGACCGCTGTTCATTCTATCCAGCCAATGACGGTTAATAACATCGTTGTCTTGAACACGGGCGTTTAACCATTTCTTCCCTTTAAACATGGGAAGCTCCTCCCAATTGCTGTTGATATAACAAATGGCTCTTACATTTTGGCGATCGATAAACTGAAAAAATCTCTCGTACCATTTATCCCATGCCCGCTGTCCCCCTGAAACCCCGATGCCTTTGGGTGTCGCCTCGGCAATCATAAACGGTTTACCCCGCTCCCGCGCGCGGGTTGCCACAAAATCCATATTGCCTCTGTTATAAGGATCAAAAAATGAAACCGCGAACCAGTCCACATATTCATCCCCTGGATACCAATCCATGCGTGAGGGGGCATAACCAGCGCAAGAATGCCAGACAAAGGCCACATTAGAGACCTCCAATCTCCTAAAATAATCTACGATATACCGGAAGGCCTGCACATATTTCTTAGGATTATACCTGTTCTGCGGGAGATCAAATTCATAACCAATGCGCAGGTATACAGGCCTCTGGGTCTGCTGAATCCACTGGGCCAATCTGACAATATTTATATCATAGTGTCCGCTGGTAACCCCATCTAAGATACCAACCATATGAAGCCCCAGCTGGACAGCCATATGAGGATACCCATCAACAAAATATTGAGCATGTTGTATCCCCGATCCATATTCAGCCGCTTCAGTCAGCCCTTCCAGATTTTTAAGAGAAGTATAAACCATAAACCCTCCGGGAATTACCCCGGCTGAATAAATATATTCCTGTATTGTCTTTTGGTCCTGTCCAATAAACAACAGAATCTTGCCGTCAGGAGGGACAAACCCATTTGATTGTTGAGCGGATCCATAGGAGGATAGATAGGTAACATAAAAAATAAAAGTAATAAAAATGAGTAAAGACCGAAGGATTATCTTTCTTTTCATGATCTAGTGCCTCGTTACCAAAATTATATACCGCTCCTTCAACATTAACGAGGCATAGTACTTTGCGCAACTGTTAATATTTAGAAAACAAAGTACTAGCCTGAGGGAGGCTCGGGGTGTTCTCCGGGGCTCTTTTTGTCTGATAGCTGCTCATTTTGCTCATCAACATATTCACCGATCGTTCTAAATTTTTTATAACGATTGGCAAGAAGCTCCTCTTTCGAAAAACGAGACAAATCGTTTATATGCTTAAGAAGACTCTTTTTCAAGCCTTTAGCAACCGTCTCTGGATCAACATGAGCTCCACATAACGGTTCAGGGAGCACTTCATCAACAATACCAAACTTAAGAAGATGTTCTGAATTAATCTTCAACGATTCAGCCGCTTCGGGAGCTTTAACACTGCTTCGCCAAAGAATGGACGCGCACCCTTCCGGCGAAATGACGGAATAATACGCGTGCTGCAAAATGCAGACCTTATCCGCTATACCCACCCCCAGCGCCCCTCCGCTGCCGCCTTCCCCTATAACAGTGGCCACAATAGGCGTTTTCAACATCATCATATCTTTTAAATTGGAGGCGATGGCCTGAGCCTGCCCCCGCTCTTCCGCGCCAACTCCCGGATAGGCGCCTGGCGTATCAATAAATATAATGACCGGCATCTGAAATTTTTCAGCCATTTGCATGCACCGCATCGCTTTGCGATACCCTTCAGGATGAGCGCAACCAAAATTGCGCCGGACATTCTCATTTGTATCACGCCCTTTTTGATGTCCAAGGACCAAAACCCTTTTTCCATTCAACTTAGCCAAGCCAGCCACGAGAGCCAAGTCATCCGCGAATTGCCGGTCTCCATGAAGTTCAATAAATTCTTCCATCACCATACTAATATAATCAAGCGTATAAGGCCGGTCCGGATGCCGCGCGATTTGAATTCTTTGCCAGGCCGTCAAATGGCTATAAACATCCGATTTCATCCTCTCCAACTTTTCTTTAAGTTTCTTTATCTCAGGATCTAACGTGATCTTTTTATTAGAACCAAAGTCCTGTAATTCTTTGATTTTGGCCTCTAATTCAAAAATTGGTTTCTCAAAATCCAGCATACTCATGATTAATACCCCACAAAAATATACTGCCTTATTCTATACTGCCTCTCCTTGGAATTGCGAATAAAAGAAGGCAGTATAATACCCAAACGCTCTAGATTATACTATTGTGATTTCACAAACTTATTGCGTTTGGGTATATTCGTAATTCTTGAGGAAAGGCAGTATACAATTCAAAATTCTTTGAGCGTTAATTAACAATGACTACCTGTGTTCCAACAGGAACAAGACTATAAAGCTCCTCTATATCCTGATTCTTCATCCGGACACATCCAGCCGTAACCTGCTGGCCTATTGTTTCCGGTTCAACCGTCCCATGAATGCCATAACCGGGAATATCGAAACCCATCCACCGGGTTCCAAGAACATTTTGGGGGCTCTCAGGCGGAACAACGACGCCCCTGTTAAACCATACCGGATCAACAAGCCTTGATGTTATTTTGAAATCACCCACAGGCGTACTTCCATTTTGCCCTGTGGAGACATCATAAACTTTAACAACTTCATTTTCATCTTTTAAAATAAGAATATTCTGGGATTTATCAACATAAATATTAAACTTCCCCGTCCATACCCGCAATTTCTGACCAATCCGGATGACATCGTTTTTGAGATGATTGCTAATCTTAATCAACTCAACGGTTGTCCCATATTTCTTAGATAACCCCCCTAAAGTGTCGCCGGCCTTAACCTCATGGATCACCGCTTTATCAGTCGGAGCATTTGAGAAAATTAAATGCATATTGACCTCTTCCAAACTTTTCTGAATGGTGTCAATCTTTTCAAAATCCGGATACTCGGCCATGAGCTGTTTATAAGTCTCCCTTGCTTCTTTTAGTTTTCCATTTTTATCAAACACCAGAGCCTGTTGATAAAGATCATCAGCCATGATCTGTGCCTTTGTCTCTGATGGTTTCGCCTGAAGTTCTTCCGGTTGATGCTTAGTAAAACCAACCCATCCAATAACCATAATAGCTATGCCCCCTAAAGCTATGTACAAAAATTTATTCTTCACTCAAAATTCCCTCCCCCAGTTAATGGAAAAATCAATCTATGTCCATTGATGATAAATAATGAGCGCCAGCAAACATCCTAAAATAGCCCCTGTAATGACTTGCAAAGGTGTATGACCAATTAACTCTATAAGCCGGTCGGTTTCTATCCGACCCTTCCAATATATATCTTCCATAATCTGATTAAGAATGGCTGCTTGCTCTCCAGCAGAACGACGAACCCCTTGAGCGTCAAACATCGTGACAAGAGCAAAAACTGCGGCTAAAGCAAACCCTGGTGAATCAAACCCCAAATAAAGGCCTGTTGATGTGGCCAGCGCCGTGGCCCCAGAGGCATGGCTTGAAGGCATCCCCCCCGTACCGATAAACCATTTAAAGTTAAATTTTTTTTCCCGGATAATCCCTAATAACACTTTAATTCCCTGAGTAAAAGCCCAAACGCTAATGGTGATGACTAAAATTTTATTGTTAAAAACGGAATTCATTGAAGAAATACGAGGCGTGCGTTGTGCACATATTTCATATTGACGTGATAACCTGTCTATGTTAGTTTACATTATAATTACGGGTCTTAAAAAAGCAAGCTTTTTAACGGACTCCCCCCTCTTTGGGCTCGATTTCCCCCCTTATATTACTTTTACTCAGAATCGCGCATCAATGAACGCCTTATAATCCCGGATTTTGCCTGTCCTGGATCATATTATTTTAGTTTAGAAAATCTAAGGAGAAACCACATGTTAGCCAAATCCTACAGTTACGGTATCACCGGCCTAGAGGCCTATCCTATCTGCATAGAGGTGGATACCGCCAGGAGTTTACCTTCAACCACCATTGTCGGTTTACCGGATAATGCCGTTAAAGAAAGCAAAGAACGTGTCCGCTCAGCGATCAAAAACAGCGGTTACAAATATGCCAAAGGCCGGGTCACCATTAACCTTTCTCCTGCCGATATAAAGAAAGAAGGTCCTTCCTTCGATCTGGCGATCGCGCTTGGCGTTCTGGCAGCGACAGAACAGATCCCCCTTGATCCTCTCAATGAATATATATTTTTAGGAGAACTGTCCCTGGATGGCCGGATCCAGCCTGTGCGGGGGACTCTTCCAATTGCCCTGGCCGCGCGCGACACCCGTTTTAAGGGGCTTATGGTCCCTTTAGCCAACGCGGCTGAATGCGCCATTGTCCAACAAATTCCAATTGTGCCTGTAAAAAATTTAACTGAAGTCATCCGACTGCTATCCGAGCCTTCTTTAATCCGTCCGTATCAATCGGAAAAACCAAAAGTCTATGACCATATGACTGAAGACAACATTGATTTCAGTGATGTTAAAGGACAAATTCACGTCAAACGGGGCCTGGAAATCGCCGCCGCGGGGGGGCACAACGTTCTTTTAATCGGCCCCCCTGGAACCGGTAAAAGTATGCTGGCCAAAAGACTACCCACCATTCTCCCGGAAATGAATCTTGAAGAGTGTCTGGAGACAACCAAGATCCATTCGATTATGGGGCTTATTAAAGAAGGCCAGGGCCTTGTCACTAAAAGACCGTTTCGTTCTCCCCACCATACAACCTCCGCTGTGGCCATCGTCGGAGGAGGATCAAACCCAAAACCTGGTGAGGTGACTTTAAGCCATAACGGCGTTCTATTCTTGGACGAATTGCCGGAGTTCAACCGTAACGTCATCGAATCACTGCGCCAACCTATGGAAGATCATTATGTCACTATCTCAAGAGCCAGCAGGACTGTATGTTTCCCAAGCCGATTCCTTTTAATCTGTGCCATGAACCCTTCCCCAAAAGGCGATTATGCCACAGATGGCCTGGATCTTTATCAGGCCAAAAAATATTTGTCAAAAATCTCTGGCCCTCTTCTTGACCGCGTTGATCTTCACCTGGAGGTCCCCGCCCTTAGATCTGTTGAACTGTTGGCCCATCATCATTCAGAAAACTCAAAGGATATCAAATCAAGAACAACAAAAGCCCGTCAGATTCAATTACGCCGTTTTAAAAACGACCCCGTTCCCTCCAACAGCTGCATGACGCACCGCCAAATCAAAAAATATTGTGTCCTTGATGAAGAAAGCAAGAGGCTTCTAAAAGAGGCCATCGAACAACTTGAACTCTCCGCACGGGCCTACGACAAAATCCTAAAAATCGCCAGGACGGTCGCTGACCTTGCCGGCGAAGAAAACATCCAGACTGAGCATATTGCCGAAGCCATCCAGTACCGAAGCCTGGACAGAAGTTGGTGGGGATAAAATTTGGATGTCCGGATGTCAAACGTTTCTAATTTTGTATTTGAAGTCCAACAACTTATGAACAAAGTGTCCTTATGACCACCTTACGAAGACTTTATTACGAATATTCCACGTATCACATTATTTCTCGGGGAAATAATCGACAGAATATTCTTCAAAATCATGAAGATAAACTCTCTTTCCTCGAATCTTTATCCAACTATAAATTGCGGTATTCTTTCAAACTTTTCGCCTTTGTCCTCATGGATAACCATTTCCATCTCATAATTGAAACGAATCCGGCTCATAACATTTCACGGGTGATGCAGGGTATTCTTTTATCATATAGTAACAAATTCCGGCGCAAGTACTGTTATGTTGGACATGTCTGGCAAGGCCGTTTCTTTAGCAAGGTTATCCAATCAGAACCTCAAGTCATTCAAAACATCGAATACATCCACAATAATCCTGTGCGGGCTTCAATGGTGCGCTCTTGTGTGGAATTTTCTTGGAGCAGCGCCTGCTATTATGGTGGTCTCCCTAATTCAGTCATCGACAAATTGATCGATATCAATCGTTTCGGGGAAATTTAAAAAAGATAGGACACTTCGGCTATAATCATGTGTGGATTCAAAAGTTAAATAGAAACGTTTGAGTTAAAAGTTGGTTCTTTCTTATTTAAGTTGATGATTTTGGTTCTGAATGTTCAGACTGCTTATCATAACCTATTAGCTTGCTTGCGCTTGAGCTTTGTATGGCTCAGCTCAAGCAAG
>Ga0247727_10013096_pt1 | contig 14064 bp, 13 predicted proteins | sample WisWelCaveWW1625_FD_202498 | JGI IMG/M metagenome (GOLD analysis project Ga0247727, IMG submission 202498) | Biofilm microbial communities from Wishing Well Cave, Virginia, United States - WW16-25 | ecosystem: Environmental > Aquatic > Deep subsurface > Groundwater > Cave microbial mat | place... | reverse complement strand
TACAGCTAAATAGATTTTGCGCTCCGGCTCTGCCTGGGCTAGCAAGGCCCGGTAAAAGACATATTGGCCCATGGCGCGCTCAAAATCCACCACTTCCGAAGCGCCCACAAAGCTTTTGATTTCGACCACAATTTTCCGCCCACCTTTTTCGGCGGCCAGTGGTTGTTCGGCTCCCAAATCCACATAGACATCCGGGCCGCCCATCGAAATTACCAGTGGGTCATGGGTGATGACCCACCCATCTTTTATCAGCGCCTGTCGCACGGTCGTATGGAAAATGTCTTTGGCGGGCATGCAATTACTATACTATGAGTCGTGAGCCGAATCAACAAACTTTTATATCACTCCTTCAACGGCTGAAACCCCCGCCCCAAAATCTCACGGGCGGGCGTGACCACCACAAAGGCGCTGGGGTCTTCGGCGCTGACCAGGCTCTTGAGCTGGGCCATCTCCGTGACGGTCACGGCCACCATCAACACTTTGCGATCCTGATGGGTGTACATCCCCTCGCCGTGCAGGGCCGTCACCCCGCGCTTCATGTCCTTGAGGATGCGGTCGGCGGTGGCTTGCGCGTTGGCGCTAATGATGAGGGCCAGCAATTGCTGGCGCTGGCGGGCGGGGCGCTGGTTGGCGTTGGTCCGCGCGCTGGGGTGGGTCGCGTGCTCGTGTGTTTCCATCGCGCGCCACAGCGAACTGAGGAACGGCACGTCACCATATTTCGGCAGGACCTCGCCGGTGGCCTGATGCAAGCCTGCCGTGGCTAAACCGATGAGGAAAATTAAACCGTTGTAGAGAAAACCCAGCAGTAGCATAATGTGGCCCGGCACCGGCCCCAGCTCGGCGTTTTTCAAGAACTGTTCCCACGAGAGCGAAATATCCGGGTGAATGTAAATTTTTAGCGCCCACGCCACCCCTAACACCATAAACAGCCACATATAGTTGCGCCGAAAGCGGCGGCCAAAGGCCTCCCACACGCTGATCGGGAATTCGGGATGGAGCAGGGAGTCGGCCAGGCTTTCGGCCCAATCGGGGTGCGGGCCAAAGGGCGGCACGAGCATCGCGGCAAAGAAGTCGGTTTCCATTAGCCGCACGCGCGAGCTCCACAATTCATAGTAACGATAGCGCCGCGCTTCAATCCACAGAAAGAGCGTGACCAGCAGGGTGTTGAGGATGATGACGCCGTAGTGATGCAGGGGATCGGAGAGCGCAAACGACAGCGCCGCGCCGGTGGTAATCACGGCCCAGTTGGTGGTGTTATCCAGCCTCTGCCGCCACATATTACTGCGCTGGATTTCGCCGCGATAGAAATGCACCATGGCGGTGTTAAACTCGGCCGGCCGCATTTCATAGCCGCGAAAGGACCACACCGAGTCTTTCGATTGAGCGTTGAGGGGCGGGGTTGGGTTGGGGTGGGTCATAGGGCCTCCGGCATATGCCGACCCGCCTATCTTACTCCATTTGTCCGAAAATATCCGTGACAAATGACGCTCGTTTCTCACTACCCCTTTTTCTTTCCCCGCTCTATAATGTCGCCATCCTAGTGCGTGTCCGAAAACCCTGCCCAGAAACCCGGTTGAGAAACCGGGTTTCTAAAGCCACTTTTTGGACAGACACTATCCTAACCCGCCGGGCCGAAAGGACGCTATGAGCGACTATACGTTGTGTGTTGCCTTGACGTGGCAAATTGCCGCTGAAGAGGCCGCTGGAGCCAGACAGGAATTTATCGAGCCGGAGCATCTCTTTATTGGTCTGTGCAAACTGGTCAGTTTCACCCAGCCCGAGGAATTGCGCCGGCTGGGCCTGCCCGACACCGAAGCCGCGCCCGTCAAGGCCGAGATTGACACCCTGCAAGGCTTGTTTGCCCGCTTTAATGTGGACCCGGTTAACCTGCGCCGTGAACTGCGTCAGCGCAAGGCGACCGGCCTCCTCGGCCTGAAAATTTTTGACCGCCCGCGCGAGGGCCGCATCATCCACCGTTCGCCCCAAACCCGTCAGGTGTTCACCCGCGCCACCGAATTGGCGCGCGACGCCAACGCGTTCATGACCACGGTGACGCATTTGCTGGGCGCATTGCTTGATCATCCTAACCTCGCGGTGCCGGCCTGGTTGCGGAAAAAGAATGTGGACGTGGTGGGCCTAAAACAGGCGGCGCTCGCCGCGCCCCTGCCGCGCCTGCCCGAAACGCCCGCGCCGCCCGCGTCCGCGGTGGCGCGCAGCACCGCCAACCTCCCGCCCTCCACCCTCACCGGCATTAAGCCGATGACCACGGTTGAGTCACCGGCGTCGGCCTCGCGCGTGTACACCACCCATTCCATCATGCTGGCCCAGTCCTCGCCGGATGAGGCGCTGGCGCTGGCCCAACGCCGCCTGAAAATTTTCTATTCGCTGGGCCAGCAATTTAGCTCGGCCACCACAGTAGACCGCGTTCTGCGCGTGATGACGGATGAATTGGCCAGGGCCATGCCGCAGGCGCAGGCGGGCGTGGTGCTGATTCCCGATGCGCGCGGCGAGTTGATGTTGAGCGCGCACTGGCCGGCCGGGGCGCCGTTGTTCAGTTCGGATTTTGCCAAGCGGGCGGTGGACGAGCGACACTCGCTGATGTGGGTCGCATCCCCCGAAGGCACCGAGGCGCCCACCCCGCCCCCACCCGCCTCGGGCGCGTTGGCGGCTCTTTACGTCCCCCTGCTCTGGGGCGATGCGGTGCTGGGCGTGGTGGGGCTGGAAAATCGCCTGGCCCGCGACGCCTTTACCCCCGACGATTTGGAATTTCTAAGCGCGGTGGCGAGTCAGGCAACGCTGTTTATTCAACAACACCATACGCAACAGGCCCTTAAACGGCAGGAGGCCATGCGGCAATCCTTACTGAATCGCTTCTCGCCCAAAGTGGCCGAGCTGTTGGTGCAACGCGGCCATTTGCGCCTCGGCCATGAACCGGCCGTCCAATCGGTCGTGGTCTTGCTGGCCACCCTGCGCGGCTTTTCATCGTTGAGCGCCAACATGGGCCCGGATGGGGTGGTGCAGGCCCTCGACGAAATTTTCAGTGTGTTTGTCCCCATCCTCTCGGCGCACAACGGCACCCTGGAGAAAAATTCCGGCGAATCCTTTTTGGCCGTGTTCGAGCCGCACACCGCCGAGGCCACCGGCCCGTGGGAGCGCGCCGTGCGGTCGGCCCATGAAATGCAACGCACCGTGCAACGGCTGGAAGACCAATGGCAACGGCGCGGTTGGCTGGCGTGTGATCTGGGCATTGGCATTCACACGGGCGAAATCCTGGCGGGAGTAGACGCGGTCGAGAACAACCTTTACCCCACCCTCGACGAACTCGTGGTGCGGGCCGCCCGTTATAGCGAAGGCGCGGGCCGGGGCGAAGTCATTTTGAGTCAGGCCGTGTTTGCCCGGGTGTATCATTGGGTGGATGTGACCGCCCGCACCTTGCGTTCCGCCTCGCTCGACCCGCAACCCGACGTGGAGGGCTATGTGGTGCGGCGTTTGCGTGAGACCGAACCAGCCCTTGGAGTGTGAATCAAAAACTTCCGGAGATTCCCCATGTCACACACTGACCTCACCGTTTACGGCGCACCCTGGTGCGGCGATTGCAAGCGCGCCAAGAAATTCCTGGGCGAACAGCGCGTGCATTACAACTGGGTGGACATCGAGCAAAACCCGGCCGGGGAAGCCTTTGTCATCCAGGTCAACCAGGGCAAGCGCATCATCCCCACCATCGTCTTTGACGATCAGAGTTTTTTGATCGAGCCCAGCAATGCGGAACTGGCCGCGAAGCTGGGCCTGCAAACGCGCGCCCGCCTCAATTATTACGATGTGATTTGTATTGGCGGCGGGCCGTGTGGCCTGACCACCGCCCTCTACGCCGCGCGCGAAGGATTGGAAGTGCTGGTGATTGAGAAGAGTGGCCTGGGCGGGCAGGCCGGCGTCACCGAGCGATTGGATAATTTTCCCGGCTTCCCCGAGGGCATCGGGGGCGGCGACTTTGCGGACCGGCTGACGGCCCAGGCGCGGCGCTTTGGGGTGGAACTCTTGCAGGCGCAGGAAGTGACCACCATCCGCCGCGAAGAAGAATCCATTTACGTTTCTACCGCTGATGGCGCGGAGTATGGCACAAAGACCGTATTGGTGGCAACCGGCTCCACCTATCGCCGGTTGGGCATACCCGGCGAAGATGAGTTGATTGGCGCGGGGGTGCATTTTTGCGCCACCTGTGATGGGCCGTTTTACAAAGGCAAGCATGTGGCCGTCATTGGCGGCGGCAACAGCGCGGGTGAGGAGAGCCTGTTCCTGGCGCGGTTTGTGGATAAGGTGACGATTTTGGTGCGCAGCGCGGAGATGACGGCCAGCAAAATTGTGATTGATAAGGTGAACGAGAATCCCAAGATTGAGCTGCGCTACCACACCGAGACGCTGGAACTGCATGGCTCTGAGGCGGGTAAATTGAGCGGTATCTCCATCCGTGACAGCCAGACCGGGGCCACCGAGAAAATCACCCCGGCGGGCGTGTTTGTCTTCATTGGCCTGCAACCCAATACCCAATGGTTGCCGCCAGAGATTAACCGCGATAAGTATGGCTTTGTCACCACCAACCTCATGCTGGCGACCAACGTGCCGGGCGTGTTTGCCGCAGGCGATGTGCGCCTGGGAAGCACCAAACAAGCGGCCAGCGCGGTGGGCGAGGGCGCAACGGCGGCGTTGATGATTCGAGAGTATCTGAAGGGCGTGTAGCGGGCGGCAAGTAAACAGGGAAACAGGTAGACAGGAAAACAAGTAGCGGGCGGTGGCGTGAGAAAAACGTTACCGCCCGCTTGGTTGTTTTCCAAAATCCGTGTTTGTCCGTGAAAATCCGTGTACCGTGTGACCCGTTTATGCTTCGCGCGCCCGCACCCGGCCACCAAAGCGAAGCCAGGCCACTTGCCCGGCTGCGTCACGCAAGAATTCGCCGTAGGCATCTTGGAAGGGTTCATCCAGTGCGATGACGCGATCTTCGGCGTAAAAGGCCAGGCGCGTGGGCGGGATGGGTTCGGGGTCGGGCGGGGTGTCGGGGGTAGGGAAACCGCCTTTGTCAATCATCTGCAACATCAACTGTTGGTCATTCAATTGCACATCGCAGATTCCACCCGCCGAGTGGTAGCGACCAATGTATGGGCGCTGTTGTGATTCAGTCAATGTGATTGGGGTCGGTGTGGGCAGGGTCAGGCCAGGAAAACGTTGGAGCGCGAGGCCGCTGACGATGCCGTAAAGCGTTGCGCCTTCATCGCTGTTGGTTAAAACCGTCATGGCAAATTGCGCCTCTGGCACGATTCGCAAATCGGCGGTTTGGCCTTTGGTCGCGCCGCCATGCCGCAGGAGAGTCTGACCATTAATGGAAGTGATGCTCCAACTTAACCCGATCTGGCTCAGGCCGGTGGAGGGAAACAGTGGCGTGTGCATGAGGGCTAACGATGCGGGTGTGAGCAGGCGCGGCGCATCACCCAGATGCAAACGCGCATAGCGCATCAAATCGCCGACCGTGCTAACAATGCCGCCCGCCGGATGAGCGGCGCGCCCGATCGCCCAGGGGCGAGCGACCTCGGCCTGCCCATTGACCACCCGATGCCCGACCACAAAGTGATGCGTCATCACCTCGTGCGGGAAGAAGAACGAGTGCTCAAGGCCGAGCGGCCCCAAAAGTAAATCGCTCATCGCGGCTTCAAAAGGCTGGCCGGTGATGACTTCAATCACGCGGCCCGCCAGATAGAAGCCGGAGTTGTTGTAAGAATAAACTTCACCCAAAGGCGTGAGTTGGGGCAACTCCTCCAATTGCGCCACCATCCTGGTCAGCGCATCGTCGCCAAAGCCAAAGTCATTGAAGTAATCGCCGACCCAGCCGCCGGTGTGGGTGAGCAGATGGCGCATGGTCACGCGCGCCGCAGTCGTCTCATCCGCCAGCCGCAGGTCGGGCAGGTAGGCGCGGAGGGGCGCATCAAGATTCAATCGGCCCGCCTCCACTAATCGCATCACGGCCGTGGCGAGAAAAGTTTTGGTGATAGAGCCAATCTGAAAGAGCGTGTTGGGGGTGACGGGCAGGGGATGTTCGACGCCGGTGACGCCAAAGCCATGCTGATATTCACGGCCGGCGTGCCAAAGGCCCACCGCCACGCCGGGAATGGCAAGACGCCGCGCATGATGTTCAACCGCTTCGCAAATTTCTTGAAAGTGAGCGTCCGGGGAAATCGTCATCGGGTTAAACATGGCCGGGCGCGTAAGCGCCCGGTGTCTTATGAGGTCTTATCATCCGGTGGGGCTTCTTTGAACGAGCCGTCCACCACATCATCTTTGGGAGCCGGAGGCGAGGTCGGCGGCGTTTCGCCTGTTTGCCAGTGAGCCTTCTCCGCGAGCCGCCGCAGGTGTTCGCGCACGACTTCGGGCGGGGAGAACTCAAAAAACAGACGCAAGCCCAACATCACCAGGCCCACATCGTCAATTTGACCCAAGACCGGAACGACATCGGGTAGCAAATCAACCGGCCAGAAAAGATAGGCGAGCGAGGCGATGGGCACCAACTTGGCCAGGGGATGCACGCGCGGGTCTATCATCAAATTGAAGGCCAGTTTGGCTTGTTGCAAGACCTCCTGGAACACATTGCCCTGCGGGATATAGGGGCCGAGCCAGTTTTTCTTTTCTTCAGACATGGGGCAACCTTTCTATAAAGAGTGAAGCGTGCTGAATGTTACGGTGTGCGTCATGTCAGGTTGCGGGTCAACGGATTTAACGGAGGATGATTGTTCTTTCCGTTCAATCCATTGATAAGCCGACGGATGGATCGGATATATTCGTTTCATCCGCTCAATCCGTTGACTAGTCGTTGAACAGGCTGTAAAAACTCCGGTGCTGTTCGCGCACGGCAAAGGCCAGGCGTTCTTCGGTGATGGCGCCTTGCTCCAACAGCAGATCGCCCAACCGATTGGCCTTTCCGGCTTTGGCCGCATCGCGTTGGGCGAGGAGCGCGGCTTTGAGTTGTTCTTCGGTGATGAACTTGTAATCCAACAAGTATTTGCCGAGGCGCGGCACGGGCCGTTCTTCGTCGCCCGGCTCTTCAATGGGCACGTCCGTGACCAGTGGGGTGGTGTGCATTTCCACCACCGCCGCCTCGCGGGCAATTTCTTTTTCGGCAAAGGCCAGCCACTCTTTGGCCGTGGCGTTGTTGGGGTTAATCGTCAACACCCGCCGCAGACAATCGGCGGCCTGTTTCATGTCCGCCAACACCGAGGCCAGCGCCAACCAGGCCTGTTCGTGGCGTGGGTTCTGGCGGACGACCTCCGTGAGTAATTTTTGGGCGTCACCATTTTTCTTGGCCTTGATGGCCGCTAACGCTTGGGTAAAAAGGGTCTGAGTATCCATGGGGTGGGGCGCTCGGCTGGGTCACTGATTGGGCTTCGGTTACATTATATTCCCGAATTGATTTTTCCTCCGCCAACGAGAAAAATTGGGCGCATTCGGGGCGCAGAGCGGGCCGCGCCCTGAGACTTCCGAAGTCCGCGCACAAGTGGCTCACCGTAGGCCGGCTTCAGGCGCGGACTTCGGAAGTCTGGCCGAGATTGACCACTTTTGGCGAATACACCCGAAAAATTTTGGGAGTTGACAAATCCAGAGCGCATGTGTTATTTTATGGGCGCAGTCGACGGACTGTCGTTAACCGCCGGGACCCCGAGCAATCGGGGTCTTTGGCTTAAATGCCCCATTGTTCTTTCCAGCGTCGCAAATCCAAATACATATCGGCCACCGCCAATAGCTCCCGCGAAACGTGATGGCGTGTTGAGCAGACCACGGCGCGTTTGCCGGCCTGGCGCAAATTCTGGAGGAGATAATCGAAGTCACTGTCGCCGGAAAACAAGATCAACGTGTTGTAGGTGTCTTGCCAGCGCATGGCATCCACCGCAATCTCAACGTCAAAATTGGCTTTCTGGTAATCGCCGGTTTTGTCATGAATCACTTTGGGGGGCTTTGTCACAAGTTGCCACCCGGCTCGCTTGATAATGGTCAGGAACGCATGATGCGAAGGGTGTCGTACCAAACGCTATAGAATGCGGCGTGAGTCAACCGGGTTTGATGAGCAAAGAATGTGTGCAAGCGCCGATAGTGAATCCGCCAACCTAAATGCTCAACCGATTTTTCGAGATTGGCGGCGTCAATCAAAACGGCTACTCGCCTAAGCTGGTCCCACTCTGGCACGTTCATATTGCCTCCGGCGCTAAAACTCCAGCCTCTTCCCCAACCCCAACCGTTTGGCTTCGGTCAGGGCCGCGCTCGCCGCCGCCACATCCTGCACGGCCACGCCCACGGATTTGAAGAGCGTGATGTCGTCGGGCGTTTGGCGGCCCGGCTTAAGTCCGGCGGCGACCTCGCCGAGTTCGGTCCAATCGTCGGGGCCGGTGTGCGCGGTCACCAAATCTCCGGCTTCGGCTACTGCGGAGGCGCACGAGTCCACAAACAAGCGGGCGCGGCGCACGGTCACGGCATCCACTTCCTGCATCTGCAAGGTGTAACTGCCCACCCCGTTAACGTGCGCGCCGGGTTTTAGCAAGTTGCCCTCAAAGACGGGCTGAGAAGACGTGGTCGCGGCGCAAATCACATCGGCCTCGCGCACGGCCTCGGCGGATGAGGAGGCCGCTACCAGTTTCGCTTTCACTTGCGGTTGTAGTTCAGCGATGAAGGCGTGTACCCGTTCGGGGCGGGGGGCATAGACTCGAATTTCTTTGAGTGAGCGCGCGGCGTCAATCGCGATGGCTTGCGTGCGAGCCTGCGCGCCACAGCCAATGACTGCGCCAATCGTCGCATCGGCCCGCGCCAACAATTCGGTGGCCGCGCCTGAGCCCGCGCCCGTGCGCCAGGCGGTCAGAAAAGCGCCCTCCAACAAGGCGAGTGGTTCGCCGGTGGCCGGGTCAAGCGCCACCACCAATCCATAAATGATGGGCCGACCCTGTTGAGCGTTGTGAGGGAAAATCGAGACGATCTTAATCGCCAGGCCAGCACCGGGCAGATAGGCGGGCATAAAGAGCGAAACGGCGGCATGTTCGGGGACGGGGAGCGCGGTCCGGAGAGGGACGGTGGCTTTCCCGGTGGACAGCGCGGCAAAGGCCGCTTTCATGGCCGCCATCGCGGCGGGCATGGGGAGCGCCGTTTGAATGTCGGCGGCGGAGAGCAGGGTCAGTTTCATATACAGAACGCTCTTAATAGGCTTCAAGGAGTCGCTGTTGACAACCCGCTTTACCACGAAGAACACGAAGATGATTTCACAAAGACCGCAAAGAAATCTTAGGGTCCGTAAAAGAATAACTTCCGCTCCCGCCGGATTCCCTGGCACAGCCCGCCAGGGCAAGTGTGTAATCCGGCGTTCGGGCGGCTGGACGCTTCGCGCAAATCCAGCCGGAGCAAACCGGGAAGTTGTATTTTTACAAGCCCTTAGTGCCCTTCGTGATCGCCTTTGTGTTCTTCGTGGTGAGTTCCTTGAAACGACTCATGAGCGATACAGAAAACAAAACGTGAAACGTAATGCGTGAAAGCCTATCACGTTTTACGTTTCACGTTTTACGCTTTAGATTGAGCGACAACCGCGTTTATTCCTCGCCCAAATATGTTTTCCGCACTTCTTCGTCGTCACGCAGTTTGGCGGCCTCGCCTTGCAGACGAATCTCGCCGGTTTGCAACACATAGCCGCGATTGGCGATGGACAGCGCCATACGCGCATTCTGTTCGACCAGCAAAATGGTGGTGCCTTGCCGGTTGAGTTCGCCGATGACGTTGAAAATTTGCTCGACCAAAATCGGCGCGAGGCCCATGGAGGGTTCATCCAGCAACAACACGCGCGGACTGCTCATCATGGCACGGCCCATGGCCAGCATTTGTTGTTCGCCGCCCGAGAGCGTGCCGCCGCGTTGCTTGAGGCGCTCTTTGAGACGCGGGAACAGGGTGAAGACGCGCTCCTGATCACGCTGGATGCCGTCTTTATCTTTGCGATGAAAGGCCCCCATCTCCAGATTTTCCTGCACCGTCATACGCGAGAAAATCAGGCGGCCCTCGGGCGATTGGGAGATGCCGCGCGTGTTAACCTCGTGCGCGGGCAGTTTGGTCAGTTCTTCGCCCTCCAACGTGATGGAGCCGGTGCGCGGGCGCAGGATGCCCTGAATGGTGCGCAGGGTGGTGGTTTTGCCCGCGCCGTTCGCGCCGATCAGCGTGACAATCTCGCCCTGATTGACCGTGAGCGAGATGCCTTTGAGGGCGTGGATGTTGCCGTAGTAGGTGTGAACGTCTTTGAGTTCCAACATGTAGAAAAATCCAAGTTTCAAGTTTCAAGATTCAAGTTTGGCTGTTCTTTTGGAATTTGAATCTTGAATCTTGGAAGTTTTACTTTCCAGCAGCCGCGGTACCTTTGCCCAGATAGGCTTCAATCACCTGTGGGTTGTGCTGAACTTCGGCGGGTGTGCCTTCGGCAATTTTCTCGCCGTGGTCCAAGACCGATACCCGGTCCGAGATGCCCATCACCACGCGCATATCGTGTTCGATGAGCAAAATGGTTAAGCCGCGCTCGGAGCGCAGGCGGTGGATAAAGCCGGTCAGGTCGGCGGTCTCGGACGGGTTCATCCCGGCAGTCGGCTCGTCGAGCAGAAGCAGTTTGGGGTCGGAGGCCAGGGCGCGCGCAATCTCCAGGCGGCGTTGCAGGCCATAGGGCAGGTTGCGGGCTTGGGTGTCGGCATGTTGGCGGCCCAGCCCCACAAAATCCAGCAGGTCGAGGGCTTTGGCTTCGGCGGCGGCTTCTTCGGCGCGCACGCGTGGCGGGCGGAAGAAGGCTTCGATGATGGAGCCTTTGAGCCGGGTGTGCATGCCCACTAATACATTTTCGAGCGCGGTGAGTTGCCCAAACAGACGGATGTTCTGGAAGGTGCGGCTGATGCCGCGCTGTTGCACTTCGTGCGGCTTGAGGCCGTTCACCTTCTGGCCGTCGAACTGAATCGTGCCTTTGGTGGGCGCATACAGGCCGGTGATGTTATTGAACAGCGTGGTCTTGCCCGCGCCGTTGGGGCCAATTAGCCCGGCAATCATGCCGGTCTCGATATGAAAATCCACGTTGTTGACGGCGATGAGGCCGCCAAAGGCTTTGGTGACTTGGTTGACTTCCAGTAGAGTCGGCATAGTCGGTTTTTATTTGCGGCGCGGGGCGACGCTAGGCACCAGCCCTTGCGGACGGAACTGCATCATCAGCACCAGAATCAGGCCAAACAACAGCAGTTTGTACTGCGTGGCATCCAACAGGCTATTAAAGAAAAGCCGCACATCCTGCGATTCGATGGCCCGGAAAACGGTGACTTGCAAGAGGCCGCCCAGCACCACCTGAAACTCGTCCAAGAGCAACAAGTCCACGGCTTTGATGATGAAGGCCCCCAACAGCACGCCGGTGATACTGCCGGAGCCGCCCAGGATGACCATGCACAGCACGATAACGGAGATGCTAAATTCAAAAGCGTCGGGCGAGACAAAGGAGACATAGCTGGCGTAAAAAGCGCCCGCAAAACCGCTAAACATGGCACCCAGCATAAAGGCGGTGAGTTTGGTTTGCACCAGGTTGATGCCCATGGCGTTGGCGGCTAACTCGTCTTCGCGGATGGCGACCCAGGCGCGCCCGATACGACTCTGGCGTAAGCGGGAAATAAAGAAGATGGACACCACCAACAGCACCAGGATCAGGAAATACCAGGGCAGGTAATTGCCGGGCAAAAACGTCAAATCGGTATTGAAGGGCGGGTTTTTGAAGAAGGCGATTAACCCGGTCGGTACTTCCGGGCGGCCAATTGGGCTAACGCCCTGCGTGCCATTGGTCAGATTAAACGGGTCCTCGCCACACCCCACCAGACAAAGTGCGAGATTCGGTTGACGGAGGATGGCGCTCAGAATTTCGGTAACCGGCTCGTAAATCCGCACCGCTTCTAAATTCTTAAACACAATCGGCACAATTTCGCCAAAGCCCAGCGTCACAATCGCCAGATAGTCGCCGCGCAAGGGCAAAACGGGCGCGCCTAAAATCAGGCCAAACACGGCGGCGGCGGCGGCGGCAATCCAAATGACGAGCCAGAAGAGCAGCTGAACGTTGATTTGCGGTGAGTTGAGTAGGGCCATGGTGTAGCCGCCGATGGCGAAGAAGGCCACATAGCCCAAATCCAGCATCCCGGCATAACCGGCTACGATGTTCAGCCCCAGGGCTTGCAAAGAATAAATCATGGCGACGATGACGGTGTTGGCCCAGAACAAGCCGGATTGCTTTTCAAAAAATGGAAAGAGGACGGCGGCGACCAGCATGAGGGCCATCAAACCATAGCGACGCACCCGCGCATCGGCATGGGCGCGCAGGAAGGCCACCAACATGGCGACGCCTGTGCCGAGGGCCAAAGCCACAAGATAGACACCAATATTTTGCGCGGCGACCGGGATAGAATCCTGGTCGGGCAACCGAATAATCAACGTGTTATGAATCAGGGTGATAATGACGAGAATGAGCGCCCCGAGCGCCCCCGACACCCCAGCCCGGCGCACACCGCTGGGGTCAGGTTCGACGGAGACACCAATGAACGCGCCAACTAGCACCACCAGAATTATCACCGACCAGCCGCCGACAATGAGGGCCACAAAACCCATCAGCGCGATGGCGGTGATTTCGGCGTTGTTTAAGAGTTTGTCTTTCATTAGGCTTTCTCGCCTCCTTCCTGCCCCAAGATGCCAGTCGGCCGGATCAGCAAGACCAGCACCAGGATGAGAAAGACCCAGGCATTGGTCCAGCGCGCGGAGAGATACTGGTCGCTAAACGCGGCCAATAGGCCAATGAGGACACCCCCCAGGGCTGCGCCGGTGATGTTGCCAATGCCGCCCAGCACGGCGGCGGTGAACGAGCGCAGACCGGCGGTGAAGCCCATGGTAAAGACCATGCTGCCGTTATACAGGCCCGACATCATGCCGGCCGCGCCGGCCAGCGCCCCGCCAATGAGAAAGGTGAGGGTGATGATTTGATCCACGTCAATGCCCATCATGGCCGCCGCGTCGCGGTTTTGGGCGGTGGCGCGCATGGCCTTGCCCAGTTTGGTGTTTTGCACAAACCAGGTCAGGGCCGTCACCAGCGCCAGGGCCACCACCATCACCAACACATCGGCCTGGGTGAGGCGAATGGGAAAATCGCCCAATACATTGGCATTGGACAAAATAACAGGGAAACTTTTCGGGGCGGCGTTGTTGAGGCCCAGGATGCTTAAGGATTTGAAGATCGGGCTGATGGCGGGCAGTTTGCCCAAGGCCCCCAACTGCAGGCCGACGTTCGTCAAAATAAAGGAGACCCCAATAGCGCTAATGAGGGCCACCAACTTCGGCTGGGTTCGCAGGCGGCGATAGGCCGCCCGCTCAATGCCGGCATTGAGCAGGCCACAGAACAACATGGCGGGAATGAAGCCCAACAGCGCCGCCCACAATGGCGCGGTCTGGCCGCCCAGGGCGGTGGTGGTGGAGAACAAGGCCACAAACACCAGCGAGACAAAGGTGCCCAGCATAAAGACTTCGCCATGGGCAAAGTTAACCAACTCGATAATGCCATAGACCATGGTGTAGCCCATGGCAATGATGGTGACGATGGCGCCATTGGCCAGACCGATAATCAATTGTTGCAGAATCGAGCCGGGGTTATTGGCGATGTCATCACCAATTTTTACCAGGTCGAGACCGGCGGGCTGGCCGATAAGCAAGGCAATATAAATAATGGCGACGATGAGCAAAACCCGCAAGACACGCCGAGTAGTGGGAGAAGAATTGGTCATAGGTCAATACTTTTTTGCTCAGACCCTAAAGGTTTTTCTTTGATAAAACCGAGTGGAAATTTGCAAAACATGCTCGATAACTCGATGCTTTCATCTGCAAAGGAAATCTTTAGGGTCAATACTGTTTAGGGAACGTAGTTTCGCCCCTTGTGGGCGAGGGCCAATGGGCACAAGGCCCGATGCTACGGCCTAAACTAAACAGTATTGCCTTTAGGGTCTCTCGGTT
>Ga0247727_10013095_pt1 | contig 14064 bp, 9 predicted proteins | sample WisWelCaveWW1625_FD_202498 | JGI IMG/M metagenome (GOLD analysis project Ga0247727, IMG submission 202498) | Biofilm microbial communities from Wishing Well Cave, Virginia, United States - WW16-25 | ecosystem: Environmental > Aquatic > Deep subsurface > Groundwater > Cave microbial mat | place... | reverse complement strand
CAAAGAAACCGGGAGTTTGGGAGGCTTGACAGGTCTTCATGCGGCAAATTCTATCAGCACCTTTTTCCAAGGCGACTGGTTTTGTTCTTCTCCGTCATTTTTTGCTGAGTTACCGGAGGTGCCCATTTATTACATCGCCTACTTTGATAACCAAAAATACTTCCATGGTTGGATGCTGCGCTACGACACGCAAGGTGATTTCCTCGACCCGGCAAGCTGGCTGGCGGTGGACGCCGGCCTTACCGATGGCTTGAAGACGGTCGGGTTCAACGGCGCTGCGTTTGATGGCCGGTTTATCTATTGCGCGCCATGGAACGATGGCGGCTCGTACCCAAAAGGGATCGTCGGCAACGGCCGCGTCCTGCGCTACGACACGCTGGGAAACCATGGCTCGTTCGCCCTGCGGTTCTGCGATTGCGGCCACAACGGTGGACTGTGCGCCGCTGTGCCGGGGCCGCGGTTTCTCGTGAACACCGACCGGGGCGCGCGCAGCGTCGCCGCCAACCGCGTCCTGCCGGCAGGCCGCCACTACCTGGCGGGCACTTACGACGGCGCGACGATCAAGCTGTTTGTGGACGGCAAACTGATCAACGAGCAACCCGCTTCCGGGCAAATCGTGACGAGCCACCAACCCCTGTCGCTCGGCAACCATCTCGCCGGCCGCATCGAGGCGGTCCGCATCTCCGACTGCGCGCGTGGCGCGGATTGGATTCGGAACCCCCCGGCGATTCAGGACGACCACCGATGACCTCCAAGGGATCAGAAACCGCTCCGCGCAATCGGCGGTTGTCCCGCATCCGCGGAGGGGTAAACTCTGTGAACGAATCTAAAGGACTCATCGCTCACTGGCCTTTCGGTGACGGTGAATGTTTTAGCGGCGTGGACAGCGGCATTGATGTCGCCGACAACCCGAAGCTGCACCTCGGCACGGGCGACTTCACCATCTCGACCTGGGTTCACACCGAGGGCCACCCCGAAGACATCGTCGGCGACATCGTCTCGAAGTTCGATCCCGAGACGCGGCGCGGGTTCAGCCTCAGCGTGGTCACCCTCTCGGGAATGACCTTCACCACGGCGTCGAACAACCGCAACATTCACTTTGGGATTGATGACGGAAGGATGGAAAAATGGAAGGATTGCGGACGACCCGGGCGCGCGGTGCACATCATCGCGATGGCGGTGATGCAGGGAAACCTGTACGCCGGCACGCTGGAGATGGGCGCGGACGAACAGGGCCATCTCTGGCGGTACGCAGGCGGCCAGCAGTGGACCGATCTCGGCGCGACGCCGGATGGCTCGAACGCGGTTGAATCCATCGCCGAGTTTGACGGCGCACTGTATTGCTCGACCGGCCGTTACAATCCATTCGGCTCCCGGCTCGGCCCGCAACTCAACAAGCGGCCGGGCGGGCGGGTGTATCGGATTGAACCCGGCGGGAAATGGATCGAATGCGGCAAACCCGGGAGCGACGACGCCACGCCCGACGACGCAGCCTCGGATGCGATCTACGAAACGGGTAGGGCTGACGAGGCATGCTGTCTCACGGTCTATCGCGGCAAACTTTACTGCACGAGCCATCATCGGCGCGGTGTGTTTGTGTACGAGGGCGGCCAGCAATGGCGGAACGTCGGCCCGAACGAGCGGATCATGTCGTTCACGGTGTTCCGTGACCGGCTCTACGCGCTGATCAACGGTCGCAACGGCGTGTATCGCTACGAAGGCGGCAACGAGTGGACGCCCTGCGGCGTGCCGGCTCGCTCCGAGCAGAACTACGCGGCGGTGACCTACGCCGGCGAGTTGTACGTCGGCACGTGGCCGGAATGCGAGGTGGCGCGGTACGACGGCGACGACCGCTGGACAATCATCGGCCGGGTCGGTTACGAGCGCGAGGTGATGGCGATGGCGCTCTACAACGGCAAGGTCTATCTCGGCACGCTCCCAATGGCGAACGTCTGGCGCATGGACGGCAAGGCGTTCACGTTCGTCGGCAACCTCGACAACGCCCCCGTCTATCTCCGCCGTGTCTGGGCAATGGCGGTCTATCAGGGACGCTTGTTTGCCGGAACGCTGCCCTCCGGCCACGTCAAGAGCCTCCAAGCGGGCCGCGTCGCCACGCACGATCACGCGTTGCCACCCGGCTGGCATCACGTTGTCGCTGTGCGCGAGAGCGACCGGCTGAAGTTGTACGTGGACGGCGCGTTGGTTTCTGAATCTGCATCGTTCCGTGCCGAGGATTACAATCTGACCAACACTCAACCGCTCTGCATCGGCCACGGCACAGGACACAATCTGCGAGGCGGGTTGCGCGACCTGCGAATCTACAACCGCGCCTTGAACCCCACGCAGATTCAGGAGCACCGCAGATGAAATCAGGATTCTTCTTCCCGAATCTGCGGTTGTCCCGAATCTGCGGGGGGCTACTCTTCGTCTCTTTCAGTCTTGCCGCCGAGCCACCCCCAGAACTGGCCGACCGCTACCAGGGCCGCCGTGATTTGGTCGGCTACCCGGCGTTGCCGGTGATGCGCGCGCCCAAACACGGCGACGCCGACTGGATTCCCTGCCTGCGCATGCGAAACCTCAAGCACGCCAAACCGTTCACCGACGAGGAAGCGGCCAACGTCGCGCGCGAAATCGCCGGAATGGGCTTCAACGTCGTCGCCTCCGAGGACTCGCGTTACCTGCTCCGCGACGCCGACGACAAATTGGCCGCGGGTGAAGTGGACACGGTGGGCCTGCCGTTCCCCGATCTGGTGAAGAACACCCGCCGGCTCGCCGATGCGCTTCATCGCGAGGGTTTGCGGTTCATGGGTCATCTCACCTGCGCGCAGGTGGCGTTCACCTACGCGGCCAAACATCCCGAGCAGCGGATGATTGACGTCGCGACGGGGAAGCCCGCCGAGGACAAAAACTACGGTGTCGCCTACATGTGTTACGTCAACGACACGTTCTGGAAACATTACCGCGCGCGCCTGACCGATTACATCGAAGGCTCGCAAGTGGACGCGCTCATGGTGGACGAAATCCAGACCTTCCACGAAAACCCGCGTGGCTGCGGTTGCGATTCGTGTCGGGCGAAGTTCAAGGCGGACACCGGCATCGAGCTGCCGCCGAACGGCCAGCCGGGAAGTTAGTTTCACCACAACAACCCCGACTATCACGTGTGGCTCAAATGGAAAGCCGCGCAAGTGATCGGCCGGCAGGTTGAGATTCGCGAGCTGCTCAAGAAGAAACGCGGCCCGCAGGCGACGATCTGGACCTACCACAGCAACGCGACCTATCCCGTGATGTACTACCAGAACTCACTCGAACAGAGCGGCCTCTCGAAATACGCCGACGTCATCGGCATCGAGGTCGAGCCAGAGGGCAAGCCGCGCCTGTACACCTACTACTGGCGCAACAACGCCGCCGAGTTCCAGATGCTCAAGGCGCAGGCGGCGGAGCGCGAGAAAGTCGTCTGGGGCTTGTTCTACAGCACGTTCCTGCACGATTACACTTGGAACTCGATCCTGAGCTGGGCGCTCGGGATCAAACAATGGTGGCCCGTGCACGATCCCAACGCCGAGGTCGCGTGGAAGCCGATGGTCGCGTGGGAGACGCGCCACGAGGAGTTGCTCGCCCGCTGGACGCCGGCAGCGAACATCGGCGTCGTCTATTCCGATCTCACCCACAACCATCATCCGCTCAATGCCGGGTCGAGCGAGCACGCGTTCGCCTACGTCAACTTCTGCAACGCGCTCACCGATTCGCACATCGTCTATCGCGTCGTGCTCGATCGCGACCTCGATGCCGGGCGGCTCGACCGGCTCGACACGCTGGTATTGCCACACGTCGCGTTGATGACCGACAGCGCGGCTGAGACAGTGCGCAAGTTCGTCCAGAACGGCGGCACGGTGATCGCCACCGGCGAGACGTCGTACTATCGGGAAACCAGCCGTCACCGGGACGACTTTGCGCTGGCGGACGTTTTCGGCGTGCGCTCGGAGAATTACCTGCCGTCGGGCAAATGCGACGTGGACCTGACGCAATGGCCCGGCTTTGCCGGCTCACGTGCCGTCGGGCAAATGACCTACCTCAAAGACTGGTGCGAGGTGAAGGTCACCGACCCGAAGGCGGAACTCTGGGCGAGCCTGACCGATTCGCGGGGCAAGAAACATCCGGCAGTCGTCGCACGCGCGGCCGGCAAGGGGCGCTGCATCTATTTTGCGTTCCGGCCCGAGATGATGTACGCGACGCAACACCTGTCGTTCGGCGCGCCGCTGATCGAGCCGGGCAGCCCGTGGGAGGACAAGCGTGATTCGACCGCGCGGGCGTTGATCGCCCACGCCGTGCTGTCGGCGGCGCGTCCCATCGTGCAGGTGGACAACATCACGCGCGGCATCTTCGTGGACGCGCACCGGCAGCGGTCCAGCGACGTGGACAACACCATCGTGACGTTGGCCAATTTCCTCGGCGCGGAATTGACCACGGGCGATGTACCGCGCAATCTCGACCCGGTATTCCCGGAGGTCGCGCCGCGCCTGCCGCAGCCTGCAAACCCATCACCGTCCGCATCCGAGCACCGAAAACCCAGACGGTCTATCTGGTCAGCCCGGATTACCCGCACGCCGCGCGATTGACGCCGCAACACAGCGAAACCGAAACGTGGGTTGAATTGCCGCGTCTCGACCGACTTGCTATCCTGTTATTCACCCACGGCAAGCGCGATCTCGTAAAGGAACTGGACGGCGACGCCATCGCCGATGGCCAGCCGCAGCCCGTGGCGCTGGTCGTTCGCGACGTGCCGCCGCTCGCGGGCGCGTACGACCCAAACGCGGTGGTGGCGTTCGTCGGCCACGACAAGACATTCGAAGGCGGACGCGACACCGGCCGTTACATGCAGCAACCCGCGATCATCCTCTACGGCGCGCGCAGCCCGTATCCGCAGGTGAAAGCCGTGCTCAAGCTGGCGAAAGTGCCCGGCAAGCCCGCGCTCACCGTCGGCGGCATGGACGACAACTGGCCGCCGCCGCACAAAGCGCCGATCGAGATTCTCGTGAACGGTACGAGCGTCTTCAAAGGTCCGAGCGAGTTCCCCGACAACGAGTGGGCGGTGAAAACATTTCCGATCCCCGACGGCGCGTTGAAGGTCGGCGACAACGAAGTGCTGATCAAGAACCTCGGCGACTCCGCCTCGCCTTCGACCCCGCCGTGGTTTGCCGTCACGTTCCTGAAGATTGCGGAGAACAAATAAGTCGTGCAGACGAGCGTGCTTAACTTGATTCGTGAACACGTCTCCGCCGAGAACGTGATTCGGGAGGCGGCCGACTATCGCGCGTTCCCGCTGCGGCTGAGCTATTCGGCGTACGGCGAGGGCATCCGCCATCTGCGTGATCGCTATGGCGCGCTGGGGCTGGAGGCGGAGGTGGTGGATTTTCCTGCCGACGGAAAGACGACCTTCGCCGATCATCATTTCCCGTTGGCCTGGGACGTGGACGAAGCCTGGCTCCGCGCCGACGGCGGCGCGATGCTCGCCGACTATCGCGATGATCCGTACGGGGTCGTTCCGTTCTGCGCCGACAGCGGCGGCGAACAGGCGGGTGTCATCATTCCCGAGTTCGCGCTGCGCGAGCGTGGCGCGCCGGCGGACGTGACGAATATCGTCGTGCTGCTCGACAAGTATCCGACCTGCGCCGCGGTGAGCTGGGCACTGCGCATCGGCTGCAAAGCGTTCGTCGCGCATCCCGGTCGGCTCACGGACAACCCGATCCAGCTCAACGCGCGCCGCTGGTTCAACGATGCCTTCGCCGAGGGGCAAATCGACGCGCGTCATCGCACGTTGCCGGGATTCTCTGTGTCGCCGAAACAGGCCGCGGCGCTGAGCGAGCAGTACAGGCAGCATGGCCCGATCCCCGCCCGCTTTCTCGTCCGCGCGCGCACCTACGCGGGCAGCATCCCGGCCGTGACGGCGCGCATTGTCGGCGCGCAGCAGCCCGAGGTGGATTTCTTCGTCACGGCGCACGCCTACGAACCGCACGCGACCAACAACGCCGCGGGCGTGGCAATTTGCCTCGAGGCAGCGCGCGTGCTCTCGGCGTTGGTCCGTGCGGGGAAACTCGCTCCGCCGGCGCGCAGCATTCGATTCTTCCACGGGCTGGAGACGTTCGGCCTGTTCGCCTACGCGCTGCGGAATCGCGAGGCGGTCAAACGCGCCGTCGGCGGGTTGACCGTGGACTGCCTTGGCGCGCGCGACCTGCTCGGACACAAGGAGCGGCTCAACCTGATTCGAGGGTTCGATTTCAACCCGTCGTTCCTGAACGGGCTGGCCGAGTCGGTGCTCGCCGAATCGGCGCAACGACTGGGGCTGGAGTACGAGGTCACCGACGGTTATTCCGGCAACGACAACATGCTGCAAGACCCGTTGCTCGGCCCGCCGTGGGTCATGCTGTACGGGCGGTTGTTCGAGCAGGCGGGGTTCTATCACACCAACGCGGACACCATCGAAATTCTGTCGCCCGAGCGGCTCGCCGAGTACGCGGCGTTTGTCGCGATCGTCGCCTACGCTGCCGCCAACGCGGGCGAGGAAGAGTCGCGACTCGTAGCCGCCGAGGTAACGAGGCGGACGGCGCGGTTCTGCGCGCGGGCCATGGACGCGGTCGGCCAACCCGACGCGGTCGTCCGCGAGAACGCCGCCCGGTTACTGGCGTTTCAAAAGACCGCGGCCCACCTGCAACCCGATCACGAAAAGCAAATCTCACTTGCCGTCGAGACGCTGGCCAGATCGGTCGGCGCGAACCCGAAAAGTTTCCGCCGGGAGCGACTCACCGGGATCGAAGTCAAAGCCGCGCACATGTTCCCGACGCGAAAAATCCCCGGCGGTCTTGGCCTCGGCACGCTGCCGCCCGAAGCGCGCCAGGAAGCACACCGGATCGTGGGCGGCCCGTTCTACGAGGAATACTGGCATTTCTTCGCGCCCGACCTGTTCTGGCTCGACGGCAAACGCTCGGTGCGCGACGCCGCGCTGGCCGCGTGGTCGCTGACGAACGCCGACTGGCGACCCTACCTCGCGAAGTACGTGGCGGTGGTCGAGTTTTTGGAGAAGCACGGCTACGTGGACGTGCGCCGCACGCCCGCGCCGAAGCCGGTGACGAAAGAAGACATCGTCGCTGGGCTGCGCCAAATCGGCATCGCGGCGGGCGATCTGGTGATGGTGCATTCGAGCCTGAGCGCGTTCGGCGAAATCGTCGGCGGGGCGGACACGGTGATTGATGCGTTGATGGAAGTGATCGGCCGCGACGGTATTCTCGCCATGCCGGCATTCACCTGCACCGCCGTCGGCGAGAACGACCCGCCGTTCGACCCGAAGACCTCGCCCGCGCACACGGGAAAAATCTCGGACACGTTCTGGCGGCGGCCCGGGGTGCTGCGGGGACTGCATCCGACCCATTCCTTCGCGGCCTGCGGCGAACGGGCGGCGGAGTTTCTGCGGTCGCGCGACGTGAACGACACGTTCGACCGCAACGGGCCGTTCGGGAAACTCTACGACTGGAGCGGCAAGGTGCTCTGCTTCGGCGAGACGATGGGCGCGAACACCTACCTGCACGCGCTGGAAGCCTGGCTGTTGAACTACTTGGACTCGTGTTACGCGCGCCTGAAGAGCGGCGCCGGCGAGCGCGAGGTGTTGATCACCCACTATCCATCCGGCTGTCGCGGCGGCTGGTATTCGCGCCGGCGCGAGGCGGATTACTTCAAGAAACTCAGCGCGCTCGGCTTGTATCGCGAGACGAAGATCGGCGCCGCCACGACCCTGGTGATCAACATCCGCGACCTGACCGGGGCGATGCATCGCTTCTTCCTGGACGACCCCGCCTTGCTCCTGCACAAGAGCGGGTGCATTGAGTGCGCGTATCATCGCGCCAAGCTGACCGCGTGGAAAGTGCCCGAGCAATTCCCTGCCGGATCGCCATGAACATCGGTCTCCACCATCTCTTTCTCAAACACGACGCGGACTCGCGTTCGATCAGCGCCGAGAACCCGCGCGGTCAGAACGGCAAAGGCAGGATGACGTTGCATCTGTCGTCAATTGGTATCAAACTGCTCTCCAGCGGTCCGCCGTCACCACCGCCATCGAGTCAGGAGCGACGCATTTCCCCATGAGATCAAAAACCATACGAACCGACAGACCAAAACCGCCACGAGAACGGCTGGCGATTGACGGCGGCCCGCCGACGCTGCGCGGGCCGACTCCGCAGCCGCGGCGTTGGGACGATCGCGAGCGGCGGCAACTGGCGGAGATGATCAGCCAGCCGTCGTTGTTCTACTGGAACGGGCCGCAGACGAAGCTGTTGGTCGAGCGGTTTCAGAAATACTATCCACTCCGCCATGTGATGCCCTGCTCGTCCGGCACGGCGGCAATTCACATCGCAGTGTTGGCGGCGGGAATTGCGCCCGGCGACGAAGTGATCGTGCCGCCCGTCACGGACCTGGGCACGGTGATCGGTGTGTTGTATCAGCAGGCGGTGCCGGTATTCGCCGACATCGAGCCGCACCGCTACACGTTGAGCGCCGCCGATGTTCGCAAGAAAATCACCCGCCGCACCAAGGCGATCATCGCCGTGCACCTGATGGGCAACCCTTGCGACATCAAGGCGCTGAAGCAGGTCGCCGACGAACACGGCCTGCTCTTGATCGAGGATTGCGCGCAGGCCTGGGGCGCGATGTCCGGTGATCAGCCCGTCGGCACCATCGGCGACCTCGCCTGTTACTCGCTCAACGATTTCAAACACATCGGCTGCGGGGACGGCGGTCTGGTGGCCACCAACGACGCGCGGTTCGGCGCGCTCTTGCAGCGGCGCGGCGACAAGGATTATGACCGCGTCCAGGAATCGCGCTTGAGCGAGACGCTCGCGCCGAACTATCGGATCACCGAGCCGCAGGCCGCCGTGGCCGCCGTGCAGATGACGCGGATGTGGGAGATCACCGGTCAACGGGGCGAACGGGGACGGCGGCTGACGGACCTGCTGCGCGGCGTGGCGGGCGTCCAACCGCCCGAGGCCGAGCCACACGACCGCTGGAGTTGCTGGCACTACATCCTGCGGTTGGTCCCGGCGGTGCTGCGGTGCCGCCCGAAACAATTTACCGATGCTTTGAGCGCCGAGGGCGTGGCGTGCGAGGCCGGTTATATGCCCGCGCCGCTCTACCGGTATCCCCTGTTCCAAAACCATGCGTTCTTCGCGGGCGGTTGGCCGATTCGTCAATCGGGCGTCACCAAGATGGATTACCGAAAGGTGGGCTGTCCGGAAGCGGAGGCGTTTCTGAAGACCTGCGTCAAAGTCCGGCTCAACGAGGCGATGGACGACGCCTGGATCGACGCGATGGCCGCCGCGATTGCCAAAGTCGCCCGCTGGCACGTGAAAGCGGGCGTGGAAAGGACGAGATGAGACAGGCACTAAACATCGGCATGATCGGTCTGGACACCTCGCACGCGCTGGTGTTCACCGAGTTGCTCAATACCAACGACCATCCGTTCCACGTCAACGGCGGACGGGTCGTCGCCGCCTACCCGGGTGGCTCGGATGATTTCGAGCTGAGCCGCAGCCGCGTGGCCGGGTACACCGCCACGTTGCGCGAGAAGTTCGGCGTGGAGATGATGGTTTCTCCGGAGGCGGTCGCCCAACGCTGCGACGCGATCCTGTTGACCTCGGTGGACGGGCGGGCGCATCGAGGGCTGTTCGAGAAGATCGCCCGCTACCGGCGACCCACCTTCATTGATAAGCCGTTTGCGGTCAGCAGCGCCGACGCCGAAGGGATCGTAGCGCGCGCGCGTGATGACGGCGTTCCCGTCATGGGCGCTTCGTCGCTGCGGTTTGCAGAAGGCTTGAGCACTGCGCTGGCCGATGACACACGGGGTGGGGTCATTGGCGCGGATTTCTTCGGACCGATGGAACTGCAGCCGACACAGCCGGGCGTGTTCTGGTACGGCGTACACGCCGTGGAGATGCTCTACGCGACGCTGGGCCGAAGTTGCCGGCAGGTCAGGGCGGTCACCAACGACGACCACGACCTGATCGTCGGCGTGTGGGCCGACGGCCGGATTGGGACGGTTCGTGGCAACCGCAAAGGTAATTCCACTTTCGGCGGCGTGCTGCACCGCCAAAAGGGAAGTCAGTTGGTGGATACCAGCCGCGAGCCAGGCCAGTCCCGGTACGGTCGCCTGTTGGAGCGGGTGCTCGAGTTTTTCACCACCGGCGTTGCGGCGGTTGATGTGAATGAGACGCTGGAAACGATCCGATTCATGGAAGCCGCGAACGCGAGTCGCGCCACGGGGAAGGCCGTCCCGCTCCAAGGAAGCGCCCGCTCATGAACCGGACATCGGGCATTCGGACGGCGATTGTGGGTCTTGGTCGCTCGGGCTGGGACATCCATGTGAAACAATTGCTCGAGCGCAAGGAATTCCAAATCGTCAGCGTGGCCGATCCCGATCCCGCACGAGCGCAGGAGGGGGCGAACCAGCTTGGCTGCGATTCCTATCCCGATTTGCAGTCGCTGCTGCGGGGCAGTGACGCCGAATTGGTCTGCATTGCCACGCCCTCATGGATGCACGAAGCCGACACGATTCGGGTGTTGGAGCTGGGACGGCATTGCGTCGTCGAAAAACCCATGGCGCTCAGCTTCGAAGCCGCGCGTCGCGTCCTCGACGCCGCCGAGGCGGCAGGCCGAAAGCTGTTGGTCCATCACAATTTTCTGTTTCGCGATGAGTATCGGCATCTGCGCGAGATCGTTGATCGCGGAATTCTCGGCCAGCTCATCCAAATCCGCGCCTGTTGGTTCCACTTCGGTCGTCGCAATGATTGGCAAACGCTTCGCAAATACGGCGGCGGAATGCTCAACAATACCGTGACGCATACGGTGAGCGCGGTGTTGGATTTACTCGGCGCACCTGTCGCGGAGCTTCTCAGCGATCTTCAACAGGTGAACGATCCCGGCGACTGCGAGGATCATGTCCACCTCTTTCTGAAAGCCCGCAACGGCTGCACCGCCGACATCACCTCCACAACCGTTTGTGCGCTTCCATGTCCGAAATGGATGTTGCTTGGAAGCTGCGGCACGCTGAGCAGCGATGGTCAGACCAGCACCATCCGCTACTTCGATCCCAAAGTCGTCCCGCCGATGACGGTCGTCGATGGGCCAGCGAAGGATCGCCAATATGTCACCGACAATCTTCCCTGGAAGGAAGAGGTCATGCCAAGTCGGCCCACTCGCCCGACAAGCGGATTTTACGATAACGTGGCCGACGTCCTCCTCCATGATGCGTCCATGACAGTGACCCCTGAAAGCGCGTTGGAGGTGGTGCGCATCATCGAATGGGCCAGGCGGGGCACGGCCTTCGCATGAATCGGCCGCCGAACTTCCTGCTCTTCCTGCCCGATGCGATGCCGGCGCAGGTGGTCGCGCCGGGGAGTGATTGCCAGACACCAAACTTCGACCGGCTGGCGGGGCGCGGACTGCGATTCACGCGGGCGCACACGCCTACGCCGGTCTGCTCGCCGGCTCGCGCCAGCTTGATGACGGGATTGTTGCCGCACAATCACGGCGTGCTGCAGGTGGAGCATTGCGTGGACGACGACCAATCCGTGCTGCGCACGCAACATCCCCACTGGGCGCAGCGGCTCCGCGAGGCGGGCTACCGTACCGGCTACTTCGGCAAATGGCACATCGAACGCACCAATCGGCTGGAGGATTTCGGTTGGCAGGTGAATGGTGGCGATGCCGCGTCGGCCTTTCGCCAGTTGGGCACCGGCGAGGACCGCACCGAGAATCTCATCGCACCGCATAACCTGGCGCACTACCAAACCACGCCGGCAGGGTACAATCCCGTGCTGCTTTATGGCGTCACCGAGGTGCCGACCGAGAAACGATCGTTCAGCCACACCACAGAACGGGCCATGGATTTTCTCGCGGACGCCTCGGGCCGGCAAGATCCGTGGGCGTGTTGCCTCAGTTTCTCCGAGCCGAACACGCCGGTGGTGGCCGGCCGCGAAACCTTCGAGCGGTACGACGTGGACCGGATCCGGTTGCCGGCAAACTTTCACGACAAGTTTCGGAACAGCCCCGCCTTGTACCGTCGCGAACAGGAAATCCTCCGCTACCTGACCGAGCGCCAATGGCGGGAATTGCGTGCCGTGTACTATGCGCTGGTGACTGAGCTCGACCAACAATTCGGCCGGGTGCTCGATGCTTTGGAGAAATCGGGGCAGTTGGAACACACAGTCGTGATCGTCTCCAGCGACCACGGGCGCTACCTAGGCGCGCACGGATTCGACGCGCACAATTTCGGGGCGTTCGAAGAGATTTACAACATCCCGTTGATCCTGGCCGGACCCGGCATCCCGTCCAACACGGTCGGCGATGCGCTGGTGTCGTTGCCCGATCTCTGTCCGACGATCCTGGAATTGGCGGGGGCGCGTCCGATTGACGTGGCCGATTCAAGATCGCTTGTGTCCATGCTGCGTCGCCCCAACGAGGAAGCCGCGAATTTCGGCTGTAGTTACGCCGAATTTCATGGCACGCGGTTTTTGCTGACCCAGCGCGTTCTCTGGGACGGGCCATGGAAATTTGTGTTCAACGGGTTCGACTATGACGAACTCTACAACCTGGCGGACGACCCGCATGAGCTTAACAACCTGTCCCAGGTCCCGGCCCATCGCGACCGGCTGCGGTCCATGATGACGAAGCTCTGGCAGCGCGCGCGCGACACGGGCGACCGGGCGCTCTGCGAAACGCATTACTCGCCGATGCGTTTCGCCATCGTCGGCCCGAACGCGGCGAAATCATCATGATGGCCACGTTTCGCGTCGAGATCACGCCGCCGCTCGGCCACCCGTTGTGCGCGGGCTGGTCCGGCAACGCGGTGGCCGTGACCGATCCGTTGTTCGCGCTCGGCGTCGTGCTGTTGGGTAAGGACAAACCGGTCGTGCTGTGCGCGCTGGACTGGGCGGAGATCAGCAACCGCAGCCACATCAAGTGGCGCGAACAGTTGGCTGCCGCCGCCGGCACCACCTCCGACCGCGTCGCCGTCCAGTGTATGCATCCGCACTGCACGCCCTGGCCGGACGAGGAAGCCGAGCGGCTGGTCAGCGAGCAACCCGGACTCCAGCGAGTTATGGACCCCGATTGGTGCGCCGCCACGCTGAAGCGAATAGCCCGCGCCGTGCGCGCATCATTGGCGAAGGCAAGACCCGTCACGCAGATCGGCCTGGGCAAGGCCCGGGTCGAGAACGTCGCCTCCAATCGCCGCGTGATGGGCCCGGACGGGCGCGTGAAAGCCATTCGCTGGACGCAGACCAAAGACCCGGCGGTGCGCGCGGAACCCGAGGGTTTGATTGATCCGTGGCTGAAGACGATCAGTTTCTGGAACGGCGACGAAAAGCTCGCTGCCTTGCATTACTATGCCGTGCATCCCACCAGCTACGACCACGATCAAACCGTCACGCCTGATTTCACCGGCCTGGCCCGCGAGCGGCGCGCCGCCGACGAGCCGGGCGTGCTGCACGCCTATTTCACCGAGTGCGCCGGCAACATCACCGCCGGCAAGTACAACGACGGCGCGCGCGAAAATCGTCCCGTGCTTACCGAGCGCATGTACCGCGCGCTGGTTGAATCCGAGCGAAACATCGCGCGCGCACCCGCCACCCGTTGGAACTGGCGTACCGCACCCGTGACGTTGCCGCCGCGCGAGGATGAGACCTGCGAGACGCTCCAGGCACGCCTGCGCGACGCCAACTGTCTGCCCAAACGCCGCATCCAAGCCGCTCTTCAACTCGCCTACCGACAACGTCTCGATCAACCGATCTTGTTGACGCGGCTGTCCCTGGGCGGCGCTGCGCACATTTTGCATCTGCCGGGCGAGCCGTTCATCGAGTACCAGTTGTTTGCCCAACAACTGCGTCCTGACCGGTTCGTGACCGTGGCCGTGTTCGATTTCGAGTCGAAAGACGAAGCCGTCCGCGATCTCGGCCCGAAAGTGGCCGGCCTCGTCAACGCCCAGCTTTCGGCCGACGCGCGCGTGATCACGGTCGAGCGCGCCGA
>Ga0247727_10013094_pt1 | contig 14065 bp, 13 predicted proteins | sample WisWelCaveWW1625_FD_202498 | JGI IMG/M metagenome (GOLD analysis project Ga0247727, IMG submission 202498) | Biofilm microbial communities from Wishing Well Cave, Virginia, United States - WW16-25 | ecosystem: Environmental > Aquatic > Deep subsurface > Groundwater > Cave microbial mat | place... | reverse complement strand
AAACAGATCGCAACCGCCACCGGGCAACCCAACATTGCTCTTCGGATCGACGGAGACAACGTCAAGAGACGAACGGATCCGCCGGAGCGCGCCCTTCCCGGCGGCCGGTGGAGTTACTCGGACTCAGCGAAGTCGAGCGCCTGCCACGCTTCCAACGTCAACCACTGCCGATCGAGGGGTCGAGAGCGGACTCCGGATGCTCAGCGGCATCCCGAAGGGGGCGGCGCACGACGACTCAGCGTGGTACTGATGCCCGACGAAAACAGGGAGGATGCATATCATGTCGACGCTCCAGCAACGCTCAACTGAGCCAGTAGGACACGGCTACCACGACGGCGATTCGGGGGATCAGTCCGTGGCGGTGGGGCGGAGACTTTCCGAGGTGTTCGCTGAGAACATCTTTTCCCTAAGTACCTTCGAAGACCACGTATCAGAGTCCACCTACGAGAGGATCAAGGGTGTGATTCTGAAACAAGAGCAGATGGACTTCGAAACGGCCGAGCACATGGCTCAGGCGATGATCGAGTGGGCGATGGGAAAGGGTGTCACGCACTACACCCACTGGTTCCATCCGCTGACGGATGCCTCTGCCGAGAAGCACGACGCTTTTTTCAAACCCAGCCTAAACCCGGAGCACAGGGGCATCGAGAGCTTGTCCGCCTCTGAGCTCGTGCAACGCGAGCCTGATGGCTCCAGCTTCCCTTCCGGTGGCTTGCGGGCTACGCACGAGGCGAGAAGCTACACGATCTGGGACCCGTCCTCACCGACTTTCATTCTCGAAACGAAGAACGGAAAGACACTCTATGTCCCTGCGGTGTTCATTTCCTACACCGGTGAGTCTCTGGACTACAAAACACCTCTGCTCAAGGCCAATCATGCTCTGAATATCGCTGCGACCCGAGTGTGTCAATACTTCGACCAGACAGTCACGCACGTTTTCTCGACGCTAGGCTGGGAGCAGGAGTATTTCCTTGTGGACGAGCGGTTCGTCAATTCCCGTCCCGATCTGCTGCTGGCCGGTCGAACCATCTTTGGTGGAAAGTCGGCCAAAGGGCAGCAAATGGATGATCACTACTTCGGGTCTATCCCAGTACGCGTGCAGGATTTTATGAAGGAGTTCGAGCTTGAAGCCCTCAAGCTCGGGATCCCGATTGTAACCCGTCACAACGAGGTCGCCCCTGGTCAGTACGAGTGCGCCCCGATGTTTGAGGAAACCAACATGGCTGTCGATCACAATCTCCTGCTCATGGATCTGATGCAGAAGACCGCGATCAAACATCGATTCCGGATCCTGTTTGGGGAGAAGCCGTTTGCCGGGCTCAACGGTAGCGGGAAGCACAACAACTGGTCGCTGGCGAACAGCCATGACAAGGTTCTGCTGTCGCCGGGCGACGACCCTGGCTCCAACCTGCAGTTCCTGACCTTCTTCATCAACATCATCAAGGCCATTCATGACAACGAAGACCTACTTCGAGCGAGCATTGCCAGCGCCGGGAATGACCATCGGCTCGGGGCCAACGAGGCACCGCCGGCCATCATGTCCGTTTACACCGGCGCGCTGCTCGAGCGGGTTCTATTCAGATTCAAGACCGAAGGGTTGGTTTCAGGAGGCGCCGCGAACGAAGAAGTGATCGATTTGCAACTGACCAAGATCCCCGCGATACCGAAGGATCAGACTGATAGGAACCGGACATCGCCGTTCGCATTCACCGGCAACCGCTTCGAGCTTCGCGCGGTGGGAGCGTCGGCCAACTGCGCGACACCGATGACCGTGCTGAACACGGTCCTCGCCAACCAGTTGACCGCCTTCAGCGAGGAAGTGGAGAGGCGGACACAGACCAACCCAAACACCGACGAGAACATCGTCGTCGTGCTGCAGGGGTACATGGACGACGTGGAACGGATCGTTTTCAATGGCAATGGCTACTCTCAGGAATGGGAGAAGGATGCCGCGGCCCGTGGACTGTCCAACACCAGGACAACGCCGGACGCCCTCAAGGCTATGATCTCGGACAAGGCCACGCACGTATTCGGTGTGCAGGGTGTCTTCAGCGAACGCGAGTTGCACAGCCGCTACGAGGTGTTGCTGGAGAACTACATCAACAAGATCGCCATCGAGGCGGACTTGTTCGAGGAAATGAGCAGGACGCATGTTCTCCCTGCTGCCTTCGAGGCAATCAACAGGCTCAGCGAGACCCACCGCAACCTCAATGACATGGGACTCGAGCAGGAGGCGCAGAGCATCGCGTCACAGGTGGTTCCCATCGCCGAGCAGACCAACGGGCTGACTAAGGGCTTGACGGAGCTGAAGGAGGCCAAGGCCGCCGCCGATGCCATGAGCGATACCGCCGCCATGGCCCAGGCCTACTGCGATCGGGTAAAGCCCCTCTTCGATGTGGTCCGCTCGAGCATCGACATGCTCGAAGGGCTGGTGGACGACAAGATCTGGCCGCTACCCAAGTATCGAGAGTTGCTTTTCCTCCGTTAGGGAGGCGCTGGTCGTCGGTGAGCTGGATGGTCGCGTACTGGCGCTCGGCCGCGCACGGCGCCCGATAGCCAGTCGGTAACGCGGGCGCGTGGGTAGCTGCGCGACGTTCTACGAGCCCGACGTGACCCCCTTGAGATCGGTCCGGTCGTTGCGAGAGTCTCACCGCCCAGCGATGCGGGGGCTCAGGTCCCCGATGTTGCACACGTGCCGCTTCAGGAACAAGGCCCTTCACGCCGCACATAGGACCGTCGCCGCACCCCCGGAGGGTGCCCGCCTGGGAGGTGCAGACCGAGGCTGGTCGGTCGCGCAGCGAACGATGTTGCGGCGGTCAGGCGCTGGCGGCTGCGGCGTCGGCGACGATCAGCGCACTCGCGGCGATGACTCGCCCGCCCGGGATCGAGGTGTCGCCGGCGCGCAGCCGGCGCAGCGCGTCCACCTTGTCCTCGCCCGTGACGAGCCACAGGACCTGGCGTGCGGCATTCAACGTCGGGTAGGTCAGCGTCATGCGGCGGCGGCCCTGATAGATGCCCGTCAGCGCGACGCCGCGATCCGTCACTTCCAGGACGGGATCGCCGGGGACGAGCGAAGCCGTATGCCCGTCCGGCCCCAGCCCGAGGTGGACGAGGTCGAAGGCTTCCGGCAGCGCCTGCGCGTACTCCGCAGCCGCCGCCTCGAGGTCGTCCTCCTCGACCGGCATCGCGTGGATCTCGGCTCCGCTTTCGGCAGGGAGGCTCGTGAGCAGGTGCGCGAGGTTGCGGTCCGGGTCGCCGGCGGGAGCGACGCGTTCGTCTACCTGGTAGATCGCCGTGGAGTCCCAAAGCATGTCCTTCTCGGCCATGCGTGCGAACATCGCCCACGGCGTGCGCCCGCCGCTGACCGCGAACGTGAAGCGATCATGGTCGGCCACAGCCGCCCGCGCCTGCTCGGCCACGTACGACGCCCCTCGCTCGGCGACCGCTGCTGCTGTCGGGAAGATCTCGATCTCGGGTTTGCTCAAGAGTCCTTCTCGGCATGGCCGCCGAACTGCTTGCGCATCGCCGAGAGCAGCCTGCTCGCGAAGTCGTCGAGCCCGCGCGAGGCGAAGCGGGAGTAGAGGGCAGTCGTCAAGACGGGCGCCGGGACACCTTCGTCGATCGCAGCGATCGACGTCCAGCGGCCTTCACCCGAGTCGGAAACGCGGCCCGCGAACTCCTCGAGCGTCGGCGACTCGAGCAGCGCCTGCGCCGTCAGGTCGAGGAGCCAGGAGCCGACGACGCTTCCCCGGCGCCAGACCTCGGCGACCTCCGTCGTGTCGATGTCGTACTGGTAGTGCTCGGGCCTTTCGAGGGGAGCGGTTTCGGCGTCCGTCTCGCGCTGGCGCGTGCCCGCGTCCGCGTTCTCGATGATGTTGAGCCCCTCGGCATACGCTGCCATCAGCCCGTACTCGATGCCGTTGTGCACCATCTTCACGAAGTGCCCGGCGCCGTTCGGCCCGCAGTGGTGGTAGCCGTGCTCAGACGCGGTCGGCTCCCCAGTACGGCCGGGCGTGCGCGCCGCCGCAGAGACGCCCGGCGCGATCGACTCGAACAGCGGGCCGAGCCGCTCGACGATCCGCGTCTCTCCGCCGATCATGAGGCAATAGCCGCGCTCGAGTCCCCAGACACCGCCGCTCGTGCCCACGTCGACATGGTGGATGCCTTTCTCGGCGAGCTCGGCCGCGCGACGGATGTCGTCGTGGTAGTGGGTGTTGCCGCCGTCGATGATGACATCGCCCGGCTCGAGCACCTCGGCTAGTCCGGAGATCACGCTCTCCGTGACCTCACCCGCAGGGACCATTGCCCAGGCCACGCGCGGCGGCGACAGCTTCGAGGCGAAGTCCTCGAGCGACGAGGCGCCGACCGCCCCCTCGGCGACGACTGCGGCCACCGCGTCCGGTGTGCGGTTGTAGCCCACGCATTCATGTCCATCGCGCAGCAGCCGCCGGACGATGTTGGCGCCCATCCGGCCGAGCCCGACCATTCCGAGTTGCATGGGGGTATCGGTCGCCACCTGCGGCTCCTCTCTACTGGGGTGTCAAGGGGATACGAGAACGAAACGTTCGACAGCGTTCGCAAAGCCGTCTTCGTCGTTCGATGTCGTCACGCGCCGAGCTGCGCGCTGCACCTCGCGATCCGCGTTGCCCATCGCGATCGACAGGCCCGAGTGCGCGAACATGAGGACGTCGTTCGGCATGTCGCCAATCGTCGCGATCTCCTCCGCCGGGATCCCGTACTTCGCTGACAGGAACTTCACTACCGCGCCCTTGTTCGCTTGCGGATGCGTGACGTCTAGGTAGTACGGCTGCGAGCGCGATGCGGAGACGTGCTCGCCGAGCTCCTCGTTCGCCGCAGTCCCGGCAGCGACGACAGCGTCGTAGTCGTCGCTGACGCCGACGATCTTGGCGACGCCGCTCAGGTCGCGGTCGAAGCTCTCTACGACCGTCGGTACGAACTGGACGGCGTGCGAGTCACGCGCGACATGGGGTGCATCGAGGTCGCGGACGAGCCAATCGGCGCCCTGATAGACCCAGACGTCGAGCGCGTGAGACTCGAGGAGCTCGATGCTGCGTGGGACGAGCTTGTCGGGTATGAGTCGCTCCTCGACGACCGTCATGTCGGGGTCCACCACCAGCCCGCCGTTGAACGCGGAAAGCGGGGTCCGAAGGGCGAGTGGCTCGACGAGCATAGACATGCCTCTGGGTGGACGGCCGCTCGTCACCGCGAAGTGGATGCCGGCGTCGTGGAGGGCGTGCACCGCGTCGATGGAGCGCTGCGTGAGCGTCTTGTCCTTCGTCACGAGCGTCCCGTCGACGTCGGAGAGCAGCAGGCGGATGCTCATCTCAGCGCTCGGTAGCGCCGGATCAGGGCGTTCGTGGACGAATCGTGCGCGAGCTCCGGCTCGGTCGCCGACTCGAGCTCGGGGATGATCCGCTTCGCGAGCACCTTGCCGAGCTCGACGCCCCACTGGTCGAAGGAGTCGATGCTCCAGACGGTGCCCTGGGTGAACACGCTGTGCTCGTAGAGGGCGACGAGCGCCCCGAGCGTGCGCGGCGTGAGCTTCTCCGCGAGGATCACGTTCGTCGGGCGATTGCCCTCGAAGACGCGGTGGGGGATGACGTCTTCTGCGGTTCCCTCCGCCCGGACCTCCGCCTCGGTCTTCCCGAACGCCAGCGCCTCGGCCTGGGCGAACACGTTCGACATGAGGATGTCGTGGTGGTCGCGAATGGGGTTGAGCGTCTTCCCGAACCCGATCAGATCCACTGGAATGAGCTTCGTCCCCTGGTGGATGAGCTGGTAGAAGCTGTGCTGGCCGTTCGTCCCCGGCTCGCCCCAGTAGACGGCGCCGGTCTCGTAGTCGACGAGGCGGCCGTCGAGCGTGACGTGCTTGCCGTTCGACTCCATCGTGAGCTGCTGGAGGTAGGCGGGGAAGCGCTTGAGGTAATGGCTGTAGGGCATGACGCCTGAGGTCTGGGCGCCGAAGAAGTCCGCGTACCAGACCGACAGCAGGCCCATGAGCGCGGGGAGGTTCCGCTCGAGAGGAGTCGTGCGGAAGTGCTCGTCCATGGCGTGGAATCCCGCGAGCAGGTCGTGGAAGGCGGCAGGCCCGACCGCGAGCATCGTCGAGAGCCCGATCGCCGAGTCCATGGAGTAGCGGCCGCCGACCCAGTCCCAGAAGCCGAACATGTTGTCGGTGTCGATACCGAACGCAGTGACCTCCTCGGCGTTGGTGGACACCGCGACGAAGTGCTTCGCGATCGCGGACTCGTCCCCGAGCGACGCGAGCGCCCACTCGCGCGCGGTGTGCGCGTTCGTCATCGTCTCGAGGGTCGTGAAGGTCTTCGAGGAGACGATGAAGAGCGTCTCGTCAGCGGCGAGATCGTGCGTCGCCTCGGCGAAGTCTGTCGAGTCGACGTTCGAGACGAAGCGGAAGGTGAGGTCGCGCCGCATGTAGTGGCGCAGCGCCTCGTAGGCCATCACGGGTCCGAGGTCGGAGCCGCCGATCCCGATGTTGACGACGTTGCGGATCGGCTTGCCCGTGTGGCCCTTCCACGCTCCGGAGCGCATTCGCTCGGCGAACGCCGCCATGCGGTCGAGCACCTCGTGCACCTTCGCGACGACGTCGACGCCGTCCACCTCCAGCGACGATCCCTTCGGCATGCGCAGCGCGACGTGGAGCACCGACCGGTTCTCGGAGACGTTGATGCGGTCGCCTCGGAACATGGCCTCCGTCCGCTCGGCGAGCCCCGACTCCTCGGCCAGCTGCAGCAGGAGCCGCAGCGTCTCGTCCGTGATCCTGTTCTTCGAGTAATCGAGGTAGAGGCCGGCGCCTTCGGCTGCGAGGCGCTCGCCACGGGTCGGATCCTCCGCGAAGAGGTCACGCAAGTGCAGGTCGCGGATCTCCTCGTAGTGCCTTTCGAGCGCCGCCCAGGCGGGCCGTTGTCGAAGTGGTGGCGCCGCGCCTGGCATGCGGTTGAAGCATCTCAGGTCCTACCGATACGGAGTCATGGGGGACTGATGTACCTTCCAGCAGGGTGGAGCTCGATCGACCGCTATTCGTCCCCGTGATCCTGGGCACGCCACGCCGGGGACGGATGAGTGAGCATGCCGCGAAGCTGATGTGCGCCGAGATCGCCAAGCGGCACGACGTCGAGACGGAGCTCATCGACGTCGCCACGCTTCCGATCCCCGTCGACGATGCGGGCGAGGACGTGAAGGATGCCGGCTTCGCCGAGAGGATGAACCGCGCTGACGCACTCGTGATCGTCGCGCCCGAGTACAACCATGGCTATCCGGGGCTCCTCAAGCATGTGCTCGACACCAACCTGAAGGAGTACATCCACAAAGCGGTCGGGGTCGTGGGCGTCTCCGCCGGTGTCTTCGGCGGCGCACGGGTCATCCAGAACCTGATACCGGTGATGCGGGAGCTCGGGCTCGTGATGATCTACTGGGACGTCAACGTAACGACCGTCGGGAGCCGGTTCGACGACGACGGCAACCTGCTCGACGAGTCGTTCCTCCCGCGCATCGACAAGTTCCTGGACGAGCTGCTGTGGATGGCGGAAACGCTCCGGTACGGGCGAACGAACGTCACGATCGGAGGCGGGAGTTGAGCGGTCCCTCGATGACGTGCGCGAAGTGCGGGGCCGAGATGAACCACCAGGCCGACAAGCTCGTCCACCCGGTGACCAAGGAGGAGGCGGCGGGCATGACGCCGGCTCTGGACGGCGTCATCGAGCGCGTCTTCGCCTGCCCGGGCTGCGGCTGGATCGACTCGCGCCGCGAAGCCGGGTCGCACTCCGCGCGCAGCTAGACGGTTGCGCAAGACCGGAATCCGTTTGCGCGGATCCACTAACTGGTTGAAGCTGGGGGAACCTCCCGGTTCCCCCAGACCCCTTCCACTGGTCCGCTTCGCGGACAGGCCGCTTCGCGGCCTCCCCCCGTCGTCCTCACGCTTTCGGCTCAGGGCACCACGGCTGCCGTGGTCATGCTCGTAGTCGTCCTGTTGGCGAACGGGCTGCTGCAGAACATCGTTCAGCCGATCGCCTTCGGTGCGACCCTCGACTTGAACCCGCTGGCCGTGCTCATCGTGACGATCGGCTTCGGGTGCCTCTTCGGGATGATCGGGCTCATACTCGGAGCGCCGCTCACCTCAGCGGCCGTTCACATCAGCCGCGAGCTCGCGGCGGTCAAGGCAGCAGAAGCGGCTGAGGAGGGGGAGCGCGCTCCACCCAACCCCGAGCCGAATCCGCTCGGCGCTCTCTAGATCACCTCGCTGATCGGGAACGTCGCGATCCAGATCGCGGTCCACGCTCTATCCCGTGCTTCAGGGGGCGGCGACCTTGCTGGACGATCTGACTCGACGGTTCCCTATCCAGAGGAGCGCGAACGCCGCCGCCGCGAACCCGATAGTTAGCACGACGCAGCTTGCGAGCACGCTCCGGTAACCGTGCGTGCTCACATCCACGAACGGGTACGGGTACCAGTCGACGATCTCCCCGCGCGGGAGGGTGTATGCGAGCCACGCGAGTGGGTACGCGAGCCACGCCAGCGCTGTCCATCTCGGGAGACGGTGGCGCGGCGGGTCGAGTAGCCAGTCGACGACCAGCACGACCGGCATGAGCTTGTGGACGACGAAGTCGACCCAGGGGATCGTCGTCTGGAGCTCTTCCTGCAAGCCCGTGAGGAGGAGGGCGAAGACGACGCCGGTGATCGCCATGTAGAGGACGGCCGCGCCTCGGGCCCCGTCGAATGCTGGCGTCCGCTCCGCTCGTCTCACGAGCACAAGCAGGAGGAGCGCCACGACACCGAGGATGTTGCTTTGGATCGTGAAAAAGCTGAAGAAGTTCGCCTTCTGAAACCCGCTCGAGGCTGTTGTCGCGAACTGATAGGTCATCGCGATGATCGCGGTCGTGGCGAACCCGGTCCGAACGATGCTCAACACGAGGTCGCGGCGCGGCATGGTGCGCGGACTCTAGGGCGATCCGGCTGCGGCGAGCTTCCGAATCGTGTCGCCGGCGCGGACGCGACCGGGTTCGACCACCCTGGCGTTCATGCCGCGAAGGCGCAGAGCTCTGCCGGTGCGGGAGTTCACGAACCGGATGGCATCGGAGCCGAAACGGGCGCTGAACTTCGCACATCCGGTGTGCGGCTCGTCGGTCACCTCGATGACTGCCGACCCGAGCGCGAGCCGCGTCCCCGCGGGAACGTTCTCTGGTCTCAGATCGAGGTCGAGGTAGAGCTGGTCTCCGGCGAGGGGCCATCGCTCCCGGTCGGGAGCGATCAGAGCTATCACACGCGCGCTCATCAGCGTGAGTTGCGTGTTCGGGTCCACAGGCTCGCCTTTCGACCGAGCCGTCGCCAACCAGCGATCGCCGACCAGGCCTTGGGTTAGGTCGAGTTCGGCCTCGTCGAGAACTTCACGCTCGCCCTCGGCCGGTCGGCGGACGATCAGCTCCACGGTTCCCTCGGAGGTTGGCGCTAGCTGGATCTCCGGGAGACCGGCCTCGAGCTCGGCGGCCGAAGCGTGCACGACGTTGCTCATCCTGCGGCGTGCTCGATGGCTCGATCCGATAGGAGCCTGGTCACTTGCGAACCTTAACCAAGAGGCGCAGGTGCTCCCACGACAACCTTTCCTCGGACGGCGTCCTCGGCAGTTGCGAGAGATGCGCTCTCGCCGAGCTCCGGAGTATCGCCTACGAGGCGTAGGGCTACGTCAATCGCCTGACTGTCGGTGAGCCCATGGTCATGTATGAGCGACCGCCAGGTGTCGAAGCTCAGCGCGAGGCCGATCCCGGCGCGGAGAAGGGTGCGGCGGCGGCTTCGTTCTCCCCAAGGAGCGGCAACGACATCGGCGGCGCGTCGCCAATGGGTGTGGTAGTGGGTCATGACCTCGTGCTCGCGGGCATCGGCGAGGACGTGCGTGAACATCGCCTCGGTAGCCCGGTGATACGCATAGACGTCGCGGAGTGCAGTCCGGAATCGCTCGACAGGATCGGAGATCTCGGTCCAGGGCTCGGGATCAGGAAGCGGGTAACGCTCGAGGTAGAGCCCGCTGCAGGCTCGAGTCAGCGCCGGCTCGTCCGGGAAGTGGCGATAGACCGTCACCCGACCGACTCCGGCACGCGCGGCGATGTCGCTCACGGTCGTCGCCGCTGGGCCCACGGTCTGGTGGAGTTCGATGGCCGCTTCGACGATGCGCTGCCGAGTCTCGTCCTGGCGCTCGGCCCGGCGCTTGAGTCGGTACGTGCGAACCATGCACTGATGATACACGCCGTATCGCGAAACTTGACAGGCGTGTTCACGGGTCTTACACTCGTTCCTGAAATCGCGGAACACAGTGTTCTGCCAAAGAGAGGAGCTGCAGTGAGCGCCACAGACGTCGTTACGCCTATCCTCCCACTCGCTCAGGAACTGGACGAAAGCGAGGCAATCTGGTTCCTCGGCACCCTGGCGCTGGTCAGAGCGTCGAAGGAATCAACCGATGGCCACATGGCGGTCATCGAAATGCTTGCGCCGCCCGGCTTCGGCTCGCCGCTCCACGTTCACCACAGCGAAGACGAGTGGTTCTACGTCATCGAGGGCGCGTTGACCGTGTGGGTCGACGGTGAGGCGCACGAGGCGCCGGCGGGATCATTCGCGTATGGCCCCCGCGACCTTCCGCACACGTTCCTCGTCAGCTCGCCGACTCCCGCTCGATTCCTTCTCGGCGCCCAGCCGTCCGGATTCGAGGACTTCGTACGGGAGCTCGGTGAGCCTGCCCAGGCGCTTACGATGGCACCGACAAGCGTGGAGTTCCCCTCCCTCGAGCGAATAACGGCCGTCGCGGCGAAGTACGGGATGGAGATCCTAGGCCCGCCCGGCATCCCTGCCTGAGACGCACGTCAATGGACGCCCTGGTCTCGACGACCGGGGCGTCCGCGCGCCTGCAAGCGGCTACGCCCCTCGCTCGATCAGTTCGATCCGGTAGTCGTCCGGGTCGCGAACGAAGCAGATGCGCGATCCACCCGCGCGCAGCTGGTACGGCGGACGTTCGGGCTCGATTCCATGTCCTGACGCGAGCTGGGCAAGCGTGTCGTCGAGGTCGTCCACCCCGATCGCGACGTGGCCATACCCCGTGCCGAGGTCGTACGTGCGGCCGTCGTGGTTGAACGTGAGCTCGAGGACGTTCTTCTGGCCGCCGATCGAGAAGAAGTAGTTCGTCGCCTCGAGTTGTCCATCGCGGACGATGTCCATGTCGCGGGAGAAGGTGAAGCCGAGCGCCTCGTAGAACGCGCGGCTGCGGTCGGGATTCGTGATGCGAACCATGGTGTGGAGGAAGTCGGCCATGGAACGAGCCTAGATGATCGGGGTGCGGCTGCGGCCGCGAAGCGGCCGCCTTCAGGGCCTCTCAGCGCGACCGAGATCCGCGCGAGCGGGTCTCGGTCTTGCGCAAGGTCAGCCTAGATGATTGGGGCGCGGCTGCGGTCGCGAGGGCGGCGGCCTTGAGGGGCTCGCGGCGCGACCGAGGTCCGCGCGAGCCGGATCTCGGTCTTGCGCAGGATCGAGCCTACCGAGAGAGTCGCCCGTGGGCGGCGAGGAGCTCGAGCACGTCGTCGTGGGGGAGCGCGGGAGCGACACGGCCTTCGCGGCCCACGACCTCCGGCGCAGCCCAGAGTGCGTTGAGCACGGCTTCCTCGGTCGCGTCGACGACGGCTTCGAAGACATCGTTGAGATCGGAGTCCGGCACCGTGGCCACGGGAGCCTCGCCGCGGCGGCGTCGGCCCGGCGGCGCGAACGCGACGAAGATCTCGCCGCTTCCGTGGTGCCCGACCGACCCGCAGCGCGCGAGCCCGAGCCCCGCGCGACGCGCGACGCGCTCGAGCTGGTGGTGCGAGAGAGGCGCGTCGACGGCGACGACCGCGATGCAGCTCCCTGCCTTCGATCGGCGCGCCTCCGGCCGCTCTCCGAGGATATCGCCGACCGGAACGCCATCCATGACGAGCCCGGGCGGCGGGTAGAAGTTCGAGAGGACGAGGACGCCGACTGCCCCCAGGCCCGGAACCACGCGACTCGAGGTTCCGATGCCTGCCTTGTAGCCCTTGGTCAGCATCCCCGTCCCCGCGCCGACGGCTCCTTCGGCCACCACACCGGTTCTCGCGGCGGCGACGGCTCGGCCTGCATCTTCTGCCTCCACCTGGACCAGGCGACCTTCGGAGAGCCAGCTGTCATCGCATTCGCCGACGACTGGGATCACGAAGTCCTCGGTCCCGATGCGTGGCTCCGCAGCGACCGCGACCGAGACCGCGCCGTCGTATATGCGCCCGACGGCGTGGGTCGACGTGAGGTAGATGGGCGTCTCGGTATTGCCCCACTCGGCTATCTGGATCGATCCCGTGAGCTCACCGGCGCCGTTCAGCACAGCGGTGCCGGCGGGTACGGGCTTAACATGGAGTGTCTCCACGGGAGCGGGCAGCACGGCGGTTACTCCGGTCCGTGCCACACCGCGCCCGTCGGGCGGCTCCGGCTCGTCGCGCCAGACCGTCACGTGACCGACCTTCACGTCGGCAACGTCGGTGATGGCGTTGGACTGACCAGCGTCGAAACGGCCAATGCGGAGACCGAGCTCGCGCAGGCGAGGGCCGCGGGACTCGGGGACGTTCACGCAACGAGCGTACAACGGTGGCGAGGCCGCAAGGACGCCTACACTGGCAAGCGCTTTACCGGGGGGACATAAGCGCCCTACTCATCGATCTGGAGGGATGTCCGTGAAGCCCGTAAAGCTCATCGTCGCAGCAGCTCTCGTCGTCCTCGTGGCGCTCGGCGTCACAGCCGTTGCCACCGCTCAGTCCGACGACGAGAAGGTCATCCTCACCGTCGGGCTCACGCAGGATCTCGACACTCCGAACGTCACGGCCGGCGAGCTCGTGTCCTCGTACGAGCTCTACAACCTGCAGTACGCAGGACCGACCGACCTCGCCGCGGACGATTTCGCGGTCAGTCCCGGCCTCGCCGAGTCGTGGAGCTCCGAGGACGGCAAGACGTGGACGTACAAGCTGCGCGAGGGGCTCGAGTGGTCGGACGGAACCCCGCTGACGGCAGATGACATCGCGTACACGATCAACCGCTCGCGCGACGAGGAATGGCTGAACTACACGTCGACCGTCGCGAACCTCGAAGCCGAGGCACCCGACGCTCGCACTCTGGTCGTCACTTCGAAGGTCAACGACCCCAAGCTTCCCATCCTCTCTGTCTACGTCGTTCCGAAGCACGTCTGGGAGAAGATCGCGGACGACGACATCTCCAACTATCCGGCGCTCGACGGAGTGGGCTCCGGCCCGTTCACGCTCACCGAGTGGAAGAAGGGCCAGTTCTGGCGCATGGAGGCGAACCCGAACTTCTGGCGCGGGCAGGTCGCCATCGACGAGGTCGTGTTTCGTGTCTTCCGGAACGCCGACGCGATGGTCGCCGCGCTTCGGAGCGGTGAGATCGACGCGGCGCACGCCGTGCCGGAGGCAGCCTTCCCTCAGCTCCAGACCGAAGAGGGGATCGTCGCCGTCGCAGGCGAGCAGGGCGGCTTCGACTACCTCGTCCTGAACAGCTACGCCGACAAGCCTCCTCGCGATACCGACGCATTCGACGCACCGCATCCGGCAATGACCGATCTGAAGTTCCGCCAGGCGATTGCCCATGCGATCGACAAGGAGACGCTCGTGGAGCGGGTCCTGGGGGGAATTGGGACGCCCGGGACGACGATGAGCCCGAGCCCGAACCCCGCGTGGATCCCCGAGCTGACGGTGGACCAGGACTACGAGTTCGACCTCGCGAAGGCGAACCAGATCCTCGACGACGCCGGGTACAAGGACTCCGACGGCAACGGCACTCGAGAGTACGAGGGCAAGGACATCGTCCTGCGCTATTCCATCCGCACCGAGTCCGAGAACTCGAAGCCGTACGCCGAGTTCATCACCGGCTGGCTGAAGGAGATCGGCATCGGCTCGACGTTCTCGTCGTACGACGACGGGCAGCTGATCGAGGTCGCCGGGAAGGGCGATTTCGACCTCTACGTCTGGGGCTGGACGCC
>Ga0247727_10013093_pt1 | contig 14066 bp, 10 predicted proteins | sample WisWelCaveWW1625_FD_202498 | JGI IMG/M metagenome (GOLD analysis project Ga0247727, IMG submission 202498) | Biofilm microbial communities from Wishing Well Cave, Virginia, United States - WW16-25 | ecosystem: Environmental > Aquatic > Deep subsurface > Groundwater > Cave microbial mat | place... | reverse complement strand
TGCTTGAAGTGGTTCGCACGGCAGGCGTACCGCTCTGGATTTTGAGCGACGACGGTGACATGGCCTGTGTGAAAGGGGTTACCGTCGTTACCGAGAATCAAAGTGTTTTGGCGGATGCTTATAGCAAAGGCCTCGTGGCGCCGTAGAAAAAACGCAAAAAATAATCATGAAATTCGTCGCCGACCTCCACCTCCACTCGCATTTCTCGCGCGCCACCAGCCCGCAGCTCGATCTCGAGCATCTCAGCAAATGGGCGCAACTCAAAGGCGTGACCGTCGTTGGCACCGGCGATTTCACGCATCCCGGCTGGCTGGATGAAGTCGAGAAAAAACTGGAGCCGGCGGAGGAAGGCCTCTTTCGATTGAAAGAAGAATTTAGCCGCACAACGCAGGCGGAAATTCCGAAAGCCTGCCGCGGCGAAGTGCGGTTTATGTTGACGACGGAAATTTCCAACATCTACACGCGCCACGGTAGAGTCCGCAAAGTTCATAATCTCATTTTCGCGCCGAGCATTGTCGTCGCGCGGAAAATTCAGGCACGGCTTGAAAGCATCGGCAACATTCGCTCCGATGGCCGTCCGATTCTCGGTTTGGATTCGCGCGATTTGCTGGAGATCACGCTCGAATCCGATTCGCAGGCTTATTTCATTCCCGCGCATATTTGGACGCCGTGGTTTTCTATGCTCGGTTCGAAGGGCGGGTTCGATTCGGTGGGGGCTTGTTTCGGAGATTTGACGCCGCATATTTTTGCGGTGGAAACGGGGCTCTCCTCCGATCCGCTGATGAATTGGCGTTTGCAGCAGCTCGATCGTTTCGTGCTGGTTTCCAATTCCGATGCGCACTCGCCGCAGAAGCTGGCGCGCGAAGCGAATTTGTTTGATACGGAGCTTTCTTATCCGGCGATTTGGAACGCGCTGAAAGATGAAAATGATCGCGGCTTTCTCGGCACGATGGAATTTTTTCCGGAAGAAGGCAAGTATCATTATGACGGCCATCGTCTCTGCAAAGCGCGTTTGCATCCGCACGAGACGAAAGCCTATAAAGGAAACTGCCCGGTTTGCGGCAAGCCCGTCGTGGTCGGCGTCATGGCGCGCGTCGAAGAATTGGCGGATCGTCCCGAGGGCGAAAAATCGCCACGCGCGCGGCCTTATTACAACATCATTCCGCTGCCGGAAATTATTGGCGACGCCAAAAATCAGAATGCCACGACGAAAGCCGTCGATGAAGTTTTTCACAAATTGTTAAATGGAATTGGCAACGAGCTTTTTATTTTTCAGGAAGCGCCGCTGGCCGATATTGAACGAGTTGGCGGCAGCCTCATCGCTGAAGGCATTCGCCGCATGCGCGCGGGTGAGGTTAAAATCGCGGCGGGATATGACGGCGAGTACGGCAAAATCAATTTGTTTACACCGGAAGAGCGCGAGCAGAGTAAGATGCAGGTCAGCCTGCTGGAAGAGATTAAAAATGATAAAAAGATAAAACGACAAAAAGAATATTCGGAAAAAGAGCCCGTGAAGGTAACGAGCATTCGCAAGGAAGCCAATACCTCTTATCAAAAACATAAACCGCAACGAGTACCCAGTGACCAGCAACCAGCGACAAGCAACCAGCAACAAACAACCAGCGCACTCAATCCTTCCCAACAGAATGCCGTCACGCGCGGACGCGGGCATTTGCTCATCGTCGCGGGTCCCGGCACGGGGAAGACGCATACGTTGACGCATCGCATCGCTTATGTGATCGAAAATTTTGCGAAACCCGAAACGATTCTCGCGATCACATTTACGAATAAAGCCGCAGAGGAAATGCGGCAACGTGTAAAAAAACTCGTCGGCCCGCCGGCCACAAATTTAACTTTGGGAACATTCCATTCATTTTGCCTCAGCCTGTTGCGCGCGCACCATCAACAGGCCGAGTTGCCGCCGAATTTTGAAGTCATTGGCGAGGAAGAACAACGCGAGCTGGCGAAAACATTATGGCCGGAGAAGGCGACTGCAGAGCGGGATAAAATTCTCGAAGAAATTTCGCGTTTGAAAGCGAGCGACGACGAAACAAATGCCGAGGCAAACGAATGGCGACAGGCATACGATTTCGCCTTACGCCAAAACGGGCAATTAGATTTTGACGATTTACTTCTGGAAGCGATCCGGCTGTTCGATCGCGATGAAGTTCGCCAAGAAATTCATCGGCGCTATCAATGGATTTTCGTCGATGAATATCAGGATATCAATTCGGCGCAGCACCAATTATTGAAATGGCTCGTGCATGACAAGGCCGTGTTGACGGCCATCGGCGATCCCAATCAGGCGATTTATGGTTTTCGCGGCGCGGACGTAAATTACTTCTCGCGCTTTTCGCAAGATTTTGCTAATGCCATCGCGTTGCGATTGGAAGAAAATTATCGCTCGGCGCCGACGATTCTTTCGGCGTCAACACAAGTTATTGATGCCGGTGCAGAGAAATTCACTTTGCCCCTTTCTCCAACATTGCTCACCGAAGGCCGATTGACGATTCACGCGGCGCCGACGGAAAAAGCCGAGGCCGAGTATGTCGTGCATCAAATTGAAAAGCTGATCGGCGGCACAAGTATGTTCTCGCAGGATTCCGGCCGCGTCGAGAAGGGGCAGGAAGGCGAGCGCACGTTTCGCGATTTTGCGGTGTTGTATCGGCTCAATGCTTTGCGTCCGGCATTGGAAGAAGCGCTGTCGCGCTCCGGCATGCCGTATCAAATCGCCGGTGATGCGCCGCTGTTGAATCAGCGCGGCGTGCGCGAGCTGACGGCGGCGATGCGGTGGGCGAATGCAATTTCGCAAAAAGCCGCTACCGTAAAAGTCGATCCGAAAAATTTGGCGAAGCTGCTGCAATTTGCCGTCGCGGGCATCGGCGAGCAAACCGCGCAACGCGCCGAAGCGTTTTTTAAAAGATTGCACCAGCTCGATGCCAACGCGCTCGATCATTTTTTGCGGCAGGAACAAAGTTTGACGGAAAAACAAAAGTTGGCGCTGAGCGCTTTCTCCTGTGAATTGGACGAAGCCGGTCGCCGCTTTGCAACAAGCGGAGTCGTTGAGGCGATCCAATTTCTCTTCAACCTCCAGACGTGGAAAAATTTAATGAAAGGCGATGAAAAACTCGCGAATAGTTTGCAGCGTGTTTTAGGGCTGGCGCGGATTCATGATGCCTCGGATCGAAACGAAGCGGCGCGCGCATTTTTTGATGCGCTGGCGCTCACCGGCGGCGTCGATCATTTCGACGCGCGCACCGAGAAAATCGCAGTGATGACTTTGCACGCCGCGAAGGGCTTGGAATTTCCCGTAGTGTTCATTCTCGGTTGCGAAGAGACGATCCTGCCGATGCAATTGCCGGGATTGACCAGCACCGTCGAAGAAGAACGGCGCCTGTTTTATGTCGGCATGACGCGCGCGAAAGAGCAGCTTTATTTGCTGCGCGCGAAACGCCGTCCGCTGTTCGGACACCTGTTGGAAAATCAGCCCTCGCGCTTTCTCTCGGATATCGAAGAGCAATTGAAGGCGTATGAAAAATGGCAAGCCCCGATGCGCCAAGAGCCAAAGCCGCGCGGCGATGAAAATCAGTTGGGGTTGTTTTGAGCATCTTTGTATTTTAATTCTGTGGGATTTTTTTCAGCGGGCGAAAATTTCATTCCAATATCAGCGTCGTTCCCACCACAAGATCGCCTTTGATGGCATGTTGTATTTGCGCCGCGTGACACAGCGTGACGGCATGCACACCGGCCTGCAACATTGCGAAAGCATTATCGAGTTTTGGCAACAGGCCTTTGGTGACGATGCCCTGCGCTTTCAAATCAGAATATTGCGCCAGATTGAGTTGCGAAATCACCGCGTCCTCGTCTGCCGACGCCAGCACACCTTTTTTATCAAAACAGTAAATCAATCTCGTTTCGTAATGTTTGCACAACGCGCTCGCCAGCGCCGCGGCGATGGTGTCGGCGTTGGTGTTGAGCATCGCACCTTTGCCGTCATGCGTCAGCGGCGCGAAAATCGGGGTGAGGCCGGAATCAAGAAATTGGATGATCGCTTCCGCATTCACCTGTTCAACATCGCCAACGAACCCATAATCAATATTTTTGTCGGCGCGTTTTTTGGCTGCAATCACATTCGCGTCCGCGCCGGTTAATCCGATGGCGTTGCAGCCTCGAGCTTGCAGGCCGCTGACGATGGTTTTGTTGATCAGGCCGCCGTAAACCATTGTCACCACTTTCAGCGTCTCTTTATCCGTAATGCGGCGCCCGTCAATCATCTGCGCTTCGATTCCCAGCGCGCGCAAAATGTCCGTCGCGATTTTGCCGCCGCCGTGAATGAGAATTTTTTGGCCGGCGATCGGCGCGTAGTCGTCTAAAAAAGCTTTCAATGCTTCGGGCTGATCGATGACATTCCCGCCGATTTTGATGATGAGAAGTTGTTGCATTTGATTCATGGTCGGTTCTTGAGACAAACATTTCTACAAATTTTTACCCACGGATGAAGAGCGGCCCACGGATAGAAATTATAATGGCAAATAGCTTTTAAAAAATCCGTGGCAGCTTTTTATCCGTGGGCGTAGTTTTTCAGACATTGACTATGATTCACAATTTTTTCATCACCGCTCCAAAGCTTTCCAGAAACCGATCCGCGTGCTCTGGCTTCAGCGTCAATGGCGGCAGCAGCCGTATTATGTTGGGATCATGTGATGAGCCGGTAAAAATTCTGTGCTCGAAGAGCATCTTTTTTCTAATGGCATCGGTCGCAAACTCCAGCTCGACGCCAATCATCAAACCGCGGCCGCGCACTTCTTGCACGCCTTTGGTGATCCGGCGCAATTCACTCAACAAATAGTTGCCCTTCTTCGCGCTATTGTCGATGAGCTTTTCCTGCGCGATCACCTCGAGCACGGCCACCGCCGCGGCGCAGGCGAGATGATTGCCGCCGAACGTCGTGCCGAGCAAGCCGTGCGAAGCTTTGAATTTGGGATTGATCAACAAGCCGGCGACTGGAAAACCGTTGCCCATGCCTTTTGCCGTGGTAATGAGATCGGGCCGAATGCCGGAAAATTGATGCGCGAAAAATTTGCCGCTGCGGCCGTAGCCGGATTGCACTTCATCGAGAATCAACAGCGCGCCGGATTGCTCGCAAAGTGTTTGCAGCTTCTGCAAAAATTTAGGCTCCGGCAAATGAATGCCGGCGATGCCCTGAATGCCTTCGATGATGACGGCGCAAATATTGTCGCGCTGGAAAGCGTGTTGCAGCGCCGTTTCATCATTCAACGGCAAAAAAATAACCTCATGATTCTCGTTCAGCGGCGCGCGAATTTTCGGATTATCGGTTACCGCCACCGCTGCCGACGTGCGGCCGTGGAAAGCGCCGGCAAAAGCGATCACCAGTTTTCGTCGATTGTGAAACGACGCCAGCTTCAGCGCGTTTTCATTCGCTTCCGCGCCGGAGTTGCAGAGAAAAAGCTGATAATCGTTATAACCCGAAAGCTCGCCGAGCTTGGCCGCGAGCTCTTTTTGCAATGGAATCTGCACCGAATTTGAATAGAAGCCAAGATGATCGAGCTGTTCGGTGAGCCGGCGCACGTAATGCGGATGGCCGTGCCCGATTGAAATCACCGCATGCCCGCCGTAGAAATCAAGATACTGCACGCCGTTTTTATCCCAAAGATAAACCTCGCGCGCGCGCACCGGCTCGATATCGTAAAGCGGGTAGACGTCGAAGAGTTGCATGATTAGCCTTTTTTGATAGGACCCAAATAACTATTCAGAAAGCATTGTCGGAAATGAAAAAATCAAGGCAAAACTATTCAGGGCAAAATTATTAAAAAAGCTGTTAATGGTTTTGCCCTGAATAGTTTTGCCTTTCAATGTAGTTACAAAACAAAAGTATTTAATACGCCATTGCCTTCAGCCGCAATCCCATTGCCTCTTCCAGCCCGAACATCAAATTCATGTTCTGCACGGCCTGTCCCGACGCGCCTTTGACGAGGTTGTCGATGACGCTGATGATGAAAAGCTTTTTGGCATGACGCTCGAGATAAACCACGGCGTTGTTGGTATTGACCACCTGTTTCACATCAGGATTTTTGCGGCTCACCTGCACGAACGGATGCGTCGCGTAATAGGAATCGTAAAGCTCGTACGCTTTTTCCAATGAAATATCGGCGTCCAGATAAATCGCGCTGAGAATGCCGCGCGTGAAACCGCCGCGAAACGGGATGAAGTTGAGTTGCGTTTGCATTTCCGGTTGCAAAAATTTCAGACTCTGATAAATTTCGGCAAGATGTTGGTGCTCGAAGGCTTTGTAAACGGAAAGATTGCCGTGGCGCCAACTAAAATGCGTCGTTTCCGAAAGCGCTTGTCCCGCGCCGGTCGAGCCAGTGATCGCGCTGACGTGCACCTCGTGTCGCAGAAGTCCGTGTTGCGCCAGCGGCAATAGCGCGAGCTGAATACACGTCGCGAAACATCCCGGATTGGCAATGCGCGTCGCGCGAGCAATGGCGGTGCGGTGCAGCTCGGGCAAGCCGTAAATAAAATCCGGCGCGAGCCGATGATCCTGACTTAAATCGATGATCTTGATTCGTTCGCTCATCGGATGCTCGCGCAAATATTTTGCGGATTCGCCATGCCCGAGACAGAGAAACAGAATGCCGATCTCGTCGTTGATCGCGCCGGTGAATTTCAAATCGGTTTCACCGAGCAAATCCGCATGAACTTCATGCACGAATTTTCCGGCGTGGCGGCGGCTGGCCGCGGCGCGAATTTCGGCGGCGGGATGCCGCAACAAAATGCGCAGCAGCTCGCCGCCGGTATAGCCGCTTGCGCCGGCGACGCCGACTCTAATTTTGTTCATCGTTGCGATTCACCTTGTAATAAATCATGGATTGATTCGCCAGCATTTTCGAGAAGCCGCGCGCATCTTCGCCGGTCCACGCCTGATATGCTTCGTTATAAACGGAAAACTCCGGCGACATCAGATCGTGCGGCGAGGTGATGCCGAGAATTTGAAAACGATATGGCGCCAGATAAACGGAGACCACGCCCGTCACGGTTTTTTGCGAGTCTGCCAGAAAGCTTTCGATATTCCGCATCACCGGATCCAAATATTGCCCTTCATGCAGCATGTTGCCGTACCAGTCGGCCAGTTGATCCTTCCAGTAAAGTTGCCACTTGGTTAAAACATGCTTTTCGAGCGCATGATGCGCTTTGATGATGACCAGCGGCGCCGCGGCTTCAAAGCCGATGCGATCCTTGATGCCGAACGTCGTGTCGTCGACGTGAATATCGCGCCCAATGGCGTACGGCCCGGCGATTTTCTCCAAAGCTTGAATCGCCTGAACGGGATTCGCAAACGCGTTTTCATTAATGCCGAATAGCTCACCGCGCTCGAAGCGCAGCTCGACGGTCTGCGGCTCCGAATTGCTGAAAGGCGTGAGGAAAGCCTCCTCCGGCAACGATTCGGATGACGTGAAAGTTTCCGGCCCGCCAATCGACGAACCCCACAATCCTTTGTTTATCGAATATTGCGCCTTCGACCAATCGAACGCGATGTGGTGCTTTTTGAGATATTCGATTTCGGCATTGCGCGAAACATGATGGTCGCGAATCGGCGCGAGAATCGTCGCTTCGGGAATGAGAATGTTGAAGGCAATATCGAAGCGCACTTGATCATTATCCAATCCCGTGCTGCCGTGCGCGATGCTGCCGGCTTTGATGGCGCGCGCGTATTGCGCCAGCGCCGTCGCCTGAAACACACGTTCCGCGCTCGCCGACAAAGGATAGGTGTTGTTCTTGAGCACGTTGCCGAAGATGAGATACTTGATGCACTTGCGATAATAATTTTCCGTCTCATCCAAAACCACGTGTTGCTTGACGCCGAGACGCAAGGCGCGCGTTTCGATTTCGGCAAGATCATCGTCATCAAAACCGCCGGTATTCACCACGACGGAATGCACCTCGAGGCCGGACTCGCTCGCCAGATATTTTGCGCAGTACGAGGTGTCGAGGCCGCCGCTGAACGCGAGCACGACGAGCCGATTTTCCTGCCGTTTAATGGCAACCGTGCGAACGTCGTTGGGATCATAGAGCAAACCGGTGCAGAGACAATGCTTGCGATTGTTGCGTGTGAGAATGTCGTAGTTGCGGCAGGACTGGCAGCCGTCCCAGAATTCTTTGTCCGTGGTCAGCTCGGAAAACGGCACCGGCTTGAAGCCGAGCTCGGTGTTCATCTTCATCACCGCGTGGCCGGTGGTGATGGAAAAAATTCTGGCGTTGGGATATTTCTTGCGAGAGAGATCGAAGATGGCGTGTTTGATTCTTTTGCCAAGTCCGGAATTGCGATACGCCGGATCGACGATCAAACCCGAGTTGGCGACATACTTGCTGTGCGTCCAGGTTTCGATATAGCTGTAACCCGCCAGTCTGCCGCTTTTATGAAAGGCGATAATCGCTTTCCCTTCCCGCATTTTCTGCGCGATATATTCCGGCGGCCGTCGCGCGATGCCGATGCCGCGGGCTTTGGCGCCTTCCTCCAGCATTTTGCTGATTTGTTCCGCGTAACCGATATGCGCTTCCGAAGCGACCTCGAGCGTGAATATGTCGGCAGCATCCTGTGGTTCGCTGTCCATTTACATCAAACCTCCTCTGGTGAAATTTTGGTTGCTAAAAAGTAACAAAATAGAATTGTTGTAATATAAGGAGCGTTTCGCCGTATGTCAAGGAAAGTTCGCAGGACATTCAGGAGAAAATTGGCAACTTAGATTGATACGTTTTGTCGCTTGACAGCGATTAAAATTTTTGCTAATTTCTTTTACAGCTTTACGATTTTAAACACGTAATGCCTCACTCATAGGTGGAAAAGCGTAGCGCAGTCATCCTGACTGCAGACAAGATGTCTGCGCTACCCACCTGTAACTGACCCATTACTGAAACACTTGCTTTTCCGCTGATAAATTCGCATATTCTTTTACTTTGCCTGAACCCAAAAATTTGATTCAATTGCGACCGTATTATGATCTTCCGCTACTCCGAATGGCGCGACGAGCAGAACAAGAGCCGCCTGACGTTCGACGATTTGATGCGTTTGTTCAGCCAGTTGCTGCTGCAAACCAACGGCGACGTCGGGCAGGCGTTGCAATGGCTCACGCAAATTGATCAGCGCCATAACATTTTTCCGGAAGAGCCCGGCCAGGGCCTCGGCGATTTCATCGAGTGGATGAAGCAGCAGGGCTATATCGAAGAAATCGACAAAATGCGCCGGCTCACACAAAAAGGCGGGCGGCGCATTCGGCAGGATTCGCTCAATGAGATTTTTACCTCGCTCAAAAAAAATCCGAGCGCCGGCGATCATTCCACGCCGCACTCCGGCGAAGGCATCGAGCGGCTCTCGGAGACCAAGCCGTATCGTTTCGGCGATCAGCCGTCAAACATCGATTTTCAAAGCACGATCAGCAACGCGCTGCGCCGCGACGGCCTTGACAATATCAATATAAAGGAAGACGATCTCGAAGTTTACGAAACCGAGCATCTCACCACCTGCGCGACGGTGCTGATGATCGACATCAGCCACAGCATGATTCTTTACGGCGAAGATCGCATCACGCCCGCGAAAAATGTCGCGCTGGCGCTGTCGGAATTGATTTTAACCAAATATCCGAAAGACAGCCTGCACGTCGTCGTGTTTGGCGATGACGCCGCCGAAGTGAAAGTCACCGATATTCCCTTCATCGCCGTTGGCCCATTTCACACCAACACCAAAGCCGGCTTGCAGATGGCCAGACAGATTTTGAAGCGCAAACGCAATGTCAACAAACAGATTTTCATGATCACCGACGGCAAGCCCTCGGCGATTTTCGAGTACGGACGCATTTATAAAAATCCGTTCGGCCTCGACCGCAAGATCGTCAACAAAACGCTGGACGAAGCCGTCGTTTGCCGCCGCGATAAAATTACGATCACAACTTTCATGGTGGCGCAGGATCAGTGGCTGGTCGATTTCGTCAACCAGCTCACCGAAGCCAATCGCGGCCGCGCCTATTTTTCGTCATTGAACAAGCTTGGGCAGTATGTCTTTGTGGATTATATTCGGAATCGGAAAAGGCACGTGAGGTGAGAGTCTTCAATTTGAAAGAAAACGATAACTTCCTGGCAGCCATCATTGCGCAAGCGGATTACGAAAAATATTTGCTGCACCGGCAAGCTGAAGCTCAGATCGGCCTTGAAAAATTTCTGGAGAGGATTCATCCTCGAGTTGATCCCAATATTTCCGACGAAGATTTGGAAGCGGAAATTGTTGATGCGATACACGAGATGCGAGGGGTAAAGTGATCAGGGCCGTTCCCGATGTCAACGTTTTTGTCGGCCTGGCGATAAGAAAGAATGGCCAAGCTGGGCAAATATTTGCGCGGCTTGGAGAATTTATTTCGTTTACTTCGGAAAAGACATGTGAGGTGAATAAGAGATATGCCCGCGAAAGACATTTATCATGAGCAAGTGAAAAACGCTCTCATCAAGGACGGCTGGACGATTACGCACGATCCGTACACGATGACTTTTGGGCAAACAGGAGTCTATGCCGATCTTGGCGCTGAGAGAGCGTTAGCCGCCGAAAAGGGCGGCGAGAAGATTGTCGTTGAAATCAAAAGTTTTCAAAGCGAATCAGCAATTCAAGATTTGAAAAACGCCGTTGGACAATATGCTTTTTATCGCTCGTTGCTCGCGCGTTTTGAGCCGGAGCGTAAACTTTTTCTGGCTGTGCCGGAAAGCGTATTTACCAGCACCTTGAATGAACCCATTGCTCGACCCGTGATTGAAGACTTAAATGTTGCCATAATTGCCTTTGACCCTCAAAGAGAGGAGATTGTCAAATGGACAAAATAGAGCATTATCGAAAAACCATTCGGGAAATCATCCAATCGTATGCGCAGTACAAGCCTGCGCGCGGCGACGTTCAGATCGAAGTTGTTTTTGATGAAGCCAACGATCATTACGAACTCATGTACGCCGGTTGGAACGGTCCGTATCGCATTCATGGGCCCGTGCTTCACCTCGACATTCGGAATGAAAAGATTTGGATTCAACACGACGGCACAGAAGACGGTGTCGCGAATGATCTGGTAAAAGCCGGCATTTCCCGCGACCAAATCGTGCTGGCTTTCAAGGCGCCCGATCATCGCCGGCACACTGATTTTGCGGTGGCGTGATTGGCAAATTGAATTTGATCGAAGGTAAAGAGAAACAAGCAAGACGATTCATCGGGTTCGTAATATGGCTTTCCAATTTCCCCGGTGCAAAAGAAATAAGGACGGCACTTACGGCCCGACTTCGAGAGATCACTACTATCGCCCGGCGCCTTATCATGCTCGCACTTCTTTGAAAAGGTTGGGTAAAACTCGATGGTGTTTGCGAGAAGCGGAGGAATTTTATGTGTTTCGGATTGCCGACGAACCGTGGTGGGAGTGTGTTTTGAATCATTGCTTGTTTTCTATTGCGGATTTTGGCAATGTAATTGTAGGCGAAAATTGAAACAGGCAGATTATGAACCATTTTCGAATATTCATACCCGCCGAGGTTTTGGATTCATACGTCTTTTTTGGGTATTTATTCAGCGTTTTTAAAGACGGGACTTTGCGGGTTTTGTCTCTTCACAAAGTTTACGAAACGCTGGTTTCGACGCACCCGCATTTCGACGGCATCCTCAAGCTGGCAATCCTGAGAAATGATTGGTTAGACAACTCTCAGGCTGTTGCTCTTTTAAATATCAAAAGATTTCGTAAAGCGCTGGAAAGGGCGTGGCAAGAGTCCGCTTTAACTGGATTCACGCTCGAACTTAACAAAGATACTGATTGGCAAGTTTTGTGTGAAGTGCCTTCGATGCCGATCTACGATATTCGTTTGTATGCAACGCGTGTTTATCTCGCTCACCGAGACGGGGTTCGCGAGGGACGTTTATCTTTCAATAAACACGAGTTGCACTTTGAAAACCCTCCCGCTAAAATATTCGATGCCAGAACCGTGAGCATTTCTGCAAAATCGGGAAGTCTGATGTTTTCGGCAGACAACGAAGGGTTTTATTGTGGAAGCCTTTGGAATGAAGGGGGCAAAACCAAAGTTCTTTCACGCTCCTATGCCAAAAAATCTTTGCGTACCGGTTGGTCGAGCTTCGACGTCGTCAATTACGAAAGCCAATCGCATTTCTCTTATCTTGAGAATGAAATCAAGCGCCGGCAAGAAAAAAGGTCCTTTCGATATTCGGAAATTGATGAGCAACTGGAAAAAGTTGAAATCGTGCACATTGCGGCAAAGACCTATTCGATGGATGAGGTTTTAACGAAAGTGCCGTTTAAATCCGGCGACGTGCAATACTGTTTTAATAACAAAGCGGCGTGTTTCTTCTTTTTGCAAAACGGGCGCTTTGTGCGTGTAAACTTCGCACATGAACTTCATCACGGCGTGCGTTTGCGCTCAAAAATTCATGACTTGTCCTTTAGCGCGGAAGAGCGAATTTCTAGCAATCCCTGCTCGGCGGTTGCTTTTCCTCTGGGTTGCGTCATAGAGTACTTTGACAGAGTTTTGCTGTTTCATGACAACAGGGTGGTAACTTTAGAGGATAGCCCGGTAATCTCAGTCAGAACATTTCCCACTTCGCGGCGATTTCGGCGACAAATTTGTATAACCAAAGAAGACGGTATTGCCCTGCATGCGGTTTTTCCAACAGCAGATGAAATCTCAAGGGTTAATGCGCCGAACCGTGTGCAGCGGATGGCGGGGGTGACTGCATGAGGAAACTTGGAAAATTGTCGCCGCGAACCATGCAAAAAGTTGATAGTGGATTAAAAGACGCTTTAGGATTAAAATAGCAGACAAAGTTAAATCATACAATGAAAAACCTCCTCAGCTTCCGCACCATCGGTGAACTGCGTGCTTCAGGTTATCGCGTGATTTCCGTCAAAGACGAAGTGCGCAACAATCTCATTCGCAAAGTCCGCGGGCGCGAGGCGTTGTTTCCCGGCATCATCGGCTATGAAGACTCGGTGATTCCGGAGTTGTGCAACGCCGTGCTCTCGCGCCATGATTTTATTTTGCTCGGCCTGCGCGGGCAGGCGAAGAGCCGCATCTTGCGCGCGCTGCCGAGCTTGTTGGATGAGTACGTGCCGATCATCAAAGATTGCGAGATCAACGACAATCCGTTTCGCCCGGTTTGCAAAGCCTGCACCGACAAAGTGCGCGAGTTGGGCGACGACGTCGAGATCGATTGGATCGGGCGCGATCAGCGTTACGGCGAGAAGCTCGCGACGCCGGATGTGACGATGGCGGATTTGATCGGCGATATCGATCCGATCAAAGCCGCGGCGCAGCGCCTGCATTATGCGCACGAGGGCATCATTCATTTCGGCATCATTCCGCGCACCAATCGCGGCATTTTTGCGATCAACGAATTGCCGGATTTGCAGCCGCGGATTCAAGTCGGCCTGTTCAACGTTATGCAAGAGCGGGACATTCAGATTCGCGGCTTTCCGATTCGCATCCCGCTCGACGTGATGATCGTTTATTCGGCGAATCCGGAAGATTACACCAATCGCGGCAACATCATCACGCCGCTGAAGGATCGCATCGGCTCGCAGATTCACACGCATTATGCGCGCACCGTTGAAATCGGCATGCAGATCACCGCGCAGGAAGCGTGGGTGCAGCGCGACGGCATGGCGGTGAAAGTGCCGTATTTTCTTCGGCAGGCCATTGAGCAGCTTGCCGCCGAAGCGCGCCGCAGCGAGTTCGTCGATCAGAAGAGCGGCGTGTCGGCGCGGCTCACGATCACCTGTCTGGAAAACATGGTGAGCAATGCCGAGCGCCGCGCGCATCTCAACAACGAAAGCGACGTGACGACGCGCGTGTGCGATCTTTATTCGGCGCTGTCCGCAGTGACGGGCAAAATCGAATTGGTTTACGAAGGCGAGCGCGAAGGCGTCAGCAACGTCGCGAAAGGTCTGCTGGGAAAAGCGATCAAACAAATTTTCCTGAGCTATTTTCCGGAGCCGTACAACGCGATGAAGAAAGGCCAG
>Ga0247727_10013092_pt1 | contig 14066 bp, 10 predicted proteins | sample WisWelCaveWW1625_FD_202498 | JGI IMG/M metagenome (GOLD analysis project Ga0247727, IMG submission 202498) | Biofilm microbial communities from Wishing Well Cave, Virginia, United States - WW16-25 | ecosystem: Environmental > Aquatic > Deep subsurface > Groundwater > Cave microbial mat | place... | reverse complement strand
ATCCTGCTCCTGCTGTCACAACAGATCAGCCTGCGCGTCTGATTGACGGTACGAGCCAGGCATGGACCTACGATACCGGCCCAAACGGATGCATCGACAGCGTAACAGATCCCATGGGAAGGACAACCGTTTACCTGCGCAACAGAAAAACGGATTCAGTTGCAAAGATGACAAGACCAAACGGAAGTTCAGTCTCGTATCTTTATAACAGTAGCGGAAATCTCCTTTCACAATCGGAATCCTTTAATGGAGCAAAAAGTTCTTTTACGTATGATCCCGTCTTTAATCGCGTCACATCAAGCCGCGATCCAAAAGGAAATCTCACGGTTAACAGCATCGATCCTGCAAATGGAAACCTGCTTTCGACAACAGACGCGCAGGGTCATGTATCGACATCCGAATACAACAGCAGGGGTCAGGTCATTCGTTCGATTGACCCACTCGGCAACGCAACCGAATATAACTACAACATTCGTGGGAATCTTGAAACAGTCGTTGACCCGCTGCTCAATACTACGACCTATTTTTACGATAACCGTGGAAACGTAACAACAGTTCGCGATGCGGAAGGAAAGCAAACAACCACTGCTTACGACTTGATGGACAGAGTTGCTTCGGTGACGGATGCGCGAGGATCGGTGGTTTCTTACACATACGTGCCTGCTTCAGGATGTCCAGGCTGTACCGGTTCTACATCTCTTCTTTCTTCGGTTACAGACCCGAACAACCACACGACAACTTTTACTTACAATGAAATCCGGCAGGTCTTATCAGAGACAAATCCGCTTGGCCAGATAAGGCGAAACACGTACGATTCCAATCGCAATCTTAAGACCGTCACGAATCGCCGTGGACAGGTGACTACGTACAACTACAACGCGGCAAATCAGTTGACATCGATTCTTACTCCAGAAGATACAACCACATTACAATACGGCGTTTCAGGTAATCTCATATCCGCTGAAGATGCGGACAGCAGGCTCGTGATGACCTACGATGCGCTGTCGCGCCTTCTTTCCGTCACAACCGGAGGAGCGGCGCAGTTTCATCAACCGAATGCAACGATCAGCTATGAATACGATTTAAACGGCAATGTAACAAGCCGCAACGACCCAACCGGTGTTGAAACATTCGTTCTCGATTCACTTGAGCGTCTGCTGTCACAGTCACATTCAGATCTCGGCAGCACGACTTTTGCGTACGATAACAACGGCAGAACTTCCGGCATGACGTATCCAAACGGCGTGACCTCCGCTTTCAGCTATGATGCGGCTTCGCGTCTTCAGCTTCTGTCGTACTCCAAAGCAGGAAATCCAGTTTACTCAGAGCAAAATGTCTATGATCATGCCGGAAACCGGATTCAGCGCACCGAAGACGCTGCGATTACACACGCCTACACGTATGACAACGCATATCAACTCGTTGCAGCATCACACAGCAACCAGCCGTCCGAATTATTCAGCTTCGATCCGGCCGGCAATCGTTTGACATCGCATCTATCGAGCTTTTATTCTTATGATGATGCCAATCGGTTACTCGAGGATCAGAATTGGACCTATGCCTACGATGCAGACGGTAACCTAACCGGCAGGACTAACAAGACGAACGGGGATATTCATACATATGTTTTTGATTCGCAAAACCGGATGATCGCATTCTCGCTCACTCCGGGTCCCGCAAGTACAACACAGCTGTCATCCGCCGCTTATGCTTATGACTACTCCGGAAACCGGACCGAAAAGTCGGTAACAAATAACACAGGAACAACCGTTACGCGTTTTCTTTACGAAGCTCAAGACATCGTTGCCGAATACGATGCAGGAAATGTCTTGATTCGTTCGTATCAGCATGGACCGGGTATCGATCAGCCGATTGCTTCAAAGGAATCAACGACTCAACAAACATACATTGCTGACTTCCTGGGAAGCATCGTCCGCATCACCGATTCCTCCGGAACAACACTCGCGTCAAACACATACACCTCTTTCGGACAACAACTGTCCGGTGCATCCAACCGTTATTCTTACACGGCGCGTGAATTTGATTCGGAATCCGGGCTGTATTACTACCGGGCACGCTACTATAGCTCGGATATCGGCAGGTTCATTAGCGAAGATTCGGTCCGTTCCAGAAACGCCTATGCTTACGTTGATAACAACCCGGTGATGCGAATCGACCCAAGCGGGAAGTTCGGGATTATCGCTTTGAAAGTCGGCCTCTGTCTTGGATGCCTGGGAGGACTCGGAATTGGAGTTGGTGGGGGGTGTGCCATTGGCTGTTCAGGCGCAGAAGACTACTGGGAATGCATGGCCGGTTGCATACAGGCCAGTATAAACGATCCTGTTTTTCTGTGCACGTCCTTGATTTGCGGAGGTCTGTGCGCAGGTTCTTCCAAACCCAGTGAAATATGTACGTTGGACAGAGTTGTTTTATCTCCCCCTAAATCTACTCCTACGGGAGAAGTTGTAGGAAAACCCTTCCTATGCATCTATAAATGCAAGGACCCTCAGGGTGATGAGCATACCGTAGCTATACCAAGCGATGATGGTATTTGCCCGGAGACAATGATTCTATGATCTCGTATCGCAATAAAATTGAATTGCCTAAGCCCCTGTGGAATCAGGACAGCATCAAATGTGTAATGCTGCCATCAGGTGCTTTCCTGGTTGCCTCCATTGTTGGCCCTGAAGTAATTTTATATGATTCACGAGAATCATCCCTGCTGCATTCAAGACTAGATGTAGATTTGTCATCCATGACAGCAATAGATGATACGCATGTTAGCATTCTGTCTGCTGATCAACGGTCACTGGTCCTCTTTAATTTTTTATCTAATAAAATAGAACTAAAGACTGATCTGAATTTCTTCGCTTCTGCGTTACTATTCTTGGAATCGGGATGGATAGTCGCAGGACTCAATGACCAGCACGTCTTCCACAGCGTTTCTTTCGATGGCAGTGTACTAGTGTCATTTGGATCTTCTGATGTCCTCAAGCAGTGCTCAGATACAGGCGTGATGGGGTCCCTGGGTTCATGGGATGTTTATGGGTATAAGGGGTTCTTCAGCTTTTTAGGAGCAGAACGTAACGCGTTCGTTTTCGCATACTCATTTGTCCCAATCGTTCAGGCCTTTCAGATTCAAGGAACTCCCGTCTGGACTACAGTTTTACACCCTAAAGGCAATCTGTCCTCTTATATGCGTTCTTCCTGGAACAGCATTTTGCGTCAGCGTCAGTCCCTAGACTTCTTACTAGTGGAATTAAATGACGATTTAGCAGTAGGGGGAAGAATAGCTGTTCTCCATACTCCTCCGATGCGTAAGCGCGAGATGTCAGTGCTTGAGCTTTCTGGTGTTCAAAGTGAAATTGTGACCCTTCCGCACGCGATGGACGCTGTGTTTTGGCACAAAGAAAAGTTCGTCCTTGTCCGACGGAATTCCAAAAAGACTTTACAGGTGTGGGAATATCAGTAGCTTGGGAAACGATCATAGGCGTCATAAAATCGAAAGGATATTGTCAGGGTCGCCGTAGGGATTACTACGGCGCACGCTACTACAATCAGGCGATTGGGAGATCGTAGAGCAAGGATTCAGGTAGAATCTCAAATGACTTTGCTTGGGATATAATGTTTCCCGTATGTTTTTCCTGTTACTGATCACGACTTTCACATTTCACAACCGTGGGGCTGCGGTACAGGGCTTTGTTGAGATGCCATCGAATCCGCCGCGGGCAGTGGTTTTGTATTTTCATCGTTACGTTGAAAAAGGCGATTCCATTGCAGTATGGGCGCAGGGGTTAACGCCGCGTGGGTATGCCATTGCGAGTTTCACAACGATACCCACGCCTGATCCCGTGGGTCTGGCTAACGGCGCTGTTGCGGGATTGCGTATGCAACCAGGATTGGAATCCACTCCGCTTGTAGCTGTTGGAACGAGCATGGGATCCCTGACGGCTGCTCAGTATTTTGCCGCAAACTCCGATGTGAAAGCCCTTGTTTTGATTGTGCCGGGATCAACTCAAATCTGCACGTTCCTGGAACACGCAAAAGGGCGTCCGGTGTTTTTGATTCAGGCGGACCAGGATGAAGTGACATACGGATCCGGCGCTGAAATCCGAAAGTGTATGACCGGGAACGGCAAGCAGCTCATATTGAATGGAGCATCGCATATTTTTCCACCGGAAGCGGTTACCGGCGAAATTGCAAACTGGCTGGATACGCTGAACTTCACTTCAGGTAATTAACCGCCAGAAAAACCATACAACCGTGCCGGCAATCAAGAAGGCGCATCCCAGAAACGCTCCCACCAGCAAAGAAATAAAAACCCAGTGACGTTCAGCGCCTTTTGACGGTGATTCCGCGTATTCATGAAATAACTGCATGTTGCGCGTGTTGGACTTGTAGAAAAAATCAAACGCATCACCCAGGAAAGGAATGGCGCCGACGGTGAAATCGAGAAGGCTGTTGACGAGCATTCTCACGATGACGATCCTCGGAAGCTTGAATTGAAATGCCCGCACGAGCAGAAAGAGCCCCAGCGTGGCGCTGACAAAATCACCGGCGCCGGGAACCAGCCCCAGCAATGCCTCAATTCCGAATCGCCATCGCGTTCCCGGAATTCGAAAACAGTTATCGAGTAACCAGGCCAGTTGATCCAACTGCTCCCGGCTTTTCGTCAACGGGTAATCAGGCACGTTTATGTCGCGCGACCCTGCCGGTTCAACGACTTTTCCTGATTCATTCATGTACAATAATCTATTCTTACGTGAATAACGTATAAATGAATGATAGGGAATACCTCTATCGTTCACAATACGGCGAGTTGAGGTATGGAAAAGGATCCGTTTTTTGATGAGTTAGTCGGATACGTGCTCGATGAGCATCCGGAAGATCTTCGTCTGCGCATCAGAGCTCATCTGGATTCGGGTTGTGACCTTTGCGCCTCCGAATTGCTGAAACTTCAGGAAACCATCCACTTCCTTCCATTTACTCTTTCCGGACCCAGGTTGTCGCCGGCTGTGAAGATGCAAATTGACCGGGTGCTGGGCGCCGAAATGGAAAAAGAACTCGACATGATTTCCGGTCACAGACAAATCTCACACTACCAGTTGAAGCGGCGATTGGGAATTGGTGGTATGGGCGAAGTTTATCTCGCGGAAGATACCAGGCTCGGCCGGTCTGCTGCCATCAAATTGATTCGACCCGAAGTTGCCTCCAACGTCGAACGCAAAAAACGCTTTCTCCGGGAAGCGCGTGCCGCAGCCGTTCTCAGCCATCCGGGCATCGCCACCATTTATGAAGTCGGAGAACACGAAGGAACCGACTTCATCGCGATGGAATACGTGGAAGGTCATTCGCTGAAAGAAGAAATGATCAAGGGCCGCGTGGAACCCGATAGAGCGATCTCGCTCGGGATTCAGCTCGCGAACGCGCTTTCAGAAGCCCACGCGCGAGGGATTCTGCATCGCGATCTGAAGCCGGACAACATACAGGTCCGCGGAGATGACCAGATAAAGATTCTGGATTTCGGACTTGCCAAGTTTCTGGAGACCCGGCTGGAGGACGATTACACCACAACCAGTGATCGTCTGGTAGGGACGATCCCTTACATGAGTCCCGAACAAATCGAAGGTGAATTTCTCGATGCGCGAAGCGACATCTTCTCGATGGGTACGCTTCTCTACGAGATGTGCACGGAGCGTACTCCGTTCGCAGGAGAAAATCCCGGGATTACGTTGCAGAACATATTGAATTGTGAGCCCCGCTCCGTAACATCGTTAAATCCGGATATTCCAGCCTCACTGGTGAAGATTATCAACCGGTGTTTGCAGCGTGACCCGCTCGCCCGTTACGCATCTGCTAAAGAATTAGAAACAGATTTGCGTATTCTTCAAAAAGGCGACTCAGTTGATTTTGACCGGCCCGCCGTTTCAGTTCAGCGTCCTGCAATTTCGATTGCGGCGCTTTACTTTGAGAATCTCAGCGAAGAAAAGGAAAGTGACTACTTCCGCGCAGGTATGACGGAAGACATCATTACAGAGCTTTCGAAGCTCAAAGGCTGGGAGGTACGGACCCGGACGCAGGTTGTTCCGTACAAAGATCAAGAAATTGATCTGAAGGATATTGCCGCGGAGTTAAAGGTCACTCATATTTTGCAGGGAAGCATACGGAAGGCGGGAACGCGAATTAGAATCACGGCCCAACTTGTCGAAACCCGGACCTCTGCCTCCATCTGGGCGGAACGTTACGATCGCGACCTGAAAGATGTCTTTGAAATACAGTCTGAAATTGCGGAAAGGATAGCGTCGGCGTTACAAATTCATCTTACACAACTGGAAAAGAAGGAGCTCGGCGAACGGCACACGAATAATCTTGATGCGTACGATTTCTATTTGCGAGGGCGCGAAATGATCTTCAAGCTCAGCAAACACGGTGTAGAAGGGGCTATCGAGTATTTCAAACAGGCAATTCTGGTGGATCCGAAATATGCGCTGGCTCACGCAGGACTGGCCCAGGCATACGCGATCAAACTCAGTTTTTATGGAGGCTCAGAATCCCTCGCCGATCAATCCCTGGTTCACGCGGGCGTTGCGTTGTCGTTGAACAGGAAGCTGGCACAGGCGTATGCAGCGTTGGGGCTGGCGTACTTTCTGAAGCGCATGATCGAAGAAGCGAGAGAAGCCTGTCGAAAAGCAGTCGATCTCGATTCCTGTGATCCATTTGCCGTTTGGATTTCGGGCCGCATCCAGTACAGGCTCAATCAATATCAGGAAGCGGCTGATCATTTTCGAAAGACGATTGAGCTGCTGCCCGATTTTTACACGGCATACAGCGATCTGGCGCAGGCTTATCAGAACATGGATATGCTTGAAATGGCCTCCGAAACACGAAAGAAAACCATCGATGCGTGCCGCCGCTATCTCCAGAAGTTTCCCGGTGAAGCGCGTACTCACATTTTTCTTGCTACGAGTTATGCGTGGCTGGATGCAAAAGATGCTGCAATGGCGGAAGGCGAGCTGGCCGCAATCAGCAGTCCAGAAGATCCCGTGATGATGTATAACCTCGCCTGTCTGTACAGTTTGCTGAACGAGGGAGACCTCGCCGTAGAATGGTTGTCAAAATCCATACAATCCGGCCGTCGCGATTTTGAGTGGGTGAAACGCGATCCTTCACTGAATAATATCCGCAATCATCCCGGCTACCTGGCGCTTCTTTCGAAGTAGCGGGGCATGCGCTTACACGACAATTTGTCGTAAGCGAAAAAGAAATGCACGTTTGCATTTTGTAACGCCCGCGTGCGGCCGGCTACGCGCTCCATAGGGAGCGCAGGCTTCCAGCCTGGCTTCCAGCCTGCATTAGTTAGTTAGGGGCCGCGGACTTCCAGTCCGCATCGCCGGCCTCCCGGCCGGCTTGGCCCGCGGGGCAGTTCCCTCTTGACATGTATCCGTATAATAAGGATACTTAATATATATTGTATCCTTATAGTACGACCTGATGCGGGAAATAATCCAACAAAAACTGGCCGACGGAATCGCCTTCACTCCGCCTGAAATGACCGTAAGAGAAGCGCGTGTGCCGAATGTTCCCGGCAAAGCCTATGCAGTCATCGGCATGCGTCGTTCGGGAAAAACCTGGTTCTTGTATCAGTGCCTGAAGGAAAGGCTGACCCGCGGAGCGCCGCGGGAAACTCTGGTGTACATCAATTTCGAAGATGAACGACTGGCAGGCATGGAAACCAGGCATCTTTCCCTTGTGCTGGAAGAATACTTTCTACGCTTTCCGGATTTTCGAGACCGGCGAAAAGTAACGTTTTTCCTGGACGAAATCCAGGTCGTTCCCGGATGGGAGACGTTTGTCCGCCGGGTTCTCGATTCGGAAAAAGTCGAGATCTTTCTCAGTGGTTCGTCAGCGCGTCTTCTGAGCCGTGAAATCGCTACATCGATGCGTGGACGGGCGATGGAGACTGTTATCTTTCCATTCAGTTTCCGCGAATTCCTCAGACATCATGGCGTAGAACCTCCAGACAACCCGGCATTTGTTCCCAAACGAAAACGTTCGGAACTGGAAGGCATGTTTCAGAATTATCTGAAATGGGGTGGTTTCCCGGAAGCGCAGGGAATCGCCGATCGGGACCGTATCAGCCTGATCCAGGGATATACAGACACGGCCGTTTTCCGTGATGTGCTGGAGCGCCATGGAATCAGCAACATTACGGCCTTGCGCCATCTTGTGAGGCATTTGCTCAGCACGCCGGCAGGGCTCTTCAGCGTTCATAAGTTCCACAACGATCTCCGAAGCCGCGGTGTGCCTGTTGCGAAGGATTCCCTCCATCAGTTCCTGGGACATCTCGAAGACGCGTTCCTGGTGCGATTGATCTCGCTGGCAACAACCTCTGAGCGCCGTCGCGAATCCAACCCCCGTAAAGTTTACCCGATCGATCCGGCAATTGCCGTGGCTTTTGACCGAAGCGGCAAAGCAAATACGGGTCATTTGCTGGAAACAGTCGTGCTGCTGGAATTGGAGAGGCGCGCCTGCGAAACAGCCTACGTACTCAGTCCCGAAGGATTCGAAGTCGACTTTCATACGACGTCCCCGGAAGGGCGCCGGATGCTCATCCAGGTGGCCGCCGATCTGGAAGATGAAGCTGTGCGCAACCGCGAGATGCGGGCGCTGTCTGACGCTTTGCCTGCGTATCGAAAAGCTCAGCCAATCCTGCTCACCATGACGAGCACGGACGCCCTGGCAACAAAGTCTCTTGCGCCCCCGAGCTTCGCGGTCCTCCCGGTCTGGGAATGGCTCCTTCTTTAACGTTGGTCTGCATCCTTTCTCTCGGGAAAACGAAACTGTTCAATCAGTGAAGAAATCATCGCTTCTCTAAACTAAATCTAAACAAGTCATGGACCGTTGGTGGCTCCGGGTCTATTGCTTAAATTCTTTGCTTTTTTGCGAAGGATTAGCCACAAACTTAAGAATGCTCAAAATGAACTTGCCGTATTCTTCCTTTATCGGCAAGTTCAACTCCGTTTTAAGGCGTCTACGCAAGGCTGCGACTTCCTCGCCGGTCTTACGGTTCCGAGCCGGCTTGTCGTAAACCTCCCACATCAAGCCGATCCCACGTTTTTGCCATGCGGGGAGATCGTTGAAGTTTATTCCCGCGTGGAACAACAAATCGTTCTTCTCCGATACTGATGCCCCCTGCAGCATAGCGGTCGCTGCTTCTGAACTCTTGCCCTGCTTGCGCAGCAACCAGTAACAATGTCCGTTAAGCGCGTTTCTGTGGGCATCTTCATTGCGCCATCGGAAGTAATCGCATACGGATTGGCCTGTTGCAAGCTGCGCGATGCGGCAATCAAATGCGGCAACATCGCCAAGGAGAATCGAGAATTTCGCACTGGCTTCGCCCGCCAAAACAGAAGTGTACTTCCTGATTTTCCTGTCAAACGTTGTTTCATCACGATGAAACAGAAGCGAGATTTCATCGCTCTGTGTGTAACCGTAGAGAATCCGGAACCCGCACTGCATGAGATGGCCGGTTGTTTGAATCATGAAATCCCGGAATCGCTCATCATACGGAGCCTCAAACTTGTGAGTCTCTTTGGTAAGCCGGGTGAAATTGCGTCCATCGATTCGGGCGACCATATGGACATCCGGCAAAGCAACCGGGTCGTTGGCGGACTCAATGGCCCGCATCCTGGCTTCCAGTTCATCAAACTTCATTGGACCATTCCTTTACCACAAACTCCTTAGAGTCCGTTATCGACACATAAAAGAGCTGATCAAAGCCTTCTTCCGGGGATGGAAGTTGCAGCCGCTTGTATGTTCCCAGTAGTCCCTTTTTCGGGATCGACTCGTTTCCCTTCCTCTGCCGGTTCCGCTGAATGCCCTCTACGATCTTCGACTGAAAGTAATAGCCCGTGATTTGGAATCCTGCTGCTTTTGCCGGCTCGATGTATTTGCGGCGCAGTTCCGAAGTAACGTTTGTATTGTCTACAACAAAGCTCTGCTTTGAAGACAGACATGCTTGAAGAAGAACACTCTCGCGATGCCGCGTGCGGAGCATATCCAGGTTAATACGTACGTGAGTATTGAAGAATCGTTCCCGGTAGAATGTCGATTTCCCGGATGACTGAATCCCTATGAAAATCACAGCCTCCATACTATTTCCTCAATGGTCCTGGTTGAACCTTTATTTCAACTCTGCATAGAATTGTCGAAACGCGTCCACCGACTCCGGAAGCCCTGTCTTCGCAAAACAGACTTCATTGCACTTTTGAACATCCCATGCCGCAACGCCATTCGGAGGCCGCAATGATTATACATCGAAGGGAACGATTGAATGAGCCTGTATCTCTGGGATCGCTACAAAACACGCCCGGTTACTTGATCCGAAAAATTTTGCCTTTCGGAATAAACGGAAGGTTGTTGCCTTCAGGGATCAGGAAGGCGTGATCTCTGTGAACGATCATACGATCGCAGTATCCATCAGTGATCACCAGAAGTGGACCGTCTTTGGGAAAATCGGTTGCTTTCTCCAGCAAATCGATAGCCGGCTGCAGAACGGTGCCGCCGCGTCCGCGCACCTGCACACGCCCGGCAATCGCATCCGGCGCCAGGTAGCCCTGATCGTATGGCGCTGCGTCGCAAAAGACTACGCGGACCGCCGGCACATCACGCGATGTGCTGTAGCCGGCGATCGCACCAAGGGCCTTGGCCAGCAGAGTCCGATCCATCGAGCCGGAAGTATCCAGCACCACTCCAAATGTGCGGGAAACGGCATCCGGCGGCGCCACCCAGCTGGGCCGCGGAATGTCCGGAGTGGACTGCTGTCTCCGGCTCGGCCGTGCAAAAGACCGGATCTTCTCCATCGGCGGAAACCGTTCATCAAACCATTGTGCCAGCTCCACGTCCCAGGGAATCGGCGGCTGACTCAGCGCGCGAATCTCTTCGACCAGTCCGGCCGGCAACAATCCACGACCTTGATCCTGATGGTATAAAAGCCCCTGTGTAAGACATCTCTTATAGAATTCATCAAGACTGATCGCGACTCCGGAATTCCACCAACCCGGGGACTCGCGTTCCAGGACATCGCTGAGTCCGTAGCCGCGCATTGTGCAGAGTTTTCGATATCGGCGGAGATTGGCGACGATGTAATCATAAACCGATTCGGCCGATTCGCGGTGCAGTTGCGAATCGTGCAGAACTCCAACGCCCGGAAGCTCGCCGACTCCCATCTCAAGCAACCACCCGTTGATGATGTAATCGCAAGCAACGTTCCATAAGTAAGGATCCCGTCCACAGCGGCGGGCACCGTGCCGCAGCCCCACATGAAGCAGCTCGTGCGCCATTACGAAGCGACACTCTTCTTCGGAAAGCCCCGCCTGCGGATTCATGTAGAGCTCTCTGGTTACCGGATCCACCGCCGCTACCGATATTCTGAGTCGCGCACAAACCGCTGCATCTTCGATGATTTCGAAAGTGGAGCACAGCGCCCCCAGCAGAGGATAGCTGCTGATGAACCACTGCATGGCCCGTTGCGCTGCCGTAAGTTTTTGATTGCCGCCCAGCTTCGTTTCGCGCCCCGCAGCCACATTCACTGCGCTTTCAACCGCCATGCTCAAGCCTTCGGCAAAATGTTCCTGCCAATTGCGATCATGATTCCACAACACGCGCTCCTTGCTCGGGAATATCATGTCCTGCCTGCAGGCGCCGGCGATCCCAGGCTCTTTCAGGGAATCCGGTATTCCGCGTTCGCAGAAGTTGTCGTACAGCCGCTCTTCGGATTGGCCGGACAGGTCGAAGGCGAAGTTGACGCTCACGGGGCTGCGACCGAATTTCAGACTGCTCAGAAAACGCGTCACGAAGACATCACATGCGGCATTCCACTCCAGTGGACGATGGCGTTTTCGCAAATGACCGAATCCGAGATGCAGAAGACAGTGCGCAATCACATACATCCACTCTTCCGGCTCTGCACGCTTCGTGGGATGAACATGAATACAACCTCCGCTAGTCACAACGGCCCATCCGTCCGGAGGGCAAAGATTTCCGTCCTGGCGGTTGACTGTCGTGTGAAACATCAGTGGAGAAAAAAGTGGATGCGACTGCAACGCGTCCTGTGCCTTTCGAAGATTCTCAGCAGCGACATCCGGCACTTTGTTGTTTCTGCTACGTTTACGCGCCATCTTTTTTCTCTACCAGCCGCGGCAGATCTCGAACCACTTCCACCATGAACCACCCCGGCAAAGCTTCGCCATCCTGTTTCGAAACCAGCATTTGTGCCATCTCAAAGCTCAGCGCTGCCAGATCCTTGATAAGCCCCTTGGCTCTGTGCGCCAGTTCCTTGTGCGCATCCGAGATGTTGTCTCGCTCCGCCGGCAACTCCTTGATTAACTGCGCACGAAGAGACTGCGACAGGAAATACAAAACGTCACGGTCTTCCGGTTTTCCCGGCCATCCGGCTTCGCCCTTCAGAATGGAGGCAAGCTTGTATTTGCCCCGTAGCTGCTTGACGAAGGCCTTGAACTGCCCCGCGTGATGCGGAGAAAGACATCCGAACGCCAGCGTTTCCAATTGCTCATCCGTGATATTCTCACCCCGTGCATGCAAGGCATCGCTCAACATATGCCAGGACCTGGGTGTGGAAAACGGCTCTTCATGTTTGGGCGGCTGGCTCCAAAGATGATCGGGTCTTGTCTGGATGTACTCCAGCACCAGCGCGTGGATCCCTGCGCCTCCAGCCCACTCCAACCAGTCGCGATGGGATACCGTCAGATGAACGTGCACCATGCGGTTCAGCAATGCAGAAGACATCGGCTTTACGATGGCACTGTCCTGCGCGCGGTTTCCTGCGCCGACTACAATGGACCCCCTGGGGAGATGGTATTCGGCAATGCGGCGCTCCTGGATCAGGCTGTAGAATGCCTTTTGCACTTCGTGTGAGCAGGCGTTGAGCTCATCCAGGAAAAGGCAGTAAGGTTCGCTTCGCGCAATCATTCCCGGCGGACAAAACCGGCTGGTTCCATCTATGATCTGAGGAACACCAATGATGTCCTCAGGCGCAAGTTGGCTGCCCAGTAAGGACACGCAGGGCAGTCCCACTTCAGTCGCAAACAGATGGACGATCGAAGACTTTCCTATGCCGGGTGCGCCCCAGATGAAAACAGGGCGCACCACGGCTACGTTCAACAGAAAATCCAGTAGTTGTTTTTGCGTGATGCTGGTTGCAGCGTTCATATTCTCTTCCTCACCTTCGAAGGCCCGTGGTTCATCAGGTTACCGGCGGCCTTGCATTTCCAGCCGGCCCTGCCACGCCGAAACGCGTAGTACCTTGTGGCCTTCAATTTCGGATTTTCGATCGTGCCTGGTTCCCATCGCACGTTCACCACAGCTTGCGCATGCCGGCGTGTTCGGTTGGGAACCGCAATTCGGCAAACCAGTCTTCGCTTTCCTGAAAACCGCTTCACCGACTTCCAGAGCGAGTTGTCGCCATCCCATCGAAAAATGAGCTGCCAGGTGATTTCAGGTAAGCCCAGGAAGCTAAATGCTCCGCCCAGGTAACCACTGGGCAATGCAAAGCCGCCTGCAACTGTGAGCCTTGATTGATGAGGACGGTGCCAGTGCGAGCAAGAGCCAAGCCGAATATACAACGAAGTCTTATGTTCCATGTTGATGACAGCCGCCTCAATGGGTTGCACAATTTCATTCCATACAGCGATCCATAGCCATGGGTCATCCCCGGTGTTTAACCGGTTCAGGATGATGTCAAACGTTTCTTTGTCCATTTTCGGTTCCTTTGTATCTGATACCCCGCACTGGAATCGAACCAGTATCACACCCTTATAAGGAGTGCGCTCTTCCATTAAGCTAGCGGAGCACTTGCGACAGTCAATGATCTGCCGGCATAAAGTAGTTTTGAGAATCAAACGGTAATTCCGGACGCAAATAGGCCCGGGGAAAAAAGGAACGGTTAGACAACTACCCAGAGACAATGTGAATAAAACATCATACAGATATCCAATCCGAATTTGAAGTGGAAGACAATTTTAGTGCTGAGCAATGAGCAAAGAGTG
>Ga0247727_10013091_pt1 | contig 14068 bp, 11 predicted proteins | sample WisWelCaveWW1625_FD_202498 | JGI IMG/M metagenome (GOLD analysis project Ga0247727, IMG submission 202498) | Biofilm microbial communities from Wishing Well Cave, Virginia, United States - WW16-25 | ecosystem: Environmental > Aquatic > Deep subsurface > Groundwater > Cave microbial mat | place... | reverse complement strand
GAGATGAACTTCACCCCCAAGCCCCACTGGGATCTGGGCCCCGAGCTCGGCATCCTCGACTTCGAGCGCGCCGGCAAGATCACCGGGGCGAGGTTCGCGGTCTACTGGGGATTGGGGGCGCGCCTCGAGCGGGCGCTGGCCAACTTTTTCCTCGACGTGCAGACCCGCGACCACGGCTACACGGAGGTGCTGCCACCCTTCATGGTCAACTCCGCGAGCCTGTTTGGCACCGGCCAGTTGCCGAAGTTCGGCGAGGACCTGTTCCAGTGCCGCGACCACGACCTCTGGCTGATCCCCACCGCCGAGGTCCCGCTGACGAACCTGTTTCGCAAGGAGACGATCGCGGCCGAGAAGCTGCCCCTCAAGCTGGCGGCCTGGACGCCGTGTTTCCGTAGCGAGGCCGGCTCCTACGGGCGCGATGTGCGCGGCATCATCCGCCAGCACCAGTTCCAAAAAGTCGAGATGGTCAAGATCGCCCGGCCCGACCAGAGCTACGGGGAGCTCGAGTCGATGACCGCCGACGCCGAGGACCTGCTGCAACGCCTCGGCCTGCCCTACCGCACGGTGGCGCTATGCACCGGCGATCTTGGATTCACCTCGGCCAAGACCTACGACGTGGAGGTCTGGCTGCCGGGTCTCGGCGAGTTCAAGGAGATTTCGTCGTGCAGCAACTGCGAGGCGTTTCAGGCGCGGCGGGCCGAGATCCGCTACAAGCCCGACGCCCGGGGGAAGTCGGACTTTGTCCACACGCTGAACGGCAGCGGGCTGCCGATTGGGCGCACCTGGGTGGCGATCGTGGAGAACTACCAGCAGGCCGACGGCAGCGTAATTGTCCCGGAGCCGCTGCGGCCTTACCTGAACGCCGAGCGGATTACGGCTGGGGGCGAGGGGGAATAGGGCAATGGGTCAGCTTGACCACCCTCACTCAGTTGCTCGGCGTAGCAGAAGATGATGTTTACTACGCTTTTGATGTTGTACTCAGGTTTCCGCTTTACGGGCAACTCACAGGTGTGAACGAGCATTACCTGAACCACCCGATCAGGGACGCGTTTCAGCTCCCTACTATGGAGCGATCCTTGGATAGAGCACCAGCCATAGCTGTCTCGTTTCGAAATGCGATCGGCGACCTTGCCCCTACTCTTACACAGGACGAGTACACCGCGCTCCTTCATGAGCTGAGGGGCCAGGTCAGGAATCTCGGCTTACACAAGGTCGGCCCCGGTGAATGTGACAAGGAGGTAATCCGCGAATTAGTGTCCAGAGTCTCGTTGCCGCCTCGACTTAAGGCAATGAGCAAGCGCGCGGCAGTCATAACGGCATTTTTGGGAGGCCTCGGAGCTGTGCCAGCGCTCGGTCCTGCAGCCGCCCTCGTGGGCGCAGCCCTCTCTGTTTCGACAGTCCTCTGGCATGGGAAGCTTCCGCGGGGTGCCGCTCAGATGAAGTGGCTGCGCTGGGCAGTCGAGTGGGACATTGAGCAGCAGGTGGAGGCCCGAGATTGAACGGTTGGTGAACGCCAAGCCGTTAGCCAGACAGAGAGGACGGTTGAATGACGCGGAAGTCGAGGAAGCCAAGGCTCAGCACAGGCGCTGGACCCAGTATCCGCGACGTTGTTCCCAATCAAGTTTTCGTGGGCCTGCCTTGGACATCGCGCAGCCGATATGAGCATGTCACAAGCTGGTTACGTGTCCGATCACCTCTCGCCCTCACTATTGTCGGCAGAAATGATCGACAGGACGCCGAAGACCTTCTGGCGGTCATTAAAGAGCGCATGGACTCGTCGAGCTATGGCATCTTCGACGCTACCGGCGGGAACCCGAACGTATCGCTCGAGTACGGTTACGCGGAAGCAATCGACCTACCCCGGGTCCTGTATCTGTCTACGCACGGGCGGGCGAAGCCGGGCACCAAGGATGCTCCCATCATTGCCGATCTCGCGGGCAAGAAGCGGAACCAACATAAGCAGGAGAAAGCACTCAAGCGCCTCTTTGGCCAGTTCTCGAAGGAGCATCCTTACACGGTCCGGTTCGAGCGCCTCATGCAGTCCGACTTCAAACGGTGGAAAAAAGGTAAGAAGAAGCGGGTCCGGGCACTTGCGCTGAAGGTCATCCATAAACTCGACGGAAGCCGACAGGTCCGGCGCGCCGACATGGTCCAGCAACTTCAGGCGGATGTCTCACGTTACACAGAAGAGGAGATAAGCGACATGATCAAGCGGCTCCATCGGGCTAAGCTCATCCGCAGCCAACAAGGACCACATGCTCGGGTTCAGATCACTTAAGACGCTTGCCTAGCGAGGCGTTGCACCGGACGCGCCAAAAGACGGCGCGCCGGTGAACGCCAAATCGTTAGCTGCACACGACCTGAGCGCCCAAATCGTTAGACGGAGTGAGGGAACGTCGGATGGGGTAATTCGGAGAAGGACCGGCTAGCCGGAGGTTGTAGATCAGTGGTGTTCTTTCCAGGAAGCGCTTGCCGGACCGAAGCGGAAGTATCCGACGCAGGAATTCGTTTCCTTCGCGGAGGCTATCCGACGTCATATCGACGTGACCCGTCACGATCGACTTGTACATAGAGACGTTGCTGAGGCCATCAACGGTTTGACAGAGTTTCTACGGCTTGAGAGAAAGCGAGTCCCAGGCGGAATCCTCTACGAAGCAGACCGGCTGGAGTGCTTGTTCTTCGGTGGGTTTGATCCCCACGTTGAAGGAGACGAGCCCCCCGGTCTGTAGTTTGCCGAGCGGCACATGGCCGCATGACGCCCCCACCGTAGAAGTGCCTCCCAGCCGGTGGGCGATCCCTACCCGTTACGCATCACAGCCCGCCGGATGCGGAAAGGGTGACCCGCTTGCCGGCGGCGCGATCCTCGATGACGAGACGTCCGCCGTCGAGCGTGACGTCGTCCACCTTGCGGAAGCCCTCCGGAGTGCGGGTGTAGAACATCAGGAACGCGGAGCCGATCTTCGACTTCGCCGGCAGCCAGCGGTAGACGGGCGCGTCGAACAGGGAGCGGGTGTCGATCACCTGGCGGCGGGGCACGTCGAAGGGCTGGGTGGAGAACTCGAGGCCGCGGGCCATCTTCCGGTTCGCCGGATAATTTTCCCAGTTCTGGGTCCAGGGGTATTCCTCGCGGCGGAACAGGTAGCCGAGCAGGAGGCGCTTCTCGGGGTGGAGCGCGGTGACGAACACCAGCCTCCGCGAGGGGTCCATGAGGCTGGTGGTGTGGTCGCCGGAGTTGGGGTTCTCCGGGGCGGCCCGCACGTCGATGGTCTCGCCGGCGGCGCCGGGGGCCAGGGGCCAGGTGAAGTCCTGCCCGTTGGCCAAGCGGTGTGGCAGGCCTCGTGAGCCGCGCTCGTAGGGTCGCGTCTTGGCGCGCTGGGCCGACATGTCGACCACCGTCTTGGCCGGCTCCAGGAACGGTGAGCCGATGGTGCCGTGCTCGGCCCACAGCACCGGGCGGTCAAACGCCATCAGGTTCTCGAGCTCGCTCTCGACGTAGACGACACTCTCCCCGTCCACCAGGCGGATGGTGCGCGTGAAGTTCTCCTGCACCAGGGGAAGGTGGGTGGTGAAGGTCACCGTCAGGGTATTTCCCTTTTTCTCCGATGCGCGAACCTCCCAGCGCTGGGTGTGGGCTTCCCCGTGGCCGGGCATGCCGGCGGCCTGCTCCTCTTTGGATACCGGTCCGAAGCCGTCCACGCAGACGAAGTGGCCGAACGAGAATCCGAACCGCGACGGCTGTCCGGCCTCTCGCGCCAGGCGCGCCGGATTCCAGAGCGGGCTGAGTTTGTCCGGGTCGTCGCGCAGCACCAGGTCGGCGAAAGACCCGCCGGTCGTCAGCACGGTCAGCTCCAGCTTGTCGTTCCCCAGCAGCAGCCCGGGCCGCTCCTCGAACACCACCTGGCGCTGGGCAAAGGCCGGCGAGCTCAGGCATAGCAGGACAACAGCGCGGATGAACATGGCCTAGATCATAATATAATTCGAGCGAAGGAGATTGACGTGAACCTGGCCTGCCTGGCGCTGCTTGCGGCGGCGGTCGAATTCCCGACCGCCTATCCTCCCAACAACGACATCCGGATCGAGAACCTCGTGCCGGTCGAGATGCGCGACGGGGTTGTCCTGTACGCCGACGTCTATCGGCCGGCCGCGGAGGGCAAGTATCCGGTGCTGGTGTCGCGCACGCCGTACAGCACCGAGCGAGCCCCCAGCGGGTACGAGGCCGCGGTGTACTTCGCCCGCCGGGGATACGCGTTCGTGTTCCAGGACGTGCGGGGACGCCACGAATCGCAGGGGCGCTGGAATCCCTACCGCAACGAGATCGAAGACGGGTACGACACCATTGAGTGGGCGGCCCGCCAGCCGTGGTCCAAACGGCAAGGTGGGCATGCAGGGGGGCTCCTACCTGGGGCACGTGCAGTGGTGGGCGGCCTCGGCCGCGCCGCCCCACCTGGTAACCGTCTTCCCGGCCCTGGCCGCGGTCAACCTTTACAAGGATCGCATCACGCTCAACGGCGGATGGAAACTCTCGCCTAACTTCGGCTGGGGCGCGGTGCGGCAGGAATCGCGCATCATGCAGAACACCGGGCCCCACACCATGGAGGGCGGGCCGGAAGGCATCAGTTATGACAAGGTGATGTGGAGCCTGCCGCTGGTCGAGATGCCGCGCCTGGTGGGCCGCAACCCGCAGTTCTACTACGACTGGATCCGCCATCCCGACTTCGACGACTACTGGAAGGCCATCGACGTCTCGTCCCGCTTCGAGAACATCGGCGTGCCGGTGCACACCTTCGGCGGCTGGTTCGACATGATGGTCCAGGGGACGCTCGACGGGTACACCGGCATGAGCCGCCAGGGCAAGACGGCCCTGGCGCGCGAGAAGAGCCAGATGATCATGGGGCCGTGGGGTCACGGGTCGTCCCGGAAGTTCGGCGATCTGGATTTCGGGAAAACGGCCCACCTCGACACCCACGCGATCGAGCTGCGCTGGTTCGACCGGTGGCTGAAGGGCATCGACAACGGCGCGGACCGGGAGCCGCCGGTGAAGCTGTTCGTGATGGGGCGCAACCAGTGGCGGCTCGAGAACGAGTATCCGCTGGCGCGAGCGCAATACCGCAAGATGTATCTGCGCGACGAAGGCCGGCTGAGCTGGGAGGCGCCCGCGGCCGGCTCCCAGCCCGACCGCTACCGCTACGACCCCGACAACCCTGTTCCCAGCCTGGGCGGCAACAACTGCTGCGGCACCCCGACCCCAGCCGGGCCGCGCGACCAGCGGCCGATTGAGTCCCGCAAGGACGTGCTGGTCTACACGTCCGGCTTCCTGGAGCGCGACGTCGAGGTGACCGGTCCGGTGAAGGTGGTGCTCTACGCTTCTTCAGACGCGGTGGACACCGATTTTGTGGCCAAGCTGGTGGACGTCCACCCCGACGGCCGGTCGATGGGCATGGCCGAGGGACTGCTCCGCGCGCGGTATCGAGAAAGCCTCAGCGAGCCGTCGCCGCTCGAGCCGGGCAAGGTGTATGCGCTGACCATCGACCTGGTGGGGACGAGCAACGTGTTCCTGAAAGGACACCGCATCCGGGTCGACGTGACCAGCAGCCACTTCCCGGAGTACGACCGCAATCCGAACACCGGCGAGCCGTTCGGTATGACGGCCAATGTGAAGGTGGCGAACCAGACGGTGCACCACTCGAGCGCGCGCCCGTCCCACGTGCTGCTGCCGGTGATTCCTTGAGGGCAACCGCGGCGCGGAGGTGGTGACTACTGTGCCGGCTGAGAGAACACGTACGGGCCTTCGGGGATCACCGCCACCGAGGCCGACGCCGGCAGCGCGGCGGACAGGGCGTCCACAGCCGCCTGCGGGCGGTCGAAGGTCGGGCCCCAGAGGTAGCGCCGGTCCTCGGCCGGCACTCCCGGAACGCACCAGAGAACGTCGGTGCGCCGCGCCACCAGGGCCAGCTTCTCAAGCTGCCACTGGTCGATGATCACCGGGCGGCCGTCAAGCCCGTCCAGGCAGGACCTCCAGTCCGGGAACGTCCGGACAATGCCCGAGAACTCCGGGCTGCCGATGCCCTCGCGGCAGGCGGCCAGCAGCAGCATCTTGCCGCCGGGCTTGAGGATGTGGGAGGCCGCCGTGACGCCCTTGATGCATTGGTAATAGGTCAGGTCCAGCGGATATCCCCCGCCGGTGGTGATGACGGCGTCGACCGGCTCGGCCACCGGCGCCAGCGTTGACTGCCGGACGAACGCCACCCCGGCGGCATGGGCCTCGACCGGGTCCCCGGCGAACACGCGGGCGATCCGGCGGTCCCGGGTGAGGGCCACGTCCACGATGAAGTCGTGCCGGGCCATCCGGGCGATTTCGAGCAGCTCGCGATGCAGGGGATTGTCCGGGTAGCTGCCTTCGATGACCTTGGGGTCGCGCATGAACAGCGGGCTGTGGAGGCGCTTGATGGTCCGCTCGCCGGCCAGCCCGGGGGCGATCAGCTTGCGGCCGCCCGAAAAGCCCAGCATCAGGTGGGGTTCGACGAAACCCAGGGTGATGTGCAGGCCGGACTCGATCAGCCGGCGGTCGATGAGGACCTCGGTCCCGCCGGCGGTGCGCCCGAGATGGGTGTGGGACCCCTCGATGCGGGCGTCGTGGGAAGCGACCCGGTAGCGGGCGAGCATCTCGGGGCCGACGATCTCCTGGAGCTCGGCCTCGGTCGCCGCCCGGTGCAGGCCGGTGGCGATCAGGATGCGGATGCCTTCGCGGGGCACCCCGGCAGCCTCGAGCGTCCGGGTCAGGCGGGGCAACACCACCCGGTTCGGAGCCGGCCGGGTGATGTCACAGACAGCGATGGCGGCGCTCGATTTTCCGCGCGCAAGGTCCACCAGGGCCGGCGAACCAACCGGACGGGCCAGCGCCTCGTCGAGCGCCGCATCGGCCGGCGCGACGGCCTCGGCAAAACGCGGCTCGAGCACCGTGGTGCGCCAGCCGTCGGGCAGCGACAGTTCGGCGCCCTCGCGGTCGAAGGCGACCCGAACCTTCATGCTCCGGCTGCCGAGGAGCCCGGTGGCGGGCCCATCGCCGCCATCTGCGCCTTCATCGCCTTGCGCAGCTCGGCCGGAGTCGGCGCGGACTTGTGGGTGGCGATCATCCACTTATGGCCCGCCGGGTCGAGCAGCGAGCCGCACCGGTCTCCCCAGAACATGTCCATGACGGGCATGGTGGGGGTGGCCCCTAGCTTCACCGCCTTGGCGAACACCTTGTCCACGTTGTCGACCAGGACGTAGAACGTGGCCGGCGAGCCGCCCAGCGTGCGGGGGCTCTTGCCGCCGCCCATCTCCGGCCCCAGCATCACTGTAGTTCCGCGCAAGTTCAGCTCGGCGTGCATCGCCTTGCCGTCGGGACCCTTCATGATCCCGCGGTTCTTGAAGCCGAACGCTTTGGTGAGAAAAGCAACGGACGCTTTCATGTCCTGGACGGTAAGCATGGCGCTGACCGCCCCGTACTGTTTCTTGTTGAGTGGATCGATTTTCTTGGGCATAGGGTTTGATTGTATCAATTTTTCTTGCGGAGGCCGAGATTCGTCAGGGCCATCAGGGCGGCGCAGGCGGGCAGCAGCAGCAACCCCTCGCTGAGACTGGATCCCAGGCGGCCCACGGCGGGCGAAATGGTGAGGAAGCCGATCCATCCAATCGTGATGACGGTTCCCATGGCCTGCGCGGCGTTCTGGGTGAAGGTGTTGCCGACCATTGCCAGCACGGTGGCGAACATGGGGGCCATGGCGAGGCCGGTACAGAAGACGATGACGATCACGGCGGTTTCCGAACGGGCTTGCAGCATGGCGTAGGTAGCCACTGCGATGGCCAGGCTGGCCCCCAGGGTGACCTTCCACTCCTCGACCGTGGTCAGCACCCGGGACACCACCGCGCGTCCCGCCATGAGTCCCCCGGCGAAACCGAACGAGAGGATGTTGGTGGCGGTCCGCTCCGAGAGATTCAGCGGCGCGGCGATCAGGTACTTGGTCAGCCAGGTCGAAAACCCCACCTCCACCCCCACGTAAAGAAAGAGCTGCAGCGCCAGGAGGTAGAAGGCCGGCCGCGACAGGAGTTGGCCGTAGCCGGCGCCGACCGAGAGCCCGCCGCCCGCCGGGGCCGGCATGGCGGTGGCAACGTGCACCACCAGGGTCACCCCGACCATGCCCGCCAGCAGGTAGCAGATCGTGGCGGCGCCGGTGATGTTGAGCACGTTGGCCGCCAGGAACGGCGTGGTCATGCCTCCCAGGCCGAAGAACAGGTTCAGCAGGTTCATGGTCGAGGCCCGGCGCTGGGCGTCCAGGTCGCTGACCAAGGCGTTCGAGCCGGTGACGATCATGCCGCCGCCCAAACCGAGCAGCGCCATCGAAGCCAGGGCCAGCTCAAAGCTGGGCGCCGCGGCCAGCCCCAGCAAGGCCAGCACGATCAGCCCCAGTCCTCCCACCATCGCCGTCTTCTTGCCCCTCTTGTCGACGATCGGCCCGGCGGTGAGCGAGGCGATAATCAGCCCGACGGCGTTGGTCAGCGGCAGCCACGATGCCCGGGCGTCGTCCAGGGCGAACTGCTTGGCCAGCGCCGGCAGAATCGTGCCCAGCAGCAAGGCAATCGATCCGTAGACGTAGATTGCCAGGATGGCCGCGAAGATCAGCCGGCCTTTAGAGATGTCACGGGCCGCCATGAAGGCGCCTCCTCGGTCAGGCGAATCGGTGCTTCTGCGCCGCGGCGTCCCACAGAATCTTCTTCTCGCGGCGGAATGCCATAGTGGCGAGATGCCCCGTCACTGCCGCCTCGTGGCCGAGCTGGGCGTCGCAATTCAGCGGCTTATTGTACTTCACCGCCTCGATGAAGTTCTTGATGTGGTCACCGGTCGGGTTCACCTGGCCGAAGTCCTTGGCGGCGTTGTGGTGGATCTCCGGCCGCGAGGTGATCCGCTCGGGAGTCTGCTTGCCGTAGCTTTCGTTGTAGACGTGGAGGTCCTGCAGGTTCATGACCTCCATGGTGGCTTCGGATCCAAAGAACTGCTCGCCGTAGCCGTAGCGCTGGTTGGCGAACATGCAACTGTAGTTGATCTGGAAGCCGTTGGGGTATTCGAACGCCGCGGACATGGTGTCGGGGACCTCGCGCGGCTCCTTGTCGAGTGGGTCCCAGTAGTAGGATCCGCCGGAGGCCACCACGGATTTGGGGGCGTGGGCCCCGAGCACCAGGTGGCTGGCGTCGGTCTGGTGCACCAGCAGGTCGGTCGAGATGCCGCCCGAGTAGTCCCAGTAGAGCCGCCACTGGAAGTAGCGGGGCAGGCTGAAGGGCCGCTTGGAGGCCCGTCCGAGGAACTTCGAGAAGTCGGCGTTGCTCTCGGCGGCGTCGGGGGGGATGGCGTACCGCCACTGCGGCTCGGCGGGGTTGCTGTTGCGGTACCAGAAGGCCCGCACGAAGGTCACCTTGCCCAGCACCCCGGAGTCGTAGATCTCCTTGGCCTTCTTGTAGAGCAGCGAGCTGCGCCGCTGGGTGCCGACCTGGAGCTTCTTGCCCGTCCGCTGCACGGCCTTGAGGATGTCGTGCCCCTCCTCGATGGTGTGGGTGAGGGGCTTCTCGCAGTAAACGTGCTTGCCGGCTTCGAGCGCGGCGATGACCATGTCGCGGTGCAGGTGCTCGGGGGTCATGATGAAGACCGCGTCGATCGACTTGTCGTCGAGCATCCGCCGGTAGTCGTCATAGGTATCGGGGCTGGTCTTCTGGATGGTCTGGATCTTGTCCTTGCCCCGGGCCAGGTGGCCGGTGAAGCTGTCGCAGACGGCCTGGACATGGGAGTCGGCCGGGGCGACCTCCATCAGGGTTCCGAGCAGCGAGTAGCCGCGGATGCCGACGCCGATCCAGCCGACGCGAACCTTTTCGTTGGCTCCCTGGGCCTGCAGGGCGGCGGGAGCGCCGGCCGCGGCGGCGACAAAACTGCGCCGGGTAATGGTGCTGGACATGCTCGACCTCCGGGTAGGAAAGCACTGAGGATAGCAGCTTGGCGCAGACGGGGCAATCGTCGGGAGGAACTCGGGACCGCGAGTCCTTGCCCCGCTTGCGGTCGTTTCGCGAGTACTGGATTCAGACCCGCGCCCGTCTTCGGCTCGGACGCCGTGCTGCCGGCCGACGGCCCGTAGCGCCCCAAGCCCGTAGCCGCCCGGCGCGCCCGTGTTACCATAGGAAGAGGCGCCCACCTTGCCTCATCGACGGAGAGGTGCTGGAGTGGTCGAACAGGGCTGCCTGCTAAGCAGTTACACTGGCAAAACCGGTGTCGGGGGTTCGAATCCCCCCCTCTCCGCCAGAGAATCATTTTCAATAGATTGGCAAGTTCGATCGAGGCGTTCACGCTAAGATGAAAACCCCCGGATTCACACTGAACAGCTTCGCCAGCTTGCGAGCCTGCTCCGCGCTGATCTTTCGCCTTCCGTTCAGGGCTTCGTTGACATGGCTGCGCTGGCCGAAGATCGGAAGCAGCACGGCGGGCGGCTTGCCGGACTGCTCCAACAGGAACCGTAAGCTGTCGTCAGGTGTCGCGTTGTCGGGCGGCATGGGTTCGGAGGTCGTAATCCTCAATCAGCAGGCCGAGTAGAGTTCTCCGAACCGGCTGCCGATGTCGCGGTACTGCTTCTCGGTCTCGATAACCTGCGGAATGGTCTCGATCAGAAGCTCTTCATAGGTCGCGGCAGGCATCAGAGGTCCTCCCGGCTGTATTCTTCGTGCGTGAGCACGGTCTGGATATAGAGTAGCTGCTCTTCGAAATCCACGCGGGCCACCAACCGATACTTGTTACCGCTAATGTCGAAAATCAGCGTCCCGCTTGAGGGATTTCAAGGAACCGCTGGAGCGGCTTACGAGAAGCCGCGTGCTTCTTGGCGAAGCTCGTTATCGCCGCTTCGCCGTAAACCTGGTTACCAGAGTTCGAAAAGTGTCCACGACACGCCGCCAGTTCATCACATGCCCTTGCTTGCCACTGCCCGAGCTTCCGAAAGCCGCGCAAGTGTATTATGATTGCCCCATGACTTTCCGAGTGGTCATCGAGTTCGATCCGGAAGCGGGTTCTTATTCTGCCAAGCTTCTTGAGGTTCAGGTTGGGTGACAGAAGTATTCCGCAAGAGGGAGGCCCCCGCCAGCCGCGTTGCTTGTTGCCTTTTGCTTTCCGCGCAGCTCTTGCTCGGTCAGGCCGAGGGTCATCTCCAGCGCGGCGCCGCGCACCTCCAGCGGAACGAGAAGGAACACGCCATCCGCGAGCTGAAGCAGGCGGTTGGGCTCGACCCCCGCTCGGCCGCGGCCCACATGCTGCTCGGCCAGGCCTACCTCGCTCAGGGCGCCTTCGAGATGATCGCCGAGGCCAAGGGCGAGCTCCAGCAGGCCCTGGATCTGGACCCCACCCTGGTGTGGGCGCGGTTCTATCTGGCGAAAATCTACCTCGATCTCGGCCGCACCGACCGGGCGAAGGAGGAACTCGAGCGCGGGCTGCGGGATCGCCCCAACGTCCCGCACCTGCTGTCCCTGCTGGGGGAGGTGAACCGCCGGCTCGGCAGCACCGAGGAGGCGCTGGCCTTGAACCGCAGGGCCCTCGAAGCCGACCCGGCGATGACCCCGGCGCATTACCACCTGGCCCTGGCCTACCTCGACCAGAAAAAGCCCGACGACGCTGCCCGGGAGCTCGAGCAGGCTCTGCGCGCGCCATACGTGATCCCGGAGATGTACGTGGCGCTCGCCGGAATTTATCTCGATCGCGGCAAGCCGGAAGCGGCGGCGGAGCTGTCGCGGAAGGCCATTGCGCTCGATCCCTCGCGCCCGGAGGGGCGGCTCAAGCTAGCCGACGCTTACCGCCGTCAGAAAGCTTACGATCGCGCGCTTGAGGAGCTCGATCGCGCCACCCCGTCAGGCCGGCGCCTGCTCAGCTCGCCCTACTTCCAGCAAATCGAGGCCGAGGTGCACTTCGAGACCGGGCGGGTCTACCAGGACCAAGGAAAGATCGACCAGGCCATCCAGGCCTACACGCGGGCCCTGGAGGTCGATCCCAGCCACGACGCCGCCCGCCGGCAGCTCGGGGGAATCAAGAAGGCTCCTCCACCTCGATGACCCGGCCGGCGGGGACATCCTCGAGCGTCTGCTTCTTGCCGCTGGGCCACAGGATCTCGATCCGCGCGGCCTTGCTCTGGGCGCCCAGGCCGAAGTGCAGCCGAATGTCGCTGGATGAGAGGTAGCTGCTCACCGGCGTAATCTCCCGGAGCTGGGTGCGGCCGCCCGCCGTCACCTTCACCCGGGCGCCGAAGCCGAAGCGGTTGCTCGCCAGGCCGCGCGCCTTCACAGCGACCCAGTGGTTGCGATTGCCGCCGTCGTTGCGCAGCAGCATCGCGCGCCCTCCGGAGTCGCTGATCACCAGGTCCAGGTCCCCGTCGTTGTCGTAGTCCCCGGCCGCCGAGCCGCGGCCCACGTGCTCGATCTGAAACGCCGGGCCGGCCGCCGCCGACACGTCCCGGAACCGCCCGCCCGCGTTCTCGTAAAGCAGATCCTTCTGCCGGTAGGACAGCCGCGGATTGTAGAGGTGCACGTTGTCGATGACGTGCCCGTTGGTCACGTAAATGTCCAGGTCGCCGTCGTTGTCGAAGTCAAACAGCCTGGTCCCGAAGCCGAGCGGCAGGAAACCCGATTGCAGGCCGGCCTTTTCGGTCGCGTCCTCGAAGGTGAGATCGCCCAGGTTCCGGTACAGCGTGTTGAGCTCCTCCGAGAAGTTGGTGACGAAGATGTCGGGCCGCCCGTCTCCGTCGTAGTCGGCGATCTCGGTCCCCATACCGGCCTGCGGCTTGCCGTTGGCGTCGAAGCCTACCCCGGCGCTGTAGGCGATGTCGGTGAACGTCCCGTCGCCCTTGTTCCGGTAGAGGAAGTTCCGGACGCCGTCGTTGGCGATGTAGATGTCGGTCCAGCCGTCCTGATCGATGTCGCCGAAGGCCACGCCCAATCCCTTGCCCGCCGGGTTGGCTATGCCGGCCGCGCGTGAGACGTCGGTGAAGGTCCCGCCGCCGTTGTTGCGATAGAGAATATCGGGGACGCCGTCGAAGCTGCGCGGATCGCAGTACATCCGCCAGCCTTCCTTCTTGAACCCGCAGTAGGGGTCGCGCTTGGCGTCGTAGTCGAGGTAGCGGACGACGTAGAGGTCGAGGTCGCCGTCGCGGTCGTAATCGAAGAACCCGGCGCTCGACGACCACCCCGCCGCGGCCACGCCGGCGCGAGCGGTCAGATCGGCGAACGTGCCATCGCCCTGGTTGCGGTAGAGCCGGTTCGAACCGTAGCCCGTTACGTAGAGATCCAGTTTGCCGTCGTTGTCGTAGTCTCCGACCGCCACCCCGGTCGAGAACAGGCCCGACCCTCGCAGGCCGGCCGTCTCGGTCACGTCGGCGAACCGGCCGTTGCCCAGGTTCCGGTACAGAACATTTCCGGGCGAGGGTTTCCCGCGCGCCAGGTCGGCCCCGCTGGCGAAGAACAGGTCGCTCCAGCCGTCGTTATCGAAGTCGATCCAGGCGACGCCGGAGCCGAAGGTCTCAACCATCAGCTTTTCCGGCGAGGCGCCGTTGTAATGTCGGAAGGGGATGCCGCTCGGGGCGGCCACGTCGAGGAACTGTACCAGGGGCGCCGCCGCGGCAGCAGCTCCTGCCGCGGCGAGCAACGCCGCTAACCCTACCACTCGAGACGCAGCTTCATCATGACGTGCCGGATATCCTGCTTCTCCGGGTTGAAGTCATCGATCAAGCTGGTGAATCTCCCGGGGTCGGCGACGGAGATGTCGTTCCGCGGATTGTTGAAATGCGGGTGGTTGAACAGGTTGGAAACAGCGCCGGTATACACCAGGGTAATGCGCTCGGTCACCGGGAAGCGCTTGGTCAGGCTGATGTGGTGCACATTGAGACCCTGTCCGCGCAGAACGCTGGCGGCGCTGTTGCCAAAGCTCCCCGGCCGCGGCGCCCGGAAGGCCCCGGCGTCGAACCACCGCTCCTTGGTGCGAGCGTCCCCGGACAGATTGCCGTCCGCGATCCGATCC
>Ga0247727_10013090_pt1 | contig 14069 bp, 12 predicted proteins | sample WisWelCaveWW1625_FD_202498 | JGI IMG/M metagenome (GOLD analysis project Ga0247727, IMG submission 202498) | Biofilm microbial communities from Wishing Well Cave, Virginia, United States - WW16-25 | ecosystem: Environmental > Aquatic > Deep subsurface > Groundwater > Cave microbial mat | place... | reverse complement strand
CTTCGACCCGACGGAGCGTACCTTCGGGCAAGCCTCGCGCGCCTGCTTCAAGTCGAGGGCCGCCTTACCGAGGCCCTGGCCGAAGTCGAGAGAGCCATCGAGCTGGACGGCGCTCAGCCCTCGCTTCACGTCCTTCGCGGTAGCTTGTTCCGGGTGCTCGAGAACCCCGCCCTCGCCGAGAAAGCGTTTCAAAGCGCGCTCGCGCTCGATCCGACGTCCGGAGATGCGCAGCTAGCGCTCGCCGACCTCTACCAGTCGCGGCGCGAGTTCGAAAAGTCCGCGGAGCTCCTGCGCGCCTATCTGGAAAAAAGACCGGACGACGTGGAGGTGCTCTACTTTCTCGGAAGTGTTTTGAGCTATCAAAACAAGCTCGCTGAGGCTCACGCGGTGCTCGAGCGCGTGGTTCAAAAGGCGCCCGGCCACGCGCGTGCCTGGTTCCGAAAGGCCCACATCGAAGCTCAGGCGCCGACGACCATGACCGGGGCTGCCAAGAGCTACGAGAAGGCGGTCGCGCTCGATCCGGGCTACGGCTTTGCCCACTATGAGCGTGGCGTGCTCCTGGGAAAGCTGGGACTTAACGCCGCCGCCGTGGCGGCGCTCGAGCGCGCCCTGGTGGTCGAGCCGCACTTGACGGAAGCGTCCTACGCACTCGGCACACTCCTCGGTCGACTGGGCCGGAGCGAAGAGGCCCAGAAGTACCTCGAGACCTTCAAGAGCGAGAGGGACCGTGAAGCGGAGAAGAGCGCACGCGAAAAGCGCGCGCTTTCCGCGTTCGGGCGCGGGCGAGAGCTGCTCGAGCAAAACCGCGTGGAAGACGCGCTCCAGAGCTTTCTCGAAATGACCGAGCTCGATCCCGGTGCCCACCAGGGCTACGCGTTTCTAGCCAAGGCGTACCGCTCGCTCGGACAAACCGCGGTTGCCGTCGGCTACGTGAGGCGCGCGATGGAGCTTTCGCCCGGAACGGCCGAGTACCCCTACCTTCTCGCGCTTTTTCATCGCGAGCGTGGCGAGCGGGGCGCCGCGCTTACGGCATCGCGTCGAGCCGTTTCGCTCAGCCCCCAAGACGCGCTTCTCCACACTCTCATGGGCCTGCTTCTCTTGGAGGGCGGGGAAGTCGACGAAGCGGTGCGTGCGTTCGAGAGGGCGGCAGAGATCGATCCGAAGGACCCGGCGTACTGTCTAAACCTCTCGGCGGCGTACACGCGGGCCGGCCTCACGGAAAAGAGCGCTCAGGCTCTGGCGCGCTACCAGAGCCTCACGGGTCGATGAAGGCTGCGCTCTTCGTCGCGGGCGCGCTCGTTTTTAGGGAGGCGCCACACCCGTCGTTTCGACACCTCTCGGGCGAGCCCGAGAAACGCTACATCCTCGAAGTCATGGGCTCGGGTGTCGCTCTCTTCGACTACGACGGCGACTCCGATTTGGACGTCTTCTTGGTGAACGCGTCGACGCTTTCGCGTTTGGAGAAAGGCCTTCCCGGCGAGCGGTCTCGTCTCTTTCGAAACGAGGGCGGCTTCGCGTTCGAAGACGTGACCGACGCGGCCGGCATTTACGAAGCGGGCTTCGGTCAGGGAGCGGCGGCGGCGGACGTCGACAATGACGGTGACCTTGATCTCTACGTTACGAACTATGGTCCCAACGTGTTTTATCGGAACGAGGGTGACGGCACGTTCTCGAAAGTCGCCGCCGGCATCGAGGACTCGCGGTGGGGCGCGAGCGCGGCCTTTGGCGACGTCGATGCGGATGGATTCCTGGATCTCTATCTTGCCAATTACCTCGACTTCGACCGGGCGCTTCTCGACCGTCTCATCCCGCGCCAGTTTTGCGAGTGGAAAGGACTGCGCGTCAACTGCGGCCCTCGGGGTTTCTCGGGCGTTTCGGGAAGGCTCTTTCACAACGGGAAAGACGGGGCGTTCGAAGATTGGACCGAGCGCTCCGGCGTCGAAAACCTCACCACGTACCCCCTGGGCGCCTTGTTCTCGGACCTCGACCGGGACGGTGACCCGGACCTCTACGTAGCCACAGACTCAACGGGGCACCTTTTGTTCGAAAACCTCGGTGGCGGACGCTTTCGCGACGTCTCGCTCGCGTCGGGCGCGTCCCTCTCGCAGCTCGGGAAAGAACAAGCCGGTATGGGCGTCGATTCGGGAGACGTCAATGGTGACGGCCTCTTCGACCTCTTCGTCACGAACTTCTCGGACGATTACAACACGCTCTACTTGAACCGAGGCCGCCTCAGCTTCACGGACTCGAGCGACGTTTCGGGTCTCGGCGTCGCGAGCTTGCCGTATCTGGGTTGGTCGACTTGTCTCGCCGACTTCGACGCCGATTCCGATCTCGACATCTTTCTCGTGAACGGTCACGTTTATCCCCAAGTGGACGAGGCCAGCGTCGGGGAGAGCTTTCGTCAGCCGATGCAGCTCTTCGCGAACCGCGGGACCGGAACCTTCGACGAGGTTACGTCGCTCTCGGGTAGCGCGCTCGGAACACCGCGCTCCTCCCGCGGCGCCGCCGTTGGCGACCTGGACGGGGATCGCGATCAAGACATGGTCGTCAACGTCCATGATGGCCCGCCGGTGGTTCTCGAGAACCTCCTCTCCGGCGAGGCCAACGTCCTGGTCCTTCGGCTCGTCGGTCGTGAGGGAAACCGTGACGCGATTGGAGCCGTCGTGACCGCCGTTTCCCGGGGGAACTCGCAAGTGCGCGAGGTGAAAGCGGGGTCGGGCTACCTTTCGCAAAGCGACAGTCGAATATATGTTGGACTCGGCGAAGCCAAGGGCGTCGACTCACTCCGCATTCGCTGGCCGAGCGGCCTCGTCGAAGCACTCGACTCGGTAGCTTCGGGAGAGGTTACTGTCTTGGAAGGAAAGGGGATGCTCCCGCGTTGACAACCTTCCCGGGCTAGACGGCGTATTCTTCACAGGAGGTGCATCCATGTTCCACGTCATCCCGGCGCTTTCCGTCCTGGCGGTACTCGCCGGAGCCCGTGGGGCTGAGGCCCCGCGAATTGAAGAAGAGCGCGCTGAGGTTCGCGCGCGTGCCGAAATCGACGGTGAAGGCGTCTCGTGGTGGTCGTCCCGAGAGCACGGCCGACTCGGGGTCACAATCTCGGACGTCGATTCAGAGTCCGTGAAAGACCTGAAGCTCCCTGAAGAAAGGGGTACCCGAATCACCCGAGTCGAGGACGGGAGCCCCGCGGAAGCCGCGGGCCTTTCGGAAAACGACGTGATTTGGGAGTTCCGGGGAGAGCCCGTCTGGAGCGTCAGCCAGCTTCGCCGCCTCGTCGAAGAGACGCCGGTCGGGCGCGAAGTGAGCTTGCGCTATTACCGGGACGGCGCTCTCAAGAGCGCCGAGCTTCGTCCGAGAAGCGGAAGCGGCGCGGGTGCGCGGGTAGTCGGACCCAACTTCTCGTTCGATTTCGACGGAGACCTTCCGGGCCTTCGAGGGCTCGACGGTCTCGCGCGCTTGGACATCTTGAGGCGGCCGCGGTTGGGCCTGACCGTCAATCCGCTCTCAGAGCAGCTCGCCGACTTTTTCGGGTCGCCCCAAGGCGGGGTTCTCGTGACTTCCGTCGACCCCGACTCTCCGGCTCAGAAGGCCGGCGTGAGGGCCGGCGACGTGATTCAAAAAATCGACGGCCGGCTCATTGAGTCCGCCCTCGATCTCCGGGAAGCCCTTTCGGACGCCGGTGAAGTGACGCTCGAGATCGTTCGCGACAAGAAGCCTCTCACGCTCAAAGCGAATCTGGAACGGAAGGCTACGCGCGGAGGAGGCCGCCGGATGTAAGACCCCGACTTACTCACAAAAGGAAAAATGGGGAGGTGGGGAGTCGCGGGGAGATGGAGAGTAGGGAAGCCCCACTGCCCTTCCAAAGCCGGGGTTGCCGCCGCCGTCATAGTTTACGATCCGAATGTGCATGAGCTTCTTGCCGAGGGTCGGTCCCTCCGTCGAGAGGTGCCAGATCTGATAGACCGCGAGGGTGACGAGGCCGGCGATGAAGAGCGCGATCGCAACGGTTAACGCCGCGTTCGGGTCGTCGCTATCGCCGGCAAACAGGCCTCCGGCGATAATGAAAGGGACGTAGAGCGCGACGCCCAGCAAACCATCGAGGATCTGTGCGAGAAGGCGATTACCCGGACTCGCCAGCATACCCGCGTCCGCGCTCTCGACGAACGGCCGGAGACCACCCGCGACCGGGGCGGCGTAAGGGTTGACCGGTTGAGGCGGTTCCCGCGCGCGTGCGACGCCGACCGCGGGGACCGAGCGAGGCGGGCGCAGTGGCGCCTGCCGCTTGTCCGGCAACGCGCCCGCGCCGCCGCGCTTCACCAGCTCGCCCCCACACTTGCGGCAGCGAAAGGACATCGGTGCTCGTGACCGCAGGAAGGACGAAGGAGTAGACGAGCTTCGAGGTGCTTCCAGGGAGGAGAGCATGTAGCACCCATTGCTACAGCGGAGGAGGGTAGTCGCGACACGGTAACGACACCTATTCGTAACGCGCTCAGCCAGATGCCCCGGTCGCACAAAGACTTGAACCGAGTGTCAGGGCAGCTATCGCTCCAACGTGCCACTTCCGGCGCTACAGCCTCAGCAAGAACGGAAGCCCCGCTTTGTCGCGCCCCGTGCGGAAACCCACGCAAAAGCATCCCGGCCCCGACCGCGGGAATACGATGCCGTGGCATGTGCTTTGCTAACAGGAAGGCATGCCGTTCAGATGGAAGCAAGGGACGCCCGACCCGGTAGGTGCATCGCGCCGCGAGCTATTGAAGAGACTTGCGGCCGGCGGCGTTGCGACGACGCTTGCCGCCCACGTGGCCGAGGGGAAGGAGCGACGGCGACGGCAGCGCCTGGGTGTTCTGGTGTTCCGGTTGACGACGCGCAACCGTTTTGCTTGCAACGCCTGCACGGAGCACCACAAGTACAAAATCGCGACGTCCCACGCTCTCCTGAACGCGAACCGAGCCCATCCCGGCTGCAACTGCCCTATCGTGCGGCAGGAGATTCCTCGGCTGGAGTTCCGGCGACTCTTCCCGACCGGGAGCGGCATCGTTGACGTGAGGCGGCGCCGGCGAAGGAGAGCTTAGGAAGGGGAAGGCACCTCGTGGCCAGTCGGCCGCGTGTGCTATGAAGCGGGCGGGAGAAGAACCGACCGCGCGGCGGGGTGACGGCGCTCGACGCAACCCGCTCCCCTTCCTAAGCCTTCCTGCCTGCCGCCCGGGCAGCACGCGTGCGCTGGCCGAGCGAGTGGAAACACCGGTTTTCATCGATTGTCCGGCTACCGGTGGTTTACCCCGACTTACTCACAAAAGAACAGGGGAGGTGGGGAGTCGCGGGGAGGTGGAGAGTCGGGACTTCTACAAATCCGGTGTTGGCCTTGTGGCCTTTCTCCCCACCTCTCCTCCTCTCCCCACCTCCCCCTTTTAGCCCTTTCGTAATAAAAGGCGGTCGATCGACAAACGGTCTTCCTCGCGCGGCAGCATTAGAACGAACACCAGAAGCGCGAGACGCGGAATCACGTGCGTGTGGAAAGCATAGAGGGCCTCTTTCACGAGATGCCCGAAGGTCACGAGCACGAGAACGAATCCCAGCGCGAGAAGCCCCTCGCGCGTTCGAAGCCCTACGAGCACGAGCGCCCCCGCCACGAGCTCGACGATCGGAACCACCGTACCGGTCGCCCAAAGCGCCCAAACGGGTAGAAACGTCCCGGCATACGGCTCGACGAAGAGCCGCCGTGCGTGCTCGAGCGGGCCTAGATCGAAGCACTTCCAAAAGCCCGCCATGAAAAATATGAAGCCCAAGATCGTCCGCGCAAAGAAAATCGCCCAGCTCCTGTCACTCGTCATCGCGCCCTCCTGTCGAATTTTACTCAACAGTATTGGAAATACGTGTAATAGGGGAGGTGGGGACAGGGGGGGAGGTGGGGATGAGAATCTCTCGTTCCTGTCTTGAAGACTATGCGCGTTCCGACTTGACCGTTTTCCGCTCCCCACCTCCCTCTTCTCTCCACCTCCCCTTTTTCTTTCCGCTTTTCTGAAACGAAGATTGTGATGAAGTTGATCCATCGCGTTCGCTGATTTTCGTCGAGCCGGTCGGCTATAATGACCTCACTTCATGGCCTCTTCTCCGATCGAGAAGAACGTCTCCGCGGAACCGCCTCCTCCCGAATCGACGACGACGAGACTCACTCGCTCGGCCGGACTCGTAAGCGTGGGCGTGATGGGCTCGCGCGTCCTGGGTCTCGTACGGGAGCAAGTACTCGCGTACCTCTTCAGACCGGGTGTCGAGCTCGACGCGTTCAAGGCCGCGTACCGCATTCCGAATCTCCTGCGTGACCTCTTCGCCGAAGGGGCGCTCAGCAAGGCGTTCGTTTCGTCTTTCGCCGACGTCGAGCATCGTGAAGGGCCCGAAGCCGGCATTCGACTCGCGAACGTCGTCTTGAACGTCGTCTTGCTCGCCGTGGGCGCGGCCACCGTCGCCGGAATCCTCTGCTCCGACTTCATCGTCGCCCACATGTTCTTTGGCGAAGGATTCGACGTCCCGTTGCCGGCGGGCGAAGGTTATGGACTCGCGAGCAAGCGGGAGCTCACCGTTCACTTGACGCGGATCATGTTCCCGTTTCTCTTGCTCGTGAGCGTTGCCGCGGTGGTCATGGGTATCCTGAACGCACGAGGTCGCTTCGGCGTGCCCGCCTGGGCGTCGGCGTTTTTCAACGTGGGGTCGATCCTCGTCGGCACCGCGGGATACGTTCTCGCGCCGCGTCTCGGGCAGCACCCTACGGTCGGGATGGCCGTGGGCGTCGTCGCCGGCGGCGCCCTCCAGCTCGCGTGGCAACTGCCGAGTCTTTTCCGGGCGGGATTTCGCTACCGGCCCGTTCTTTCGTTTCGCGATTCGGGGCTCCGTCAGGTCTTGCGCACGTTTGGACCGGGAGCGCTCTCCTCGGGCACGGTTCAAATCAACGTCTTCATCAACTCGATGTTCGCGTCGATGGGGGAGGGATGGGTATCCTGGATCGATTTGGCGTTTCGGTTGATGCACCTCCCGATTGGACTCATCGGGGTCGCGGTGTCGATGGCGACCCTTCCCGCGCTCAGCCGGCACGCGGCTCGTAAGGAAATCGAGGGTTTTAGAGAGACCTTTTCGCACGCGATCCGTCTGGTGATCTTGTTTACGGTCCCGGCGTCGGTCGGTCTCATCGCGCTCTCGGAGCCGATCATCCGCTTGATTTACGAGCGGGGGCGCTTCGGCCCCGACGATACCCACCAAACCGCTGCGGCGCTCGTCTTTTACGCGTTCGGACTAACGAGCTACGCAGCCGTCAAGATCGTGACCGACGGTTTTTACGCCCTTCAGGACGTAAGGGCGCCCCTCAAGGTGAGTGTGGTAAGTATGGTCGTGAACGCGATGAGCAACTGGTTCTTCATCTCGGTTCTCGGATTCGATCACCGCGGGCTCGCCCTTTCGACTTCGGTGACGGTGACTTTGTCTTTTGTAGCCTTGTGGTACCTCTTGAGAAGACGGAGCGGCGTCGGGCGGCTCGGAGGTCGCCGGACCGCGAGCCTGGCCGTGAAGGTGACGCTCGCTTCGATCGTCATGGGTATCACGGCCTTCTTCGTGAATCACTCCCTCGATGGATGGCTCGGGCATCGGGGGAGCGCCTTGCAGATTCTCGAAGTCGGGGCCTCGCTCGGAGCCGCGCTCGCGGTCCTCTTCGGGGCGTGCCGGCTTCTCGGTGTGAGCGAAATGGACGACGCGCTTCGGGCTTTCCGGCCCAGGCGTGCTGGCACGGAGGTGAAATGAAGAAACTCCTGACGGTTCTCATTGCGGTCGTTGCGGTCGTTGCGCACCTGGGCGTGCCACGCTTCGCGAGCGCGCAACAAATGGCCCAGCCTGAGAACTTCCGGTTCGAGCTCGAGTACCGGCGCTGGCGACCGAAGCTCATCGCGGATCTCGAGGTCGGCGGCCCTCCGATCTACCCGAGCACGGATCTCGGTTTGGGCGACGAGCGAACGAACGACTACCGTGGTTCGCTACGGCTCTCGCCGCGCTTGCGTATTCGCGGCTCCTACCTGAAGACGCTCAAGTACGAAGGGACCCAGGTGCTGAGTCGAACACTCACCTACAGGGGCGTCACTTTTCTGGCGGGGGATACCGTTACGACCGCGCTCCAAATCGACCAGTTCAAGGGAGGGATCTCGATTGAGTTTCTCCAGTCGCGGGACGGGTTCTTGGGCGTTACCGTTGACTACTCGCGCCTCGAGTCGCGACCGTCTCTACAGAGCGCGGCTGCCGGCACGGCGTCCGGACCGCTCCGGGTGTCGCTCCCGACCGTGGGCTTCGTCGGTCGCGTGTACTTGACGCCGCGGCTCGTGTTGACGGCGGAAGCGAGTGGCATGAAGCGGGAGAGTCAAGGCGTGATTGCAGAGTTCGAAGGAATGGCGACGGCCAACATCAATCCGCGACTCGGCCTCGCCGTCGGCTATCGAAACTTCTACGCGCGGATCGCCCAGGACGGACGCGCCGCGTATCGTCTCAAGGGTCCTTTCTTTTCGGTGACCGCACGAATTTGAAAGAAGCATTTCTCGACTACCTTCGGGTAGAGAAGGGTCTTGCGGACAACACGCTCGATGCGTACGCGCGCGACCTCGCTCGACTTGAGGCTTTCGCGATCGACACGGGAACCGAGCTCGCGGCGCTCGATGCCGGAGCGATCCGTGAATTCCTGAGGCGCCTGAATCGTGAAGGGCTTTCGCACCGCTCGGTGGCGCGCATGCTCTCGGCGGTTCGGGGTTTTTACCGATTAGCGCTTTCGGAAGGGCACATCCGTCGCGATCCGAGCGAGAACCTGGAGCCGGCGCGCCTCAGTCGGAGTCTTCCTCACTACTTGAGCTTCGAAGAAGTCGAAGCCCTGCTCGGGGCTCCGGACACGTCGACCGCCGCCGGCCTTCGCGATCGGTCGATGCTCGAGACGCTCTACGCGAGCGGCCTCCGCGTTTCGGAGCTCGTGTCGCTCAAAACGCGGGACGTGCACGCGGACGACTCCTATCTCCTCACCATGGGGAAGGGGAGCAAGGAGAGGCTCGTGCCTCTCGGTCGCTCGGCCCTTCAGTGGGTCGAACGGTACCTGACCGAAGCGCGGCCGAGCCTCGCCCGCGGTGAGAGCGATTGGCTCTACCTGAGCCGGCGGGGAAGCCGCATGAGCCGGCAGCGGTTTTGGCAAATCTTGAAGGGCCACGGGCGGACGGCGCGGATCAAGAGGCGCCTGACGCCGCACGTCATTCGGCATTCCTTCGCGACTCACCTCCTCGAGCGCGGGGCCGACCTCCGGTCCCTTCAACTGATGCTCGGCCACGCCGACATCGGCACGACGGAAATCTACACGCACGTCAGTCGAGAGCGGCTGAAGCGGGTTTACGACGAGTTCCATCCGCGGGCGCGAAAGGGCGAGGTGAAGAGGTGAAGGAATGACGCTCGCCCTCTCCGGCCACGACCGCGCTCTCGCCGAAGGCGAGCTGGGTCCCGCGGCAAAGATGGCGATGAGGATTCTCGTCCGGATGGCCGAGCTTACAGGCGCGTCTCGGATGTTGGACGTCACCCAAGCGCACGTCGACAGCACGATCTACGTCGGCGACGCCGGTCTCGAGTTCGCAGAAAAACTAGCCGCGCTGGGCGCGCGCGTCGCCATTCCCACGACGCTCAACGTGAGCGGGGTCGACGAGCACCATTGGCAGGAATGGGGAGTGCCTCCCGACTGGGCGATCAAGGCCAAGCGCCAAATGGCGGCCTACCAGAGTATGGGCACGCTCCCGACCTGGACGTGCGCGCCGTACCAGACGGACATGCGCCCGACGTTCGGACAACAAATCGCGTGGGGGGAGTCGAACGCCATCGCCTACGCGAACTCCGTCATCGGCGCACGCACCGAGCGTTATCCCGACCTCCTCGACATTTGTGCGGCGGTGACCGCGCGCGTGCCCGCGGTGGGGCTACACTTGACGGAGAACCGCGCGGGAAACGTCCTCATACGTCTTCGCGGCGTTCCAGCGCATCTCCAGGCCGATGATTCGTTTTACCCCGTCCTTGGCTACCACGTGGGGAGCGTGGCGCCCGATCGAGTTCCGGTCATCGAGGGACTCGAGGTGAGGCCGGGGGACGATCAGTTCAAGTCTCTCGCCGCCGCCGTGGCCTCTTCGGGCGCGGTCGCCCTTTTTCACGTCGTCGGACACACACCCGAGGCGCGAACGCGTGACGAAGCGTTTCAAGGGCGAAGTCCCGAGGCGATCTTCGACGTCGGTATGACGGAGCTTCGAGACGCACGTCGAGACCTCACGCGCACGCGCGGGCCCGGACTCGATGTCGTCGCCCTCGGTAGCCCGCACTTTTCTCTGAGCGAATTTCAAAAGCTCGCCGCGCTCGCCGCCGGGCGCCGCCGTCATTCGAACGTCGAGCTCGTAGTCGCGACGAGCCGTGCGGTGGCGGAGCTGGCGCGACGCGCCGGCTATCTCGACGCCGTCTTCGCCTTCGGCGGGAGAGTGAGCGTCGACACCTGTATTTTGGCTTCTCCAATGCTTCCCGAGCGCGTTTCGAGCTTGATGACGAATTCGGGCAAGTACGCGTACTACGCACCGGGTCTTCTGGGCGTCGGCGTGGCGTTCGGGAGCCTCGAAGACTGTGTCGAATCGGCCGTGCGCGGGCAGGTCGTTCGAGACGATTCTCTCTGGTCTGGAAAAGCCTCGTGAGTGAGCACGTTCGAGCGACGGCTCTCGTTCCGGGGGAGGCCTCGGGAGAGCTTCTCGTGAGCCGAGAGCCGCTCAGCTTCTGGGGCGGCTACGATCCGAAGACGGGGGAGATCATCGACCGCCGGCACCCTTTGAGTGGAGTCGTCGCGGCGGGGCGGGTTCTCGTCATGCCGTTCACGCGGGGTTCGAGCACGACGACCGCGATCTTGCTCGAGTCGATACGAGCGGGCACCGCACCTTCGGCCATCATCACGAATCGCGTGGACACCTTCCTCGCTCTCGCCTCGATCGTGGCCGGCGAGCTCTACGGCAGCGCGGTTCCCATCGTGGCCACGAGCCCTCTGGATTTCGAGCGATTCAAGACCGGCGAGCACGTGCGCATATCACTGGAGGGTGACGTTTGGATCGACTTTTCTTCTTGACAGTTTGGAGCCGCGGGTCGTAAAATTATTTAAAACCGCAGCTAAAAGGCGATTTCCCAAAGGCCGAGGCTCGGAGGGCTTTCTAGTGTCGCTTGCCTAGAGTTCGAGCGGGGCCGAAGGTGGTGGGGCCACTCTGTGGTCTTGCCGGTTTGGTTGGACCTTCGGTCCCCGCAACAGTTCCCCATCTATCCTTCGTTGGGCCTTCGGTCCCCGTAACAGTTCGCCATCTATCCTTCGCGGGCTTCCAGGCTCCTTTCGCCCCACCGCATCGGAAGGACGACCGCGGCCACGTTCAAAGCAATCACGGCTCCAAAAGCCACGATCATGAAGCCAATCTGACCGCCACGGAGCGGGATCCCTTGGAGCTTCGACTGGAGATAGAAGTATGCCGGCACTCCTTCCAAGAAGAGTACGAGCGCTACGAAGGTCGTGGCCGAAATCATATAAACGAGCCCGCCCGAGCTCCCCGCGATTTGGGTGACGTTCTCGTATTGGAACCGAGGAAAAATGGCGCCCAAGCCGACTCCCATTCCCACGATCCCGAACGTTACGAAAAGGATGCTCAAGGAAGCGAGCGCGGTCATGAAGGGCGATGCACCGAGAAAGCGGTTCGATACGAGCGTCAGAATTTGCGACAGAACCAAGAGCGGTGGAAGGGCCGTCCAAAATTTGCTCCAGAGGAACGTTCGTAGCGGGAGCGGCGAGCTCCTGATGATCCAGAATGCCGGACCCTCGGAAGAAACCGACGTGAAGACGAACCTCACCGCCACGGCCGAGAGCACGAAGCCGGCGAGACCGAGATTCAGGAACGAGACCAGGTTTTGAATGAAGAACGTGCCGAAGGCGAAGTTCTTCGGGATGACGCTGAAGTTGTACAAATAAATGACGACGAGCGCCAGGAGCAGCAAGAGCTGGGACCACTGGGTGGTGTCCCTGAGGAACGTGCGTAGGTCCTTCAAGAGGATCGAACGGAAACGAAGCCCGAGCGGGCGTGTGAGCTTCTCGAGAACGGCGTCGAGGAGCGGAAGAGAAGAGAAACGGGCGGGCCTCGATTCCTGGGCGCGCGAATAACCGCGTAGAAAGAGAGTGCGCGCCTGCCAGCAACCGAGAATGGTGAGCGCCGCGGCAGTGGACCAGAGGAGGCCGAGAGGGAGCCAGGGAAGCCGTCCGCCGGTGAGTCCCGCCGACAGGACGTCGGTCGCCCAGGTGCTGGGAAGGAGCGGCGCGGAAGGCGCCTTGAACGTAGCAAAAAACGCCGTCACGTCGTAGATCGAGCGGGGGTTCAAGAGCCGCTCGGGTCGCTGCATGCGGACTACGAATACGAGCAGCACGACGAAGAGCGTGCCGAGGATCATGAGGATCTCACGTACGCGGCGCGCCGGGAAAAGCGCCATCAAGAGCGTGGTGATCATCCCGCCGAGCGCGGCGGGTATGACCATCAAGGGAGGCAGAACGAGAAGCACGGCGCCGGCGAACGTGAACGGCCCGTCCGAGGCGGCGGCAAAGGCGGCGTACATCGGGAGGCTGAAGACCAAGACCATCCAGGAAGACTGGAGCACCGTCAAGATGAAACGCGCGGAGTAGAGCGCCGGCAGGGGCACGGGCGAGCTCACCAAGAGTGCGAGATCTTGCGAGAGGAATTGCGTCGAGAGCGCCGTCACGATGCTGCTCGTCAGAACTACCGTGACCAAGAACATCGAGATCGTTCCGAGCACCTGGAGCGTCAGAGGCGTCGTGAACTCGCCGAACCGGCCGATGTAGGCGAGCATGCGGTTGAACCCCGCAAAGATGCCCGTGCAGAACAAGACGGTCACCAGAGTGAAGAGCGCGAGCTTTAGAACGTCGCCGCGCTCGAGAGCCCTGCGCCGGTTCTTCACGCCCAGGAGAGAGGGCGCGAGAAGGTGAAGGACTTGACGGAGCCTGAACTCGGTCGTCACTGCGGTTGGAGCTCCGCTTCTTTGAAGCCTTCGCCCCCCGTGAGCTTCAAGAAGATGGGCTCGAGCTCGTTTTGGTCCAAACGCGACTGCTCTTGAAGCTCGTCCATCGTGCCGAGCGCCACGAGCTTACCGCCCGCAATGATTCCAATTCGGTCGCACATTTCTTGAGCGACCTCGAGCGTGTGCGTCGTCAAAAACACGGTCTTGCCGTTCCGGCACCGCTCGCGAAAGAGGTCCTTGATGAGCCGCGCGCCCTTCGGGTCGAGCCCGACCATGGGCTCGTCCACGACCAAAACGGCCGGGTCATGAATGAAAGAAGCTGCCATGACGAGCCGCTGTTTCATGCCGTGCGAAAAACTCTCGATGAGCTCGCGCTTCCAATTCGAAAGCTCCACGAGCGAAAGGAGCGCGTCGATGCGGTAGGTGAGATCCGAACCGTCGATCCCGTACAGTCCCGCTACGAACCTCAAGAACTCGCCGGCCGCGAGCTTCTCATAGAGGAATGGCCGATCGGGAATGAAGCCGAGCGCGGCTTTGGCTCGCTCGGGCTCCTTCACGAGATCATGCCCGGCGAGCTCGATGCGACCCGAGCTGGGCCTGAGTAATCCCGCCATCATCTTGATCGTGGTCGTCTTTCCGGCACCGTTCGGTCCCAGGAACCCAAAGAGCTCTCCAGCCCCGACGTCGAGGGACAGGCGCTCGACGGCGAGGAAGTCGCCGTACCGTTTGGTGAGCCCGTGCAGTCGAATCATCGTGCCTCCACGATCTGGATCGTCGCGCCCCGCCCCATGAGCCTGAGCACCTCGAACTGACGCTCGAGACCTCCCGTGAGGAGCCGTACGTGAAGGGGATCGGCGGGAAACTGCCCGAACGTGGGATCGATCGCCACCCAGCGTCCCAGAAAAACTTCGGGCCAAGCGTGATAATAGAACCGGCCGCCCGTCCACGCGAGTCCGGCGGCTACGCGGGTCGGAATGTCG
>Ga0247727_10013089_pt1 | contig 14069 bp, 16 predicted proteins | sample WisWelCaveWW1625_FD_202498 | JGI IMG/M metagenome (GOLD analysis project Ga0247727, IMG submission 202498) | Biofilm microbial communities from Wishing Well Cave, Virginia, United States - WW16-25 | ecosystem: Environmental > Aquatic > Deep subsurface > Groundwater > Cave microbial mat | place... | reverse complement strand
AGACCGCTTGAAAAACTGGCGAGCTGATTCCGATGGCGATATAGAACCACGAGAGAGCGAGCATCAACGCAAAGCCGGGGAGCATGAAGCCGAGACCCGCCAGCAACGCGCCGATGCGACCGCGCGCGATCATGCCAAAGTAAACGCAGAGTTCGTGCGCCTCTGGACCGGGCAAGGCTTGATACACCGCAAGGACGCGGTTGAAGCGTTCGGGCGTGATCCACTTTTCTTCGTCCACCATTTCCTGGCGGATCATGGCGATCTGCGCGACGGGTCCGCCCCAGGCGAGGAATCCGAATTTGAGAAAGCGGAAAAAAATGCCTGCGTAGGTTTGAGGCGGGATAGGGAGGTTGGTGTTCAACGGAGGTCGCTTTGGAGGGGTGAGGATTAGAGAATTAGAGATTGGAGACTTAAGGTAATTGGTAATTGGTAATTGGTAAATGAGGGGCGGAGGAGTGGGGAATGGAGATTGGAAAAGTAGAGAATTGGAGAATTGGCGAGGATTGGCGGATTACCCTGTTCTTTGCGTGAGTCGCGATGGTGATTGATTCAGCAGATGCTGGAGGCGTTCGTTGATCGCGTCGCGCGCCGCTGCGTAATTCTCGCTGACGGGCGGGATGTTATCCCATTGTTCGATGGTTACTTTGTTTTGGTATTCTTCGGGCAATTCGCAGAAAGCGACAATCTGTTGAGCCGATTCCATGTCCGCGGGCGATAACTTTTGCGGCGTTGATTCTGTTGGGGTCAAACCATCCTGTCCCAAGCCCGCGATTGTGTTCAGCGATAATTCCGCATCGGGATGTGTGCCGCGCGCAATGGCGCGTGTATTCAGGTTTCTTTCACCGGCAAATTTATTGAAATACGCCGCGGCGATGACGCTCTTTGCCGCGCCGTGTTCGCAGACGAAGATGATGGTGTGGGGCGAAGGCATGTTTTCCTTTCCGTGTTTATGCGTTGGCGGCGTCCAGTTTCAATTGAGCGTAGACCGCGTCGTAGATCAGGGCGCCGCGCTCCATGGCTTCGAAATCGTCCTTGCTGGTTTGACTCAGGCCGCGGCAGATCAGATCCAGCCCGGGCGCGGCGGGTTCGACGGCGGCTTCCTGAATCTCGTCAGCCTCGTCCACCATCTGCGCGATGCGGGCGAGGACCGGATCGTTTAGTTTCTTATCTTTTAGCAGGGCATGAAATGTGCAATGCCCGCCGTGATGAGAATAGCGCGCGCCCGGAATGTCGAACGGTTCGCCGTCTTCGAGCTTTGGTTTCGCGCCCATGGGGATAAAGAAGAATTCAGCCTGCGGATCGATCCAGCGGCGGATCAGCCACGCGCAAGCCATCCGATCCACGCCGATATTTTTCCACGTGACCCATTTCATGATTTTTCTCCGCGTCTTGAAGTTAACTTATCGCGTACCTGCGCGCCAAGTTTTGAATGAAAGAAATCCTGTGAGACGGCTTGTCGGTATTGACGCGAGATCTCCTCCAGGTCCGCTTTTGGTTTTGCGAGCCTTTTCAATAGATCGGCATAGACCGCGTCCACCTGCCCTTTGAATTGATCCGCAATGGATTCGTCGTTCTCCCCCAAAATGGCGCTTGCGCGCCACGAATAGGCATTGCCGCCCCGTTCCTGAATCTCCGCTGTCAGCCATTGGATCTGTTCCGCCGTGCGCGGCTGATCAGGCAGGACCCACACCGCTTCGTGAAGAAGGATGGCGCCGAGGCGTTTTAATTTGCGCCAGACATATACGCGCAGGGCGGAGGGTTTGTTGGGCAACTTGTAGTGGAGGAGCAGCCAGGCGGTCATGGAATGTAACAACGGTTACATTTATTATAATGGTTTTTCGCCGCTTGTCAATCGTTCATACACGGGGCCGTTTTTGTCTGCGTCGCTTTGACTTTACCCCTTCAACAACTCTTCATGCCCGCCCTCTTCCTCCGGTTTCGCAAGCGGAGGCATTTCCAAAATCGAACTCAACCCAAAGTGCTGCAAAAATTCAGGCGTGGTGGAATACAGGATCGGCCTGCCCGGACCGTCGGCGCGGCCTGATTCGAGAATCAAGTTCTTGTGCAACAAACTCTTCAACATGCTGTCGCTGTTCACCCCGCGGATCGAGTCAATGTGCGGGCGCGTGACCGGTTGCTGGTAGGCGATGATCGCCAAAGTCTCCAGCGCGGCGCGGCTGAGATGAGAGGTCGCCTCAAGACCGAGGAAACGCTCGATCAATTCCGCAAGTTGCGGCGCGGTGGTCAATTGCACGCGCCCTGCATGTCGTTGCAGGCGCAAGCCGCGGGTTGAGAGCGAAGCGTCCAGTTCGTTGAGTCCGCGTTCGATCACCGACGGGGCGACGTCCAACACGGTCGCCATTTGCGCGGTCGTCACAGGCTCGCCCGCGACAAACAGCAGCGCCTCCAGTTTTACGGAGAGCGGCAAGTCGGTATCTAACTTTTGTACGGGGACAGCCTCAGATTCGCTCATGCTATAATTACTCCTATGAAACAAAAACAACTTGCTTTCCCATTATTTTTACTTGCATTGATCTGCATGTCGCTTGCATGCGCCATCAACACAGGCGGACCCGACTACTCGGACCTCCCGCCCATTCCCGTTTCATCCGCAGAGGCGGAGGGTCTCAGAGCGCAGATCAAAAAAGCGTTTGAAGACGGCGCGGCGACCGGCGTTGTCACATTCACCATCACCGAAGCGCAGATCACATCCCTGCTTGCCGAGCGTTTCCAATCCGACCCATCGTTGCAACAGGAAAAAAAACCGCTCATCACCGATCCGCAAGTGTATCTGCGTGACGGTCAGATGAAAATCTATGGCAGGACTCAACAAGGCATATTCACCGCCAACATCGGCATCATCGTCAACATCGGCGTGGACGAAACCGGCAAGCCCAAGATCGAAATTGCCTCCGCCGATTTCGGTCCGTTCCCCGCGCCCGAGGGTCTCAACGCCGCGATTGCAAAGATGATTGACGAGGCATATACCGGCTCCGTCGGGCCCGCCGCCACCGGGATGCGGATCGAGACGATTACAATCGCCGACGGCGTTATGACCATTACAGGTCGCATCAAGTAGCGCAGGGATTATACACGGATAATCGCGCTGAACGGACACTGAGCGAAGGCGAAGTGGAAGCCGAAGCGCCAACTGACTAAATGCACCGCCTCCCTCCAAGCCTCAGCCTGATCCTGTTTCTATTGACATTCTCCGCGCTGACGTCCTGCCGCTCCCCGCAAGCGACCAGCCCGGACATTGTCGTCAACATCGCCGCAGATGGATCGCAACGCTCCGCGACTCTTCCAGCCGGAAGCACGGTCGCACAGGCGTTTCAATCCGCGGGCATCACGGTTGGGAATCTGGACCGAGCCGAGCCTCCGCTTTATACGGTATTGAACGATGGCGATTCGATTACATTGATCCGCGTCAAGGAAGTCTTTGAAACAGAGGAACAGATCATCCCGTTTGAAAGACAGGTCGTCCGCAACGAGTCGCTTGCCGAGGGCGAGACCCGACTCGTGCAGGCAGGCGTCAACGGCAAACAGGAATTGACGTATCGCATCGTGCTTGAAAATGACGTGGAGATCAGCAAGTCCATCGTCAAGTCTGTGATCCTGCTGGAAGCCGCGCCGGAGATCGTGATGGTCGGCGCGCAATCGTCCTTTGCGCCACTGCCGATCCCCGGCAAACTGGTTTATCTCGCGGGCGGCAACGCCTGGATTATAGATACGTCCACTGCGAACCGCGCGCCGCTCGTCACTACCGGCGATCTGGACGGGCGCGTCTTTTCATTGTCGCCCAACGGCAATTATCTGATCTTCACGCGCAAATCCAGCAAGCCCGCCGATCAGGAGATCAACCAACTTTGGGCGGTCCGCACGAACGGCACAAAGCCGTTCAACACCGGCATCGTGAACGTCGTCCATTTTGCGGATTGGATTCCAAACACCGGTTCATTTGCGTATTCGACCGTCGAGCCGCGCGCCACCGCTCCCGGCTGGCAGGCAAACAACGATTTATTGCGTTACAGCATATCAACCGGCGAGAAGAGAAAAATCATCGAACCCAACAGCGGCGGCGTCTACGGCTGGTGGGGCATGACCTTCGCCTTTTCGCCCGAGGGACGCCTCGCCTACGCGCGACCCGACGGCATCGGCACTGTGGATATGGACGGCAAAGCGCTCAAGCCTTTGATCGGCATCACGCCCTTCAACACGCACAGCGACTGGGCATGGCTCCCATCCATTGCCTGGGGCGCGGACGGCAAGACGTTGTACTACACCACGCACGCGCCGCCGCCCAACCTCGTCAGTGAAGAGGACTCGCCATTCTTCGACTTGAACGCGACCTCGTTTTCAAACGACGCGGACATACGCCTCATCGAAAAGTCGGGCATGTTTGCTTACCCCGCCGCGTCTTCGATCCAGCCGAGTTCGCGCGAACGACCCTACCTGATCGCCTACCTGCAAGCGATCTTCCCGGAGCAAAGCGAGACCAGCCGTTATCGCGTCGTCGTGATGGACCGGGACGGATCGAACCGCCGATCCATTTTCCCTGCGAATGACGCGCCCGGTCTCGATCCGCAGACGCCGATCTGGTCGCCCGATATCCTCGAAGGTCAAAGCGGAGATTTTATCGCGGTTATCTATCAGGGAAATCTCTGGCTCGTAGATAGCGGCAACGCGCAAGCCTATCAAGTGACCGGCGATGGACTGGTTACAAGGATTGATTGGAAGTGAAATCTGTCATTGCGAGGAGCGACCCTGAGCAAAGGCGAAGGGGAGCGACGAGGCAATCCCCTCGCCATAGCGCAGATTGCTTCGGGCATTCGCCCTCGCAATGACATAAAAAGGAAATCATAAATGCGTATCTTAGTCACCGGAGCCGCAGGCTTTCTCGGCTCGCACTTATGCGATCGACTGATCGCGGACGCGCACGAAGTCGTCGGCATGGATAATTTCATCACCGGCAACCAGGATAATCTCGCCCACCTGATCGGCAACCCGAAATTTTCCTTCCAAAGACATGACGTGTCGAACTTTATTTTCGTGAAGGGACATTTGGACGCGGTGATGCACTTTGCCTCGCCCGCCAGCCCCAACCCGGAATCGCCTTCGGGATATTTCAACCTGCCCATTCAAACCATGAAAGCCGGCGCGCTCGGCACGCATAACTGTCTCGGCATGGCGCGCGCGCATAACGCGCGTTTTCTGCTCGCTTCCACCAGCGAAATTTACGGCGATCCGCTTGTTCATCCGCAAACGGAGGACTATGCCGGTAACGTTGACCCGGTCGGGCCGCGCGCGGTATACGACGAAGCAAAACGCTTCGCCGAGTCGTTGACCATGGCGTATCACCGCGCGCACGGCGTGGACACGCGCATCGTCCGCATCTTCAACACCTACGGCCCGCGCATGGATTTGGAAGACGGTCGCGCGCTCCCAAATTTATTGAAACAAGCCCTGCTCGGTCAACCGCTGACGGTGTACGGCGACGGCAGCCAGACGCGCTCCTTCTGTTACGTGGACGATCTGATCGAAGGCATCGTGACCCTGCTGTACGCCAGCGAACATCTGCCCATCAATATCGGCAACCAGCATGAGATGACCATTTTACAGTTTGCGGAGGCGATCAATCGCGTGACGGGCAACCAGGCCGGCATCGCGTTTGTAAAGGACGCGCGCAGTGTCCGCGATCCGCAACGACGCCAGCCGGATATCACGCGCGCCCGCAAGATTTTGAAATGGGAGCCAAAGGTGAGTCTCGAGGAAGGACTGCATAAGACCATCCCCTACTTCAAAATGAAACTGGGGCTTGCATGATCCTGTCGGACGACAAGGAACGCGTACGCTTCCTGAAATTCGCCATGGTCGGCGCGCTCGGTTCAGTATTGGATATTGGAGTCGCAAACATACTGACGCACCTTCTCGACATGCGGCTTGTCTACGCCGGGAGCGTTTCGTTCATCTGCGCGGTGTTCAGCAATTTCACGCTCAACCGATATTGGACATACCCCGACTCGCGCTCGCGCCCGTTGATACATCAATTAGGCATGTTCGCGCTCGTCAACTCGATTGGCATCGCCATCCGCATCCCCATCCTGCATTTCGTCGAGCCGATCATGACGGACCAGTTTGAAGCCGTCGTCCATCTCTCTTCCGCCGCCGCAGAATCGCTGGCAAAGAACGCCACGCTGGTCAGCGCCATTGGCGTGGTAATGCTGTGGAACTTTTTCGTTAACCGCTATTGGACGTATAATGATATAGAATAAAACGTAGTAACCACTTTAGTCGTTCTTCTAAAGAGCGACTAAAGTCGCCGCTACGAATATGCCCCGATAATCAAGAGACCACCATGACACAACCTCAAACGCGTCGGATCATTCCCATTTACTCCTCACGCGGCGAAGCGGAGGCTTATCTCGTCTTTCCATACCTGTTCAACCGCAGCGGCGAATGGATCGGGTGGGTCACGCCCAAACGCGAGGTCTACTCGGTGCTTGGCTTTTACACCGGCTCCCTCACCGACGACTCGCGCATCATTCGCAAACGCGCCGACGACGAAAACATGCCCCGCGCCCAGCCGCCCAAATCCCCAGGCAAGATCGTCGCTCCCGCAACCACTCCCCTCGCGCCGCTGATGAAAGACCTGCCCTACAGCCTGGTGGATGTTTTGCAGGAGGAACCCGAACGCCTGCACCCGCTCGATAGCGGCGAGTTACGAGAAGACATGGATTAACCGATTTACGATTGAGCATTTGCGATTGAACATTGCAAAACACAATTACCAATAACCAATTACCATTTACCAATCCTCCAATCCTTCGACTACGCTTAGGACCAGTCTCTAGTCTCTAATCTCTAACCTCTGATCTCCCAATCTCCTCCTCAATGACCTCCCTCCCTCCCAAACCCGTCCGCGCCTCACGCGTGACCCTCTCCCAGCTCATGCACCCCGAACACGCCAACCTGCTCGGCAACGTGCACGGCGGCTGGATCATGAAACTGGTGGACGAAGCCGGCGCGCTGGCATGTATGCGTCACGCGCAAAAAAAGGTCGTCACAGTGGCGATTGATTCGATGACGTTCCGCCAGCCGATCAAGATCGGCGACCTCGTCATCATCAGCGCCGAAGTGGCTTACACCGGGCGCACGTCGCTCGAAGCGGAAGTCCAGGTATCCGCTGAAAATCCGGTCACAGGCGAACGGACGCATACGAACACGGCCTATCTCGTCTATGTCGCGCTGGACGATGAAGGCAGACCGACCCCGGTGCCTCCGATACAATTTGAAACGGACGACGAAAAACGCAAAGCCGAACAAGCCAAAGAAAGACAGGAACGAAGGTTGAAACAAAAATGAGCGAACCCGAATCCACCCAACCCGAATCAACTGAACGCAACGTAAACCCGATCCGCAGTCTGCGCGAACTGGTGGATTACGTCGCGGGAAAATCCCTGCCGACGCTAATGCCCGAGGAGGGGCGCGTTACCGAAAGCCTGCCTTTTCCGTATCTGGCAATCGTGGGCCAGCACGAAATGAAACTGGCGCTGTTGCTCGGTTTGATCAATCCCAACATCGGCGGGATTCTATTGATCGGTCCGCGCGGCACCGCCAAGACCACAGCCGTCCGCAGCTTGTTGAATCTATTGCCCATGGTCGAACGGAGTAATTGTCCGTATGGATGCTTGCCCGAGGACATCGAATCGGGCGGCATAGACGCGGTCTGCCCGGACTGCGCGAAGAAATATGGACAGGGAATTTCTCTCACATCGAAAGACCAGGTCCGTCTGATCGAACTGCCCCTGAACGCGCGGCTTGACGACGTGGTTGGCGGCATAGACGAACGCGCGGCGTTGCATGAAAGGATGAGAATTCGCCGGGGGATTCTCGCGCAATCGGATCGCAACCTGTTGTACATTGACGAAGTTAACTTATTAAGCGACGAAATCATGGATTCGATTCTCGACGCCGCCGCGCAGGGATCGTATACCGTCCGCCGCGGACCGATCGTCGCGACGTATCGTTCGCGCTTTGTGTTGATCGGCTCGATGAACCCCGAAGAGGGCCGGCTGCGCCCGCAGATTTTGGATCGCTTCGGGTTGAGAGTCATTGTGCGCGGGCTGGAGAACATCGCTGACCGGCTTGAGGTGTATCGCAGAGTGCAGGCTTACCTAGCGAATCCGCGTCAGATGGCGGGGCAGTTTTCAGTTGAGATGGAAGCGGCGGCGACGGAAATCCAGTCTGCGCGCGAACGCGTGAGGAAAGTCGCGTTGCCCGATCATGTCGCCAATCCGGCAATCAAACTGGTCCAAAAAATGGGCATCGATTCCCTGCGCGCCGAAATCACGTGGTTCGAAGCGGCGCGCGCCTACGCCTCCGCCGACGGGCGCGATGAAGCGACATCCGACGATCTCAAAGTCGTTGCGCCGATGGCGCTGCGTTTGCGTCGTTCGCAATTTATGAACGAATATTTCAAGGGGCAGACCGGCGAGGAAAAACAATTGAATTCCCTGCTGAATGGCTTCGACAAAAATCAGAGCGGGAAAAAATCAACCTCAAAGCGGGCGAAGAAAAAATGAACGGTCCCGTGATTTCAAAACCCGCCTATCGCATCGAGACCGAACGACTCGTCCTGCGTTGCTGGGACCCGAAGGACGCGGCGCTGATTCAGGAAGCCGCCGCCGCGAGCAGGGAACATTTGCTTCCGTTTATGCCGTGGGCGGCGGACGAGCCTCAAACCGTGGAACAAAAAGCGGAACTCACGCGTCGCTTTCGCGGCGCCTTCGACCGCAATGAAGATTATGTGTACGGAATTTTCAACAAAGACGAATCACGCGCCCTGGGCGGAACAGGCTTGCATACGCGCCTCAAAGGCAACGCGCTCGAGATCGGCTACTGGGTTCATAAGGATTTCATCCATCAGGGATTCGCCACCGAAGTCGCCTCCGCGCTGACGAAAGTCGCTTTTGAAATCTATCATGTCGAACGCATGGAGATTCATTGTTCAATCGAAAACCAGGCCAGCGCGGCGATTCCAAAAAAACTCGGTTATGCTCACGAAGCCACACACCGCAGGCTTGGGTATGCCAACGGCAAAGCCTCCGACCAGATGCTCTGGACTTTATTCGACGATGAATATCCCAACACACCGAGCGCGTCCGCGAAAATCCGCGCCTTCGATGTCGCCGGTAATCCGTTGTTATGATCTCCCTTTTCAAAAAACCGATAACTCTTTTACTAGCCGTCAATATCTTGATCGGCTTTTTTATTTTTCGCGACTACGGTCTGGCGTGGGACGAGCCATACTTCTACAGTTACGCCGACGCGCTCGGCTACGCATATACCCCATCCAATTGGTTTAGCGCGGACTTCGACCTCTACAACTCCTACGGCGTCAGCGGCGACGATCACAAGACGCGCGGACCCGCGTATTTATTCCTGGCGCGCAATTTCGTTTATGGGATGAAGTACATCGGCTCCGACTCAGCCTCGGCCTGGCATCTGATCAATTTTCTTTTCTTTCAACTGGGCATTTATCTCCTCTATCGCCTCTCGACGCGTTGGATGAGTCATTCCGCCGCGTTTGCAACGTCACTCCTGTTCTCCACCCAACCTCTCCTCTGGGGACACGCGTTCATCAACCCGAAAGACCCGCCATTCCTGACATTCTTCCTCGTATCTGTCTGTCTCGGCTTTGAAATGACGGACGCCATCGCGCAAAACGCTAAAGATAAAACCATAAAGATTTTTCTCGCCGCGTTCGTTTTGGGCATCGCAACCTCCATTCGCGTGTTGGGACCATTGGCGGGATTATTAATTCTGATCTATTTCATTACGCAACTCGGGCTCAAAGAGTGGAAGTCGTTTCTAACATACGGCGTCGTCGCTATCGCCGTTATGTTCCTCACCTGGCCCTATCTCTGGGAAAATCCGATTGCAAATTTCATCAATGTCTTCGGCTTCATGTCCGATAACCCCACAAATCTTGCGGTGCTATTCAACGGGGAGATTCACCGCGCGGGAAGCCTGCCTCTCCGCTATTTACCTTTTATGCTCGCCGCCACACTGACCGAGCCTGTTTGGTTTTTATTTCTCATCGGTTTGATCGGCGCGTTTTGGATGAGACCAAAAATCCATCCGCTCGATCAAAATGACAGGCGAAAATATTTCGCCTCGCTCGCGCTGATTCTCTCCTGGTTCGTCATCCTGCTCGCGTATGTCATCCTTCGCAGGCCCGCCATGTACGACGGCTTCCGGCATTTTCTTTTTATACTTCCTCCGGTATTTATTTTCATTGGGTTCGCTTTTGAGTTCATCTTTGAAAGAATAAATCTTCTTGTTGACGCCATTTCCACTCCGCGTATCTCCAACAACACTAATAATCCAGCAGTTTGGCTACACGCTGGTCTAATAATTATCCTCATTAGTCCGGGACTTGTTGGCGTCCTTCGACTTCACCCCTACGAATATGCCTATTACAATTCATTCATCGGCGGCACGAACGGCGCGTTCCGCAACTATGAAACAGACTATTGGCTCACCTGCTATAAGGATGCCGTCGAACAACTCAATGACAGAATAACCGCGCCGGTCAACCTCTTCGTAAAACGCGAGGCATATATCGCGGCGACGTACGCCGAAGATAACGTCAACGTTCATGATCTGCGCGGCGCGGAGGATCAAGCGAGATCAGGAGATTATGTCTTGGTCAACACGCGAACAAACGAAGATCGATCCACGTTCAAGGACGCGCCGATCATCATCGAAGTCAAACGCGGCAACGCGACCTTTTGCATCGTGAGGCAAATCCCATGACAACACACAAGGAACGGATTCAGACTTGCATCGGCGGCGAGATCATTGACCGCGCGCCCGTCGCGCTCTGGCGGCATTTTCCCGTTGACGATCAAGCGCCGGGAACGCTGGCGAAGGCGACGCTCCACTTTCAACAGACTTATGATTTCGATTTCGTCAAAGTGACGCCCGCTTCGTCCTTTTGCGTCAAGGATTGGGGCGTGGAAGACGCGTGGCGCGGCGACACTGAAGGGACTCGTCAATACACAAAGCGCGTTGTCCATGAGCCGCAGGATTGGGAAAAACTTCCAACGCTCGATCCATCCGCCAGGCATCTCGCGGCGCAATTGGAATGTCTGAGGTTGATACGCGCTGAACTCGATCCAAGCACTCCCCTGCTCCAAACGATCTTCAGTCCGCTGACACAGGCAAAGAATCTCGCAGGCAATGAGACGCTGCTCGCGCATCTTCGTCTGCATCCCGAAGCGGTAATGAAAGGACTCGCGACGATTACAGAGTCAACCTGCCGCTTTGTGGAGGCATGTCTCGCAACGGGTATTGATGGAATCTTTTATGCCGCCCAACACGCGCAGGCGAGTTTATTGACTCGCGATGAATACAAAACTTTTGGTTTGACCGATGATCGAAAAGTTCTCGAACCCGCGCAGGAATTGTGGTGTAACTTGCTTCACCTGCACGGAAAAGATATTTACTTTTCCCTGCTCGCTGATCTTGATTTTCCAATCGTCAACTGGCATGACAGAGAAACTGATCCATCACTGACCGAAGCGCAGGGACAATTCGCCGGGGTCGCGTGCGGAGGCTTGAGGCAGGATACGCTCGTTTATGGGGATCAGGCTGAGGTCAGGAATGAGGCGGCGGACGCCATCCGGCAAACGGGAGGAAAACGGTTCATATTAGCCACTGGATGTGTTGTCCCGATTATCGCCTCGCATGGAAATATTCTTGCGGCGAGGACCTCACCCCAGCCCTTCGCGGAGCATCCCCGTGGGACCCCTGAAAGGCGAGGGGGTAAATTATGAGCCTTCGAGTGATCGCGGGCAAAGCCAAAGGGCGCAAGTTGAAATCGGTTCCGGGCGATACGACGCGTCCCATCACGGATCGCGTCAAAGAGGCGTTGTTCAACATTCTCGCTGGAGATGTGATTGATTCAAACTGGTGGGATTTGTTCGCAGGCACGGGCGCGGTGGGGATCGAGGCGTTGAGCCGCGGCGCGTCGTTTGTGCGGTTTACGGATATGAACCGCCTCCCCATCGAAACGATCAAGTTCAATGTGGAGCATTGTGGCTTCACATCACAGGCTGAGATCCGCCGCGCCGATTCATTTTCATATCTTGCCTCGACGCCCGATAAAAAATTCGAATACATCTACATCGCGCCGCCGCAGTTTCAGGAGATGTGGGTCAAGGCGCTGGAACTCGTAGACGACAACATTGAATGGCTCGCAGACGACGCTTGGGTGATTGTTCAAACCGCTCCGAGCGAATATCGCCGCGTCAAGCCGACGCTCAACCGTCTCGAGGAATTCGATCAACGCAAATATGGGACTACACTGCTGGTGTTTTACGAGAGAAAGACATGATGGTATGTCACTGCGAGCGCACGTTGCGACACTTGCGCCGCACGCACGTGCAGGTGAGCAATCCCAAAGTTACAGGAGATTGCTTCGGCGGAAGAACGCCGCCTCGCAATGACAAAACGCTACTTCCACGGCAAAACAATCAATGGATGATTGATCTCCGCCGCGTGACCGAGATAGGGCAAACCCCATGCTTCGGAGATTGTCTTTAGCAATGAATAGTGGGTGTATTGGGTGGAGTCTTCGAATCCATTGCGGGCAAGGGGCGAGTAGATCACAACCGGCACGCGTCCGCCCGCTTTTTTCGGCAAGCCGCAACAGGAATGATCCCCCTGCCCTTCCTCGAAGAGCATGAAGACGACGTACGAGTCGCCGGTCGAATCGAGGGCGGGGATGAGTCCATCGAGCAGAGTCGTCAGCCAGGCGTCGGAGACATCAAGTTCGCAATCGTGCGAGTCGTTGCAAAGGTTGGGTTTGATGAAAAGGAAATTCGGAAGCGAATCAGTTTCAATGTCGGTTTGAAGCGCAGTGAGCGGGACGACGGATCGTTCACAACGCGCGGCGTCCAGGCGGATATTGTCAAAATACACGAAGGGATTATGTTTCTGCACGTAGATATGTGTGTCGCCGATGTAACAGGGCGAGGGCATGTCCTCCTGGTAGGTCTTCCATGTTCGTCCGCTGGCTTCGATGAGATCGGGGAGACTCGTCTCGTCAATGAAGCATTTACGGCAATTGGAATCAATCCCGAATGTCTCGCCGCCCATCAAGGCGATGTAGTTCGGCAGGCTGGGATGCGTCACCGCATAGTATTGCGTGAGTAACGTATGTTCGCGCGCCAGTCTGTTGTACGTGGGCATTTGTGAATTGCCGATGACCGAACCAAACTCCTTGTTCTCGAACACGATGAGAACGATGTGATCGAAATCGGGGACGAGCGGTTTTGACGTCGCGGTCGGCGAGGGGGTTGCGGTTGAGTTTTGGGTCAGCGACGCGGTTGAGGTTGGGAGAGGCGTAAGGGTCGGCGCGGGAGGCGGAACCGTCGGCGGTGGGAGCGCGGTCGCGACGGCGCATCCCGCCAAAAGGATCGGCAGCAATATGAGGGTCAAGAGCGATTTGGGATTCATCTTTGTATTATAGTTTATGCCGAAGAAAAGTCATCCTACACTAAGTAAGCTACCTTACGCGCTTTGCCGCGGAGTATCCATGAAAATTGAACGGCTGTGAATTTCCAAAGACTTGAGCCACGAAGACACTGAGTCACGGAGTTTTAAATTGGATTTCTCCGTGTTTCCGTGTCTCAGTGGTTTGCTCTTGGGCTCTCGTAGGAGGGGCTCAAAGAGTCTATTTTCATATCCGACCACAGAGTTCTCCGAGTTTTTTCTCTTGTTTGCTCTGCGAACTCTGGGGCAGAGACTTTACCTGCGTAAGGTGAGTGAGTAAGTCGGATTGGCAATCCGACCTCCTGTAATGAATTCAGCAGTCACATTTTCAGAATTCGTTTTATAATTCCGGCAATTCCTGTCAGCGCCGACACAAGCGAAAGACCTCCATTCATCCGAGAGTTAGAAGCGGTTCGTCCCAAGCAGAGGTATCCCATTTATGACCACCAACCGAGCCCCGTCCAGGATTATCCCGCGCGCGTTTCCGGGCATCAAAGCCAACGAGATCG
>Ga0247727_10013088_pt1 | contig 14070 bp, 13 predicted proteins | sample WisWelCaveWW1625_FD_202498 | JGI IMG/M metagenome (GOLD analysis project Ga0247727, IMG submission 202498) | Biofilm microbial communities from Wishing Well Cave, Virginia, United States - WW16-25 | ecosystem: Environmental > Aquatic > Deep subsurface > Groundwater > Cave microbial mat | place... | reverse complement strand
CAGGCGCAAGAGGCCACCCATTTTAAGAAACAGGAAACCGGCCTTTACCGGGATGTTTTTGATCAAACGATTTACTATGAGGGTACCTCGTACTTAAGGCTTGAAAGGCTTTACCGGAAACTTTTTTTCAAAAAAGCCCGATCAAAAAATTTGAATATTTTTGATGAAGTGCCCGACTCAAGCTTTTTTATCAACCGCCATCACCGCAAGCGGCTTTCCGCGGATGAGCTTGAAAAAGGGTACCGGGAAACAGAAGGTCCGGACTTAAGCGGCGATTTAACCGTGGTCAATGGAAAATTTGAAGGCCTTTCGCCCGGTTTTTTTATCAAGGACGCCAAAGGCGATAAATATCTTCTTAAATTTGACCCGTCGGATTACCCGGAGTTAACCACTTCGGCTGAGATCATCGCAAGCCGCTTCTACCATGCTATGGGCTACAACGTGCCTCAGTACACCATTACAGCCTTTGAATCGGGCAAGCTTGTGGCGGCTCCGGATGCTGTGATTCGGGATGACAGCGGTTTTAAAAAGAAATTAACCAAAGAAAAACTTGAAGAGTACCTTATGTTCCTGGCCCAGGATGATCAGGGAAGGTACCGCGCTTCGGCAAGTAAACTTTTGGGCGGAGAAAACAAAGGAAGTTTTAGTTTTCTTGGGCGGCGAAAACAGGACCCTGAGGATTTAATTCCGCATGTGGGCCGGCGTGAAATTCGTGCGCTCCAGGTCTTTGCGGCCTGGCTGAACAACAATGACGTGCGGGAAAGCAATACGCTTGATACCGTCGTCACTCAGGATGGAAAACAGGTTCTAAAGCATCATCTGATTGATTTTAATTCTTCCCTGGGTGCGGCCTCAAAGGGAGTAAAACCGCCTATGTTCGGGCATGAATATTTTTTTGATTCAGGGGAAGTGTTTAAGGCGCTTGTGACGCTCGGGCTTTGGGAAAAACCCTGGCAGAAACGCTGGCGTGAGGCGGGTGAGCGGGTTTCTGAATCTCCGGCGATAGGCTACTTTGATAACCGTTATTTTGACCCGGGAAAATTTAAAACCCAGCTTCCTTATTATGCGTTCAAGGACGTTACGAGGGCGGACGGATTTTGGGCCGCAAAAATCATCATGAATTTTTCGGATGAGGATATTCGCACCCTTGTCAAGACGGGTCAGTACACCCGTCCGGAAGATGCCGACCTGATTGCAAAGACGCTTATTGAACGAAGAGATATCCTTGGGCGTTACTGGTTTGAGAAGTCCAATCCCCTGGATGAGTTTGATATTGCAAACCAGCGTTTAACGTTTAAAGATCTGGCCGTTGTTTATGGATTTTACCCCGCCGAAGGAACGACTTATGCCATTGACGTGATTGGCAAAAAAGGAAAACGGGGCGAAAAAATCACTTCCCTTAAAGTTCAAGAACCCGCGATTTCTCTGGATCCAGCCTGGTTATCCCAGCAGGATGGCGTTGACCTTTTGATCCGCGTCATTCGTGGGGATACTTCTAAACCCAGCCCTTACGTCCTTGTCGAAACCAACAGTCAGGGGATCAAGGGTATTGTTCACGAAGACTAATCGCTCTTCTCCCCTTGGAATGCCTGTTATTTTCAAAGAAGAACATAAATTGCAAGCCATGACTTTACTTGAGACCATTGGCAATACCCCTCTTTTACGCCTTGGGCGGGTGATCCCAAAATCAATTTCTTCCAAGGTTGAGATTTACGCCAAAGCCGAGTGGTTTAATCCCGGGGGATCGGTTAAAGACAGGCCCGCGTCCCGTATGATTCTTGATGCTAGAGCCTCTGGAATTTTTAAAAACGGGCAGACCTTGATTGATTCCACGTCAGGAAATACCGGCATTGCCTACGCCATGATCGGAGCGGCTATGGGCTTTGCGGTGGAACTTGTGATGCCTAAGAACGTGAGCTTTGAGCGAAGAAAAATCATCGAAGCCTACGGGGCAAAAGTGATTTATTCCGATCCCCTTAAAGGCTCCGACGGCGCCCGTGAAAGGGTGACAGAAATTGTGGCCAAAAACCCGGGCCAATATTTTTTCCCGGATCAATACAGCAACCCTTCCAACTGGCGGGCCCACTATGAAACCACGGGCCCTGAGATCTGGCGGGATAGCCAGGGGAGGGTGACTCATTTCGTGGCTGGGATGGGGACGAGCGGTACCGTCATGGGGACAGGCCGGTTTCTTAAAGAGCAAAATTCGAGCGTCCGAATCATTGCAGTTCAGCCGGAGCCCTTTCACGGCGTGGAAGGATTAAAAAATATGGACTGCTCGGTGCCAGTAAAAATTTATGACGCCTCTTTTCATGACGAGAAAATCACCCTCCCCACGGAGCCTGCTTATGCTTGTACGCATGACCTGGCGCGAAAAGAAGGACTTTTGGTAGGACCTTCCTCGGGCGCGGCACTTTACGGCGCTTTTCAAATCGCGAAGCGCCTGACAGAAGGCGTGATCGTGGTGGTCTTTCCTGACGGCGGGGACAAGTACCTGAGCACCCAATTGTGGGAATCATGAAGGTTTCAGAGATTCCCCGAGGATTTCTTAAAATGATTTTCGAGCAGGCTGAAAAGGAATACCCTCACGAATGCTGCGGCATGATCCTCGGCTCACGCCAAAAAAAAGAGGATTTTAACCGCGTCAGGCCCTGCGTGAATGTGTATGACCGTTACCACGAGCTTGACCCGGACAATTTCCCGCGCACGTCCAAGACCGCTTATTTTATGGACCCGCGGGAGTTACTCGCAATCCAGAAAGAAATGCGTGAAAAGGATGAAGCGATCCGGGTGATCTACCACTCGCACATTGATACAGGCGCTTATTTTTCAGAGGAAGATCAGCGCGTGGCGGCAAGCGAGGGAGAGCCGGCTTACCCAGGCGTTGAATATCTCGTACTTTCCGTGAAGGAAGGCAAGGTCCGGGACACTTGTCTTTGCCACTGGGATACCCAACAAAAGGAGTTTATGTCTTGAAAAAAAATTTACTGGCCTATCTTCGCTGCATGGATTGCTCAAAATCCGACTGGAATCTTAAAGTAAGGCTTGAAAATGAACGGGAGGTCCGCGAGGGAGATCTTGAGTGTGCATCCTGCGGCGCAAGTTACGCGATTCAGGGGGGGATTCTTTGCATGCTCCGGGAACTTTCTGAAGAGGTGGCGCATGAAAAGGAACACGCAGAATCATTTGGTTATCTTGAAACCGCGAAGGGCGAAAAACACCCGATTAACCGGGAAACGATCCATCAGTTCCGGCATCTGTTTTTATCCCTGCCCGCGGGAGACGGCAGCGATTATTTCAAGCCCGGAGGAAGTTTTGACAATCAGGCCGGAAACGCAGAACGGTTTTTTAAGACCCTTGAGATGCTCAAGCTCACAGGCAAGGAAAGGGTGCTTGAAGTGGGGGCAAGTTTTGGCTGGGGATCGTGGCGGTTTGCACAAAAAGGCTGTGACGTGGTGGCCCTGGATGTGACCGATTACCTAATGACCGGGGACCTTTATATGGAGGCAGATGGAAGCTTTTTTAATCGGCTAACCGGGGATATGAACCATTTGCCTTTTAGCGACGAAACTTTTGACATTATTTTTTCTCATTCCGTGATTCATCACTGCAAAGACATTGGGGTTTTATTTTCCGAATTCCGGCGCGTGCTGCGTCCCAAGGGGAGGGTGGTTGCTCTTCAAGAATGTGCTTTTGGAATTTTTGAAGATAAATCGGGGAAAGCGCTTCAGGAGGCGATTCATGAAGGATTTAATGAAAATGCCTACACCCTCTCTCAATGGAAAAAGGGAGCCAAAGGCGGCGGATTTAAAGATGTCGAGCTCCACTTTTTTTCATTTGTGGATGATTACGTGAACCGGAAAAAGCTGAGGGGGGCACCGCTTACTCCCAAATTAAAAGCCGCCCAATGGATTCAAACTCAGCCCGCGCTTCACCGCCTGATTAATTTCCTGAGTATCGGGCCGCGCATTCTTCTGCGTCCCAAATCCTGGATGCTCATCGCCACTAAGGACGGCTCTTCTTAACTCCACCATTGGCGGTCAAGGGTTCGGTACTGGATCGCTTCGGCAATGTGTTCGGATAACACGGTTTCTTCCTCTGCTAAATCGGCAATGGTCCGGGCGATTTTTAAAATCTTGAAATACGCCCGCGCTGAAAGCCGGAGCTCCTTCATCGCCATTTCAAGGAGCTTGCGGCCCTCGCTGTCCGGCTTTGCATACTGCCGGGTGTCCTTGGCACGCATCCGGGCGTTAATCTTGTAAGGGCGGTCGGCGTAGCGGACGCTTTCCCTCTGGCGGCAATTGAGGATTCTCAAACGGATTTTCTCTGAACTTTCGCCGCTTTCCTCACCCGTTAAAGCCGAGTAAGTAAGAGCAGGGACTTCAATATGCAAATCAATCCGGTCCAAAATAGGCCCTGAAATTTTTGCCTGGTATTTTTGGATTTGTCCCAATGAACAGCGGCAGGCCTTTCGCGAGTCATAAAGGAAGCCGCACGGGCACGGGTTCATGGCCGCTACAAGCAAAAGCTGGGCAGGATAGGTTGCCTGCATTTTAGCCCGGGAGATCATAATTTCGCCTTCTTCTAGGGGGCTGCGAAGAGATTCCAGGGCATCCCTGCGGAATTCCGGGAATTCATCAAGGAATAAAACCCCGCCATGAGCTAAAGAAATTTCCCCGGGTTTTGGCCAGCTGCCTCCTCCCACAAGCGCCACAGAGGAAATCGAATAATGAGGTGCGCGGAAAGGTCTTTGCCGAACAACGCTGGGGCCCACCGTGATTCCGGCCACACTATAGAGCTTTGTGATTTCAAGCGCCTCCTCAAAACTTAAAGGAGGCAAAATCGTGGGGATCCTTCTTGCCAGCATCGTTTTCCCTCCGCCTGGGGGTCCAATCAAAAGAATGTTATGCCCTCCTGCCACGGCAATCTCAATGGCGCGTTTGGCAAAGGCCTGCCCCTGAACTTCCGAGAAATTGACATGATCCTGATTCACGGGTGCCTCTTCCCATTGCCGTGCTGGAAAAGGGGTGAGGGGTTTTTCTCCGTCCAGAAATTGAATGACCTCTTTTAAGGTCTTTGCCGCATAAATGACAGCCTTTCTTTCAAGTGCCGCTTCCCTGGCATTTTCTTCAGGGAACACAAAGGCATGGCCCTTGTTAAGGCTGCTGGCAATCACAATCGCGCCTTTAAAAGGCCGGAGTGAGCCGTCCAGGGCAAGTTCGCCCAGGAAGATATAGGAATCCAGTTTTTCAGTCGGGATAACGCCGCTTGCCGCAAGGATCCCTAACGCAATCGGTAAGTCAAAGGCAGGGCCCTCCTTTTTGATATCCGCGGGAGCAAGGTTCACGGTGATTTTTTCAGGGGGAAAGCGGTATCCACTGTTTTTAATGGCTGAGCGGACTCTTTCCTTTGCCTCTTTGACGCTTTGATCCGGGAGCCCAACCACATTTAATTGGGGAAGGCCGGAAGTCACATCCACTTCAATCGCGATCGGATACGCGTGAATACCAAGACAGGCTGCGCTTTTTACCCTAGCGATCATAGGATAAAACCTCCTTGCTTTTTAAGTCCGGCATTTTTATAATACCTTCACGTAAAGGGAGACCCGATATTATTTATTATTAATAGTATTTATGATATTTAAGCATAAATCATTCTTTCCGTCAACCAATTCCTGAATCGGATAAATCCGGCTTCCCTGTGACGCTTCTTGATCCTCCATTTGCAGAAGAACGTGCTCTTTTTGCGGTCATCTTTAGCTGGTTTGTTTCCCAGCTGATCAAGGTACTGCGTGGCTGGGCAGGCCAAAAACGGTTTAATTTTCGCTGGTTATTTGATACGGGAGGTATGCCGAGCTCGCATTCGGCGACCGTGGCAAGCTTAGCCACAGTCACCGGGCTTTATTACGGTTTTAGCTCAATCCCTTTTTTCATCACATTAATTTTTTCTTTAATTACCATGTTTGATGCAGCGGGTGTGCGCCGTAATGTCGGAAGGCAGGCTTCGATTCTCAACAAAATGCTGGATGATCTTTATGAGAAGGGAGAAGTCCCGGAAGCAAGACTCAAGGAATTGCTGGGCCACACGCCCAAAGAAGTTTTTGCAGGAGCTTTTCTGGGTATCATGATGGGTTATCTCATATGCGGTTTTTAATCCGCTTAAATTTTTTAAATTAGATTATGGACATTAGGAGTCTTCAAGCGATGTCAAAAAAAAATGTGAAAAAAGAAAAAGTAGAAACCCTAATATCCCCTGATGTTCCAAAAGGAAAAATTCAGTTGGGGAAGCGAAACCTTCTTGATACTTGCCTTCCTTTTGAAAAACCTATCCTTGAACTTGAAAAAAAAATCAATGAATTGCGTGGTTCCACGAGCGATTCAATCGATCTTTCCGGTGAGATTAAAAGTGCGGAAAAAAAGCTGGAGAAGGCTTTAAAGGAAGTTTTTGATCACCTAACCCCCTGGCAGAGGGTGCAGGTTGCCCGTCATCCCTTAAGGCCTTATACGCTTGACTATATCAAATATTTAACGCAAGATTTTATTGAAATTCACGGTGACCGTCATTTTAGCGATGACCACGCCCTGATTACGGGTTTTGCCAAATGGGAGGGTAAAGAGCCTCTTTGTGTGTTGGGCCATCAAAAAGGCCGTGATACCAAGGAAAACCTGTTGCGAAGTTTTGGCAGTGCTCATCCGGAAGGGTATCGCAAAGCGATTCGCGTTATGCGCCTTGCCGAAAAATTTGGAATTCCTATTCTTTGTTTTGTGGATACACCGGGGGCTTATCCAGGTGTCGGGGCTGAAGAGCGCGGACAGGCCGAAGCCATTGCCTATAATCTCCGCGAAATGGGGGAGCTGACTGTTCCGGTTATTGTGATTGTCATTGGCGAAGGCGGCAGCGGAGGCGCCCTTGGGATTGGTGTGGGCGATCGGATTTTTGTGCTGCAAAATGCTTATTATTCCGTAATTTCTCCTGAAGGATGTGCGGCGATTTTGTGGAAAGATGCCTCGCGTGCGCCCGACGCTGCGCATGCACTAAAATTGACCGCGCAAGACCTTCTTGAATTGGGTGTGATCGATGAAGTTATACCCGAGCCCCTGGGAGGCGCTCACCGCGATTTTGTCCAAACTGCAGAAAATGTGCGCCAGGCGGTGCGCAAAGCACTCGGTGAACTCAACGCTATTCCTCGTAAGGAACTCCCATTGCTGCGGTATCAGAAGTTCCGAAAAATGGGAATTTTCACTTCAAAATAACATACCCCGTTTGACCGTGTTGCGAAATCAGAGACATTAGATCCTGCATTCTTCCATTGATTTCTGATGCTCCGGCGTACTTCTGCGCGCCTTCTTTCTAAAAATAATTATTTACCTCCCCACAATATTTAGTGGTCATAGCTAAGCATGACCACTATTGCTAGCAATTACTTAAAAAAGCTATAAATAAAGCTTGCCAAGCTGTTTTATTTTTATAAAATGTAAACTACATAATATAAATTACCTAATGTAAACATATGATTTACTTTTTCCTTTTAGCAGGGGTTATGGCAGGGTGCAAAGCAACGCCGCGAGAGCCGGTGGCGCTTCAGGCGACAGGAGCACATTACGTGCTGATGATTGAGGAAGCGCGGCAAGCGCTGGCGCAAGGCGAATTTCACCAGGCCCAGCAACTCACCAAAAAGGTGCTTGAAAATCAACCCAACGACGCCCAAGCGGAAAAGTTAATGGCTGAAATCATTGATGGGGAAATTGCCCGGCAAAGGGATATTTTTGACACCAAAGCCCAAGAAGAGCTGACCGATAAAGAAAGACGAGATGAAGCCAAAACATGGCTTGAGCGAAGCCAGATGTTGTTCAACGTCCGACAATATGACGAAGCCCTTTTAGCCGCAGAAAAAGTTTTTCTCTATGACGCGGAAAACCTTAAAGCCTCCCAGTTGATTGATCAAATTCGAAGCAAAGCCTATCAGGAAGGAAAAGGGCAAAGTTTGATCTTACGGCAAATTTATGAAGGGGAAATTCAGGAGCGGGTGGAAAGGTATCGGGAGCAAGCGCGTGCCTGGGTGGACGAAGGGAAATGGGGGGCCGCGAAATTGACGCTTGAGAAAATTCTTATTTTAGCGCCGGAGGACCGAGAGGCGCTGGCGCTTTATGAAAAAGTCAAAGAACATCGCCGTTTGCAACCCAAGTGAAAAGAGAAAAACTTTTTAAAATCGGAGAAGTGATGCAATACACAGGTCTTTCCCGCCAGACGATTCACAATTACACCCTGGCGGGTCTTATCCAGGAGGCGCGTCGGACCGTTTCAGGCCACAGGCTTTATGATGAATCCGTATTTGATCGTCTTGAGCAAATCAAAGTTCTTCAATCCAAAAATTACACACTGCTTCAGATCAAAAAAATCCTGGAACAGCAAAAAGCGAACCCCTAAGGCTAACCGCCTTATCAGTCAGAGGAGAATTTATATGAGAGAAGATGAAATCAAGATGTGGAAAAAATACAAGCGGACTAAAAGTCAGCTTCTCCGGGAAGAGATCGTAAAAAAATACTTGTACCTTGTGAAGTACGTGGCGGGGCGCGTCGCCATTGGCCTTCCGCCTAACGTTGAATTTAATGACCTTGTCAGTTACGGGATTCTCGGGCTTTTTGACGCCATTACTAAGTACGATGTCTCCCAAGGCAATAAATTTGAGACCTATGCCGTTTCGCGTGTGCGCGGTTCGATTATGGACGAATTGCGAAAATTGGATTGGGCGCCGCGGCTTTTGAGAAAAAGGGCAAGGGAGATTGAAAAAAAATGCAAGGAAATCGAAGAAAAAAACGGGCGCATGGCTACCGATGATGAATTGGCGAAGGCGCTTGGGATTTCTACAGATGAACTGAATTCTATTTATAGCGATTTAAATTCAACCACTTTTCTTTCTCTTGACGAGGTTTGGCAAAATGACGACGGCAACAAACCGATTTCAAGGCTTCAAACCATTGAAGATTCACTAATCACCAATCAGTTTAATTATGTCCATCAAAACGAAGTCAAAGATATTTTAGCGACGGCGATTGATGAACTTCCTGAAAAGGAAAAGCTTGTGATCGTGCTTTACTATTATGAAAACCTCACCTTGCGCGAAATCGGAGAAATCCTGGATGTTTCCGAATCAAGGGTCTGCCAGATCCATACCAAAGTCGTGACGCGGATGCGGTCTCATTTACTCAAACGAGTCGGAGAATTAACCCTCGACGCCTAGTGCGCAGTCAAGATTGTCCCACAGGGACAATCTGCACAGTACCGCGAACCTATACATCGTCGTAGTCGGACATCAAGTCCGACACACTTTCGGAGAAGAACATCAAGTTCTTCCCGAAAAGTGCTCGCGCAAAAAGCGTCGGTAACATCAAAATTTGCGCGGTGCTAGTCCCATTTTTAGAATAATTAAGTTTTGATTCAGCCAGGCCGATACTCAAAAAGCAGAGGATGAGACTTTGATATATCCTTTTGCTGAAAGAGGAAGCATGAGCATGATACATCGCCTGGGCAGTCATCAGAATCGAAAAGTCGCCATTCAAAAACCCACCATCCAAACCCTTGAAGATGAAAGACTCTGGCAGGATATTGAACGCTTCTCACGACTCATTCCTTCGGAGCCTGAACCCAATATGGGAAGGGTTCAAGAAATTAAGGATGACATCAAAAAGGGAACTTATATTACCGCGGAAGTGCTTGAAGAAACATCTGCACGCTTGGCGATCCGTTTTATGAAGAAGGAGTAGGAGAAGCTGGTTTTTCTTGTAGGCCGCAACGCTCGATCCAGCGCTGGATTGAAGGAAGTTTCATAAATTTTTCCCAAACCATCCCGTCATTGATAAAATTTTCAAGCATAACAACCGTCACGCCCTGGTCAATCCCTAGATATTCCTGAGCCCACCAGTTTTTATCGAGATTAAAGGCATCCTTGAAACCAAAGAGACCATAGAGCTGGTCTTGATAATTTTCATAAAAAAAACGGACAGCACGGATGGATTCCTGAGGCGTGAAGACGATAGAAGCTACCGAAGCATACGGCGCCAGGGTACCGTCGTGAAAACCTTCTCCCGGTTTTGCGCCGTACGCGCGGTATCCCCCAGGGCCCACGGAGGCTGAAAGGCCCCAGGAATTTTCTGAGTACGCGCGGTATTGCGCGCGGAATTCCATAGCATATTCCCAATTGGCCACGGTCGCCTTTTTTGAATTTTCAAAATAATTGATTCCCTGGTCGTTTAAATTTTTGAAATCAATAAAAGCGTGGGCATATTGATAAGTAAAAAGACTCCCCGAAGAAGAAAACACAATGGTTTTTTCCCGATACGCTTCTTCCGGCCTAAGCCAGGCATGCCAGGCTTCTTTAGGGATGGGGAACGTCGGAGAACCAATAGCAAGGGCTTCAAGGATCATGAGTTCATTATAGGAATCCCAATAATAAGGTAAGAAGCCCGACTCCGGTTTCCAGCCCATACAAAGAAAAGAAGACTGGTTCATCATCCACTTCCAATTGACCCGTTCATAAATGTCGTTGGCCATTTTTTCAACCCCGGTTCCGGGATAATATTGCGCGGCAAGCAAGGCGCCGGCAACAAGAAGCGCGGTATCAATCGAAGAGGCTTCTGATCCCCATACCCGGCTGCCTGTCCGGGCATCAAGAAAGTGATAAAAAAAACCGTTTTTATGCTCCGCCTTGGATAATAGTGTTTTTAGGGTTTTGTGAATTTGCCTGTAAGCCTGATCTTGAGGAATCCATTGACGTGATGCGGCAATGGCCACAGCGGCAAGGGCAAAACCTGTTGCCGCGATTGAAGCCGGAGAGCCGGGTTGGGAAGAATCGCGGGTTAGGCCGGTGACTTTATCCGATAAACGGATGAAGTACTGGACGCTGTCTTTTTCGATTTTTGAGAGGATGATAGCTTCTTCCGGATTGGGAACATAGGCCGAAAGGGACTGGAAAGAAAAGGAACACAAGGCCCCCGTCAAAATGATGATCGTTAAAAATTTACTTAACCGCACTGGTTTTTATTTTAGCGAGTTCTTCTTTCAGGCGAGAGGAGAGGCGGGACGGGTTATTCTCATTTTCGGAAATAATGTTTTTAAGGCGGGCAAAAGTGAAGTCCAGCGTTTCAATCACGTGATTGAAACGGTCAGCCAGAAAATGAGCTTCGTCAAACCGGCGCAGGTGAATACGGGTTTGAAAATTCCCGTTTTCTATTTCGTCTAAGGTGGCATGAAACCGGTAAAGGGGGCCCGCAATTTTATGGGAAAGGTAAATCGACCCCCAGGCAATGAAAAAGAGAAGGATAAAAAGCTTGGCGATAATTTTCCGGTTAGCCTCATTAAGGATGTCTTTGAAAATTTCCCTTTGCCGGACACTGAGTTTCTCGGTCTGTTTAAATAAGGAAAGGGGGGATAACGGTTCCGGCTGAACGCGCACGCGGGCCTGTTCGTACTGAGTGATGCGGGAGGCAATCAGGAAGTCATTGCGCACTTTTTCATCAGAAAAGGAATCAAGAACGCTCCCCCAGATTCCGATATACAGACTCAATACAATAACAGCGGAAATAGCGAAAAGCGTTAGGGTGATATAAGCCATATAGCGAAACTGCAGCGGCTTATTGATGAGGAAGTGTTTTCGTCTTTCTTTCATGACGGTGCCCAAATTTTAAAATTTTTGTGAAGTGTTATCTTAGTAGATTTTGAATTTCCTGTCAAAAACATAATCTTAAAGTATAATTAAGATACAAAGTGAGGCATTATGTGTGGCATTGTCGCTTATATTGGAAATCGAAACGCTATCCCCGTCCTTGTCAAAGGACTTGAGCACCTAGAGTACCGGGGTTACGATTCCGCAGGGGTTGCCTGCCTTAATCACCAGCGCGGGAATCTTTTTGTGGTCAAAGAGCAGGGGAAACTCGCGATTTTAAAGCAGCAACTCAAAAGCTTTAACCTTTCCTCTCACATTGGCATTGGGCATACCCGGTGGGCCACTCACGGTGAGCCTTCGCGCGCAAACGCCCACCCCCATACGGATACTTTCAATCGTATCGCGCTGGTTCATAATGGGATTATTGAAAATTACGCTTCCCTAAAAGAGGATTTGCGCCGGCAGGGATTCAAATTCCGCTCAGAAACCGATACTGAAGTTGCCGCCAATTTGATCGGAAGTTTCTATCGAAAAGATAATTTGCTTGAGGCCTTTAAAAAATCGCTTCGAAAAATGGAAGGGTTTTTTGCCTTTGCCGTGCTTTCTAAAGAGGAGCCGGAGACATTGCTTGTTTTTAAACGGTCCAACCCGCTTGTCATTGGGCTTGGGCATGGTGAGAACTTTGTGGCAAGTGACGTCCCCGCACTTCTTCCCTACACCAACCGGGTTCTTTACCTTGAGGACGATGAATATGCCATTATTCGCCGGGATCGGGTGGAGCTTTTTTCTCTCAAAACGGACTTGCCGGTTAAGCGTCAGCCGGTTGAAATTCATTGGAGCGTGGCCCAGGCCCAAAAGGCAGGGTATCCCCATTTTATGCTCAAGGAAATCTTTGAGCAGCCCCGCGTTCTTGAAGAAATGATCACCAAGCGTTTTGATAAACGGGGAAACATTTTCTTTGATACGATCAATGGGAAAATCGACCGCAGACTGCGAAAGGTTCGCAAGGTTTTTCTTGTTAGCTGTGGCACGGCGTATCACGCAGGCCTTGTTGGAAACTATATGATCGGTCAATATGCCCGCCTCCCTGCTGAAGCAACCGTCTCAAGCGAGTTTCGATATGAAGACCCCATTGTGGGGAAAAAAGACCTTGTGATTTTGATTACCCAGTCCGGAGAGACGGCCGACACGCTTGCTGCGTTGCGCGAAGCAAAGTCCAAAGGGGCTTTTACGCTTGCGATTGTGAATGTGGTTGGAAGCACGATTGCGAGGGAAGCGGATGCTGTTATTTATACGCATGCCGGGCCCGAAATTGGCGTTGCATCAACCAAAGCCTATATGGCACAGCTCGCAACCCTTGCCTTATTCACGTTTTATATAGCTCATTTGGGAAAGCAAATATCGCCAGAAGCCGTACATCAACTGACGCGCGAATTTAAGAAATTGCCGGCGGCTTGTGCAAAAATTCTCAAACAGATCGGTAAAATCGAAAAATGTGCGCGCAAACATTATCATCGGCGTAATTTTCTTTATCTTGGACGGGGTTATAACTACCCCACGGCCTTGGAAGGGGCCTTGAAACTAAAGGAGATTTCTTATTGCCATGCCCACGGCTATGCCGCAGGCGAAATGAAACATGGTCCGATTGCTCTTGTGGATCATGAACAGCCCGTCATATGCATTGCCCCGCAATCAAAAACGTATAATAAGATGCTTTCCAATATTGAGGAAATTAGGGCACGAGAAGGGATTGTGATAGGGATTGGAACCGAAGGGGATCGCCGGTTAATCGAATTGGCCGATAACTTTTTCCCTATCCCTGCTGTGACAGAAGTTCTTTCCCCGCTTTTAGCCGTCGTTCCTCTACAGATCTTTGCCTATAAGGTCGCGGTCTTGAATGGCCGCGATGTGGATCAGCCCAGGAATCTCGCAAAGTCAGTGACTGTGGAGTAGCGCTGGGCAGTCCCGACTTCCTTGGAAATGTTTATGAAGGTCGGGGCAACGCCGGAACTTAGCCAAGTCTGTAACGGTTGAATAGCCGAAAATTTTTTGAAAAATTTTTTGAATAAATCTTGACAGCCCTTAGGGCTTTCACTAGAATACGCGCCCTTTTGAAATTAGGATTTACTTTGTCTTTTTTCGATAAGTTGTAGCTTCGTTGACAGTTACCTGAAAATTCAGGTTAAAGTAAGAACCAAAAATTTAATGATAGAAATATCCTTCCTATTATTAAAGTAGGGAAGGATATTTGCTTCTGCTCTTTCTCAAAGATGTGCGTAATCGGTCGTACGATCTAGTATGGATCAAAATTCTCATTCGGAGAGTTTGATCCTGGCTCAGAACGAACGCTGGCGGCGTGGATTAGGCATGCAAGTCGAACGGACACTTAGCTTTTTCGAGTGTTAGTG
>Ga0247727_10013087_pt1 | contig 14071 bp, 13 predicted proteins | sample WisWelCaveWW1625_FD_202498 | JGI IMG/M metagenome (GOLD analysis project Ga0247727, IMG submission 202498) | Biofilm microbial communities from Wishing Well Cave, Virginia, United States - WW16-25 | ecosystem: Environmental > Aquatic > Deep subsurface > Groundwater > Cave microbial mat | place... | reverse complement strand
GAATGGCTCTACTTCTCAACAAGAAGCGGCAAAAAGCAGACACTGAGGCCCCTCAGGACGGGATAACCAAATAATCAACATTATGTAAAATTCAACTCACCCATCTCTTTTTCAATCGCTCCGAAATAGACTTGTCTAATCGTCTCCACAGGTACATCGATCAAGTCACCGAGTATGAGCCTTTGGCCGCCTACTTCCCCTGCAATCTCCACGGGAACTCCGTATGAATCTCCAACAGCGGTTAGTCTTCCTAAGTTCTCCTTTTCCAAGGTTACAACAATCCGGGACTGATCCTCACCAAAGAGATAGAAATCAGGTCGGCCTCGTAATAGGCTGCCGCTAATCACCGCCCCAAGGGAATTCTCCGGATGAAGGACACAGCACTCCGCAAGCGCCACGGCAAGCCCGCCATCCGAGCAATCGTGTGCCGACTTTATGATCCCTTCCTCCATCGCCTTGAGACATGCTTTCTGCACTCTGGCCTCAAAGTCAATATCCAACGGTGGCGGCTCACCGGCTACAAGTCCGTGAATACACTCAAGGTATTCTGACCCTCCAATGTGCCCACGAGTTACCCCAAGAACCGCAATGATGTCTCCAGAACCCTTAAACGTAACTGTTGTAACTCTAGACACATCAGGCAGTAACCCCAGCATGCCTATCACTGGAGTTGGGTAGACTGTTGCGTACGGGCTCTCGTTGTAAAAACTGACATTGCCACCGGTTACTGGAGTTCCCAAAACCTTGCATGCATATCCAATGCCTCGAACAGCTTCCCTGAACTGCCAGTAAATTTCCGGATCATAGGGATTTCCAAAGTTCAAGCAGTTTGTGATCGCTACTGGTTGCCCCCCTGTGCAAACAACATTCCTTGCTGCTTCAGCAACCGCCGACATTCCTCCGAGATAAGGGTTCAAGTACACGTACCGACTATTGCAATCTGTTTTCACGCAGAGTGCCTTCCCGGATTTTAGAAAGACTACGGCTGCATCACCCTCCATCAACACCATGTTGTTTGTCCGAACCATGTGGTCATACTGTTGATAGACCCAGCGCTTGCTTGCAATGTTGGGTGATGTAAGCAGTCTTAGGAACACCTCCTCATGATTCTCGATCATCGATAATTTAGTCTGATCAAAAGCGCTAGTCTCTTGTAAGTACGCGGGTTCCTTAGCTTCTCGAATGTAAACCGGAGCACCTCCACCGAGTACCAACGCTTTCGCCGGGACATCTGCGACAATTCTCGCTCCATGAGATACAATCAGTCTGTCTCCTTCGGTAACCTCCCCGATAATTGCCGCATGAAGGTCCCACTTAGCAAATATTGATAGAATCTCTGTCTCAAATCCCTTCTGTACAACAACCAACATTCGTTCTTGAGATTCGGAAAGCATCAGCTCGTACGCTGTCATTCCGGTCTCCCGTGCCGGGACAAAATCGAGATTTATCCGCATGCCCGAGTTCCCCTTGGCGCTCATTTCGGTTGTCGAGCAGGTCAGCCCGGCAGCTCCCATGTCCTGAATACCTACAATATGCCCTGTTCGAATTGCCTCAAGGGTTGCCTCAAGCAACAATTTTTCAGTAAATGGATCGCCGACCTGAACCGATGGACGTTTCTTTTCAGACTGTTCCGATATTTCTTCTGAGGCAAACGTTGCACCGTGAATTCCGTCCCTTCCCGTCGCAGATCCCACAATCATGACAGGGTTTCCCACCCCTCTGGCAACAGCACTCACCCATTCACCATGCTTGACCAGCCCAAGGGCCATCGCATTCACCAGCGGATTGTCCTCGTAACATGCCCCAAAATACACCTCACCCGCAACGGTGGGGACACCAAAACTATTTCCGTAATCGCCGATTCCCTTGACGACTCCTCTGAAGAGGTACTTCGTTCTTTCGCTTTCAAGACGCCCGAAACGGAGAGAATTCAGAGCTGCGATGGGCCGCGCACCCATCGTAAAAATATCCCTCATGATTCCACCAACACCAGTTGCAGCCCCCTGGTATGGCTCGACCGCCGACGGATGGTTATGGCTTTCTATCTTGAACGCAACAGCCAGGTTATCTCCAATGTCGACGAGTCCTGCATTCTCTTCCCCTGCACTTACGAGCAGCTGCCCCCCTGATCGAGGCAACGTCTTCAGGACTGCAATTGAATTCTTATAACTGCAGTGCTCGCTCCACATAACGCTGAAAATTCCCAGCTCCATGTATGTTGGAACGCGCCCCAGGACATTGAGGATCATCCCATATTCTTCCTCCGTCAAACCATGTTGAAGCGCAAGGTTCAAATCCACTTTTGGTTCCAGTTGGGATTCCTCCTTTGGCAGCAGTGTTACAGATCTTGAATCTTCTTTCTTATTGGCCACAATGTCTGTTCCTGATAAATTCGGTTCTATTCCAGAATCATCAAAAGGTCTCCCTTTTCTACGGCCTGGCCTTGCTTAATATGGATCTCACGTATCTTTCCTCCTCTGTGACACTTTATTTCATTCTCCATTTTCATTGCTTCAAGAACTACAAGCCCCTGCCCGAGCTTTACTTCATCCCCAACGGCAACTTCAACTTTGACAACGAGGGCAGGCATCGGCGCATGGATTTCGAGTTGCTTGCTTCCGGCAGCCTCGTTCTTACTAAAGGCCATCAGGAGTTTCTCCCGCTCGGACATGACCTTGAGGTGACATCTCTTGCCGTTAACCAGAATATCCAAGTCAGTTGGTCCGCCCGCGAAAACCACGGTTACGGATCTCCCGTTGACCAGGACAGAGTACTGGGAATGTCCGATCCGAGTCACATGTAATGAAGCGGCAGTTCCTGCGACGGAGACGCCACGCCCATTCTCGTTTACGTCGGCTATGTATTCTTGATCACCCAGAGCAACAAAGCAGCGGGGCACGCTATTCCCTCATTGCGTTATTCCGTTGGTGCAACCACTTGCTGTGAGTATTTCCTCGTTGAGCGGTGTCAGACCCGCCACTGGACTGAAATTGGGTATGAGACCCCGAAATCGATTTTGTCAGTAGCTGTTCCGCGTTGCAAAGCGCTCCGACTGCTACTGCGGCAGTTTTCTCAGCCTCATTGAGATCATCTGGCCGCGAGGTCCAGTATTCGTCCAGAAAATGTGTGTCGAACTCACCTGTCCTGAACTTCGGATGGTTGAGAACGAAAAGGTTCAGTGGGATATTAGTCGTAACACCTAGAATTTCGTATTCTTGCAACGCACGTTTCATCCGTGCAATCGCTTCCTGCCTCGAGCGACCCCAGACAATTACTTTCGATATCATGGGATCATAATATACGGAAACATCCTTTCCTTGCTCTATCCCTCGATCTTCGCGCACACCGAAACCCTGGCCCGACTTCAAGTGGGTGATGGTTCCAGTCGAGGGCATGAAATTGTTCTGAGGGTCTTCCGCGTAAATGCGGCACTCGATAGAGTGACCGATAAACGAAACCTGATCTTGGCTAAGCAAAAGCCGTTGGCCCGTCGCAATAGTAATCTGTTCTGCCACCAGATCGATTCCCGTCCGCAGCTCAGTAACCGGATGTTCGACCTGAATTCGAGTGTTCATTTCGAGGAAGTAGAATCGTCCGGTTTGGTCTACAAGGAACTCCACCGTCCCTGCGTTGACATAGCCGCAGGCCTTTGCAACACGCACAGCGGTATTACCCATTGTTGAGCGGAGTGCATCGTCGACAATCACCGAGGGGCTTTCTTCGATGACCTTCTGATGACGTCGTTGGATGGAGCACTCCCGTTCACCCAGATGGATAGCATTTCCAAATTCATCAGCAAGAATTTGAACCTCGATATGGCGGGGATGCTTGAGGTATGCCTCGAGATAAATTCGGCCATCACCGAATGCCGAAGCAGCTTCCGATTGTGCTGCCCGAAACAATGTTGTGAATTCTTCCGGCTTACTCACAACACGCATCCCCTTTCCGCCTCCACCCGCCGCAGCTTTGATAAGGATGGGGAATCCATTCTGCTCAAGAAACTCTCGAGCTTCCTCTTCGGCCTTGATTGGCTCAACAGTTCCCGGAACGATCGGTACCCCTACACTCTTCGCAAGTTTCCGTGCTTCGGTCTTGTCGCCCATTGCTCTGATTGCGGCTGGAGGAGGGCCGATAAAGATTATCCCTTCATCTTTCACCTTTTGCGCGAAGTCGGCATTCTCGGCAAGGAATCCATATCCCGGATGGATAGCATCAGCACCGGATCGCTTTGCTGCACCAATCAGCTTCTCCATTGCAAGATAGCTTTCCTGAGCCGGCGACAAGCCTATGTGGTAGGCCTCATCAGCCATCAGCACATGAGGCATTGTGCGGTCAGCATCCGAAAACACGGCGACCGTGGAAATCCCCATTTCCCTGCAGGTGCGGATAACCCGAACCGCGATTTCCCCCCTATTGGCAATCAATATTTTCTTGATGGGCCTTCCCAAGAGCCGATCAGTCCTTCAATTCGACCACTGTTGCACCTGCACCCCCCTCGTTCCACTCCCCCATTCGGAAGGATCTCACGTGAGGATGCTTTGTTAGAAAATCAACGACTTTCTTCCTCAATGCTCCTGTTCCCTTTCCATGAATGATATCGATCCTATGCAATCCACTAAGAATTGCATTGTCTATGAATTTGTCAACCAGTGGGATTGCTTCGTCTCCAGTCATCCCACGGAGGTCAATGTCCTGCATCTGACCAACGGAGTACTCGACTGGGGCGACAGCACTTTTGTTCGGGGATGAAGGCTTCGAGACAACAGGAATCAGATCGGCGACCCCAACTTTCATCCTTACATTGCCAAAGGCAACAAAAGCCATTCTCTTGTCGGATGTCAGGCTTTCAACCGAGCCTGTTTCCGTTCCCCCTTTCAATTGTACGAAGGTCCCAACAGCAATCGCTTCATTCACCTCTTGGAGTTCTTCCTGGGGGATTTCCATGCTTTGCTCGATCTCTCGCTTGACTTGCGAGATTCGGTCGCGTGCCTTTGCCACAACGTGTCTCTCAGCGCTCGATTCTCTGATTTCCCGAATACTTTGTTCGATGGCCGAGTTGGCTTTCTGGACAATTGCTGTTGCTTCACTCAGGGCATCCTGTTTCATCCTTCTGAGCTGTTTCGCTTGGTCTGCCAACTTGGATTCATACTCCTTCACGAGCTGATTCAACCTCGTCTCTTTCTCGAGAATCGCTTGAAGGTCCTTTCGATATTGTTGGGTAGAAGACTCAAGCTCCGAGATCAGAGATTCAAGCCTTGTTTGTTGGTGGCCAAGAAATTCTCGGGCGCGGCTGAGAATAGCCTCACTCAGTTGAAGCCGGTTTGCCATTTCCAGGGCGAAGCTGCTCCCTGGGACTCCACTGCGAAATCGATAGGTGGGACGCAACGTGGCCTGATCAAATTCCATGGCTCCGTTTTCAACGCCGGGACTCTCGTGCGCGAAAACTTTCAGAAGCCCTTGATGCGTTGTCGCAATCGTGTAGGACCGACGTTGTGTCAACGATTCGAGGACAGAAGCTGCAATAGCTCCTCCCTCGGTAGGATCGGTTCCCGACCCGATCTCATCAATCAAGACAAGGCTGTCGCCGTCTGAGGCGGCCGCAATGTCCCGCAGATTGGCAAGATGAGAGCTGAACGTACTGAGGTCGTTCTCGATCGACTGATCGTCACCTATGTCCACGAAGATTTTCTTGAACACCCGCAGTGTTGTCTGGTCAGATGCCGGAACATGAATTCCTGCTTGCATCATGAGTGTGAGCAAACCAACGCACTTCATTGCAACGCTCTTACCGCCGGCATTCGGGCCACTGATCACGAGGGTATGAAACGCGTCGCCGAGCTCAAGGTCGAGCGGGACAGTAGCGGTATAGCCATGTGTTGCCACGAGGATCGGGTGCCGGGCGTTTTTCATTCTGATTGGGCCAAGTTCGGTGATCACCGGCTGAACGCCGAGAACCTCGATAGAATACTTCGCCTTCGCGTGCAGTGCATCGAGACGTGCGATGATACCGAGGTCATGCAAAAGTTCATCCCTCACCTCCCCCACCTGCCTCGTCAGGTCGGCTAGAATCCTCTGTATCTCACGCTGTTCCTGAAACTGGAGGCCCGTGATCTCGTTGTTCAGATCAAGGGTCTCGGTTGGTTCAATAAAAACAGTGGCACCACTCGCAGACGCGCTATGAATGAATCCGGGAACACGGTTCTTGTGCTCAGCTTTCACCGGTATCACCATGCGTCCTTCTCGAGTTGTGATGATGTCCTCCTGGCTAAACCCTTGATCAGAGACACCCTTGAGGATCGCTTCTAACCGGCGGCGAAGCTGATCATATTTCTCAGCAATGAAACGACGGAGAGACTGGAGTTCCTTGGAGGCGTTTGCCCGTACAGCTCCGGCTTCATCTATGGCATGTTCAATGTTGAACTCCAGTACTTTGTGAACATGCAAGGATGAGACGATTTGCCACAGAAGGGGATACTTGTCAGATCGGCTGGAGAGAAACGACCGTAGTTCCCGGCCTACACGGAGAGTCGCTGCAATCTGAAGAAGTTCTCGGGAAGAAAGGACGGTACCGGCGATTGAAGCCTTGTGAACGGCAGACTGGATCGGAAAAATTTCGTTGAGAGGAAATTCCCCCTCTCCCTCCAGCAACCTCTTCATCTCGGTTACTGTCGAGAGCTCATTCTGGATCTCAGGGAGCGATGGGGAGATTGAGATGGAGTGAATCGCTTCGCGTCCAGGTTCGGAGCGCGCATAGCGGAGAATTCGCTGCCGGACTTTTTCAAATTCCAGCTTCGTCGCCGCCTGATCAAATGTCATAGGAGAGATACCACTACAACACTAACCGCCTAACCGTTTCCTCACAATTTCTTGGACCAGCTTACCTTCAGCCTTTCCTTTGAGATGCTTCATCGCAACAGGCATCACCTTGGCAAAATCGGACACTGAGGTAGCCCCGGTTTCCCGAACAATATCATCAACAATCCCCTCTATCTCTTCAGCCAACATCATCTTCGGCAAGTACTCCTGGATAATCGTCAGTTCTTTCTCCTCTTGCTCCACAAGATCCGTCCTTCCGCCCTTTCCAAACATTTCAATCGACTCTTTTCGTTTCTTTGCTGCATTCATAAGCACTGCAAGCTCATCCTCGGGGGTCATCCCTTGGTCTGAGCCTCGACGTTCTATTTCCTTTTCCATAAGTGCAGCTCGAAGCGTTCGAAGCGTCTCCAGCCGGATCTTATCCCTGGCTTTCATCGCTGATTTCATGTCATCGCCAATTCGATTCATCATCGCCATATTGTCACCTGAAGAATTGAAAAGGCAGGAACACTGGGCGTGCACCTGCCTTCATGAAGAATAGCTTTCTGTATCGGTACGTTTGTGAATGCTCAAACCTTCAAATCACTGGAATGGATTATTGTCAATGTAGGCTTTTCCGCCCTGAAAATCAATTGGTCCGTTGGTTTACTCCTTAGGCACCTCCGTAAATCTTGATAACGTTGCCGTTCACAGCTCTTGCTTCTTCGGAGGAGAGGTATGTTATGAGTTGCGCAATCTCCAAAGGAGTTACCCATTTCGAAAAGTCAGCATCCGGCATTGAAAGCCGGTTCGCCTCAGTAAGAATAATGCTCGGTGCAACTGCGTTGACCGTGACACCTGTCCCCTTTACCTCCTCGGCAAGAGTCTCGGTCAGGGTGATCACCGCGCGTTTCGACACAGCATACGGCCCCATTCTGCTTTTCGGTGACATCGCCGGCATGGCCGCAATGTTCACGATCCTCCCGCTCGCCTGTTTACGCATAAGGGGCAGCGCGGCTCGACACATGAGCAATGCTGTCATGAAATTCATTTTATAGAGATCTTCAAATTCGCTCACCGACGATTCTTCAAGTAACTTCCCGCCCGCGTACCCTCCCGCCGCGTTAATGAGAATGTCAATTCGCCCAAACGTCACGATCACTTTTTCTACGAACTGATAAGTTTCAGTTTCTGAAGTCAGATCGGCACGGGCCGTCAACAATTGCTTGCCCGATGTCGAAATGTTGGTCAGTACATTCCGCGACTTTTCCGAAGTATATGGAGCTCCAACGGTTGCACCCAAACCGAGAAAATGTTTCACCAGAACAGATCCCAAGGCCCCTGTCGCACCTGTGATGACTGCTGTTTTTCCTGTAAGGTTCACATTCGGACCCTTTCAATGATTGTGTTCAGTTTTTCCTTTGACCGTCTCACTGGCCTGGCCGAGTTGTCCCTGCAAACATACAGCCAATTACAACTGAAGTCAAGCAACGGAGAAGTAAAGTACTGTCCTAATTTCGACCTCTTGATTTGGGCTCGGTTCTTATCGCAGAGTCGCAGAGGACGCGGAGAAATCGCAGAGCGCGAAACCAATTGGATTCATAAAGCATTTCCCTCTGCGTTAGATACATGGCCTGGTTCCTGTCAATTGGGAGGTGAGCCTCAAATTAGGACAGCACCAGAAGTAATGTAAGAGATGATCAAGTAAGCCTCGGTGATTTCTCTTGGTACATCTTTTGAAAATCGGAAACTACACCACCTTTTTAATGTTTGCATTTTCCTCTCCCATCCCATACCTTCTTATGCACAACTTTTCCTTTATGAGTGAATTATGTTGAAACAGACGCAGCTTCTTGTTGGTCTCACGCTACTATCGCTCCCCGCCTCTTCGGGTGGACTGAAGGTGGGCGACGTCGCGCCGGATTTCCAGCTATCGTATGCAACAAGAGATTCGATCTCCTTCAGCGGCTTGCAGCTCTCAACTGTTGTAGGAAAGAATTCTATCGTCCTCGCCTTTTACCCTGCGGATTGGAGTGGCGGGTGTACCAAGGAAGTGTGTACGCTGCGGGATAATTTTTCGTCGCTGACAGAACTTGGTGCCGTCGTCTACGGCATCAGTGGTGATTACGTTTATTCCCACTATGAATGGGCCAAGCATCATGATCTCCCGTTTGCTCTGCTGAGTGACCATGCTCATGAAATTGCAAAGATGTACAACAGCTTCAACGAGCAAACGGGGTTCAATAAGCGCACAGTCTTTGTCATTGATCGGCAAGGAAGAATAGCCTACATTTACCGGGCATACAAAGCCGGGAGTCCGGAGTCGTTTGAACAACTGCGCGAGTTTCTACGGACATTGCAGTACGAATGACTGCTCTCGTCATACCATTGACAAAAGCGCTCAAGGTCGTTAGCAGGAACTTGGTTTCTCAATTCTTCCTTTCCGTTCTGATGGCTCAAGGAGCGGTGTCCCAAAATCTTATTGTCGATGGCGAACAACATTTTGGGGCTATGCGCCAGCTTACCTTTGGAGGACAGAATGCGGAAGGATATTTCTCGCCCAATGAATCAAAGATCATTTTTCAATCAACGCGAGATTCATTTCAATGCGATCAGGAGTTTGTGCTGGACTTACGGACGAATGACGTCCGTTTGGTGAGCACTGGTCGGGGACGGACAACGTGCGGTTATTTCTTTCCCGATGGCAGCAGGATCCTCTACTCTTCTACACATCATCAACTCTCCAGCTGTCCTCACGCACCTGATTATTCCAAGGGATACGTTTGGGCAGTTCACGCGGAGTATGACATTTTCACAGCGAGACCGGACGGAGGCGATCTTCAAAACCTCATCCAGCACCCCGGGTACGACGCCGAGGCAACAGTGTCTCCCAAGGGGGACAAGATTGTCTTTACGTCGACGCGGAACGGGGATCTGGACCTGTACAGTGCAAACCTTGACGGGACGGGACTTTGTCAGCTGACCGATGAGCTCGGTTACGATGGCGGTGCCTTCTTTTCATCGGATGGCTCCAAGATTGTCTACCGGGCTTGGCACTACACTGACAGCACTGAAGCGTCGGCCTACAAGGAGCTTCTCGCTCAGAATCTCGTCCGACCGACCCGAATGGAACTCTTCGTGATGAATGCCGACGGTTCGGATAAACGTCAGATTACAGACAATGGGGCGGCAAACTTCGCACCGTTTTTTCATCCGGATGATAAGAGAATCATCTTCGCATCCAACCTCGCAAATCCGAAGGGTCGCGACTTCGACCTCTATCTTATCAATTCTGATGGAAGCGGACTAGAGCGAATCACATACAACGATACGTTTGACGGCTTCCCCATGTTCACTCGTGACGGCAAGACCCTTGTCTTTGCTTCAAACAGAAACAGCAAAACCCGAGGAGAGACCAATCTTTTCCTCGCGGAATGGAAAGAATGAACCTCGTGCCTCTTCGAATCCTCACGATCTTGCTTCTTGCTTTCATGCCGTTGTCCTGTCGGACCTCTTCGAACGGGGAAAGTGGGTCGGTAGCCAAGAGCACCGACAGATTCACCATCAAGGGAGTCATGAAGTTCATCAACATTGAGACAGGTTGCTGGTATCTAGAAACTCCCTCGGGAGAGCATTTCGAACTTGCGGGGGAGGATCTTCACCAGTTACTTGTGCAGGATCGGGAAGTTGAAGTGGAAGTTAAACCTCTTCCTGGCGTTTCCAGTATTTGCCAGGTTGGGACGCCTGTCGAAGTACTAGCAATTGTGAGGGTTTGGAACTGACCTTGGTGCAATCATGAGTCCACGATTATCAGGCTGGTTCAGTGTTATCATATTCGTTCTATGCAGTTGCAATCATTATGCTCGATCCCAATCACCAGAGATCACGGCCGCCGAGTTGGAGTCGCACGTGCGTTTTCTCGCATCAGATGATCTCGAAGGACGGGCTTCGGGTACCGAGGGGAATCGAGCTGCTGCAGCTTATATTGCAAGAGAATTCGAGAAGTATGGCCTGTTACCCGGTGGGGACAACGGGACGTACTTCCAGACGTTCGAGTTCGTATCGTCCGTGCGTGCCGGAGAGCAGAATTTTGTGTTCTTTGAGGGAGAATTAGTTCAGGATGGACGACTCGAGTTGAAGCATGAAGTCGATTTTCGTCCGTTTGGATTTACAACAAACGATACTGTCTATGCCCCTCTTGTCTTTGCAGGATACGGCATTTCAACTCCCGACAGCGGCTATGACGATTACGCTGCTATTAACGCTGAGGGAAAAGTCGTTGTCGCCCTTCGATACAGCCCCGATGGCAATGATCCTCATAGCAAGTTTTACCGGCATGGCACCTTCCGAAGCAAAGCCAGGACCGCACGGGAACATGGAGCAAAGGGATTGATCATCGTTTCCGGTGAGGCAGATGATCCCTCCGATGAAATTGTAAAGCTTGCTTTTGATCAGTCCTTTGCAAACTCTGGTATTGTGGCCATCTCCATGAAACGGTGGCCATTCGACGAAATCCTTAAGAGCATCGGACATAGCCTCGAGCAAATTCAGGATTCCATCAGGCAGACCCGACAGCCTATGGCATTCGACATTCCGCGAGTGAAAGTTTACATCCAGACGGATGTTGAACATATCAAGTCAACATCTGCGAACGTTGTAGGTTACCTTCAAGGAGCTGAATCGAATTATACGAATCAAGTTTTGGTCATTGGTGCTCACATGGATCATCTGGGTTATGGGGGACCTGGTTCCGGCTCATTGAAACCCGATACCATAGCAGTTCACAACGGTGCGGATGATAACGCCTCCGGAACCGCCGGCTTGCTTGAACTTGCAGAGGCTTTTGCCTCGACACCTGATATTCTGACGCGAAGCATGGTTTTTGTCGCCTTCTCAGGAGAAGAGCTGGGAACATTGGGCTCAGGGCACTATGTGCAAGACCCTCTCTTCCCCATGACTCAAACAGTGAGTATGATTAACATGGACATGATCGGTCGCCTCGAAGACAGATCACTTACTATCTATGGGACCGGAACCTCACCTCAATGGGAATCCCTTCTTTCGAAACAGAACATTGATTCACTTTTTGAGCTAAAGCTGGTTGAGGACGGATACGGACCCAGCGATCATGCGCAGTTCTATGGAAAGGATGTGCCGGTCCTTTTCTTTTTCACAGGAATCCACAACGATTATCACAAACCGAGCGATGACTGGGAGAAGCTGAACTACACAGGGCAGGAACAGATTGTCCGTTTTGTCTATAGGCTCGCCCGAGATATCAATGAGGAGTCGGATCGCCCCGTCTTTGCAAAGGTTCAGTCGAAGACTCCGGATGCAAGTGGGGAAGACGCAAGGCCTTTTGCTGTTACGCTTGGTGTGATACCTGACTATGGTTTTTCAGGTGATGGTATGGGCATTGGAGGAGTTCGTCCCGGAGGCCCGGCTGATAAGTCTGGAATACGGGGAGGAGATGTTATCATTGGCATAAATGGAAAGAAGATCCTCAACATTTATGACTATATGGCCATCCTCGGGGAATTGAAGGCGGGAGACAAGGTTACCGTCGAAGTGGTTCGCGACGGAACCCGAATGAGTTTTGAGGCCTATCCCACAAAGCGACAGTAAAGGGATTCAAGGATCCACTCACCAAAAATTCCGATCCCTTCAGTCCCTCCTCCTTTGGCTCACAAGGCATTCCTTCGCTTCTTCGATATAGGCAGTCGTCAACCGGACCCTGGCATCCTCACTCCGGGCAGAAAGCAGCTCCTCGCTCCTTGATTGTATGAGATCCTTCAAGAGCTTCCGTTCAGTCTCAGAAAGTGAGTCGTTGAACTTGCAAAATGTCTCCATTGCAGACATTAGCGTTCTCCATTCCGCAATCTTGCGCATTCCTCACATTCACAGAGTGAATGGAGTAATTCCCACGTATACAGGCCGAGATTGTGCCCATCCTTCCAAATGAACTTCACCGCGTATCCCCCTACCATTTCGGCAGACCGAAGCTCGTATCTCCCGGGAGTGTTCTGATCAGCGGGTGGTGCAACATACGCGTGGAGCAAAACGCTCTCCCCTTTGCAGCCCGCGCACGGACACGAATCACGGAGTTTTTTGAGGGACACCGGCCCCGAATGCCCATCGGCCCATAAGAGCTGTACTTGAGATGAGGATATTTGTCTTAACTGACGGAGCTGCATAAGGTAATGCCGGGTGAACTAACGAAAGAGATTGATATCTTTGCTTTCCATCCCAGGATTAGACCACTATCTTTCCCGATTTCATCACGATTTCTTGCGTACCTGCTTCATAGCGGAATCGGACCTCCTTGGCCTCAATCAGAGGCTGAACTGAAGCGACATAGACCCGGTCTATGTGCACCACATTTCTTTGGTCCCGAAATGCAGCCGGACCGGTGATTCCTCCGAAGTGATCACTTCGCCCGAAAGCGACGTGCAGGCCGAGCTTCTCATCGACGAGGGTGCTACCACAGGCTTGAACCCCCCATTCACCAAGAACCCCAATTCCCACCTCTGCAATATTTCCATATGCTGGCTCGGCTCTCAACAATTGATCCTCTCGAGAGGAACAAGGGCCATTTGATTCCACCATTCGGGCACGGTTCTCTTCAATCTGATAGATGACAATCTCATCTTCAAATTGAACTGGTAGCAGACCTGAAGAACGGCTTGGTTGGTCCGGTGTTTCCCCTTCATAAGGGACAATGTATGCTTCGCCCGAAGGAAGGTTTCCAACCGTACCGGATTCGCGAAGAAGACCTCCGCTTGCATGTGCGAACCGGAAGCGCGTATCGAAGCGACATTGGTAACACCGATCTTGCGTTTCAAACTCGATATCTATTATCTCTGCACGGTCCATACGGTGCTTCAGTTCCATAACCCTCGCGTGGATCTTCTCATAATCGAGCGCAAGTGATGGGATCATTTCACGAGTGAAACCCGGCAGGGTTGCTCCGCGGAAGCCGAATTTCTTCGCAAGAAGCTTCAAAGGCGCGGTGGCTGACAACTCTGTCATTGCGATCACAATACTCGAGGAGTTCAAGAGCTCTCCTAACGAGGTCCCGACCCGGCCGCTGTTGAGACCCTCCCCTATCGGGTCTTGAACCAGGAAGGCGGTGGGAGGAAGTTCGTTGTTGTTGGTGCGAACGTTATCGTAGCAAGAGAACAGGACTTTCTGGAATGGCAGGGCATTCCTGTTGGTTCTCATCAGCTCGTACCATTCTGCGATTATCTTCCGACGATCCTCCCATACAGCGGTGTCC
>Ga0247727_10013086_pt1 | contig 14071 bp, 13 predicted proteins | sample WisWelCaveWW1625_FD_202498 | JGI IMG/M metagenome (GOLD analysis project Ga0247727, IMG submission 202498) | Biofilm microbial communities from Wishing Well Cave, Virginia, United States - WW16-25 | ecosystem: Environmental > Aquatic > Deep subsurface > Groundwater > Cave microbial mat | place... | reverse complement strand
GGGTTGCGTTGAGTTTTATAAATCCATTTCTTGAGCTTAATCTTTCCATTGATCCACTTGGCAATACGTCTTTGATATTTTTTGTATTGGCCATTTTTATTGGGTGTCACTCCTTTCAGGAACGTACCCTGCCTTGGTACTGTCAGGTTTTAAACCTGCACTCGTTTTAAAAAATCAGTCGAACAATCGAAATTCATCGGGGTGTTTTTTTGCGTAAAAGCCTGGTTGTATTTCAGTTTTTTATATCCCAACTTTTAATCATTGGTACCATCATATTGATCACACAAACCAATTATGTCCGTAACAAAGAACTCGGATTTCGGAAAGATGCTATTATTAACATTCCCATACCCGAACAGGAATCGCCCGCAACCGACAGTACAGTCAGTAAGATGCGTACACTCAAAAATGAGATCGATAGAGTTTCGGGAATAGAATTAACAAGTCTTTGCTATACACCGCCAGCTTCTGGAAATATTAGCGGCACTGGATTCATAGTAGAAGGGGAGACTGATGACAAGATGAAAGAAACCCAAGTGAAACCTGCGGATGGGAATTTTATTGAACTTTTCGACCTGAAACTAATTGCAGGAACCAACATGGCGGATGGGGATACAGCAACCGGCTTTGTTGTGAATCGCAAATTAGCGGAAGTGGCCGGATTTAACGACCCAAGTGATATGGTTGGTAAAAGAATTCGTGTGTGGAGAAGGATGTTACCGGTAGTGGGGGTTGTTGAAAACTTCCACACAACTTCATTGCGGAGCAACATTGAGCCTACTGTGATGATGAACCGCATCCGGAATTACAGCACACTATCTGTTCTGGTTAATCCACTTTCTGTTCAATCGGTTATTCCTGAAATAAAGAAGCAGTGGGAGGCGGCATACCCCAATCACCTTTTTGAGTACTCATTTATGGATGAAGCAATCGGAGAATTTTATGATGGAGAACAAAAGATTTCCCAACTGCTCACCATTTTTACTTCACTTGCCATATTCATCGGATGCCTTGGGCTGTTCGGATTAGCGACCTTCATGGCCAATCAAAAGACCAAGGAAATTGGTGTGCGAAAGGTAATGGGTGCTTCGGTAGAAAGCATCGTGATGATGTTCTCTAAGGAATTTATTAAACTTATTATTTTGGGATTTGCCTTTGCAGCACCGTTTGCCTGGTTTGTAATGAATGAATGGCTAAGCGAATTCGCTTACCGTATCGATTTAAGTGTATGGATTTTTCTTGCAGGTATTGGAATTACACTTATGATTGCGGTGCTAACGGTGGGTTATCGTTACGAGCGGCAACGGCCAATCCGGTTAAATCCTTGGGGATATGAATGATTTCAAATCAAATTCTTTACCGTGGTTTGTGTCCTCACAAACCACTATTCGTTTCGGTCTGTGGGGACACAGACCGAGGTTAGCAGAATAAAAATATATTGTCATGTCGAGCGTACCAAGCCCACTATGAAAGGCAGTTTGTGTTGCGAGACATCTTCTTACATTTTTTACTGCTTATGATGTTGGAAGATCCCTTGCAATCTGATTTTATTTTTCATTGATGAACCATTGCTCTCGGGATGACAAAATTTTGACAGGAAGGGGTTTGATTTTATTTCCATTTTGCCTGAACTACCTCCAGCATTTCTGTATGGATTTCTTTACAAGATGCGCACAACTCGCCGCCAAAGAGAAAATTGTTGCCGCCCGAGAAATCAGTGACAACTCCTCCAGCCTGTTGTACAATAAATGCCCCGGCAGCAACATCCCACGGATTAAGATTATACTCAAAGAATCCATCCAATCGTCCGGATGCCACATAAGCCAGATCAATGGCTGCACTGCCAAGCCTGCGAATACCATGTGTTTTATCTAAAAATACTTTTATGATTTCGAGATAGGCTTCGGTTTTACCGAAACGATTGTATGGGAACCCTGTAGCAAGTAAACTCTCTGATAGTGATTGAGCACCTGAAACCTGTATTACCTTGTCATTTGAATACGCCTTTCCATCTTTTACAGCATGAAAACTTTCATCGTGAACAATTTCGTGCACAACACCGAGTATGGTTGTCTGCATATGACTGAGACCTATGCTAATCGCATATACTGGTAAGCCATGTAAGAAATTGGTGGTTCCATCAAGGGGGTCAATGATCCAGTTGTATTCGTTTGTTTTCGATTGCTCAACCGTACCTTCTTCGGTGATGAACCCGGCTTGCGGTAAGATTTTCTGAAGCGTGCTGACTAATTTTTTCTCCGCTTCTTTATCTACATACGAAACCAGGTTATTGAAATTCTCTTTTTGTTCGATGTGGACGCGGTTAAAATTCTCACTTTCGGTGCGAATGAACTTTGCTACAGAATGACACAGCTCAATAACTTCCTGATTAATGCTTCGGAGATCCATACAAACTATTGCAATGAAGATACTAATTCAAACGGCTTAATCCTCATTAAGTTTTTCTTTTGATTTGCCGCTTACCACTACCACAATTTCACCTTTTACTTCCTTCGAACTAAAGTAAGTCAATAACTCTTCTATGGTACCATTTTTAGTCTCTTCAAATTTTTTACTAAGCTCCCGCGAAACCGAGGCCTGGCGTTCGGCACCGAAAAACTCTTTCAGTTGTTCAAGCACTTTTACTAAACGGTGAGGAGATTCATAAAAAATCACGGTACGTTCTTCTTCTGCTAATTTCTTTAATAACGTTTGTCTGCCTTTTTTGTGTGGCAAAAATCCTTCAAAAACAAACCTGTCAGTGGGGAAGCCCGATTTTACAAGTGCAGGAATCAATGCTGTGGCACCGGGCAGACAGTCTATTTTTATTCCAACCTTCAGCGCCTCACGAACTAATAGAAAACCCGGGTCCGATATCCCCGGTGTACCAGCATCGCTGATTAATGCGAGTACTTCACCCGCTTTAAGTCGGTCAATGAGTTTGTTTACGGTTTTATGTTCGTTGAAAATATGAAAGGATTGTAGAGGTTTGTTGATGTTGTAATGCGTCAACAGAATTCCTGAAGTACGGGTGTCTTCTGCAAGAATGGTATCCACCGATTTAAGTATTTCGAGGGCACGCAACGTAATATCAGCCAAATTACCAATGGGTGTTGGAACCAGGTACAATGAAGTTTTCTCTCCCACTACGCCAACTTGTCGATTGCTTTAGCCAATGTACGGTCCCGATCAGTAACCGTATTGCCCGCATCGTGCGTACTTAATTCAAAGCTCACCGTATTCCAGGTGTTCGTCCAGGCAGGGTGGTGGTTCATTTTCTCTGCTACAATGGCCACTTTCGTCATAAAGCCAAAGGCTTCTGTAAAATCTTTGAACTTAAAAGTTTTAGTCAGCTTGTTGTTCTCTTCTTTCCACATAGTATTTGAATTAAAGGACCTGCCTACCTACCGGCTGGCAGGTTACATGATTCTAAGGTACGAGATTCATTGAAGTATTTGGATATAGCGCATCCAATAAACAGTAGAACCATCCCTAATTCCCATCCCGGAAATCCTCTTATTCTAAAAATCCTGATTCAGACAGTTATTTTACAATGCGATCAGCCCTTCAATCGCGGCTGCACGTTCGTAAACTTCTATTACGGCATCGCTCGAGGGCATCATCATGTGAAAGGTTACGCTGATGTAATTTCCCTGGGTTGATACTTTATCGGTAGAGGTGTGCATCGGGAAAAGTTCTTTTAATTCGGTCTCCTTTCCCCTGGGAACAATGAATTTGAAAATATAGACCGTGGGCCAGCTATGATGCTCGTCTAATTTAATCCGAAAGTTTTTGACCCACTCCTGATCCATACGGAAAAAAGCCGCTCCGATAGGTCGGAACGGCTTTTCATTAGAATTGACTTCTGCTAATAAAATTTATAACGATTGTCGATGATATTAGCCTGCTTTTTAATGGCTTCGGCAATACCATTGGTATTTCTGTTTTGCGCAGCTTGCTCTAGTTGCGTTTTATAAGAAGCATAATCTGCCACGGCAGGTGCAATTGTTTTGTTTTGCATTTCAACAATCACCACGCCTCTTTCAGAAGCAAACGGTTTGGTTCGTTTACCGCTTTCAGGCGAAAAAGCAGTACCCACCGCCAGCGGATCGAAACCAACGGTTGTCATGTTATTCGTAGATAGTTTCAGGTCGCTCATGTTCTGTACCGATGCGTCCTTTCCGAACGCAGCTGCTATTTCATCCAGACTTCCCTGAAGCGCGCTCAGTTTTTCGATGATTATTTTTCCTTTTGCTTCGTTCCGAACTGCAGGTGTAATTTCTTCCTTGATCAAGTCAAGCGGCTTATATCCTTTTTCTATTTCACCAGTCATGACCGTTACTACATAAAGTTCCTGTAAATCAAACACAGTAGAAACTTTACCTTTTTCTGCATCACGGAAAAGCCACTGCACTACCTGACGGGCATCTGCTAATGTGTTGATTCTTCTTTCTGAAGCCTCAACATTTTTAGCATCGTATATAGTAATTCCTTCTTTCTGTGCTCTTGTTGTAAACTCATCTACACCGGATAACTCAACTGCGAAGGCTTCTGCTTTACGAAGCGCTTCATTGATAGAAGCATCGCTTGGAGTGATCTCACGTTCGATTACGGCAATCGAATAAGAAGTATTGTCCTTCATGTTCGTTACGCTAATAATATGGTAACCAAAATCAGTCTCCACTACATCGTTCAGTAAACCTGTACGGGTGGCACTGAATACGGCATCCGCAAAAGGTTTTACCATTTCACCACGGGGGAACCAACCCAGGTCTCCACCACTTTGAGCCGTACCATCGGTTCCGTGCTCACGAGCTTGTTGTGCAAAGTCGGCTCCGTCTTTAATCTCGATGAGAATTTTTCTGGCTTTTTCTTTTGCTTCTTTTTTGGCGTCATCGGTTTCATCTGTCCAGCGGATCAGAATGTGACTGGCGCGGGCATAATCAGTCGTATCTTTTCCAACCTTCGATACTTTTACCAGTTTGTAAGTTGAACCATCAATGAATGGGCCTTTTACGGTTCCTTCAGTCAATTCATCTTTAGAAATGAATGCCGGTAGAGCCCCTAAGTTATACTTGGTGAATGCGTTGCTATTGTCTGAATTCAGAGAAGCGAAAGCAGAATCATCGGTAGCGGTTTTAAACTCAGAAGCCAACTTACTGATTTCTTCTTTGATTGCCAGTGAATCATCTGAAGAGGCAACCACCGGGAACTGAACAAACTTCAGGTCGCGTGTATGTTCACTTTTATAGCGCTCTTTGCTTTTGTTATAGTATGCTTTGAAATCGGCATCGGTAAGGGTTATCACAGAATCGCTGATCGAGAAAAACGGAACGAATACATATTTTACTTCCCCTACATCAGTTTGAATATGATAATCACGTTCTGCTTCGGCTGTCGTAACAAATGTGGTTTTGATCAGCAGGTTTTCATATTTTATTCGTGCACGACCAGGCTCAAGATCGCGCTGGAAAACTTCCCACCGAACACGTGGCTCTGAAGTTTCAGGCATGGTGCTAAGCTGGTTCATGTAGCTGATAACTTGCTGCGGATCGAATTGGCCCGTCTGCTGGTTCGTGAAAGCTTGCTTGATGTTTTCGTCCACATTTTTTCCGTGGAGCATATCTTCAAGTTCATCCACTGTAACCTGGACACCTACTTTTTCAAATTCTTTTTGAATTGCATGGCGCAGAATCAACATTTCCCATGCCTGCTGGCGGAGGGTCGTCATTTCCCGATCGCCCGGCTGACGGTTAAAGTTCAGTACGTAGCTGGCCTCACGCTCCTGTACGGCCGCCTGAAATTCCTCTAATGAAATTGTTCTCCCCGCAATTTCGCCCACGCTGTTATCACCCAGTAGTACTGAATTATTTCCAAGGAGGTCACCTAATACAAATGCAGAGATGGCCACAAACACAAAAATGACCACCCCAACTCCCATTTTTTCTCTTAACGATCCAATCAATGCCATATACTCATTTTTAAAGAACCGCAAATTTAACCCGTATTATTAATTAGAAAAATATGCCCGGAAAAATAAAGGGGAAATGTTTTAATGGGCTAAAATCGCTGAATTACAATGATTTATACCGCTTTGGAGACAACTACTTTTGGTTGTTGGACTGGCTGCTTCTTTTTCGATAGCTGTATACAAACAAGAGTACACACGATAGCATGATAAGCCAATAGGAACTGGCCAAGCCCACCGTCATGATTTGATGGATACCGATTATGAGGAAAGCAGTCGATAAGGAGAGTAGGACGACATCAGGTAGTTTCATGGGTATTCAGGTATTATCATCAGTAGGCAGTAGGCAAAATGCAGTAGGCAATCAAGCATTCATTGCCTACTGGTGACAGGTGTACGACACTTTTGTAAATAAAATAAGCAAAGGAATTTCAAAAACACTTATATCACCTCTCTATTGGAGAGGTAAGGGTGAGGTTATAAAAAGCAGTTTTTGAAATTCCTTTGCAAAACTGTCGTACACCCCTCGTGACTGCCTATTGCCTACTTTTATTTTGCAGAAGAAGCGCCCTCCTCAATTTCAATCTCACCTTGTGGTTTAAGGATGGAGTAGGTGGACATATCTTGTTTAGCCCCCAAGCCTTCGCCATATAAAATGGTTTGTTGTTGCCTAATGGTTACAAACTTTTCACTTAGAATTTCTTCTTTTGCCGGAAACCAGAATAACTCCTCCGTGTTTAGCTGTTCGTTTTTTTCTGTATTCACTACTTCTACTTTACCGCGTGCACGCCACTTATCTTCAGTTTTAAAATAATAGGCATGATCAGCGCGCAGGGTAGAGGACAGCACACCCGTTTCATCGTAGAACTCCAGGTATATGCCTTTCGGGAATTCACGATCACCGGTTTTGAATTCGTACAGCAGCGGAGCCTTCATTTTTACTTTAATCAATTGATTCTCGGTGTAGAAAAGCTCCACATTCTCCGCCAGCTGAAGCGGACCTTCGTACTCTTGTGGTTGCGTGTTCTCTTTTTGAGTACACCCAACGATTACCAAAAGCATGAAGTAGAAATATTTTTTCATAACAAAGCAAAAGGCCACAACTCATGGCCTTTGATTATTTCAATATAGGGCATCTCTAAAAACCTTGCCTATTATGATATGACCTCAACCCTTCGCCCTTCTCCAAAAGAGTAGGGTACAAGGAGTTTTTAGAGATGCCCTATAAACAATTCTGAAAGGCTTTAATCAAATTTTCTCTTAATGAACCAGGTATCGTTAAAGGATACACCGAAGTAAATTTTATAGTATGACTCCTCCAGTACATTTTTAGTTTTATCACCGAATTTACCTATTCTAAAACCCCAGTCAATACTTGATCTTCCTGTGGGCACGGAGAAGCCAAAATTGATGCCTAAATCGTTGACTTGATTATTATTAATTAAAAAAGGTTGTTTTTCGTAGCTGAAGCCAAGGCGGTAGGTAATGCGTTTGAGGTAATTCTTTGCAGCCAATTGATCGGGTGTGAATTCACCTCCTGCCGACACCCGCCAGCCTTTACCCAACCCTTCGTCTTCTTCACTGATGCTACTGAACTTCGACCAGTCCTGTGCAGAGAATTCAATGCCCGTTGACCAGCGCACACCCTTACTCAGCGATACACCAACCGTAAAACCTGCTGGAAGGTCAATGGAGCCTCTTTTATTGTTAATCAGTGTATCGGAAGAAACAGGGCTTCCGGAAGAAACTCTCCGTTCAACAACGGTGGTTTTTTTAACATTTAAATCAGCGGCAAAGTTATACACCAATCCGGCACTCAGTCGGAAGTCTTCTTTCTTCCCGATGGAGTCTTTGTTAAACGATACACCTCCCGTAAACTTGAAGTCCTTCATATACGTTTGTTCGTTCACAGCAACAATGAAGGGCACCGTTTGGGCGCTTCCTAAAAGTGTATTGGAGTAATCGGTGTTGACTGAACCAAATAAATAAGTAGCCTTAATCCCCACAGCCCAATCCTCATGAAGCCGCACACCATTTGACCAGTAGAACTGGTTGATGCCCCCGCTTCCTTGTTCTACAACACCAACAGTATCTACTACTGAGCCCGTAGTATTGTCAACCACATCCTCCTGGTACGATAATTTATAATTCACATTCGTGAAGGGCATAAGCCCTACCGAGGTTGTCCATTTACCTGGCTTTACCGGAAATGCAGTGACTAAGTAATTGAGGTTACCATTTACACTCTTTTGACTGATAGTATCTGATCTTAGTGTTCTGGATTCAACAAGAATCCCTGCCTGAAATACGGTGTAATAGTTATACACAAGCAACGCTGGATTTTGGTTGTTCACTGACCAGTATTGCGGTTGACTAACGCCAATTCCACCCATTCCCTGATTTTGAATGAGCGCATTGTCATAGGGTATGCCAATGCCGAAGGTAGAAAATGGCGTACTGGCTGCCTGCCCGAGGGCTGCAGAGGAAGACGCGATAAAAATCAGGAAGAAAAAATACTTGTTATGCAGAGACATTATGAATCAAAACGCTGTTTAAACCGAAAAGCACTAAATCCGGGGACGCAAATATGGATGCTTTCAGTTTGTTTTCAAAAAAAGGAGCATCCCCTCCACATAAAATCACCTTTAAATCGGGGTATTTATTTCGATAATGCTCAATTATTCCATCAATTTCTGCCGTCAGCCCATGAATCACACCACTTTGAATGGAGGTTTCAGTAGTATTCCCTACCAATTCCGGTTTGTCGGTTGGTTCCACTAAAGGTAGTCTGGCGGTAAAAGTATGCACGGCCTTAAACCGCATGCGAAGTCCTGGGGAAATACCCCCACCATGATAATTTCCTTCGCTATCAATAAAATCGTACGTAATACAAGTACCCATGTCGATAACAAGACTGTTGTAACCCGGAAAAAGTTGTAATGCCCCGCAAACTCCTGCAATCCGATCAACACCCAGCGTATGAGGTGTGCTGTATAATAATGTAATAGGGAGTGGCAGGTTATGAGTTAGGATAAATTTTTGTTTTGCATTCATGGCCCAACTGCTTATTTTTTCTGAATCGGTATTCACAGAGCTTATAATAAGATTTTCTGCACGGGATTGTTGCAGGAAAAGTTGCAGTTCATCCATCACAGTAAACGTGTACTTTTCAACTAGCTGGAGCTTATTGAAAATCGCTACCTTGGCGGAACTGTTACCGTAATCAACTACGAGATTCATACAGGAGATTCAAATTCAAAGATTTAAAGAACAGTATAGCCCTTCAATCTAAAATCTAAACTCGTAAATCTAAAATCTATTTGATGGATTCAAAACAGAAATATAAAGTCATCGGACTCATGTCGGGAACCTCATTGGATGGTTTGGACATAGCCTGTTGTACTTTTTCTTACAAAGAACAATGGAAGTTTACGATAGAAAAAGCGGAGACACTCTCATACTCGGCAAATTGGCTGAAGAAGTTAAAAGAAGCACACATCTTGTCCGCAGAAAAATTAGCGGAGCTTGATAACTCCTATGGAAAATTTTTAGGAGAATGTTGCAGGGATCTTGTCAAAAAGCATAAAATCAGAAACATTGATTTCATTTCTTCTCATGGTCATACCGTATTTCATCAACCTGAAAAGGGATTTACGCTTCAGATCGGCAATGGAAATGCCATACATGCTGCTTCGGGGTTGCCGGTGATTTATGATTTCAGAAGCCTGGATGTTGCGCACGGTGGACAAGGCGCACCCCTTGTTCCTATAGGGGATAAGCTTTTGTTTAATGAATATGATGTTTGTCTGAACCTGGGCGGAATTGCGAACGTATCGTTAACACAGAAGAAAGAGAGAATTGCATTTGATGTCTGCTACATGAACATGGGGTTAAATCATCTTGCCAACAAAGCAAATAAAAAATATGATCACAACGGAGCACTTGCTTCTTCTGGAGAAGTAAGCAGAAAAATGTTAGGTGAACTCGATCGAGTGTATTCAAAAGTAAAATTGAATAGACCTTCGCTGGCCAGGGAGTTTTTTGAAGTACAAATCCAACCTATCCTTGATCGGGAAGATTTTTCAATTCGGGATCGCCTTGCGACTTTTACAGAGTCTGCCGCAAAGAAAATTACTGAAGCCATTTTGGAATCGAAAAGAAAAGTATCTGTATTGTGCACCGGAGGAGGTACGTTTAATTCGTTTTTGATGTATCGATTAGTAGAACTTTGTGGTGATGATGTAATGTTCATCATTCCCGAAAATGAAGTGGTAAATTTTAAAGAAGCATTGGTGTTTGCTTTTTTAGGCGTACTTCGCGTGCGAGGTGAGGTAAATTGTTTAAAGAGTGTAACGGGAGCTTCAAAGGATAGCTCCAGCGGAGTGACCATTGGTTTTTAGCACCAATTATTTTGCATTTTTACGGCCGAACAAGGAATCTATGCGCGAACTCCTTCGAAAATTTGAAAATAAACGCCCTGAAATTGTTTTTGAGTGGAAGGACAGTGAAACCGAAGCTGAAGGTTGGGTAGTAATTAACTCGCTTCGGGGAGGTGCAGCAGGCGGAGGTACCCGCATGCGTGCCGGCCTCGACAAGCGAGAAGTTGAGTCGCTGGCGAAAACGATGGAAGTGAAGTTCACCGTTTCGGGCCCTGCGATAGGCGGAGCAAAATCAGGAATCAATTTCGACCCTAACGACCCGCGCAAAGCCAGTGTATTACAACGCTGGTATGCAGCTGTGATGCCATTGCTGAAATATTATTACGGAACAGGTGGTGATTTGAATGTGGATGAAATCCATGAAGTAATACCCATTACAGAAGATGTAGGCATTTGGCACCCACAGGAAGGAGTTTTTACCGGTCATTACAAACCCACCGAAGCACAAAAAGTAAATCGCATTGGTCAACTCCGGCAAGGCGTTGTAAAAATTATTGAGGATGAACAATACACCCCGTTATTGAGTAAGAAGTACACGGTGGCAGATATGTGTACAGGGTATGGTGTTGCAGAAGCTGTGCGTCACTATTATGAATTATGGGGAGGTGAACTAAAAGGAAAACGGGCAGTCGTTCAGGGATGGGGAAATGTAGGTGCAGCCTCGGGCTTCTATCTTTCGCTTGCAGGAGTGAAGATTGTAGGAATTATCAGTCGCGAGGGTGGGTTGATAAACGAAAAAGGATTTACTCAGGAAGAAATAAATAACCTGGTGGTAAACCGGCAAAACAACCGATTGGTTTCTTCCCAATTGTTATCGTTCGAGGAAGTGAATAAAAAAATATGGGACAACGAATTTGAAATTTTTATCCCTGCTGCGGCTTCCCGTTTAGTGAATAAAGATCAGGTTGACCGGATGATTGCTTCGAAACTTGAAGTATTCTCCTGTGGTGCCAATGTACCGTTTGCAGATCCGGAAATATTTTTTGGTCCGACCGGTTTGTATGCCGATGAAAAATTTTCTGTAATCCCTGATTTTATCGCCAATTGTGGCATGGCCCGTGTGTTCGCTTATTTTATGGAAAGTGAAGTAGGCATGGATGACAAGTCAATTTTTAATGACATCTCTATTACCATCCGAAAAGCATTGGAGAAAACGCGACAGGTAAATCACGCTAAGACTGGAATTGCCCAAGCGTCATTTGAAACCGCACTAAGACAACTGGTTAAAAATTAACCTCAATACATGGAGCTGCCAAAAAATCAAATAATTAGGAATACTTTTGCCGGACTTGTTCCGGCATCCCCTTATGCAGAACACAGAGGGGGATCGCGGAACAGGTCCGCGAAGGTGATGTACCCCGCTATCGTATTCCGAAAAGATTTTCGTTTAGCGAAATCAATGCTCTTTCTTTAAAAGCGGGTTCAATCACAATCGAAATGTTGTTATTGCTGCCACCACACGACACCATTCGTACAGGAACAGAAGCAAGGGCGTGAAATACTTTTTCAAGAATGCCTTTTTGCTTCCCGATATTGTGCCCTACTACACAAATGATCGTTTGATTTTTTTCCACTTCTATTGTACCAAATTTTTTAAGTTCTGTTATGATGGAATCGAGGTTATCAATCCCATCAATTGTGAGCGAAACCGCCACCTCCGATGTGGAGATCATGTCAATGGGTGTTTTGTGTTGTTCGAACACTTCAAACACCCTGCGTAAGAATCCGTAGGCCATCAGCATGCGCGATGATTTGATATTGATCACCGTGATGTTGTCTTTAGCAGCAACGGCCTTAAATGTGCCTTCAATGCCCTTGTTGCTGATGATTGTTCCCTCTGCCTTTTCATCCATGGTGTTTTTCAGGCGTACGGGTACATTATATTTCTGTGCCGGAACAATAGTGGACGGGTGCAGAATTTTTGCCCCGAAGTAAGCCAGTTCGGAAGCCTCATCGAAGGTCAGTTCCGAGATAGGAAATGTTTTTTTTACGATACGCGGATCGTTATTGTGCATACCATCAATGTCTGTCCAGATCTGGATTTCCTCTGCCCGGATAGCAGCTCCAATTAAAGAAGCTGTGTAGTCGCTTCCCCCGCGCTTCAAGTTATCAATTTCGTTGCGGTGGTTGCGGCAAATATAACCCTGCGTAATGATGACATCTACATTTTTCAACGAGGCCAGCAAAGGCTTTAAGCGTTGTTCAATTTTTTCAAGCTCAGGCTCTTCATTCTCGTCAATGGACATAAAATGAAGGGCAGGCAGCAGGCGCGAATTAACTTTTTGCTCCTGTAAATGTTGGTAAAAAAGTTCGGTGGATATAAGTTCACCCTGTGCCAACAGTTCGCGATAGCTCTTAACATCAAATTGTCCGGTTGCCAGCAAGCGCATGAAGATGAAGAACCGGCTGACAGTTTCCTGCCCTATCGCAAGAAAAGCCTCCGAACTATATAAGCCCTTAATAAAAGAGTCGTAATGTTTTTCAAGCGTGGCGATTTCTTTCTCTGCCAAATTTTGTGAGCCGGCCATTAAATGATCGCCAATGGCAACCAGTGCATTGGTTGTGCCCGATAGTGCCGATAGGACAACAACCTTTTGGCCCGGTGTTGCCAATACCAGGTCAGCGATTTTTTTCATCCGTTCAGGCTTTCCAACGGAGGTGCCTCCAAATTTTAAAACTAACATTCCCTTTGCGGAATTAGAGTGGCAATAATAATTGATTCAAAGAACTTTTAGCGTTATTAATTTCTTTAAATCTGAAATTCCGAATGATTTACAAGAGTTGATTAATGGCAGTGATCTTTTTGATGTGTTGTTCTAACGTAGCTTGCTTGCCATCGAGTTCAAGCACAATTGAAACTTTATTTTTTGTTTTAGCATACGACTCATGCGGCTCGGATACAAGAGTACCTTTAGGGAAAGTGTATAAGGAAAAGAAATCAAAATTGAGTACCTCGCTGATTTTGAGCAATTGATCAGTCTTAATTTCAGCCCTTTCAAAAATCGAATAAACATTACGCGAACTGGTATTGATCCGTTTCGCGAATTCTGAAAGCTTCATTCCTGATTTTTGGTATATCCGCTCAATTTCCTTCCCAATGTGAACTTGCATGGCGCAATTTTAGAATGAAATATGCGAAATGAGTCTTTTTAGTACGAACTATTAATTCAAGTGTCTTGCATTTTTAATGCAATTTTGATTTATTTGTACGTCATTTACGAATCATCAGTTCCTTCGACATGATACAGGCAAAATTCAAGTACCAGATCAATCATTATCTCAGCATTCAGCCCGGTAATGTTTCTATTGATAGCCTCAGCCGATTACTTGCAGCCCGGTTTGAAATTCCTGCTTCAACGTTTAATCACGATCGCTTCATACCGCCTGAAGATTCTTTTGAAATTCCTTTAAGCAGGCTTAACGTGTATGCTTTTGTATTAGGTGCTTCTGTGGGCCAGCTTACGAAAAGGCATGAACTAACCGTCATTTAGAGTGCTCAGGCAGAAAGCTTAACCGACAAAAATAAAAAGGCCTTGCCGAAAAGCAAGGCTCTTACATGTTCGCGGTTTAAATATTACTTCTTATCGTTCACTTCTTCAAACGGAACATCCGTAACCGGGCTTCCGTCAGAAGCAGAAGAATTTGAATTTGCTTGTCCACTATC
>Ga0247727_10013085_pt1 | contig 14071 bp, 13 predicted proteins | sample WisWelCaveWW1625_FD_202498 | JGI IMG/M metagenome (GOLD analysis project Ga0247727, IMG submission 202498) | Biofilm microbial communities from Wishing Well Cave, Virginia, United States - WW16-25 | ecosystem: Environmental > Aquatic > Deep subsurface > Groundwater > Cave microbial mat | place... | reverse complement strand
AATTGCAAATCGCTGTACGGGAACACCACCGTGGCGTCACCGCCTTGCGGCACGTAGGGCACCGGCAGCGAGTGCGGATGGCGCTCGACGATCTGCAACTCCGCGTTGCGCGCCGCATTGAAGACCGTGGACGAAACCTGGCAAACCCCGCCGCCGAAGCCCTGCACTTTTTCGCCGTTGACGAACATGCCCGCGAGCTTAAAGCCGCGCGCCGGGGTGCGGTCGCCGACGACCCGGTTGAACGAGAAACTGTCGCCCGGCATCAGCAGTGTGCCATTGAGATTCCGGGCGCACAACCGAATGTTACTGCTGCGATTGCTCTCGCCGGCCCGGTACCGGGTATTGAAGACCACGAGCGGGGTATCGACCCCGGTTAGATCGGCCAACCGGATCCGCGCCGGCCACGTCTTCACGATCGCTTCGATGGAGGTGGCGTTCGCCGCATAGTTGCGTTGAATTTCCTCGGCGGTCGCCGCCACCTCGAATCGAACACCCCCAACGTCAGGGGTTAGGACGAGGGAGCCCTCGACCACCTCCAGGCGGGCGTTCTGCGGGGTGCGGTTGATCCGCCATGCTACCTGCTTCAGTGCGACTTCCAACTTCTGTGGATGGAACGCGTAGCGCATCGGAAACGAACGCGGAACACGCCAACCACCGACCACCTCGCCCAGGTCCTTGAAAAATCCACCGCTGCGACCGACCGCAAAGGGCGGACCGAGCGTGGCATTCCCATCAGCGGCGCCGCCAAAGTCAATTAGCTTCGCGTGGTGAGCTTGTGGGCTGGCAACGATCGTCAGCATCGGCTGCGGAGATCTCGCCTGAATCGCGCGCCATGCCTGCTCCATCGTGCGCCCGCCGATTGGGACTCCCTCTATTTGCAGGTTCGGGGCGAAACGACCGCCGCGCAGAACGAGATTGGGGATGAGTAACAGGCCCGCGCTGGCTAAGGCCAGCGGGATGGTCAACCACGCGGCCCGGGGAATGGCGAAGCGCCCATTGAATGCGCGCCAGTTGTTAGTGCGAAAATCAGCGTCCACTGGCGCCACCGCCGCCGACTCCCGTTCCGCCGGGAGCGCCGGTACGCGGCGGTGCAGTGATGCGCATACGCGGCGGCTGGGCCTGCCACTTCACGGCGCCATCGGCATACAAAACGTTATAACCGCGAACATGCGGTGCGGTCACCATGTCCGGCGTCATCTGCAACAGCGCAAGTTCTTCGTCGGTGAACGCATGAAAGGCAGCCTCCAGATCTGTGAGTACCCAGGTTGCGGCTAACTGCGCCGGAGTCATGCCCGCGCGCGCGCGGCCGTTCAAGTCCTCGTTCCAAATGTAACTCAAGTCCCAGGTCGCCAGCACGTCGGGTGCGCTGGGACAAATAAAGACCTCGTCGTCGCGGACGGAATTCCGCAGCAACTTGTACAGGTTCGCCGGAGCGTCCGGGGCGAGGAAGGCCAACCGACTCGGTTGGATTTTCATCGGATAAATCGGCATGATCGGAAAGCGATCGCCGCCGCTGCGAATGGCGGCGTCGAGCGCCCGGCCCAACTGCGCCAGGCGCTCCTTGCACTGATCCTTAAGTTCGGCGTTACGCCGGCGGTCAACGGTGACGGGGTCGTACCAAACCATCGCGCCGAACAAAGCCAACGCGGTCGCCAACATCTTGAGGTCGTTGTAGGCAACGCCCCGGCGACGGTGGTGCGAAGCAGACAGTTTCATGGAGACGGATTATGGCGCACGGCGCGGTAAGGAATCAGCCGTGGAGCTGCTATCGCACGCCCAGCAGGTCCGCGACCTCGCGTTGACCGAGGTAGGCTTCACTGGTGGTTTCGGGCAGCATGCGGATGTCGCGACTGTATTCCAGCCCGCGCCGCAGCACTACCGCCTCAATGTCGCCCAGGTCGAACGCAACGCGCATCAAATCCACCGCCTGCTCGCCGTCGAACTCCTTGCAGGAGAACACGTCGATGCTGACTTCGCCCTTTTCCGGGAAGGTATGCACACTGATGTGGCTCTCGGCAATCATCACAAAGCCGGAGATGCCCCAATCTTCCGGCTTGGTGCCGACGTAGCGCCGAACGATGGGCGGCGTGATCTTGGTCATGCCGATCTCATCGGGAAAGCGCTCGAGGAGGTCGTAAACCAGCGTGAGGTCTTGCAGTTTGCGCGCGTCGCCGTCGCGTCCTTCAATGATCAGGTGCATGGCCTGTCACCCCTTGCAGTGTCTCCCGCGTGCACGGGATGGAATTGTGTGCTTCGATGCGAGCCTCGACGGCGGCCCCAAAACACTGCGGGCAATGGCCGAGCTTGTGATCTTCTTCAGGTGGCGGTTGCGCCGCCGATGGGTCCGATCGAATCGCCTCAGTCCTGGATCACGAGCCAGCAGACCTCCCACTTGAGTTCTGCGCCCGCACCGAATCAACGAAGCCGCAGTATAAGCATCTTGAGTACCAATGTGAATGAATTGTCACGGACGGGCGGAGTTTTTTTTCACGCCGCGCAGCCTGTCACGCTCAACTGCCCACTTCACTTCGCTCTGTCGAACCACGACCGCCAGCGCGCGCCCCTCGTGGCGAACGTTGAACGCGCGCCTTGCCGTGCCATAAAGCGTGTGCGCCAACGGCGGCATCTCGCTCTGCCGAGTGTGAAAGACAACGTAGTCTCCTTCCTCCCAATTCGCCACCGCGCGAATGTCCTGGCGCAACATTCCGAGGTTGCGATAATAGTCGAACAGCCACACGACACTGTCCGGCAGAACACACACCGCGCCGTTCTTCGGAACGTGCTCGTTCAAGTACGGCAGTGTGTGGAAGTACGCGTCGCCCCAGAAGGTAGGTTCGAACGGCGCATAGCGGGTGCCACCCACCAATCCATTGTAAAACGACATTCCGAACGGATGCGAGCCGACGGTCGCGGTGAGTGACGGGGTCAGTGCAAGCAGCCACAACGGAACCAGCACGCGGGGTTGTGCCTTGAGTCTCGCCGTCAGCGGCAGCGACAACGCCCACTCGAATGCGCGCCCGGCCAGCAAACACAGAAACGGAAATGCCGCGACGAACAAGCGCACGCCGTTGTACTTCGGCGTGGAGGGATTCACGAACGCAGCGATCTGAATGCCCGCGCTCAGCAGCCACAGCAACTCGGGTGAGCTGGCGCGGCGGCGGACGCAATCGGTGAGGGTCCAACTCGATCCGCCCAACATCATCGCCAACGGCAGAATCGGGGTAGTGGCGGCAATCATGACCAGCGGGTAGTGCCAGGGCGCGAGCAGATGTACTTTGCCGAGATAGTACACGTGCACGGGATAGTGCTGGAAGTGGAACCGCATGAATTGCCCAAGCCGATCAAGCGGATCGATCCACAAGAACGGCCAGGTCGCGACGAAGGTGACGAATCCGAGCGCGGCCACGCCGCCGAGCTTGAGCAGGTTCTCCCGCGTGCGCTCGCGTCGAATCACGATCCACGTCGCCATCGCCGGCAGGACCAGCACGCCGTTCATCTTCGCGCTAACTGCCAGGCCGAAGCTGAGGCCGGCTGCCATCCACCAGCCGAGGCGTTGACGTGTGACGGCTTGATAACACAACAGCGTTGTCAACGTGGTCATCGCAGCGACGGGTACGTCGAGGCTCATCAAATGCGCAAGCGAAAAGACGTGCGGCAAGCCGAGCAATAGGAACGCAGCGCCGATGGCGCTGCCCCGGCTCATCGTCACTCGCGCAGCAGCAAAGGTGGCGGCGACCATGAGCGCAGCAAACAACGCGGTCGCTGCTCGAAACCCAGCCAGCCCCGGGAGCCACGCCGAACTGATCGGTCCCAGCAGGGCAATGGCCCACTTCAACAGGGCCGGCTGCATGTCCTTCCCGCGCCAGTAGCGCTCGATCAGTTCAGGCTTGGTGAAGGCCAGTACTTCTCCCCGGGAGGTAAGCCGGAACACTTCGCCCAGCCATTCCTGCGCGCGCATCGCCTCGCCCGCGTACACCGGCTCATCGTACGTAATGCCAATGTCGTTCGCGGTGGCGACGATGACCAGGAAGGTGAACAGCGCGAGCGCGCCGGCGAGCGTCAGATCAAGCTGCAATTCCTTCGATGGGCGGCGAGTGACGCTGCCTGCGTAGAGAGTAGTTGCGATCATAGCATAGGATTATGGCGTCGCGGCGCTTGAGCACCAAACGTCCTGTAGCTGTGGCTCGACAGGGGATTTCCAGTACGATTGACTTTTTCTTTCGGGCGCGATGAAATGAGGCGCATGCGCGAACAGGATCTATTCCGATGAGCAAGACCTGCATTGTCTCCGTGTTCCTCACGGTCACTCTCGCAATTCCTCTATTGCCCGCGAGCGCGACCGACACGCCAGCCGTGCGTACGCTGAAGAAGCATGGCGGCGTTGTGACATGCGTTGCTTTCTCACCGGATGGTCAACTGGTGGCGAGCGGCCTGGGTGAACCGCCGCAACAGACCGTGGCGTCGGTGCCGCTTCTGTTGATCGAGTTCAGGGTCGTGAGGAAGGGCAAAAAGAAAATGTACGAGGTCGAGCTTTGGGACGCGAAGACAGGCGAATTGACGCGCACACTGCCCGGGCACAGTAATCCCGTGAAGTCGGTGGTCTTCTCGCCAGACGGGAAGATGCTGGCGAGCAGCGCGTGGCAAGGGAGCAACGGACTCGAAGTAAAACTGTGGGATCTGCGCACGGGCGCACCGCGTTGGACGCGGGAGAGGAAGAAGGCAATCACGATCGCGTTTTGGCCGAACGCCGGCACGCTGGCGATTGCGAATCTGGACGAAACGGTCGAACTCTGGGATACGCAAACAGGAGAAGTCAAGCGAACAGTCACGCGTCCGAGAGTCGAAGAGCCACAACCGAGCGCCGGTGACCCTCGTGCATTTGGGTTGCCCGGAAGAATAGTGACCCGAGTTGCGCTCTTGCCCGATGGAAGGACTGTGGTCAGCGACGTGGTGAGAGTGGAGAAGGAGGAGCAAGTTGGTCAGGAACACAGAAAAAAGAGCGTGATGGAGTCGCTGAGTGCGCTAAAGTTCTTCTATGAAGTGAACTTCTGGGACACACAGACCGGAGAGTCACGGTCCGTCACCATCGAGCCGGGTGAATCCATAGAGGCCCTCTCGCCCGACGGGAAGACAGTCGTGACCAGCCGAAGGGTTGAGCAGGCTGTTGCGGTCAAAGAGACCATCTCGCCTTTTGAGGAGGAACGGGATGCCCCCGATACCGACCGCAAGAAGCGAGAGACCGTTCCGACCATCCGCGAACTGCGGCTGCGCGACGCCGAGACCGGTGCGCTGAAGCAGACATTGTCAGAACGGGCACGCGAAGGCACGCGCCCCGAGTTACAGGCTCTGCAGGAGTTGTGGGGCACCCGGCCTAAGTTCATCGTGTTTCTCAACGCCGTGACGGTGGCAAGCCTAGGCCAAGGTGAAAGAATTGAACTGTGGGATGCGCGGACGGGAAAGTTGCAGCAGACGCTCAAAGGTCATCGCGCTCGTGTTTTGTCCGTAGCCATTTCGCCTGATAGCAAGACCGTCGCCAGCGGGAGCGCCGATCAGACCGTGCGGTTGTGGGAAGTAAGCGGATCGAAGTAACTTGGCTCCGAAAGATCGTCGGGGCAATGAGTGTGGCGCCGCGCCCGCCGGGAATTGTCTTGCTACTTCGCCTTGCCAATTGCAAACAGGTGCTTCTCGCCGCGAATGAAGAGTTGTCCGTGGCTAAATGCCGGCGAGGCATCGGTCGGCTCGCCCAGCTCGTTGGTCGCGACTACGCTGAGTGCTGCGCCCGGCTCCACCACGCTCACTGTCCCACGGTCGTTCAGGAAGTAGACGTGTTCGCTGGTCGCCACCGGCGAGGCGCTGTAACGGTTGCCCGGCAGTCGCTCGTGCCACAGTCGCTGGCCATCGTCGGCTTGCAGGCAACTGGCCATCCCGGTGTCCGACACGACGATGAAGTACGGCCCGAATGCGACCGGCGACGGCACGTAGCTGGGCGAGCGGCGGGTACGCCAGACAATGTTCGTGTCGGTGATGTTGCCCTTGCCGCGCGGATTGATGGCGAGCATGTGCAGCTCGGGGTAGCCCGCTGTGATGAAAAGCAGCTTGCCGTTGAACACCGGCGCAGCGACGAACTGCTCGGTCGGCCCGTCGATGATCCATTGCCGTTGCCCATTGCTCGGGTTGTAGCTCGCCACGCACTTGTTGCCGGCGAGCATCATATGCGGCTGCCCGTCGAGTTCGCGGATGAGTGGCGTGCAGTAGCTGCGAGTCCGGTGCTCGCGCTCCACTTTCCATTCGGTTGCGCCGGTCTTTCGATTCAGCGCGACGAGAAACGATTCACCATCGTGATCGCCGTTGACGATGAGCTTGTCCTGGTAAAGGATCGGGCTGGCGCAGTAGCCGTGGACGCTGGAGAACGGCCCCGGCCGCGCTTCCCACAGTTGCTTGCCGGAGAAGTCATAGGCGGCCACGAACATCTTGCCGAGTTTCTTCTCCGGGTCCTGCGGATCAACGTCAAGGAAGCTGACGTAGACCCGCTCACCGTCGGTCAGCGGCGTGGACGACGCCCGCGAATTCTGCGCATGCACGCGTTCCAGCGGCGCATTGAGCACCGTGCGCTGCCACAGCACTTTGCCGGTTGTTCGCTCGAGGCAAAGCAACGCGCGCTCGGCCGTTGCTTCGAGACAGGTGACGACAAAAACACGGTCGTTCCAGATGATCGGCGACGAGTGGCCCTTGCCGGGAATCGGCGTTTTCCACGCGACGTTCTCGCCTGCGCTCCAGCGCACGGGCAGGTCCAGTTCGAGGCTGCTGCCGTCGCCGCGCGGACCCCGAAAACCCGGCCAGTTCTCAATCACCGGTTTGCCGGCGGCGCCGAGCAAAGCAGTCTGAACGACGAACCCGACGACCAGGCTGGCAACCAGCACCGAACCCAGAATCCGTTGAAGCATGCGCATGAAATCCCTTCGCACCGAGGTTGTTGCTGTCACCAAGTGTAGACTAAACAGCATGACAACGCAACTACTCGAAAGGATGCACATGTCGTATCGCAAATTCCCGTTCTTCATCACCCTGATCGTATTGGCTTGCCCATTGTTGAGCCTCTCCGCTCAGCAGCCGCAGCGCGTGAAGCTCGAGTACAAGTTCACACGAGGCGAGAGCTGGAGCTGGACCTTCACCAGGCAAGATAATCTCTGGTTTCGGTTGCTGATCGATCGCGAGCCGAAGGTGATGGACAAGAAGTTTGGCGTCTCGACCATTAGCAGATACGAAACCATCGAAATCAAGCCGGACGGCGCCATTCGCTTGCGCCGTCACAATCGACTCCTAAGCGCTGATGTTGAAGTGAAGGGGGGCAAGGAAGGAACCTCGGTCATCCAGATCGAGCCAGCGGGCGCGCAGGCCGCGCCTCTCGGCAAGTTGGGCTTCGAAACCGATCTCAAGTTGGGTCAGGGCTTCAGCCTGAGTTTCAATTGGAACGACGAGGACTTCCCTCCTCTGCCGAAGGAAGCCGTGGGCGAGGGCGATAGCTGGGACGACTTCGTGGAGTTCAAGCACGAAGGCAACGCCATCACCGCTTCGACTCTCAAGCTGCCGGTGCGCTCCACGGTGATGAGCTTGCGCGACGGCGATCGGCCCGTCGTTCGCATCCGACGCGCCGGCCATGTGCCGGTGAATGTCACGTTTCGTGTGCCGGTGTTCGAGGTGGAGGCGAAGCTGCGCGGCGTGGTGACATTCACTCAAACCGTGCACTTCGACTATGAACGCGGGCGCGAGTTGGGGCGCGAGACGCAAGCCCACGCCCAACTGGAGATCGAGGCGGAAGCGCCCAACGGATCAAAGGTGAGGGTGGATTTCATCAGCAGCACTGAGGCGAAGAAGGCCGAGGCGAAGCCGGGGAAATGAGACCGCAAGACGTCGGCTTTCGCCGCGCAATTCGCGGTCCGATTGACGCATTCACGTCGCTCGACTAAACTTGAAGCAGGTGACAAAACACATGGGAACTCTGACGGTCAAGCAGGAAGCGCGTCAACTGATCGAGAACCTGTCCGACGAGGCAAGCTGGGACGATCTCATGTACCAGATCTACGTCCGCGAGGCTATCGAAGCGGGTCTGGAAGATAGCCAGGCCGGTCGCACGATGGAGGTCAAGGAGGTTCGTGCCCGGTTCGGGCTACTCCGGTGACCGTCCACTGGACAACGACGGCCACGGATCAATACCGACCGGGTATTCGGGTATTCGAGTGTTCGGGTATTCGGGTAAAGTCAACGGCGCCGATCCGTTGACAGTCGATCCGTTGACGTTACCCGAATACCCGAATACCGCTCTTGACGTTACCCGAATACCCGAACATGCTGCGCCTCCATCTCCTCCTCTCCGGCGATGTGCAGGGCGTGGGCTATCGCTGGTTCGCGCGGGCGCAGGCGCGGCAATTGGCCCTCGTCGGCTGGGTGGGCAACCTGTGGGACGGGCGCGTCGAAGTCGTGGCCGAGGGTGAGCGCGCGCAACTCGACGCGTTCCTCGCGCAGTGCCGCCAGGGGCCGCCGTTCGGTCACGTCGAGAGCGTAGAGGTTGCTTGGCTGTCAGCGACGGGAGAGTTCAAGGAATTCCGGATAACTTCCGAGTAGGTCGGTCATCATGATTCGTAATCGTAATCTTGATCGTAATCGTACTCGTCCCTTGACGTTGACGACGCGATTACGATTAGGATGACCGACCTACACGACGCGCGGTTACACTGCCTACCAGCAACGCTATTGCCAGCAAGCTGACAAACGCACCGAAGGCAAAAGAGCCCGGCGCAAAGACGAGCTGCAGCATTCCGCCCGGGCTGCGCACGCCGAGCAAGGCGGTCTCCACCCGACCGATCTCCGCGCGCTCCGTGCGCCCGAACCACCCGCGCCAGCCGGGAAAATACGCCAGCTCGGTCACGGCCAGGGAATCGGACGAAGCGCTGACTTTGCCGAGGGTCCGGTTCACCGATTGCGCCGGCGCGCCGACGTCGGAGTCGGGCGGGGTCGTCACGGCGCGGTCATACAGCCAGAGGCCGTGAGCTTGCTCGCGCAGCCGCAGCCGCGCAGAATCCAGTGCCTTGTACGAAACGACGAACCGAACATTCAACCGGTCGAGCACCGGCGAATCTACATTCTCGACCAACAGCAGGTTGCCGTTCGTGACGGCGGCGGGCTGCTGGCCGTTTTCGGATTCGAACATGAGTTGCTTGTACGCCGCGGTCTGCAACGAATCGTAGCCCTGCACGTCGCGCAAGCCCAGCACCATCGCGCCGTTGGGTGGAATCGTCCCTTGCGGATGAGGCGAGAACGGCCAGGCCTTGTCATTCATGAACAGCACGCGCTCGTTGCCGACGGTTTTGCGGATAAGTTTCAATGAAGGGTTCTGCACGTATTCCATCGGCTTGCCCCTCCAGTTCACCGACCAGGCGAAACCGCACATTTCTATCGCGATGACGAGCGGAACCAGCGGCCATGCGCGTCCATGCTGCTTGCCCAGCTTCGCCAGCACGCCCTCGGCGCCGAGTCCCGCCAACACGGCCAGGGCAACCGACAGGATGCAGGTCGCCCGCGCGAAGCCTCCGCCCTGCGCGATGCCCGGCACGAACCAGTACAGCGGCGCGCACACCGGCGAACCGCAGGCGACGAGCGCGCCGAGCGCAGCGAGCGTGAGCCACGGCGCGGCCGCGCAAAGCGAGTGACGAGAAGCGAGCACCCCAATTGCGACCAATAGAATCAGCAAACCAACGTAACCGGTCAACTCGGCGTTGATCGGTTCTTGCTGCGGCCACGGGTTCGCCGGCTGCACAAAGTACGCGGGCTTCATCGCGCGGGCGATCATCGCCGCGTAGCCCTCGGCGGTTGGTCCGCCGGTGCGATGACCGAGCCGGGCCAGTTCGAAGGTCGGCAACAATTGAATCGACGCCAGCGCGAGCGCAAACAGGCACGCGCAGGTGAGTGCGGTCAAACCGCGCGCGTTCCGAGCACGCACGCACTCGAACAGCACGACCACGCCCAGCGCCAGCCACGTCAACTGCGCAATCTGCAAATGGCCGGCGAGCAGTTGCAGCGCGAGTGCGATAGCAAGTTGGATCGTCGTCCAACCACTCGGCCGCGCGCAAGCACGCAACCCCGCCAAGAAGATCCACGGCATCCAGGCGGCGGAGTTCATCAGCGTCGGCAGTTGCATCCAGGCAATCGAAAAGCCGTTGAACGCGCAAGCAACGCCACCGATGAACGCCGCTTGGTCGCGGGTCCCGAGCTGCTTCAGCAAGGCGAACGCGCCCAGTCCAGCCAGGAACGCGTGCAGCGCCGCCGACCAGCCGAATGCGGTTCCCGGATCCATCAACCAGAATAGCAGGTTGGGCGGATAGAACACCGCCGACTGTAGATTCGCCACGAATGGGAAACCACTGAACTGATACGAATTCCACAGCGGAATGATGCCCTTGCGCAACTCACGATGCGCGTAGGCGCGCCACGGGTAGTACTGCGCCAGCGCGTCCCAGCGCAGCGGATCCCAGGTCGACTGCGAGTGCTTGGACGGGTCATCCGCGCGGGATTGGAAGGGCGCAAACCCGGCAAGAAAACTCGTCGGCAGCAACACCATCCCCGGCCGCAATGCGGGCGCGAAGAACACCAGCGTTAGCAGGGCAAGCGCGAGCGGATAGCCGTCACGCCGCATGACGAACTACACCTTCGAGCTGCCGATGAGGTACACGCCGACGCACACGCAGAGCAGCCCCAGCACGCGCTTCGGCGGCACGGCCTCGTGAAAGATGAAGTACGACAGCAGCACGACAATGACGTAGCTGCTGGCGATAAGCGGATAGGCGTAGCTGAGGTCGCACTTCTCCAGCACCTTCAGGTAGATGAGGCTGCTGATTCCGTACATCGCAAACCCGGCCAGCACTTTGGGATTACGGAACGCGCCCAGCACGCCGGTCAACCCTTCGAGTTTGCCGATTTGCTTGACCCCGGTCTTCAGCAGCAACTGGCCGGTCGCACCCAGACACACCGAGCAGAACAGCCACGACAACGGATTCTTCAAAAGCGCCACTCTGTCCTCATTTCACCGGGCGCGCGCGCGAACGAGGCCACACGATGCTGGTCAACTTGCCCACCACATTGGCCCGCGCCACGCTGCCTCGCTCGCGGCTGTCTTCGCTGTGGTTGCGGTTGTCGCCCAGCACGAAGTAACTGTTCGGTGCGACCACCGCCTGCACCGGCTGTTCATTCTGCGGGGGCTCTTTGCAGTATGGCTCGGTCAATGGCTGCCCGTTGATGAACGTCTGACCGCGGATGATGGCCACTTGCTCGCCCGGCAAGCCGACAATGCGCTTGACGAAGGTGTCGGCGTCGCCGGCATTCCAGCGGAAGATAATGACCTCGCCACGGGTCAGCGCGGCGATCGTCTCCCTCCGTTTGTTGAGCAGGCAACGGTCATCCTTGACGAGCGCCGGCTCCATGGAGCCGCTCTCGATGACACCCAACTGCACCGCGCCGATCCGCAGGCTCAGCCCAATCGCCAGCGCCAGCAGCAGAATGGCGACTTCGATCAGCGTGACTGTGCGCGAGGCTCCGCGCTTCATGCCGTTTTCCGCAGGCGCGTCCAGAACATGCCGTCGGTGTCGTGAACGTTCGGCCAAGTGCGGTCTTGCGCCTCCAGTGTGAATCCCTCGTGACCGGCCAACCATTCCGCAATCAGCCCCTCGTTCTCTTCGAATTCGACACTGCACGTGCTGTAGACGATGACGCCGCCGGGCTTGACGATGCCCGCCGCAGCGCTGAGCAACTCGACTTGCAAGGCGGCCAACTCGGCGATTTGCTCGGGTCGCAATCGCCAGCGCAAATCCGGTTTGCGCCGCAGCGTCCCGGTGCCGGAGCAAGGCACGTCGAGCAATATGCGGTCGGCGCCGGAACCGAACGAACCGGCGAAGTCACGAAAGTCGCCGGCGTGGAACTCCGTGATAATTACACCGGTCCGAGCGCATGATTCGCGCACGAGCCGTAGCCGGGCCTCGTGCAACTCCACGGCGATGAGCCGACCCCGATTCTCCATGAGCGCGCCGAGGTGAGTTGTCTTTCCGCCCGGCGCGGCGCAGGCATCGACGACAGTTTCACCGGGCTGCGGCGCCAGCGCCTCGGCCACCAGAACCGAGCCGAGTCCCTGCGCGACGAACCAGCCCTCGGCGAAGCCGGGCAATGCGTCGACCCGTCCGCCACGGACTCGGAGCGAAAGGGGATGGGACGCTCGCACCGGCGGTTCATCCTGCCGGTCGACGATCGCGGTGATCGCTCGTTCGACCTGCTCCCTTGATGCCCTCAGCGGATTCACTCGTAATTCAATCATTGGCGAGTGGTTGTTGGCTGCGCACATGGCGCGTGTCTGGTCGATTCCGAATTGCCGCAGCCAGCGCTCGACCAGCCATTGTGGGTGCGAATGGGCCAAGGCAATTCCTGGGGCGTCGCGGTCGGGTGGCAGCCTTGGCGGCGCAGCTGTGAGCTTGCGACAGACAGCGTTGACGAAGCGCGCCACCCCCTCGTGCGCAATCGCGCGCGCGAGTTCCGTGTATTGGCTCCCCACGACGAAGGCCTGCTCGGGCGGCCGCTGCCACGCTTCGTAGGCTGCCAGCCGTAACGTTGCGCGAATCGGCGCCTCCAGGCTGCCGACCGGCCGCGACGCATGCTGATCAATCCACCAGTCGAGTGTGTTGCGGCGACGGCACACACTCATCACCAGATCGGTAGTCAGCGCGGCGTCGTTCGGCTGTAGCTGTGCTGGCCGTAATGCCGCGTTCAGCACGAGGTTGGCAAAGGCCAGGTCCCGCTCGATACGCACCAACACGTCGAGCGCAAGCCGTCGGGCAGGACTGACCTGCGTGCGGACACCACCTCCCCGCGCCTCGATGCCTGCCATCACGATACCGCCGAAGGGCGGTTACAGACCGAATTCGCGCAGATACGCGATCTGTTTCTCGGCTTCGTCGCGATGCCGGGGATCGGAATTGGGGTTGTCGAGCACCTTTTGCAACGGCGTCTTCGACTCTTCAAACATGCCCAGCATCTGATAGGTTTTGCCCAGGTTCAAATCGGCCCAGCCGGCGTCAATGGTTCCTGGGGCTGCCTGCTGGGTGGATTTCTCCAGTTCGGAAATGGACTCGTCGAATTCTCCGATGAAACCCAGCGTCATGCCAAGCGCCACTCGCGCATTGATGTTGCCTTCTTCTGCCGCCACGAGTTGGCGGTACAGCGGCAACGCGCTGTCATAATCGCCGTTAATGCGCAATTGCTCCGCTTCGTTGAACTTTGCGTGGAGAGACACCGGTGCTTCCTCGGCGGCGTTCCGCCCTGCCCCCAAGAACGCCGCGCTCATTCTACGTCATCGGCCGCGACGAGGCAAGCAGGCTATCGGTTGGTCACCGCTTTTTCATTGAACCGCGACCCCACCGCCAGCCGCACTCCATTCGCCCAATCGCGTCCGTTCATTCGCTTGCAGCCGGCTGCCTGTATTTCGCGCAGGGTCACGGCCCCCTCACCAGCAGAGACGACCGGCCCCTGCCTGGTGACCGCCATGATGACGCCGGGTTCACTGCCCCCGGCGGCGGCGACCGCAGCCTCGAAGACGTTCAACCGCCCACCGGAGAAGCTCGTCCATGCGACCGGTCGCGGATTGAATGCCCGCACCTGGCGGACGATGCGCTCGGCCGGTTGCGACCAGTCGATGAGCGCCTCGGTGTCCTTAATCGCTGGCGCGAACGTGACCAGCGCTTCATCCTGCGCCACTCGTCGCACCTCGCCACCCGCGAATTGCGCGACCGCTTGCACCAGCAGCCCGGCTCCGAGCGGCTCGAGTCGCGCCTCCAGAGTGCCCAGGTTGTCGCCTGCCTCGGCGATGACTGATTCCGCCAGCAGCACGTCGCCGGCATCCATCTGCTTGGCCACGCATTGCACCGTCACGCCGAACTCCGAATCGCCGGCCAGCAATCCCCGTTGGATTGGCGCCGCCCCGCGCCAGCGCGGCAGCAGCGAGCCATGCACGTTGATGAATCCGTGCCTCGGCACC
>Ga0247727_10013084_pt1 | contig 14071 bp, 10 predicted proteins | sample WisWelCaveWW1625_FD_202498 | JGI IMG/M metagenome (GOLD analysis project Ga0247727, IMG submission 202498) | Biofilm microbial communities from Wishing Well Cave, Virginia, United States - WW16-25 | ecosystem: Environmental > Aquatic > Deep subsurface > Groundwater > Cave microbial mat | place... | reverse complement strand
CTCAAAAAAGAACAAGTTGTTCTTTTGGATAACGGCATTGTCGGCAAAATGACTAAAGACAACTTTATCATTTCCGCCGAACGCGTCCCCGCTTTCTACGTCATGGTGGACGGCTTAGGCGTCGGTGATGTGGAAGAAGTGGTTCTCCGCGACCGCCGCACGCTCGCCCAGGAAGGCATGATTGTCATCATCACCACCCTTGATCGCCAAAATGGTCGCATCCTCAAAAATCCGGATGTCATTTCCCGCGGCTTCATTTATCTTCGCGAAAACAAAGAAATTATTGAGGAAGTTCGCAAGAAAATCCGCGCGCTTCTGGCTCGCATCCCCCGCCAACAACAAGCCGATCCCGACTACGTCAAAGGTTTAATTCGAGACCAAGTTGGTCAATTGTTGTATAATAAGACCAAGCGAAGACCGATGGTTATTCCGGTGATTATTGAAATTTAACAATGCCAAAGCCAATCTTAGTTTCAGGAATTCAACCCACTGGCAGGTTGCATTTGGGTAATTATTTGGGCGCTTTGAAGAACTTTGTGGAACTGCAAAACTCCGGCAAATACCAGTGCTACTTTTTCATTGCCGATTACCATTCGCTCACGGAAAATTACAATCCCAAAGAAAAATCTTCACAAATTCTAAACTTGGCGATGGATTTTCTCGCCGCCGGCTTGGATCCAAAAAAATCCACCATCTTTGTGCAATCACGCATTTCCGCTCACACCGAACTGGCTTGGATTTTTAACACCATTGCCCCGCTCGGCGAACTGGAAAGAATGACGCAATTCAAAGACAAAACCGCCAACAAAGAAAGCGTCAACGCCGGCCTCCTTACCTATCCAGCGCTGATGGCGGCGGATATTTTGCTTTACGATCCCGCTTTCGTGCCCGTGGGCGAAGACCAGCTCCAGCATTTAGAGCTCACCCGCTCGCTCGCTCGTAAGTTTAATTCTCGTTTCCAGAAAACTTTCACTGAACCCAAAGAAATTCTCACTGCCGTCCCCCGCTTGATGAGCTTGGACGACCCGACTAAAAAAATGTCCAAGTCCCGCCCCGCCGGTTGTTTATTCATTGATGATTCACCGGAAGAAATTCAAGCGAAACTCAAGCGCGCCGTCACCGATTCCGGTTCGGAAATTAAATACGACCTCGAAAAAAAGCCGGGTGTTTCTAATCTGCTTACAATTTTAAGCGGCCTCTCTGGGAAATCTATCGCTGAATTGGAATCCGTTTTCGGCGGCCAAAACTATAGCGAACTTAAAGGCGCCGTCGCGGATGAAGTTTCTGATTATTTTGCCGCTTTCCGCAAGAAAAAAACGGCGCTCTCCGCCAAAACCGCCGCCGTTAAAAAAATCCTCTCAGACGGAACCAAAAAAGCGACTAAAATAGCCGCCGCCAAACTCTCTGAAGTTAAGGAAAAAATAGGTTTATCCTGAGTCGCATCGAAGGACTATACCTAATAAAAAGAAACACCCCCGCAGTCGCCTTTTGGCAACTGCGGGGGTTGTGTTGAGCTAGAGAACCGTCAGCGTCCCCTTGCGGGTCTTGGTGGAGTAGAACCCATCCACTCGCCAACCCACCTGGGGAGTACCGAGGTGACCGTCTCCCCTGAAATTCCAACAGTGCCCCGATCCATCCTCTCTCTCCAGAGAACAAATCATGATCTGGAGAAAGTTTTCGGGACAGTCCCGATGGAAACCTTCTCTGTAGGAAACCCGGAACCAAACCCTGGACTGCCCGTTTTGGCCGTCCCGCCGGAAATGGTCCATCAACTCTTCCCGCGACGGACCGTCCACGATCGTGTACTGGCGTGCCATACGGCACCTCCTTATGATGTTCCCGATATACCTGCATGCCGCAGGCATGGCGCGAGAACTCGCCGTCAGCCCCAAACACTTGGGACCCACCAAGGCATACACCCTGGATTTTCACTATTGACAGTATACCACACCAATCACCATTCTGTCAAGTAAATTTATCCCGTTATTATGCGATAGCAAATTAACAGGATAAAAATAACGCCTCCACAATTATTACAAGGAAAAATGATTTCGCATGGCCTTCTCGCCCTCAAAACTTGAAACATACAAAATAAGAATATTCTTTCTAATACCAAAAAAGGACGCGATAAAATCTATCTCACCTTCACATTCATAAGGGGTAATAAAGACGCTCTTTTGAATAGGATGAAGACCTAAAACAGATATCTTTCTCCTAAACGCCTCCCTCGCCACTTTTTTATGCTCTGGCACATCAAATAAAACCAATCGCCACCTACCATCCCATTTCTTTTTCGTATTCAATTCAATTTCATCAAGACTATAAGCTAACATCTTTTCCCTGCCATCTTTAGTTATAACCAGCTCAAGTTTTCCATCTGACAATTCACGATAGCTTAACAATTCTCTCTTTTGTAGGTTTTTTAAATCTCTTAAGAGTCTTTCTCTTTCGAATCTCTTCTTTCGAAAATAATCTCCGACAATCCCGCTAATTATATTCGCTCCAGCCACCGGAGCGATACTGGATAAAACCAAAAATCCTCCCGCGATTAATACGTTCTTTAAAATTTTGAATGGTTTGGAATCTTTGCGAATTCTCATGCTCATGCTCACAATCCTATCCCGTTATTATGCTATAGCATAATAACGGGATAGGAGAAATATATATTATTTATATAAAACTACTTCTTTAATCCCAGCCAGATTTCCCATTCCCCTATTTTCGTTTTCAGTTCCGCGTCAAATTTGTCAGCTTTCCTAAACTCTACCGCCCCTGCCTTGATATCTTTTTTGAATTTTTCCAAATTCGCTTGCGCGGCCGCCACTACTTCCGCCGGCGCTTCTAAATAAAGCGAAATCAGGTCGCCAATTTTGCAATGCGAATCGCGGCGCAAGCCCTGCGCTGTCCGAACGAGTTCGCGCAAAATACCCTCATTCCGCAATTCCGGCGTAATTCGCGTGTCCAGCTCCACCTCGCCGGCAATTTTTTTATCTATGACAATCTCTTTCACGTTAATTTCGTCTTTCAGAATTTCTAAAAGTTCATTTTTGATTTTTGATTTTTGACCTTGCCTACCGGCAGGCAGGTTTTTGATTTTGAGTGAAGCGAGCGGCTGTCTCACTTTAATCCCCGCTTTCTCCCTTTCCGCTAAACCCAAAGCCGCCAAACGCCGCACCTCCGCCATTTCTTCTAAGAGCTTGCGATTCGCGCTTTGCGCTTTACTCTTCGCCACCACCGGCCAGTCAGATAGATGTACGGATTCCTGATTCATGACTCCTGCCCTGCCTATCCGGTAGGCAGGTTCCTCCTTCAAGGATTTATAAAGCGCCTCCGCGAAAAACGGAGCGAACGGCGCCATCAATTTTGCCAGCGTCGTTAAAACTTCCGCCAAAACCTTCGGGGAAACATTTTTGCGCGTGCGACGGATATACCAGCGGGATAAATCATCCACGAATTGCTCCAAGCGCTTGGCGGCCTCGCCAATGCGGTAATCATCAAAAAGTTTCTGCGCCTCGCTCACGGTTTTTGACAAACTCGCCAGAATCCACTTGTCCATCAATTCATTCGGTTCCGCCGGATCATTTCTATAGGTTTCGTAAAAAACAAAAGAATTGTAAACAATCTGAAACACACGGCGCGAAACCTTACTTAAATCCAGTTCATCAAAACGCTTCGGATCGCCCGGATCGTTGACCGTGAAAAAATACCAGCGCAAAACATCCGCGCCATATTTATTGATCATCTGCCACGGATCCACCACATTCCCCTTGGACTTGGACATCTTCTGCCCGTTTTTATCCAATAAGAGTCCGAGGGAAATAACATTCTGATACGGCACACCCTTCTTTAATAAAAGAGAAATCGCGAGCATGGTATAAAACCAGCCGCGGGTTTGGTCTATGCCCTCGGAAATATAATCCGCCGGAAACTGCAGCTTCTTATCAATCATCGCTTTGTTTTCAAACGGATAGTGCCACTGCGCGAACGGCATGGCGCCCGAATCAAACCAGACATCCGCCACCTCTTTCACGCGTTCCATTTTGGCGCCGCACTCCTCACATTTCAAATGAATTTCATCAATAAACGGCCGGTGCACGTCCAGCGTGCCATTTTTATCATATGGCCAGTTATGCGAAGGTAATTCATAAAGCTCGCCGTGCAAAGGGAAAACGCTGTCTAAAGTTTTTTCATTAGAAAGCCCTCGCGCGGCGGCATTCAAAAGGAAAAGCGGATCGGCATGGCTGACAATTAAAATGGTCTCGCCCTCATGCTTGGCATTGATTTCTAAAAAACACTCCATCACGCGGCGGCGAACATCGGTCCAACTTTCCCCCTCCGGCGCCGGCTTGGTAAACATTTCCAGCTTGTTGGGGAAATAAGTCCGGAACTCTTCCACTTTTTTGCCATTAAAAATGCCGGCGTTGATTTCCGCCAAACGCTTGTCGGTAATAATTTTAGCGCCGGTTTCTTTGGCGATAATTTCGGCGGTCTGTTGGGTGCGCGCGAACGGAGAGGCGTAAATCACGTTAATTTTTTTCTTCTTCACTTCTTTCGCTAATTTCTCCGCCTGCTTAATCCCCTCTGTCGTTAAGTTAGAAGCATTACCATTCGTTTCCGGCCAAACCGAAAGCATATTATGGATATTGTGGTCGGATTGCGTATGCCGAGCGAAATAAAAAGTGTTTTTCTCCGGAGCGTACTTGTCCAAATCCGCCAAACTGCCGATCACCGTTTGATGCTCGCACTTACCACACTGCCAAATCGGCAATGGCGTGCCCCAATAACGATTGCGTGAAATCGCCCAATCTTTAACTTCGCGAAGCCACTCGCCAAAACGTCCCTCTTTTATATGTTCGGGAATCCAATTGATTTTTTCGTTCGCTTTAATCAGTTCGTTCCGCAAGCGACTCATCTCAATAAACCAGGAATAGCGTGCGAGATAGATGAGCGGAGTGGAACAGCGCCAGCAGAAAGGATATTCGTGTTCGGTAAAACCGGCTTGATGCATTAATCCACGCCGTTCTAAGTCGGCAACAATTTCTTTGTCGGCTTGTTTAATAAACCTGCCCGCGCCCGGAAAGCCATTCGCCATCACACCTTCATCGTTTACGGTAATTAAAATTTCTTCATTTTTCCCCTGCTTCCTGCTTCCTGCTTTCTGCTTCCATAAACTTAAGTCGTCTTCGCCAAACGCCGGCGCGATATGCACAAAACCGCTGCCATCTTCGGTGGAAACAAAATCCGCCGCCAACACCGAATAGCTTTCAGCTTTTAGCTTATAGCTTATAGGCGGATAGAGAGGTTCATACTGAAGTCCAACCAATTTTTGACCGGAAACTTTCTCCACGACCTCCGCCTCTTTGCCTGCGATTGCTGGAGGCGGGTTATAAGACCAAATAAATTCATCGCCAACTTTGAATTTGGTATAAACCACTTTCGGATTTAGGGCGATCGCCATATTCGCCGGCAAAGTCCACGGCGTAGTCGTCCAAACCAGCAAAAATTCTTTAGTTTTGGATTTTGTGTTTTGGATTTTGAATTTTACGTAAACTGATGGGTCTTGGGTTTTTTTATACGCGCCGGGCTGACCTAGTTCGTGACTGGAAAGCGGCGTCTGACAGCGCGGACACCATGGCACGATTTTATAAAGCTGTTTCAAAAATCCCCCCTTGTGAGTTTCCGCCAAAATCCACCAAAGCGTTTCAATGTATTTATTTTCGTAGGTAATGTATGGATGGTCGGTGTCTAGCCAAAAACCAACGCGCTCGGTCATTTTTTCCCATTCCCCCTTGAAACGCCAGACCGAATCCTTGGCGCGCGCGTTGAATTCGCCAATGCCAAATTTTTCAATTTCACTTTTAGATTTAAAACCGAGCTCCTTTTCCACCATGATTTCCACCGGCAAACCATGCGTGTCCCAACCGGCTTTGCGCGGTACATAATATCCGCGCATGGCTTTATAGCGCACCACCACATCTTTAAATGAACGCGCGAGCACGTGATGAATGCCCGGCAGGCCGTTCGCCGTCGGCGGCCCCTCGAAGAATCGAAAGGGCTTGGATTTCTTGCGCTGATCTAACGATTTTTGAAAAACCTGGTTTTCTTTCCAAAATTTGAGAACTTTTTCCTCAATTTCCGGCAAATTTAACTCTTTGAGGCCCTTGAGCATATGTTGAGTTTAAATGAAAAAAGACCGTTTTTCAACGGTCTTTCGCGTGTTTTTCTGCGTCTGCGTACTTCACGCTTTTTATTTTTTCCGCTAACACAGTCGTTTCATGATGGCGGCGGGAAATGTGGATACCGGCTTCAGACATTTTAAAAATCCAACCGGACTTAAAATAAAAAACTGTTTTCTTTTTATTGATGCGCAAGAAAGCTTCTTTGGGCAGAACCTCTCCATTAAATCGATAACCATGTTCAAACTCCTGGACCGGATCGAACATATGCAAAACAATCACGCGGGTTCTCGGCATCACAACCTCCTAAATTAAGAACTGAAAAAAATTATAGCAACTCCAAAAAAAATTTCCAGTCAGTTCTCCCCAGATTGCCCATTCTACATTTTTTTCGGCGCCGCGATTCCTAACAAATTAAAAAGCCGAGTCAGCATTTCTTTGGTCGCCCAAATCAAATTCAAACGCGCGGACATCAATTCACCATCTTCCACAATCACGCGCTCTTTCTCATAAAAGTTGTGGACGGCGCGCGCCAAATCAAACGCGTAACGCGCCAAGCGGCTCACTTGATAATCTTTGGCGGAAGCGAGCACTAATTCCGGATATTTCACTAATTCTTTAATTAAAGAAATTTCCGCCTCACCCTCTATTTTTTCCAAATTTAAAACGGCGTTGTCTTCCGGTAAAGCAAAATTCGCTTTTTCTAAAATACTCTTACAGCGGATATAAGCGTATTGCGCGTAGTAAACCGGATTCTTCATGGAACGCTCTTTCGCCAAATCCAAATCAAAATCCATGTGCGTTTCCGGCGCGTGCATTAAAAAGAAGAACCTCGCCGCGTCCGCGCCAACCTCACTCAAAAGTTCGTCCATAGTTACGAATTCCCCTTTACGCTTGGACATTTTAATTTCCTTGCCGCCGCGGATCAAACGCACCAATTGCGTAATCAAAATTGTCAGACGATTCGCGTCAAGATCCATCGCCTTCACGCCGGACTTTAACCGCGCGATATAGCCGTGGTGATCCGCCCCCCAAATATCAATCGCTTTATCGAATTGACGACTGACAAACTTATCGTAATGGTAAGCAATGTCCGCCAAAAAATAAGTCGGCTGACCGTCGGATTTCACCAGCACCCGATCTTTTTCGTCGGCAATTTCCGAGGTCTTCAGCCAGAACGCGCCGTCGTGTTCATCAACTAATCCTTTTTGGCGCAACAGATTCAGCACTGCGTCTACCAAACCACCCTTCCGCAAATTCTGATATTCTGAAAACCAAACGTCGTGCTGGATGCCGGCTTTTTTCAGCGACACCTTAATTTGCTTCAATAATTCTTTCGACGCCAAACGGCCAATCATCTCCGGATCTTCTTTTTTAAATTTGCCGTTTAATTTTTTCGCCAACTCTTGCACGTAAGCGCCCCGATAATGTTCTTCCTTAGCTTTCATTTTCCCGAGCGCCGCCAAAATGCTTTCACCTAAAAGCTTCACCTGATTACCAGCGTCATTAATGTAATACTCTCGCGTCACCTCATGCCCCACCGCGCTTAAAACATTCGCCAACACGTCTCCCAAAAATCCTCCGCGGCCATTTGCCATAGTCAACGGACCGGTCGGATTCGCGGAGACAAATTCTATATTTATTTTTTGTTTTGGTTCGGTGGTTTGGATTTGCTCTTGGCTAATCACGCGCGCGAGCTCTTCTTTGAAAACTTTTTTATTCACCCAAAAATTCACGAAGCCCGGCGCCGCCACCGTGACTTTGTCTAAAATTTTTTCTTCGTCAAAACGCTCTATACGCTCGGCGATTTCTTGCGCCACCTGCAGTGGCGGTTTTTTATAACTTTTGGAAAGTAAAAAGGCGGCGTTGGTGGAATAGTGCCCGAACTCCGCGTTCTCCGGAATCATCACCTCCCCTACTCCGTTGGTGGCCTGATCTAAAATTTTTTTAATTCGTTCTGTCATATTCCTAAAGTCCCGCCCTTCATTGGCGCGCCCTCATCCTTAATAAAATTATTCGCCCAAGCGCAATATTCGCACTGGTTAGTTTCCGGCATGGGACCGGCTAATAACTTCACCGCGCCACGCATGGTCTCCAGCGCCGTATCCGCGTTCACTTCCACTCGCTTCGGCACCACGTCAAAACGCGTCATACCAAGCTCCGCTACATCTTTAGGAATATAATAAATGAGATAAGCGTGACCAGCCGGCGGCATACCGTTTTCCCGCAGAAGCAAAGCATAGCAATTCAGCTGGTTAAAATAAAAGCTCTCGCCGCCTTCCTTTACGTCAAAACCGCGCGTTTTATAGTCCAACGGCACGAACTCCATTTGATGCCCTAAACCAGATTTACTTTGTAAATCTGGTCGGGCGAACGATTTGTTTTTATCAAATCGTTTTAGCCCTAAATCATCCAGCATGCCACTTAAAACCGCGCCGCTCTCTTTATCTTCTAAAACCAACGCCGTGCGCCAACCGCGCCATTGATCCAAAAGTTGATTGTCCGGAAAAAGATCGCAATCTATCTTCCCAACCAACTCCGGAGGCAATTTTCCCAACGCCCGGTATTTATCAAAATATTTTTTAATCAACAAATCCATGCCGCCAGGCAAAGACGGAAAAATTCCCCGCGGCCGCTTAATTCCTTTGACGTGTTCCAACCAAAAACACTTCGGGCATTCCAAAAATAAATTTAGTCCCGTCGGCGAAAACCTCATTTTTCCATTGGCCATTTTCGGCATAGTAGAATTAGTTGATTTCCCTAAATTATAGCAAAAATAAAGAAATTTCGGCATACTGGAGCTATGGCATTTTTAGCGGAAAATCGGAAAGCTCGCTTTGACTATCAAATTCTGGAAAGCGTTGAAGCAGGCATTGAGCTCTTGGGAATTGAAGTCAAAGCCATTCGCGCCGGCCAAGCCAACCTGACCGGCTCTTTCGCGTTGATTCGCGGTGGCGAACTCTGGCTCACCAACGCCGACATCCCCCCTTATCAAGCCAAAAACACCGCGCCGGAATATGATCCCAAAAAAACCCGTCGTTTGCTGGTGAGTAAGGAAGAGATTCAAACTTTGGCTAATCGGCTCCAATCCGAACATTTGACAATAGTGCCATTAAAGTTGTATAATAAGGGCGGACTGATCAAGATAGAACTTGGTTTAGCCCGCGGCAAAAAGAAAGCCGACAAACGGGAAACGATTAAGCGCCGCGATGTCTCCCGCGAAGTGGGCCGCCGTTTGAAAAATTAAAATGGGGGTGCAAGGCTTCGACGAAAGATTGAACTTAAGTTTGCAAGCCGAGCCGCGCGTCTCGTAAATCCGCGCAAAAGATTATCTGCTAACACATATAATCGTCTTCCTGCTTTAGCTATTGCTTAAAGCGGCATCGCTCGCTCACGCCCGATAAGCGGTTCGCGGTGTCATACTCGGGCTGGTTCTCGTCTCTGGCGGATGAGAATAAGAAATTAGCCAGTAAAATTCTTTGGTTTTTCTCTCGGCTCTCAGCTAAAAGAATTTATCTAACCGAGATAAGCTTGTAGATAATTTAACGGATATTTTTCGGACGTCGGTTCAACTCCGACCATCTCCACCCAGCTAAGAAAATCCCGCGATTGCGGGCTTTTCTTTTTATAGAAAAAAGGATATAAAATAGTTAGACCTTCCAAAGGAGGAGCCTATGCGCTCCCTTCTGCTCGCCCTTGTTTTGTCGCTGTTTTTTACGCCCCTATCCTTAGCCGAAGAAAAACCCAAAGAAAAAGAAGTTAAGAAGATCAAGATTAAGTTTGATGGCGCGGAATATTGGGTCAATACTGAAAGCTACAACTTCGGCGAAGTGGAAAAAGGAAAAATCTACCGAGCCAAACAAATGGACGCCGAAGCTCTGGAAAAGTTTGTGGCAAAACATCAGATTAAGACCATCATCACCCTGCACGGAAATCCACCGGCTTCTGAAGTGGAGGTAATTGAAAATAACCATCTCAAACTCTTAGCTTATCCCCTTTCCGCCAATCGCGAACCAAAGGAAGAAACTATCAAAGAAATTCTAGACCACCTTAAGAATGAAGAGAACCATCCGATTCTGATCCACTGCGCAGGAGGCGCCGATCGCACCGGACTCATTATCGCTCTTAAACGGATCGAACAGGATGGCTGGGATATGGAAAAAGCCAAAAAAGAGATGTTGTTTTACTGGCACATCCCCAAACTTCATCCGGCCATGTTCCGCTGTCTGGAACGCCGATGGAAAGAAAAAGTTGGACCGCCCAAGTCCGAAGAAAAGAAATGAAAACAACCCCCCACCCTTTACACGCAAAGCGTGAAAGGTGGGGTTTTTCTTTTAACGTGAATCACCACTTCAACTGTCCGCCGGTCTTGTATTCCGTCACTCTAGTTTCAAAAAAGTTTTTTTCCTTGCGTAAATCAATCACCTCACTCATCCATGGAAATGGATTTTTAGAATCATAAACCTTCGGTAAGTTGATGCGCTCCAAGCGCCGATCGGCAATATATTCAATGTATTGGCGAATCACCTCTGCGTTCAATCCTAAAATGCCGCGCGGCAAACAATCTTTCGCGTACTCATGCTCCAGCTCCACCGCTTTTTTAATATTTTCGGTAATAACTTTTTGAAATTCTAGTGTCCAAATAGCAGGATTTTCATGCACAATTGTATTAATTAAATCGGTTCCGAAAGCTAAATGGATTGATTCATCCCGTAAAATAAATTGAAACTGTTCCCCCACTCCCACCATTTTGTTCTGGCGCAAAAAAGAAAGCATCATCACGAAACCGGCGTAAAAGAAAATTCCTTCCATGATTACATAAAAGCCCACCAAATCATGGACGAATTTTTGAATATTTTCCAAAGAATCAGTTTTGAACTTTGGATCAAAAATTGACTTGGTCATGTCCACCACGTAATCATCTTTTTTCTTAATACTTGGAATGTTCATGTACATGGTATAAACGTCCTCCGGATCCAAGCCCAACGTATCGCAACAATAAATAAAAGTATCAGTGTGAATCGCCTCTTCAAAAGCTTGGCGCAAAAGATATTGGCGGGATTCCGGATTAGTGACGTGTTGATAAACTGCCAAGACTAAATTGTTCGCGGTTAAGCTTTCCGCCGTGGAAAAAAATCCCATGTTGTACATCACAACCCGGCGCTCATCCGCTGACAAAACCGTGGGGCTCTTCCACATCTCCACGTCTTTTTGCATATTCACTTCTTCCGGCGTCCAATTATTTGCCACGCCAGTTTTGTAATACTTGCGCGCCCAATTATATTTAATCGGCAAAATCTTATTTGGATCCGTCGCCGACGCGTTTAAAATTTTCTTTTCTGGAACCATATACCTATTATACCCAATAAAATACTAAGTGGCATAGCAAGAAGATTGTTTTCCGAAACCCCACAGCCGGTGCTGGTAGTAATTTCTAATCAAATATTGCTACTGGCACGACTCGCAAACCTCTCCTACTATCTTAACTTTCGGTCGCGGGGCCGGAGCCGCTGACGCGGCCGCGCCATCAAACTTTTTATTAATATCAATGGTGCTCTTTTCCACGCCAGAAGCGCTCAAAGTTCTCAGATAATACGTGGTCTTCAAGCCAGCCTTCCAAGCCGCTAAATAAATATCCGAAAGTTCCTTGCCGGAATCGCTGCTGGTAAATATATTAATTGATTGGCTCTGATCAATCCACTTGCCGCGCGCCGCCGCGTGCTTCACCACCCAAAGTGGCGCCACCTCAAACGCCTCTTTATACTTTCTCCGCAATCCTTCCGGAATTTCTGAAATGTGTTGCAAACTGCCGTCATAATACTTTAGTTTTTCCAACATAGCTTCCGTCCATAGACCCAGTTTTTTTAATTCGTTCACCAGCGCGCCGTTTACCACGGTAAAATCTCCGCTCACGTTCGCTTTTACGTAAAGATTTTTATAAATCGGCTCAATGGATGGCAAACAGCCAGCGATATTCGCGATGGTCGCCGTCGGCGCGATTGCCATCGTGTTGGAATTTCTCATGCCATATTGTTTAATGTGTTCGCGCACCGGCGTCCAATTCATTTTCAGATGCCGACTAACTTCCACCGGCACGCCACGCTCGTCTTCTAAAACTTTCAGCGTATCAATAGGCAACAAACCGCGATCCCACTTAGAGCCCTTGTAGCTGACATACGCTCCTTTTTCTTTGGCAATTTCCGAAGAACCCATAATTACGTAATAAGAAATGTATTCCATTAACTCGTCGGAGAAATCCACCGCGCGATCACTGTCAAAATCTAAACCGAGTTCGTAAAAAGCATCCTGCAAGCCCATAATGCCCATACCCACCGGTCGGTGCTTCAGATTGGCGTTTTGCGCCTCCACTGTTGGATAAAAATTAATATCCACCACGCTGTCCAACATGCGAATCGCCGTCTTAGCTGTTTCCTGCAAAAGATTTTTGTCTAATTTCCCTCCCACGATATGCCGCACCACGTTAATGGAACCTAAATTGCAAACTGCCGTTTCATCTTTGGAAGTATTCAAGGTGATTTCCGTGCAAAGGTTGGAACTATGCACCACCCCCACGTGATCTTGCGGAGAACGAATATTGCAAGGGTCTTTGAAAGTAATCCATGGATGTCCCGTCTCAAACATCATGGTAATCATCTTGCGCCAAAGAGATTGCGCCTTGACCCGCTTCCAAAGTTTAATTTCTCCTCGCTCGGCTTTGCGCTCGTACGCCACGTAACGAGTCTCAAAATCCCGCCCATAAGTATGATGCAATTCCGGAACTTCATGCGGTGAAAAGAGCGTCCAATCCCCATCTTCCATAACTCTTTTAATAAAGAGGTCAGGAATCCAGTTGGCGGTATTGGTGTCGTGCGTGCGCCGACGATCATCTCCGGTATTTTTCCGAAGCTCCAAAAAGTCCTCAATATCGTAATGCCATGTTTCTAAATAAACACAGGTGGCGCCACGCCGTTTGCCACTTCTATTAATAGCGGCGGTGGTGGAATCCACAATCTTTAAGAAGGGAACCACTCCCTGACTACCCACGTTGGTGCTCTTAATCAGCGCTCCAGTAGCGCGGATATTTGACCAATCGTTGCCAAGCCCGCCAGACCACTTGGAAAGCTGGGCGTTATCGGCAATCGCTTTAAAAATATGACTTAGATCGTCCTCTACCGTGGTTAAATAACAGGAACTCATCTGCGGATGCGTGGTGCCGGAATGGAAAAGCGTGGGCGTGGAAGGTACATACAGTAAACGAGAAATAGTATTATAGAAGCGAATCGCCGATTCCTCTTTATTTTTTTCTAAAAGAGAAAGGCCCATGGAAACCCTCATCCAGAAATGTTGCGGCAATTCTAAAATCTTTTGGGAGTGATCTTTCAAAAAATAACGGTCATATAAAGTTTGCGCGCCTAAATATTCAAAAAGTTGATCGCGCGCCGGCTCAATCACCGGGGAAAGTTTTTGAAAATCAAAATCTAACAAGCGCGGGTCTAACCGATTAGCCAGCACGCCGTTCTGCACCACCTCGCGAAAACTATCTTTGTAAATTTTACTAAACCCGCCCTCAAATTCATTAATCTTAATTACATCTTTATATAAATCATTTAAAAGCAGGCGCGCCGCCAAATAAGAATAAGCGGAGTCGCGCTCAATGCGGGAACGCGCGGCTAAAATTGTGCCGCGATTAATTTCACTGGTGGAAATTCCGTCGTACATGGCTACTTTACAATCAGCGACAATACCCGCCACGTCCAACTGCGCGCTCGGAAACATCCGTGCGGCATTATTGACGGCCCTTTCCACTTCCGCGATATCAAAACGCACTAAACTGCCGTTACGTTTGCGCACCATTAAGTCGCGCCTCTCCACGCGATCTAAAATTGCTTGCCGCT